>Ga0306923_10002689_pt1 | contig 16414 bp, 14 predicted proteins | sample sta12Can44000108_FD_203841 | JGI IMG/M metagenome (GOLD analysis project Ga0306923, IMG submission 203841) | Lab enrichment of tropical soil microbial communities from Luquillo Experimental Forest, Puerto Rico - statanox.12C.anox.44.000.108 (v2)... | ecosystem: Environmental > Terrestrial >... | reverse complement strand
CATCCATGACCTTCAGGTCTACGCCACCCAGCGCTCGCAGCCGGCTATTGGTGCGGGGCTGGAGGTAATCCAGGCGAACATCCTGTGCCTCGAGCTTGGCGATCATGCTGCTGCCGTCAGGCGGGTGTACGCCAGATGTCGACCCGGCGCTCGATCCGCTGCACGATCTCCACCAACATCACCCCAGCAGCGACGATGGTGAGTACGCCGACGAAGACTTTGTCGGTCTGGAAGCGCGCGCCGGCCTGGTTGATCATGGCGCCGAGGCCCGCGGCCGAGCCGTAGATTTCGCCGACGACCACGCCGATCATTCCGCGGCCGACCGCGAGCCGCAGCCCCGCCAGCAGAAAGGGGACTGAGCTCGGCAGGATGATGGTTCGAAACAGCCGCCAGTCACTCGCGCCGAAGCTTCCGGCGACCTTGATCAAGCGCGGATCGGTGGTGCGAACCGCGGCGTGCGCGTTGATCGCGAGCGGCAGCACCGCAAGGAGAAAGATGATCAAGATCCGCTGGCCGAGTCCGGTGCCGACCCAAATGATGATCAGTGGCAGGAAGGCCACCTGCGGCGTGGCGTTGAGCGCCGCGAGGAACGGCTCGACTGCGTAGGACAAGCGCCGGTACCAGCCGCCGGCGAGCCCGAGCGGAACGCCGATCACGATCGCCAGGCCAAGGCCGAGGACATAACCGGCGCTGCTCCAGGCGAGGTCGGGCCAAATTTCCCCGGTTACGAAGAACATACGAAAGGCCGCCGCTGCGATGAGCGTAGGCGATGAGATGAAGATCGGCTTGAGCTTGAACCGCTCCGCCGAATCTCCCAGCAGCGGGCGCAAAGCGTCGGCCCACCAGCCGCGCTCGAGGCCTTCCCAGGCGAGCAAGACCAGCAGCACCATGAGCGTGCCGAGAATGGCGCGCTCATGCGCGAAATAAAGGCGCACGGCGGCGGGCGTTTGCGTCGCGTGCACGGACTCGGTCGAACTCATGCCGCTGCGCTCGCCATTTGCTGCGTCCGTCATGATCGGTTCAACGCGGCTGCGGCCGCCATCGCTCGAATCGTCGCTCGAGCGCGTCGAGCAGTGCGACAGTGATCAGCCCCGCGGCCATGAACAGGAGGGCGCCGACGAACACGACGTCAGTCTGAAACGTATTGCCGGCGTCAGCGATCAGATGGCCAAGGCCCGCCGTCGACGCGTAAAGCTCGCCGACGACGACCCCGAGCAACGCGCGGCCGGCGCCGTATTTCGCGCCGGTGAAGATGAACGGCAGGGTGCCGGGCAAAATGATGCTCGAAAAAATCTTGAGTTTCGAGGCGGAGAAGCTGCGCGCCACGCGGATGAAGCGTGCTTCGCTCGTCTTCACGCCGGATTGGGTGTTGATGAGGACCGGGATCACCGCGCCGAGAAACACAACCACAATCTTCGACCAGATCCCAATGCCGAACCAGATGATGATGAGCGGCAATAGCGTCACGCGCGGCACCGCGTTGAGCGTGTCGACGAACGGGCCGATCAGGTATTGCAGGCGCTTGGACAAGCCGACGGCGAGGCCGAGCGGGATCGCGACCGCGAGCGCCGCGGCATAGCCCAGGATGAATTCCGTTGCGCTGACCTGAAGGTCGGTCCAGAAATCGCGATCGTGGCTCAATAGCCAGGCGGCGCGGGCGACCCGCGTGGGGGAGGAAATGAACAAGGGATCGACGAGGCCGCTCGCCCCGAACGCTTCCCAAACGAGCAGCACGGCGAGCAGTGTGCCGCCGGCGATCGCCACCCGTTCGTGTTCGAGGTAGATCCGCACGAGCCTGGCGCGTCGGCGCTCGCTGCGCGCGGATAGTTCGAGGTGTGCAGGAATGGCCATGAATAATGTGATGCAATCACCGCATTATACGTCAAGGTCGAAGGCGGGGGCCAATCGCCTGCGGTCATTCCGGTTTGCTTGAAACCTGCTCTCACAAATGAGGCAACGCACATGAACGAGCGCTTTGAGTTGACCGGCCGCACCGTCATCATCACCGGCGGTGGCAAAGGCATCGGCAAGGTCTATACGCAGGAATTTGCCAGGGCGGGGGCCCGCGTCGTCGCCGTGGATATCGACGGCGCGGCCGCGAAAGGCGTAGCCGAGGCGCTTGCTGCGGAGGGCTTTGCCACCCTCGGCCTAACAACCGACATCGCCAGCGAAGAATCCACCACGGCCATGGCGCAGGCCGCGCTCGACCGTTTCGGCGCGATCGACGTGCTCGTCAACAACGCGTCGCTGATGAGCGTGCTGCCGCGACGCTCATGGCTCGAAATCCCCGTCGAGGAATGGGATCGCGTCATGGCGGTCAATTTGCGGGGCATGTTTTTGTCCTGTCGCGCCGTGTTTCCCGCCATGAAGGCGCGGCAGCGCGGCAAGATCGTCAATATCTCCTCGTCGCGGGTCTGGGACGGAACACCCGACCGGCTGCACTACACCACGTCGAAAGCCGGGGTCATCGGCTTTACCCGCGCCTTGGCGCGCGAAGTCGGAGAGTTCGGCATCACCGTGAACGCGGTTACGCCGGGCATGACGCAGAGCGAGACGCAGGTCGCCTCGTCGTCGGCCAACTATCTCGCCACGCGGATTGCCGGCCGCGCCATCGAGCGTGTGCAGGTGCCGGCGGACCTGGTGGGTGCCGTGATGTTTCTATCGTCGGCTGCCAGCGATTTCATGACCGGGCAAACGATCAACGTCGACGGCGGCAAGGCAATGCATTGAGGCGCTTGTAGTTTCGAGGCTGTGCTCGTCCGCTCATTCCCGCGCAAGCGGGAATCCAGAGCCGCATATTCGCGCCCGAGATGTTGGGTCCCCGCTTTCGCGGGGACGAGCGGATGTTGAACCGATCGTCACGCGCCGTCGACCTTACTCCTTCGCGACATATTTGCGCTCGAGCGCGTCAAACTCGTCCTTGTGCACCAGGCGTTGCCGCTCGGCGAAGTCCGTCAGCAGGTTCAGCGCGTCGCCGATGTGTCCTTTGCGCCGGAGTTCGCCTAAGGCCGCCTGCATCCCCTTCAGCGCCGATTGCAACGCGACGTTGGCGTAGATCACGCCGGCGTAGCCCAACTCCTTGAGTTTCGCGTTGGGCAATTCCGGCGTGCGGCCGCCGATCACGATGTTGATGAGCTGCGGCCAAGGCAGACGGCGGGGAATCTCGGCGATTTCTTCCATCGACGTGGGCGCTTCGACGAAAGTGACGTCGGCGCCGGCTTCGCGATAAGCGGCGGCGCGGTCGATGGCGGCGGCGAAGCCTTCCGGCGCAATGGCATCGGTGCGCGCGATGACCAGGAGGTCGGCGTCGCGCCGCGTGTCGACGGCGGCCTTGATCTTCGCCACCATCTCGGCGGCCGGGATCACCTCCTTGCCTGCGAAATGGCCGCAGCGCTTGGGAAACACCTGGTCCTCGATCTGCAGCGCATCGGCGCCCGCGCGCTCGAGCATTTGCACCGTGCGCACCATGTTCACGGCATTGCCGAAGCCGGTGTCGGCATCGACGACGATCGGGCCGGGAAATATTTCGCGAATGGCCGCCACGTGCGTTGCGAGTTCGCTCACTGTCACCAACCCGATATCGGGGACGCCAAAAAACGTGTTGGCGATACCGGCGCCGGTCACGAAAGCGGCGGCAAAACCCTGGTCGGCCACGACGCGGGCAGCGAGCGCGTTGGCGACGCCCGGCAGCAGCAAAGCGGCGCCCGGCACAAGCATGTCGCGCAAGTGACCGCGCGGGCTGCGGCTCGTCATCGCTCGGTCCTTCATCATAGGGCGGATTAGCCTAGCGTAATCCGCCATTCATCAAAACGGTCCTCAACCCTTCTCGTCGGCGCGGTATGCTGGCTGTCGCGCCCATCCACTATGCGCTTCCGTTTTGCACCTGGAATGACGTAAGAGGAAACGCGACGCCGCGAATCGACCTCTCAGGGAGTCATCAATGAAGCTTGCGAGCTATATGGCCGACGGCAAGGCCTGTTTCGGCGTGGTGGCCGGCGATGGCGTGATCACCTTGAACCAGCGCCTCGGCGGTCGTTATGCCAGCTTGCGCGACGCGCTCGCACCAGACGCGCTCGTCGAAATCAGGAAAGTCGCGGATGCCGGCAAGCCCGACCATAGGCTCACCGACATCAAATGGCTGCCGGTGATCCCGAACCCCGAGAAGATCCTCTGTGCCGGCATCAATTATCGTTCGCACGCGGCGGAAACCGGGCGCGAGGTGCCCAAGCAACCGAGCATGTTCATTCGGCTCGCCAACACCCTTGCCGCCCACGACGGAGAGATGATCCGCCCCTCGGTATCGCAAAGCTTCGACTTCGAGGGCGAACTCGCGGTCGTTATCGGCCGCGCCGGCCGCCATATTCCGGTCGAGCGCGCGCTCGATCACGTCGCCGGCTACACCTGCTTCGTGGACGGCAGCGTGCGCGACTATCAGAAATTTTCCGTGACGTCGGGCAAGAATTTCCCCGCCACCGGCCCGCTCGGGCCCTGGATCGTCACCAGCGACGAGATCGCGGATCCGAGCCGCCTCACGCTCGTCACGCGGCTCAATGGGCAGGAGGTGCAGAAGTCCAGCACCGATCTCTTGATCCATGCTGTGCCGCAGATCATCGCCTTCTGCTCGGATTTCACGCCGCTTACGCCCGGCGACGTCATTGCCACCGGTACGCCGGAAGGGGTTGGTCACCGCCGCAACCCACCCCTGTGGATGAAGCCCGGCGACGTGCTCGAGGTCGAGATTTCCCGCATCGGCACGCTGCACAGCCGCGTGGTGGACGAGAAATAGTCGCGCAAGGACCTGACAAGGATACGCGCCCTACTCCGGAGGTTTCTTCTTCCGCTCGCCGTCGAACCGGGCGGGCGTTTCGGGGGTAAGGCCGCCGCGCTGGCGCGCCAGCGTCTCGCGGCCGGTCAATTCCCAATCGCCGGTGGCGGCGCGGCGCGCAAACGTCTCCCAGCGATCGGTCCAATCGCCCAGGCCATAACCATGCCAGGGCGACTGGACGCTGAGCGGGTAAAGATCAAGCTCCTCCCACAGCGCGCGCGCGTGCTCCATGTATTCGCGCGTGGGCAGCGCGAGCGGCGCCATCGGATATTTTCGCGTCGCGTCGACGAGCATGCCGGAGTCGGTGGTTTTCGGGCCGTATTGCGCGCCTTGGACGCCGCCGCGATGGGGCACGAGATGCACGTCCTCGATCGGATTGGTGCGGTAGGCGAGCGACCACAGCACCGCATCCATGCTGGCGGGATCGATGTCCTCGCTGACCGCAATGACGATCTTTCCGCAATTGGACTGTAAGGTCGCGGCGCCGTGGAGTGCGCGCCAGACCTCGCTGCGCGGTACGCCTTCCGCGAGCTGCACGAAGATGACGGGACGCAGATTGGTAAGCCGCTCGTGCATCATCACGCGGCGAACGCCTTTGATTCCCAGCCGGTCGCGGAGATGGCTAAGAAACAGCGGCTCGTAGGCCACCTTCTTGACGACGCTCGATTCACTCGGCGTCACTTGGCTGATGATGGAGGTAAAGACCGGCGCGCGCTTGTGGGTGATGGCGGTCACGTGCATCGGCATGTTGTAGGCCTCGAGCGCCACATAGCCGTTGCTCTCGCCGAACGGCGCTTCGGGCTCGAGCTTGTCGGGGTCGATCAGGCCTTCGATCACGATTTCCGCCGACGCCGGCACATAAAGATCGACGGTTGCGGCTTTGGCCGTCTCGATCGGGCAGCCGGCGAGCGCCCCGGCTACGCCGAGCTCATCCATGTCGATGGCGAGCTTCTGCGGCCCGGTGAACATGACCACCGGCGCGCAGCCGACTACGATCGCGATCGGCATCACTTGGCGCCGCTCGCGGTATTTGAGCCAATGCAAATAACCGCCCGCGCCACTCGCCTCACGCGCCACCATGCGCACGACCAACCGATCGGCGGCTTTGAGCGCGGCCCGATAGGTGCCCATGTTCTGGATGCCGCTGTCGGGATCGCGGGTCACGCACAGCGTCGCCGTAAGATAAGGGGCGGAATCAAATCCAGGCGTCGACACCGGCACCGGCAGTCGCGCGAGTCCGCCCGGCGCTTTGAGATCATCGCCCGTGAGCACGACCTCCTGGCAGCGCGGTGCGCTAACGACCACTGGCGGGATCGGATTGGCGATGGCGCGCATCCAAGCCTCGCCGATGTCCTCGACCGCCTGTCCCATGCCGACGGCGTAGATATCGGGCGAGGCTGCGAGCGCGCCGACCACCACCGGAACGTCAAAACGGCGTCCTTTGGAATCCGTCACATGCGTGAACAGGAAAGCGCGCCGCTTGTCCTCCGGCACGCCGCCAAGAAATTGCCAGCGCACCAGCGGATGCAGCTCGGTGTCCTTGTTGATTGCACGATCGATGCGGACAAGGAGGCCTTTCGCCTCCAGATCTGCCAGGTGATCCTGAAAATCGAGCCGCGGTCGCTCCTGTAAGCGGGCGCGATGCGAGGCGTCGGGCTGATCCAGCATCCTGAGACTTCGGATTTAATGGCTTGCCGCAACCTATCACGATTCAACCGGAATCAGCTACTCGATCTGCCGGGGTGGCAATGTCTCGGATTAAATGAGAGACTATCATGGCAACATTCCGCTCATTCCCGCGAAAGGGGAAATCCAGGTCCAAGGACTGGGTTCCCGCGTCGCGAGCGTCGCGAGCGCCCCTCGCAGGAACGAGCGGCAGACGGTACCCACTCTCCCCCGCACGAACAGCAGAACCCATGGCCGCCCAAGCAACGCAAACGATCGACGTTCACGCGCACATCCTCACGGAAGACACCATCCGCCTGCTGCAGCGCGAGGCGCCCAACGTGGGACCGAAGCTCTCGGATGTCGATGATCAGTTCGGCAGGCTCGAGGTGGCCGGCAACGTCTACCGGCAATTTCCGCGCGGCGGCTGGGATCTTGACCGGCGTCTGCAAGACATGGCGGCAGCGAAAGTCGACGTTCAGGTGCTCTCGGTCTGTCCGCAGACCTTCATCTACGCCCAGCCGGCAGCACTCGCGGCGGCTTTTGCGCGCATTCAGAACGAGCAGCTTGCCAAACTCGCCAAGGCTCGCCCCGACCGCTTTCTTGCGATTGCAACGCTGCCCATGCAGGCGCCGAAACAGGCCGCGGACGAGCTTCGTCACGCGGTGCGCGTGCTCGGGCTACGCGGGGCGCAGATCGGCTCGAATATCGCGGGCAAGAACCTCGATGATCCGGAATTCGAGCCGGTTTGGGCGACGGCGGCGGAGCTCGATGCGTTCATTCTGCTCCATCCCATCAACGTGGCCGGCGCCGATCGCCTGTCGTCTTATTATCTCACCAATCTGATCGGCAATCCGCTCGACACCACTATCGCCGCCGCGTGCCTGGTGTTCAGTGGCGTGCTCGAGAGCCATCCGACGCTGAAGATTTGCCTCGCCCATGGCGGCGGATTCGTGCCCTACCAAGCCGGGCGCTTCGTGCACGGCTGGCACGTGCGCGAGGAGCCCAAGCGCAAGCTCGCCAAACCGCCGACCGAGTCGCTCAAGCGGTTTTATTTCGACACGATCGTGCACTCGAAGGAGGCGCTCGCATTCCTCGTCGGCAATGCGGGCGCGGAACGCGTGCTGCTCGGCAGCGATTACCCCTTCGACATGGGCATGCCGGAGGGCGTTTCACAGGTTCGCAGCCTGTCGATTTCGGCCGCCGATCAATCGGCCATTCTCGGCACACGCGCGCGGACGCTGCTTGATGCCGCGCCAGCGTTTGCCTGACGGGATGGCGCTGGCAAGCGTCGGAACGAGAGGCGGAACGGAGGAGACAACATGGCGCAGCAACAAACGGCGCGGACTCCCGGCGCCAAACGCGCGGGGAACGGCGAATACGTGTTCGATCTGGCCAAGGTGAACCATATCCTCGGTGGTCCCGATTATTCGACAGCCAACGGCGCCTGCGTCGAGGGAGAGCGCATGATCGTGGCGTTGATGCGGATGCCGGCGGGCACCGGCGCCGAGCCGCATTCGCATCCGAACGAGCAATGGATCTACATCCTGCAGGGCACGTTCAAGGCGAGGATCGGCGAGCAGGAGATCGAGGCCAAGGCCGGCTCGGTGATCTACGTTCCCGCCGATATGGTGCATTCCGGTAAGGCGACGCCCGAGGGCGACGTCGTCTTCTTCACGTGCAAGGACGCTTCCCACAGCCTGCACGGCGTCAAGGCGGCGTGAGGTCCCCGGACTCCGCAAAGGGCGACAACATCGCGCGGCCGATGGTCTGTTTCGATCCGCTGCGCCTGGGCTACAATCGACACGAGCTGCCATCGGGTGGCGATGTCTGCCAATTCAGTCGGAGGATGGGATGAAACGCTTCGGTTTGGCTCTGGCGCTATGTGTGGCGTTGGGCGCCGCTACGGCCTCGGCACAGGACAAATATCCATCGCGTCCGGTAAAGGTCATCGTGCCCTATGCTCCAGGCGGCGCGACTGACATCACCGCGCGGCTGTTCGGCGAGCAGATGCGCCAAAGTCTCGGCCAACAGTTCGTGGTTGAAAGCAAGCCGGGCGCGTTCGGCATTCTCGCCATCGAGGAAATGGCCCGCTCCAAGCCCGACGGCTACACGCTGATGGTGGGGAATGTCACGACCAATGCCATCACGCCGGTCCTGTTCCCGAAGAAGCTTTCCATCAATTTCGACAAGGACGTGGTGTCGGTCTCCCGGCTCGCGATCTATCCGTCCTTTCTCCTCACGACGACGCACAACTTCGAGCCCAAAACGGTCGCGGAGTTGATCGCCTACGCGAAGAAGAATCCCGGCAAGGTCCGCTATACCAGCGCCGGCGTCGGCAGCTTCCCGCATTTCGACACGGAAGTCTTTTCCCGTCGAGCCGGCATCGAGATGCTGCATATCCCCAACAAGACCGGCGCCGCCGGCATGATCAACGATCTCGTCGTGGGCGACGCGCAGGTCGCGTTCATCAATGCCGCGAGCACGGCCTCGATGATCAAGGCCGGCAAGCTGCGGCCAATCGCGGTGCTCGCGGAGAGCCGGTTGGCGGAATATCCCGACGTTCCCACGCTGGCGGAGGCCGGCTTTCCCGGCGTCGGCACGCTGCACTGGCAAAGCATGCTGGCACCGGCGCACACCCCGAAAGAGGTGCTCGCAACACTCTATAAGTCGATCATCGACGCCGCGAATGCTCCGGCGCTGCAGGAGGCCTTCAAGAAGCAGCTCGTCAGCGTCAAGCCAAATGCGTCATTGGAAGAGGCGCAATCGTGGCTCAATAGCGAGCTCGCGGCATGGCGAAAGACGGTTGCCGAGGTGAAAATCGATTTGAGCGACTAAAGCGCGCTATAACCTCGGCATTACGGGATCAAGCGACATGAAGCGCCTGAGCATCCTGTTGTTGCTCGTCTTCGCCGTCGGCGGCACCACGGCCTCGGCGCAAGATAAATATCCTTCGAAGCCGATCAAAGTCGTCGTGCCGTTCGGCCCGGGGAGCGCCACAGACATCGTCATGCGTATTGTCGGCGAACAGATGCGGCCCATTCTGGGCCAACCGGTGCTGGTCGAAAACAAGCCGGGGGCCTTCGGCATCCTTGCGATCGAGGAGATGGCCCGCTCGAGGCCCGACGGCTACACGCTGCAAATCGGCAATCCCGGCACCAACGTGCTCACACCGATCATCTATAGAAAGAAGTTCAAGATCGACTACGACAAGGACGTGACCTTGCTGACGAGGCTGAGCGAAGTTCCGCTCGTGCTCGGCGCCACGACCAAGGACTTCCCGCCGAAGACCTACGCCGAGTTCATTGCCTACGCCAAAGCCAATCCCGGAAAGGTGCGCTATGCCAGCGTCGGCGTCGGCAGCAACAATCATTACGACATGGAAGCTTTCGCGAAATGGGCGGGCATCGTGCTCACCCACCTGCCGAACAAGGGAGGCGGCGCGGCAATCACCAACGATCTCGTCACCGGCGATGCCCACGTCGCCCTGCTCAACGCGGCAAGCTCGATGGGCGTGGTCAAGGCCGGGCAGGTGCGAGCCTTGGCCGTCATGTCCGATAAGCGCGTGCCGGAACATGCCGACGTGCCGACGCTCATGGAGCTCGGCTATCCCAATGCCAAGGGCCTGTGGTCGGCGTTATATGCGCCGGCCGCTACGCCGCGCGACGTGCTCGAGGTCGTGCGCAAAGCTGCTGTTCAGGCGCTCGGCTCCGAGCCAGTCGAGACGGCCTTCAAGCAGCAAATGATCAGGGCTTTGCCCAGCGCCTCTATTGAGGAGGCGCAGGCATGGAACAAAGCCGAGCTGGCGTACTGGACGAAAGTCACCGACGAGGTGAAGATCGACCTGCCGGATTGACGGCCAGGGGCAGCGGGGAAACAGCAGCGATGAAGAGGGAGCCGGCGCCCGGCGCGCTGGACGTTCTCGTCGAAACGGACGTCGACGTGCCCACGCGCGACGGCGCGTATCTCAAAGCCGATGTGTTTCGGCCGAATGCTGCTGGCACGTTTCCCGCCATCTTGAATTTAGGGCCTTATCAGAAGGACAAGCTGTGGATTCCGCCGAGCAATCTCGAGGAAGAACCGAACCCGTGGATGAACTGGGAAACCGTCAATCCGCAATGGTGGGTGCCCAAGGGCTATGCAGCGGTGCGCATCGATGGACGTGGCAGCGGCAAATCCCCAGGACAGTGCGAACCGTGGTCGCTCGCGGAATCGATCGATTTCTATGACGCGATCGAATGGGCGGCGGCGCAGCCTTGGTGCTCGGGCAAAGTCGGCTTGTTGGGAATATCCTATTTCGCCATCAACCAGTGGTTCGTCGCCAATCATCAGCCGCCATCCTTGAAGGCGATCATCCCGTGGGAAGGTTTTGCCGACCTTTACCGCGACGCGCTGTTCCACGGCGGATTGCTGAGCCTGTTCATGCCCAACTGGTATTTGGCGCATTTCATGCACCACGTCGTCGGTCGCGCCTCGCGCCATCATCCGAACAGGTGGCAGGCCGACGCACTGCATTTCTGGCTCAGCAACGATCTCGACAGCGGGGCCTTTCGTGGTGCCCAGGCGCAATGGGACAAGATCACGGTACCGATGCTCAGCGTCGGCAATTGGACCGGCATGGGATTGCATCTGCGCGGCAACACCGAAGCCTTCATGCGCGCCGCAACTCCGCACAAGAAACTTCGCATCCACGCCGGCACCCACGTGCATCCGTTTTATTCCGAGGAGGGACGACGTGACCAGCTGCGGTTTCTTCGAATACTGGCTCAAAGGCATCGACAACGGCGTCATGCAAGAGCCGCCGGTGAAGCTCGCGATCCGCAAGGGTCGCGACGAGGTAGAGTGGCGTTTCGAGCATGAATGGCCGCTCGCGCGTACGCGCTGGACCAAGTTCTATTTCGATTTGTCGCAGCCAGCCGCCGGCACGGGCCCTAACATCGGGCGGCTCGTCGACGCCAATCCGGCGGTTTCGAACTCGCGGAGCTATCCCGCCACCAGCCTCGGATCGATGGGTTCGACCTCGGCGGCGTCATCGCAGGTCATGGGCGGCGCCATTTCCCCTGACATGGGGATTGTGCTCGAGACGCCGCCGCTGGCGCACGACCTCGAAGTCACCGGCCCGGTCGCCGCAGTGCTGTGGGTCGCGAGCTCGACCGAGGACATGGATCTGTTTCTCACCATCCGCAACGTCGACGCTGATGGGAAGGACGTGCTGGAAACCGGCCAGCAAGGGACGCCGGTGCCGGTGGCCAAAGGCTGGCTGCGCGTATCGCATCGTGAGTTGGATCAGCAGCTGTCGCTGCCCTATCGGCCCTATCATCGCCACCAGCGCCGGCTTTATCTGACGCCCGGCGAGATCGTGCGAGTCGAGGTCGAGATTTGGCCGACCTCGATGGTATTCCGGCGCGGGCGTCGTATCCGCGTCGACATCCAGCCACGCGACGGCATCGGCAGCGCTGGATACATGCACTATCACGCCGATTACAACACCGGGGCGAATACGATCTATGCCGGCGGCGAAAAAGAATCGTACCTTTTGTTGCCCGTGATCCCGGCGGCCTAGTGTGTGTTCTTGACGCCCGCTTGGGCGGATATGACGACTTGAATGGGAGAGACAGGTGAGCCTCGGCGAGGGACAGAACAACTTGCCCAATCCGTTCTGGCGGATGCTCGCGCGTCGGGACGTGCTCGCGGGCCTCCTCTTCATTGGCGTGGCGACACTCGGCCTGTGGCTCTCGCGCGACTACCCGATCGGGACCGCGTTGCGGATGGGTACCGGCTACGTGCCGCGGCTGTTGTGCTGGATTCTGCTCGGCCTCGGCGCCGTCGTTGTCGTGCAAGGCCTGCGCGAGGCGCAAGACGTGCGGCCGCTGTCGTCCGCCGACTTTTCCGCCTTGCGACCGCTTGTTTTCGTGACCGCGAGCTTGGTCATTTTCGGACTGAGCATCGAGCGGCTGGGACTCGTGATTTCGATCCTGCTGCTCATTGGCGTGGGCGCGGTCGCGGCGCGGGCCCTGCGGCCGCTCGAGACGCTCGCGGCGGCGCTCGTGCTCATCGTTCTCTCCTGGGGCATCTTCATTCTCGGACTGGGATTGACCATCCCGGTCTGGCCGGAGTGGTAGATGGAGCTTCTGCACAATCTTGCAGTCGGATTTGGCGTGGCGCTGACGCCCGCGAACCTGTTCTTCGCGCTCACCGGCGCGCTGATCGGGACGTTGATCGGAGTTCTTCCCGGCATCGGCCCGATCGCGACCATCGCGATGCTGCTGCCGCTGACTTTTCATCTCGAGCCGACGTCGGGCTTGATCATGCTCGCGGGCATTTTCTACGGCGCGCAATACGGCGGATCGACGACCGCTATCCTGGTGAACCTGCCGGGCGAGACTTCCTCGGTGGTCACCTGCATCGACGGCCACCAGATGGCGCGGCAGGGCCGCGCCGGCGCGGCGCTGGCGGTGGCCGCGCTGGGCTCGTTCTTTGCGGGCTGCATCTCGACGACGCTGATCGCCACGTTCGCCCCGCCGCTCGCCAAGGTCGGTCAGTCGTTTGGCGCGCCGGAATATTTCTCACTGATGGTCCTCGGTCTCATTGCCGCGGTAGTGCTCGCGCATGGCTCCGTGATCAAGGCGATCGCCATGATCGTGCTCGGCCTGCTGTTCGGTCTCGTCGGGACCGACGGCAATACCGGCGGGACACGGTTTACCTTCGGCATTACCGAACTGACCGACGGCATCGACATCGCCACACTGGCGATTGGCATTTTCGGCATCGGCGAGATCATCACCAATCTGACGCAACCGCAGGAAACGCGCGGTCTGGTCGCGAAGAAGATCACCCGGCTTTGGCCGACGGGCGAGGACTTCCGACGCGCCTGGCCAGCGGTGTTGCGCGGCACCGCGCTCGGCTCGGTCCTCGGCGTTCTTCCCGGCGGGGGCGCGACGCTAAGCGCGTTCGCGGCCTACGCGCTCGAGAAACGGTCATCGAAGCACCCCGAGCAATTCGGCCATGGCGCGGTCGAGGGTGTGGCCGGACCCGAGTCCGCCAACAATGCCGGGGCGCAGACCTCCTTCATTCCCATGCTAACGTTGGGCATTCCGGGCAACGCGGTGATGGCGCTGATGATCGGCGCCTTCACCATCCACGGCATCCAGCCCGGACCGCAGATCATGAGCGAACGCCCCGGCATGTTCTGGGGCATGGTCGCCAGCATGTGGATCGGCAACCTCATGCTGGTGATCATCAACCTGCCGCTCATCGGCATGTGGGTGCAGCTGCTCAAGGTGCCGTACCGCTTTCTCTACCTCGCCATTCTTTTGTTCTGCGGCATCGGCGTCTACACCGTGAGCAACAGCGCTGCTGGCGGCGCTTTTCGGCGTGCTCGGCTACGTTTTCACGCGGCTCGAATGCGAGCCGGCGCCGATGATCCTCGGCTTCGTGCTGGGTCCGCTGATGGAGGAGAATCTTCGCCGCGCGATGCGAATTTCGAGCGGCGACCCGGCGATCTTCGTCGAGCGGCCGATCAGCCTCGGCTTGTTGATCGCAGCGCTTGCGCTCTGCGTGCTGGTGGCGCTCCCGGCCATTCGCAGCAAGCGGGAAGAGGCGTTCCAGGAATAGCTGCGCTTCTACATCATGCGCACTGCCGCCCGAGGTGCACGGACGCTCTCCATACCGATTGCCGCGCCCTTCACGTGCTCAAACACGCGACCGATGAAAACGAGCACCGGGCCTGGCAGTGAACTCCCAGCAAGTTTGGCGCCGATGTTCGACACGGTGCCCACGATGACGGTCTCTTGCGGCCGTGTAGCGGCCGCAACCGCGACCGCCGGCGTGTCGGGTGGAAGTCCGCTCGCGATCGCGCGCGCGGCCAACTCGCCGATCGTCTTCTTCGCCATGTAGACCACGGTGGTGGCGGCGGGATCGGCGAGGCTCGCCCAATCGATGTCCTGCGGCAAACGACCGTCCGCGCCGTGACCAGTGACGTATTGCAGCCGGCGGATATCGCGGCGCTGCGTCAACGGCACCGCAAGGCGCGCCGCCGCTCCCTGCGCCGCGCTGATGCCGGGAACCACCTCGACCGGGATTCCCGCGGTACGGCAGGCCGCGATCTCCTCGCCGGCGCGGGCGAAAATCAGCGGGTCGCCGCCTTTGAGCCGCACCACGCGCCTGCCAGCCTTGGCGAGCGCGACCATCAGCGCGTTGATCTCGTCCTGCTTGCAAGCGGGCCCATCGCCGGTCTTGCCGACCAGCATCTTCTTGGCTTCGCGGCGGGCAAAATCGAGAACGTCCGGCGAGACAAGGTCGTCGATCAGGATAACGTCCGCCGATTGCAGCGCGCGCACCGCGCGCAGCGTGAGCAGCTCCGGATCGCCAGGGCCGGCGCCGACCAGCGTCACGGTGCCGATGTCCGCCCCTTGCTGCTGAGTGTTCTCCAAAAGCGCCTCCAGATCGCCTTGCGCCGGCTCGTGCGCCGGATGGTGGAGCGCGTAAGCCGCAAACAATTGCCAGAACCGCCGCCGAGCGGCGAGCGAAAGCCCGGACGATTGCACCGCTTGGCGCCAGCGGCGTGCTGCCTCCGCCCAGCGGGCAAAGCCGCGCGGGATCACGCCCTCGAGCTTGGCGCGGATCGCCTGCGCGAAGACCGGCGCCGCCCCGTCCGTCGAAATGCCGATGACGAGCGGAGAGCGGTTGATGATGGCGCCGAATGAGAAATCGCAATGCGCGGGCCGGTCGATCACGTTGACAGGAACGCCGGCCGTCCGCGCCGCGGCGGCGAAACGTTCGGCAGCTGCCTCATCCTCGAAGCCGCCGACCGCAACCGCGGCGCCGTCAAGGTCCTCGATCCGCCATGCCCGATGCCGCAGCGTGAGCGGTGCACGCGGTGCTTCCGCCGCCAGCGCGCGCAGCTCCTCGCACGGCTGCTCGGCAAAAACCTCGACATCGGCGCCGGCCGCCGACAAGAGCTCCGCTTTCCACGCCACCGCAGCCCCGTTGCCGGCGACCACCGCCCGCTTACCGTCGAGATCGAAAAAGACCGGCAGCCGCGCGAGTGCTTGCATGCGCGGCGTGCACGCCTGCTGCGGGCGCCGCCGAACCTCGACCGGGCGCATCAGTACACGTCCTGCTGATAACGGCCGCATCTTTTCAGATTGGCGAGGAAGGCAATGGCCTCGTCGGTCGTGCGCGCGCCGTGTGCGGCGATGATCTCGACCCACGCACGCTCGACATCCTTGGCCATGCGTTTGGCGTCGCCGCAGACATAGATGTGCGCGCCGTCGGCGACCCAGGCCCAGAGCTCGCGGCCGAGTTGGCGCATGCGGTCCTGGACATAAAACTTCTCGCTGCCGTCGCGCGACCACGCGAGGGAGAGCCGCGTGAGCGCGCCGGCGGCCTTCATCCCGCGAAACTCGTCCTCGTAGAAGAAATCGTAATCGCGATGTTGGTGACCGAAGAACAGCCAGTTATGCCCGGATGCCTTGCCCGCCATGCGCTCGTAAAGAAAAGCGCGGAATGGCGCGACGCCCGTGCCGGGACCGATCATGATGATCGGCACGGCCGGATCGCTCGGAAGGCCGAACTGCTGCGCCTTCTGCACATAAACCTTGACCTTGTCGCCCGGGCGCATGCGCTCGGCGAGGAAGGTGGAGGCGGCGCCGAGACGCATGCGGCCGTCGATCGGATAGCGCACCGCGTCGACGCACAGCGCCATGCGCGTGCGATCGATGCGGGGCGAGCAGGCGATGGAATAGAGCCGCGGCTGCAGCGGGTCGAGCGCCTCGATCAGGGCTTCCGGATCTGGGCGGACGCCGGGAAATTTCTTGATCGCGGCGAGCACGTCGAGCGTGGTGGCGTCACCATCGGGGTCCTCGCCGGCGGCAAGCGCCTGCGCCTTCTGCCGCCGCTCGCCGCCGGTGATGTAGGAGAACA
>Ga0306923_10002688_pt1 | contig 16417 bp, 14 predicted proteins | sample sta12Can44000108_FD_203841 | JGI IMG/M metagenome (GOLD analysis project Ga0306923, IMG submission 203841) | Lab enrichment of tropical soil microbial communities from Luquillo Experimental Forest, Puerto Rico - statanox.12C.anox.44.000.108 (v2)... | ecosystem: Environmental > Terrestrial >... | reverse complement strand
ACGTCCGGCCGCATGAGCCTGCCCGTGGTCACGAACTGACCAGCGCAGGGTGCTGCTCACCATGATCGTCGCCGTGCCGCCGGCCGGCATGCCCGGGGCTGGCGGCTCACGGCTCGGTGATGAGGCGGGCCAGTTCGGCCCGCTGCTCCGGGGTGAGATTCCGGCGCAGCAGGCGGGCGGACTGCGTGAGGTCGCTGCCGTAGAAGATGGCCTGGAATTCCGCCATGGTCCGCTCCATGGCCGACATCTGCGCATCCGCGGCGTTGCCCAGTGCCAGCAGGCTGGTCAGCGCCTCCTCTTCGGTTTCGGGGGTGGCCGCGGACCCGGCTGGGAACAGGTCACCGTCGCGCGCCTTCCCGGCTCCGGCCAGGTGCTCAGATGTGGTATCGGGCTGGTCTGTGGTCATGTGTCCATGGTGGCCCAGCCGCCCGCAGGCCGTGCCGTGCTCGGCAGATCCGGCGTTAACTGGTCATCTCGTCCCGGACGGCCGCGAAGGCGGCCGCTGCCAGCTGGAGATCCTCGCGGCTGTGGGCGGCAGATATCTGGGTCCTTATCCGCGCCTTGCCGACCGGGACCACCGGATAGCTGAAGCCGATCACGTAGACGCCCTTGCCCAGGAGCAGGTCGGCCATCCGCGTGGCGCGCGCAGCATCGCCGATCATCACGGGGACGATCGGGTGGTCACCGGGCAGGATGTCAAAGCCCAGGGTGGTCATGCGCTGGCGGAACCAGGCCGTGTTCTCGCGCAGGCGGGCGCGCAGATCATCGCTGCTTTCCAGCAGATCCAGCACCCTCAGCGAGGCACCGGCCACCGCTGGGGCTACCGAATTGGAGAACAGGTACGGCCTCGACCGCTGGCGGAGGAGGTCAACGATCTCCTGGCGGCCGCTGGTGTACCCGCCGCTGGCACCGCCCAGCGCCTTACCCAGGGTCCCCGTCACGATGTCCACGCGATCACTCACACCATGCAGCTCAGGGGTGCCGCGGCCGTGGGCGCCAACGAACCCCACCGCGTGCGAATCATCGACCATGACCATCGCGTGGTAACGGTCGGCCAGGTCACAAATCTCGCCGAGCGGCGCGACATAGCCATCCATGGAAAACACGCCGTCGGTGGCGATCAGCCGGCGCCTGGCGTCCGCGCAGGCCTTGAGCTGGGCTTCCAGGTCGGTCATGTCGCGATTGCGGTAGCGCAGCCGCCTTGCCTTGCTCAGCCTGATCCCGTCGATGATCGACGCGTGGTTCAGCTCGTCGCTGATGACGGCGTCCTGCTCACCGAGCAATGTCTCGAACAATCCGCCGTTGGCATCGAAGCAGGAGGAGTACAAGATGGTGTCCTCGGTGCCGAGGAAGCCTGAGATGCGCTGCTCAAGTTGTTTGTGCACATCCTGGGTACCGCAGATGAACCTGACGCTCGCCAGGCCATACCCCCAGCGGTCCAGGGCGTCCTTCGCGGCCGCCACGATGCGCGGGTCATCGGCCAGGCCAAGGTAGTTGTTCGCGCAGAGGTTAAGCACCTCCTTGCCCGCCGTGACCCGGATGCTGGGCCCTTGCGGGCTGACGATGACGCGCTCCGCCTTGAAGAGCCCTGCTGCGCGGATCTCGTCAAGCTCGCCGCTGATCTCTTGCTGAGCGCTGGTATACACGTGCCGGACCCCTCACGATCGTCACTACCGGTGGGCCCAGGTGAGGACCACCTTGCCGCATTGGGCACCGCGCACGGTGGCGAAGGCCTGCTCGAAGTCGGCGGCATCGAACCTGTGCGTGATGACTGGCGAGATATCAAGCCCGGCGTGGACGAGTACCGACATCTCGTACCAGGTCTCGAACATCTGACGCCCGTAGATGCCCTTGATCGTGGTCATGTTGGTGACCAGGTGCGCCCAGTCGATGCCGAAGTCCTCAGTGGGCAGGCCGAGCATGGCAATCTTGCCGCCGTGGGTCATGGTGGTCAGCATCTCCCGCAATGCGGCAGGCTTGCCGGACATCTCAAGGCCGACGTCGAAGCCTTCGCGCATGCCAAGCTGGGGCATGACATCGCTCAGCCTGGTTTCGGCGGCGTTCACAGCCAGGCTCACGCCGATCCGCCGGGCGAGATCCAGCCGGTAGTCCGACACGTCGCTGATGACGACATACCGGGCACCCGCATGCCTGGCCACAATCGCGGCCATCAGGCCGATCGGGCCAGCACCGGTGATGAGAACGTCCTCGCCAAGGATGGGGAACGTCAGGGCTGAGTGGACGGCGTTGCCGAACGGGTCGAAGATGGCGGCGACATCGAGGTCGATGTCCGGCTCGTGCTGCCAGACGTTGGTCGCGGGCAGCGCGATGTACTCGGCAAACGCCCCTGGGTGGTTGACGCCGACCCCCTTCGTGTGCGCGCACTGGACGCGCCGGCCGGCCATGCAGTTGCGGCAGCGGCCGCACACGAGATGGCCCTCGCCACTCACCAGCTGGCCCTCGCGGAGTTCTTGCACCGCGGACCCGGTGTCCACCACCTCGCCGACAAACTCATGCCCGATCACCAGCGGCACCGGCACATTCGCTGCCGCCCAGCTATCCCAGTCGTAGATGTGCAGGTCCGTGCCGCATACACCGGTTCTGAGCACACGGATCAGCACGTCGTCGCTGCCCAGGCTGGGGACCGGCACGTCCTCAAGCCTGAGGCCGGGCTCCGCTTCCGCCTTGACCAAGGCCTTCATCCGCCGCCTCCCGCCTGCCCAGAACCCTATCCCCCTGGGCATCCTGCCCAGCCCCGGCAAGATGCGGCCGGCTGTGTTAGTCGTGGCAGGCCCGGCGGTGCCCGCCAGCGCATCGCTGCCCGGTCAGGACAGCAGGCCGCAGCGGCCTTCCCGGGCGGATGGCCCTGGAGAAACCGCTGCTCAGACGCCAGGAGCCGGGAGTGGTGGGGCATTGCGGATGTTGTTTTGCGCAATTAATGTGCTGTCAGGGCCTGCCTATGCCAGCGCTGAATCCCGCTCGAAGATGGGCGATCTCGGCCCCAGGCTGTGGCGACCGCGGGGTCCGGTCGGTGCGGCAGCGCCGGACCAGACAAGGAGGCGTGCCAACATGAGCCTGGCTGGGGACGCAATCGTCTACATACTCATTCTGATCGCCGTACTTGCCGTCGTTGCCGGGATCATGTACGCGGTTGCTCACCGGTGGGGCCCCACACCGGAGGAGTCCCAGACCCGTGCTACCCGCGCCTATGATGACGCGACGGGGCACACAGCCGGTGCCGAGCGGACAGCCTGAGCACCGCCGCCAGCAGAGCCCGCCGGTGCCGCCGGCCACCCCGGACCAGTAGCCCCGCGCCCGGCCAGCAGCCGATCGCCTGCGGAAAGCCGGGCCAGCAATCCAGCCTGACCCCGGGCTTGCTGTGCGTCCAGGACGAACAGGGCTCCAGATTGCGGCACATCTTCTGAGCCGAGCGTGTCATCGCAGGTCAGGCGGGCGGCGGTGGCGCCGAATGGGTTCGGCATGAGCGGGTATGGGACCCGCATGGTGTGGCTGATCACAGGATTGCTGCTCGCCGTGCTTTGCGGGCTCATGGTGCTCACCCGCTGGGCACGCCACCGTCCGGTGACAGACGACACGCTGCTAGCGGATCTGCTGGGGCCACCGGCCGGGCAGGCGCCGCCCGCCCCGCCGGAGTGGGAGGACGTTGAGCGCGCGGCGGGGTGGGAGGACGTTGAGCCCCGTGGCGGGCGGGAGGGCGCTGAGCCTTCGCTCGGCCGGGCGGACCTTGAGCCCACGCCGGTGCTGGCCGCGCAGCCCGCTGGGGAAGAGGACTGGCTGGAAACCCAGATCGCGTCGATTGCGGCCTGGTCGGAGCGGATGCAAGAACAAATCGCCTCCTGGGCAGACGACCCGGACCTGGCCCGGGCGAGACCGGAACCTGAGGTGGCTGATGGCAGACGCCGGGTCGGTCCTGAACCCCGCGAGCCGGCCCAGCCCCGGACCGTCCCCGGACGCTGCATGGCGACCACCGCCACCGGCAGCCAATGCAAATTCCCAGCCAGACCCGGCGATACAAGGTGCGCCATCCACGGCAAACGCGCACTTCGATGATCTGTCGCTGCCTGGGGCAGCCAGCCCCGGAACAGCCAGGCCCTACCTTGCGCCATGAATTGGGCGTATCTTCCCGCTTGTGGGGGGGCTTGGGGCTGATCGCCCGTGCGGATGGCCGTATGCACTAATTCAAGTAAGCTGCGCGATCAGGCTTCACTCGCGCGAGTCGGCCAGCCGCGACAAGCCCGATGAACTAGGGCCGCCAGCCTCTGTCTTCGCCGACATCATGGCGGATCTCCAGCATTTCCGGGTGGCTGAGGAGCCATCGCGTTGTGAAGTCAGGCCGCTGTATAGCTCACCCAGCGCGGACGATCCGCGCCCGGCGCATACCCTGCTGACCCCGCGTCACCGTTACGTTGCACCCCCCAGGCTTCTTCTGGCGGAAAGAGTGCCCCGGATTCCCGGCAGCGCTTGACTGGAAAGAGCGTGACCCCGGCGAGGCGATCTGGACCCAGCACTTGCGGATCCAGTTCGCCCGTGACGACAAGACGAAGACCGACGTCAACGACTGGCTGTTGTGGCCTGCCGACAAGCAGGCGGGTAGCGGCCCAGCCAGCGATCGCCCCAGCCCCTGGGACGTCATGGCGCTGCCCAAAGGACGGCTGGCGCCCCAGCCGCGTGACCCACGGGACGACCTTGAGGCGCTCCGGGGCTACTTCGCCTACCTGTTCGCGCTGCGCCGCCAGGCGGTCTTCGCGTCCAATATCTCCGACCGCAGCTACAACGTATGGCTGCCGCCAGCGCTGCTGGCACCGGCGACCGGCCTTGGCCGGCCCAGCCAGAACGCGGCGCTGGCCATGCTGTCGTTCATCACCCTGCTGCGCCTTCCGCACCAGTCAGCGTGGCGGCCGACCGTTACGGTCACGACCCTGTTCGTCCCGGTCACTCCAACGTCAGCCACCGGCCGGGCGGGCGAAGACCTTGTCATGCTGCAGCCCCGCACGCTCCTTAACGAACGCGAGGTGCGCGCGATCACCTCGTCCCTGGAGGGCAGCACGTCCCAGGCGCTGAAGGTCGGGCAGAACCGTTACACCTGCCGCGGCGGGCTCCGCGGCTACCTAACGGCTAACGCTGGCGCTCAGTGCCCGGATCGCTACGATCTGCCGCAGACCGTACAGCGTTGCCGGTGCTTTCAGCCCGCGATACCGGCTGATGAAGGCGGGACCGTGGATGCCTGGACGATCCGCATGTACCTCGAAGCTGTCATGCTGGTCACCGCCGCCCGCGCGCCGCAGACCAAGTGGGAACCACGGCGCGAGGGACGAAAGGCAGACCCCTGGCTCCAGTCCTGGCGCCCGCACATCCGCCAGAGCAGCCGCCAGCGGATGTCAGCCTCTGAGGTGGCCCGCTCGATCCGGCTGACCTCGGTCTGGTCGGTCCAGCTCCTTGCCAGGAGGCAGATCGACTGGACGGAGCGGGAGGACCGGTACCTGCCCGCCCGCACCCTCAGCCAGCGGATGGGCCGCCCCTGGCCCACCCGCCGGCCTGGCGGTGTCGACACCCAGTTCGCGGGCCTGCCGCGTCACGTGCGCGGCGTCGCCAGGGAACTCGCCGGGATCGGGCACCTGCCCACATGGCGGGACCGGGTGGACACGGTGTCCACGGTCGACAACCAGGGAGGCATGACCTGGAGCATGCCCCGCTACCGAGGCCTGCTGTCGGTGCAATCAGTCCGGGACGATCACTTTCCCGGAACCTCGCCGCTCAACTCGTTCGTCCGGATGGGCGTCATGGTCATATCCGCGGCAGCCATTCGCGAAATGACGCAGGCCTTGCTGCACGAGACCGTACAAGCTTCCACGTCCGAGGCGCTTGCCCACGTGGACAAGAACCTGCTGGTGGAACTCGAAGAGGTCTATGGCAGTGACATCGCTGGGCTCGCGTTCAACCGGTTCTACCGCAGCCTCCGCGAGCACCTGGACCTGGATGAGGAGTACCAGCTGGTGCGGGAACGGGTGCACAGCCTCTCCGCTGCGATCAGCCAGGAAACCAACATCAAGGCGGGCAAGCGGGCTGGCGGGGTGGCATTTGCCGCCGCCGCATTCGGTGCCGCGATCCTGTTGATGGCCCTCTACCACTACCCCCAGCCAAGCAGACCCAGCATCAGCTATAAGTGGGCTGAGTACGGGGTGCCCGGCATGGCCTTTGCGTTCGCACTGGTCGCCATCTTCGCGGCCTTCAGCCCGGTGCGGATGCGGGGGAAACTCTGGACCGTCCTCGGAGTCCTCATCGCCACCCTGAGCGTGCTGTTCTTCCTCTGGGCCGCGTACCACTTCGGCCAGCATTACTAGCCGCCAGGTACCAGATAGCTTCGAAGCCGAGGCCGATAGCCAGGATCACCAGGAACACAAGCTGCTCATCGCCGCTGATCAGGCTGTGACCGATCCCGGCTTCGGCGGCGGCGAACAGGGCGAGCAGCAGCCAGCCAGGCCCGGTGAGCAGGCAGTGCGCCTGCCGGGAGCGCCAGAAGTTCAGCGCGCACCAGATCCCGCCGGCGGCAAAGGCGGCCGCGTCCACCGCGAGGTAGGCGGGCGCGGGGAGGTGCTGGGCCAGGCCGAACAGGCCGGCCACCGCGGCGAAGTAGGCCACGGCTGGCCAGCCCCAACGCGGCAGAAAACGGTCTACCCCGCGCTTGACCGCGGTGTCGGCGGGTAGCCGGGGCGCCCGCCCGGCTCCACCTACCCGCGGGACGCAGCAGGCTCTGTCGCGGCTTGTCCCGGCGGTGGCTGGGGCTTCTGCGCTGCGGCCATCCCCAGCAGGGCGGCCGCTGGTGAAGGTGTCGATCGTCATGGTTTTGGTCTCCCTGCTGATGGTCATGTCCACAGGGCGACGTTACGGTCTGCCCCCGGGGGGAGAGTCAAGCAGCGCAGGCGTGAAACGTGGGTCCAGGGCGCGGAAGTCGCCCCGCCCGGCAAGCTGATCGGCGAACTGCGACCGGTAATCGTCGATCCGCCGCATCACCTCACGCAGCTCGGCGATCCTCCTCTCGGTACGGGCCCGCGCCGCGTCCAGCACCTCCGCCAGCCGGGGACCAATCGGCTCGCCCGGGCTCTGCAGGTAGCTGACGGCCAGGTCCTGTATCTCGGCCAGCGTCAGCCCCAGCCCGCGCAGGAGGCCGATCATCCATACGCACCACAGCGCCTCCTCGCCGAACAGCCGGTAGTTTCCCGCGCTCCGCCCAACCGTGTAGATCAGGCCGAGATCCTCATACTCGCGCAGCGCCTTGACCGGCACCCCGGTCCGGCGGGACAGGGTGCCAATCGTCATCACCACGGACTCGGTGCTGGCCGGTGTCATCGGAGACCTCCACGATTACCGTTCCCGTTTTGGCCCGCCGCACGTCCCCGCCTCGGAGCGGACTTAGCGACGGTGGTGTCAGGAGCGGAGAGACGCGATGGCGGATGGCCATACCGGGTCGGTGGAGGCGGAGCCGGGCTGCCCCGACGAGGTCGCAGCGAGCCTGTAGGTGACCTCGATGGGCGGCAGGCTGCACCGCTACCAGCGGGTCTGTCCGACACCGGTGACGACGCGATCTGGGATGGCCACTCACAAAGGCCAGGGAGTCCGCGCCGAATTGCGGACTCCCTGGCCAAGAGCGGAGGCTCGGGGATTTGAACCCCGGAAGGGCGCGAACCCTAACCGCATTAGCAGTGCGGCGCCATAGACCGGACTAGGCGAAGCCTCCCGGTGACCGGTGGGTCCGCATTAGCGTACCGGTGACCGCGACGGCCCCGCAAAGCATGCTGCCGGGCCGGGCCGCCTGCCCGGCAGCCGGTCAGCTGACCTCGATCACCTGGTAATCGCCGTGGGCGTAGGCCTCCCGGATCCTGGTCTTGGCGAACTTGCCGACGCCGGTCTTGGGCACCTCGGCGATGAAGGACCAGCGCTCAGGCAGCTGCCACCTTGGCAGCTGGCCGGCCAGGAATTCCCGCAGGTCGGCGGCGCTCACCGGGCTGCCTTCCCTGAGCACGACGGTGGCCAGCGGGCGCTCGCCCCACCGCTCGTCGGGCACCCCGATCACCGCGGCCTCGAGCACATCGGGGTGGGCCATGATGGCGTTCTCCAGCTCCATCGACGAGATCCACTCGCCGCCGGACTTGATCACGTCCTTGGCCCGGTCGGTCAGCGTGACGAAGCCGAGTGGGTCGATCGTGCCCACGTCGCCGGTGCGCAGCCAGCCATCGTGGAACTTGCCCGGGTCGTCGTCCTTGTAGTAGGCGCCGGTCACCCACGGCCCACGCACCTCGACCTCGCCGACGGACTTCCCGTCGTGCGGCAGCACTCCGTAATCCCCGACCAGCCGGCCCTCCACCGCGCAGACGAGCCTGCCCTGGGTGTCGCGGTAGCGCCACGCCTCCTCGCCGGACGTGCCGGGCGGCGGATGGGCCACGCTCCCGATCGGCGAGGTCTCGGTCATCCCCCACGCCTGGACGATGAGCACACCGAGCTCGGTCTCGAAGGCTTCCATCAGTGACCGCGGCACCGCCGACCCGCCGCAGGGCACCATGCGGAGTGACGACAGGTCCCCGCCGTTTGCCCGGACGTGCTGGAGCAGGCCGTTCCAGATGGTGGGAACGGCACCGGCCAGAGTGGGCCGTTCGGCCGCGATGAGCCGGGCCAGTGGCTCTGGCTGCAGGAAACGGTCGGGCATGATCAGATCCGCGCCGGACATGACGGCCGCGTACGCGAGTCCCCAGGCGTTGGCATGGAACATGGGTACGACCGGCAGCACCCGGTCCCGCTCCGACATGCCGAGCGAGTTGCCCATGCACACGCCCATCGAGTGCAGATACGCCGAGCGGTGGCTGTATACGACACCCTTGGGCAGGCCGGTGGTGCCACTGGTGTAGCACATCGCGGCGGCCGAGCGCTCCTCCAGATCTGGCCAGCTGAACGCCTCGCTGGCGGCCGCCAGCAGCTCCTCATAGGAGTGCACCTGCACACCCGGGTGAGCCAGCTTCTCCGCGTGGCCGGCCAGCGCCTCGGCAGGCCCGGTCACCAGCACGTGGCGCACCGTCTCGGTCTGCGGGAGCACCTGCGCCAGCAGCGGAACCAGGGTGCTGTCACAGATGATCACGTGGTCGGCGGCGTGGTTGGCGATATAGCCGAGCTGGCCGGGATCGAGCCGCAGGTTCAGCGTGTGCAGCACCGCGCCCATGGACGGGACCGCGAGGTAGGCCTCCAGATGCTCGGCGTTGTTCCAGAGCAGGGTCGCGACCCGCTGGTCGCCGTCCACTCCCAGCATCCGCAGCGCATTGGCGAGCCTGGCCGCCCGGGCCCCGGTCTGGGCATAGGTCTGCCGGCGGGCGCCCTCGCCCGTCCAGGTGACCACTTCACGGCCGCCGAACGCCGTCGTCCCGTACCGCATGATCCCGGTTATGGTCAGCGGCGCATCCATCATCGTGCTGCGCACGGCCATCCTCCTTGCCGACCGCGTGCCGGCTTGCCGCCCAGGCACGCATGAACTCCCTGGCTGGGATCGTGCCATGCCGCAGGCGAATCGTCACCCTTCCGCCCGGCTCCGGCGGGGAAAGCCGGATGGCCAGGAGCGATCCGTTCTGCCGCTTTCTATGTATTTCTAATAGCAGTGGTAGAAAACGCCAGATATAGCCAGAACCGGCCGCCGGTGGCCGCCAGTCAGGCTGGCTGGGCGCGCAGGAACCGGCCGAAATGCGGCACGGTGAAGGCGATCAGGCCGCGTTCGGAGCTGTAGATCAGGCCCTTCTTTATCAGCGCGTCCCGGGCCGGCGACACACTCGAATGCTTGCGGCCCAGCTTGTCGGCGACCGCGGCGGTCTGCACTGGGTCATCCCCCAGCATCGCCATCGCCCGCATGTACTCGCGCTCAGCCGGCGTGGCCCGTTCGTAGCGACTGCCGAAGAAACCGACCGCCAGCTCGTTCTCCGCCTGTGGGCTGGCCACCTTGACATCTCCAGCCGTGACCGGGCTGGCCGCAGCCACGTCCCAGGTCACCTTCCCGTAGGCCTGCACGAAATAGGGGTAGCCGTCGGCCGCCTCGAACAGCGCGTCCAGTGCCGCGGGCTCGAAGTCCGCGCCCTCCCGCCGGGCCGGCGCCAGCAGGGCCTGATCGGCCGCTGCCCGGTCGAGCCGGTCGATCGGCACGTAGCGGAACAGCCGTTCGGAATAGCTCTTGCTCGCCGACAGCACCGACGGCAGGTGCGGCAGCCCGGCACCCACCACGATCAGCGGCCCGCCCGACTGCGACAGCTCGTGGATGGCGGCGCAGAGCGCCGACACGTCCGCGGCCGGGATGTCCTGCATCTCGTCCACAAACAGCGCGATCCCGACGCCCAGGTCGGTGGCAATCGAGGCGGCATCAGTGAGCAGCTCGGTCAGGTCGATCTCCAGGTCACCGGAGTCGGCCCGGCCCCGGGCAGCGGGCACGTCGATGCCCAGGTGCGGCACGAACGTGCCCCGCGGCGCCTTCGGGTCGCGCCCGGCAAAGGACTTCAGCACGCCCAGGAAGTGATCGACCCGGTCCGGGCTGCGGTGCCGGGGCGCGAGTTCCCTGACGGCCATATGCAGCGCACCGGCGACCGGCCGCCGGATCGACTGGTCCGGCCGCGCCTCTATCTTTCCGGTCCCCCACATGCGCTGCAGCGCCATCGAGCGGAACGAATTGAGCAGCACCGTCTTGCCGACCCCGCGCAGGCCGGTCAGCACCAGGCCGCGTTCGGGCCTGCCCCGGGCGATGCGTTCCAGCACCACCTCAAACTGGGCCAGCTCCCGGTCGCGGCCCGCCAGTTCCGGCGGGCGCTGGCCAGCACCAGGGGCATAGGGGTTGCGCACCGGATCCACAGCACCGGAGCCTATGTCGGGTTCTAGCAGCGTCCGTAGATTCGGCTAGAAAGTTCCATCGGCGTGTCGCGATGGGACCGGCCGGGGCTCCCGCGCTACCCGTGCGGGCAGCCCGGGCATGGCCCGGCCCCCGCGCCGCGTCGCCGCCGCGCGAGGGCCGGGTGCTGGGTCAGGACAACAGCCGCAGTGCGTTGATGTCGTCGTCCACGAAGTAGACACCGTGCTGGTCGGGCGTCACCGCCAGGCCGAACAGGGCACCGGAGCCCTTAGGCGTGCCGGTGCTGTTGAGCAGGCGGTGGGCGATCTGCATGCCACCGGGGGTCGTCTCGACGATCTGGCCATCCCCGCCGTTGACCGTCAGCACGTTACCGTTCGGGGCGATGGCCAGGCCGAGCGGGGTGTTGAGCCTGCCGCCGGTGGTGACCACCTTGCCGGTCCCCGCGCTGCCGCTACGCATCACCGCGTTCGGGATGGCGTTGATCCCGTTGCCGACACTGTCCGCCACGTACAGCGTGCCGTCGGGCGCCAGGCCGACCCCGGTCGGGCCGACCACCAGCGCCGACGGATCGGTGCGCTCACCGAACCCGGAGCCGATCGTGGTGGTGGTGGACAGTGTTGGCGGCATGCTGCCGTGCAGCTGCAGGGCCAGCCGCAGCACCGTGCCCTTGTCCACTGTGGCCCCGCCCGCGCTGACCGTCCCGTTCAGCACGTTCGTGACGAACAGGTCGGCGAGCCCGCCGCCGCTGGTGGCCGTCATGTCCCAGGGGCCGTTGATACCCCCGCCAGAGAACGTCTCGGTAACCGTGCCGTCATTGCGGATCACGATCAGGCAGCCTGCCTTGGCGGTCGGGGACATGCCGTTGGAGGTGGGCAGGCTGCCGACCACCACCCAGCCGCCGGGCAGAATCGCCAGCGCGGTGGTCAGGCCAACCCCGCCCGGGCACGGTCCCGGCAGCGTAGTGGGATCGATGTGGGCGAAGAGGGACCGGTGCCCGCTCGGTGAGATCTCGACGATCGTGCTGCCGGTGCCCTGGAAGTTCTGCGAGTTGTTGAAGTTGCTGATCAGGATGTCACCCTTGACCAGCTTGCCGATGCTGTGCCCGGCCACCGCCACCCCGTACGGGTTGATGTCGCCGTTGGCCGGCACGGTGGATGCGACCTTTGTGGTCTTGGTGAGGTTCCCGAGGAACGAGACGAACGTGGCGGCTGTGACCGCCTGTGCGGGCGCGAGCGCGAACGCCGCCAGCGCGGCCGCACCCGCCGTGACAGCTGCCGCCCGAGTCAGGCGCTGGGTCACTGACCTGGTCATGTACTCTCCTTCCGCTGGTTACGTTGCTCGGCGCCATGCGCAGGCGACTAAAACGACGGGTCCCCGGCCAAGCCGGCGCCGCCGCACACAGCACACATGCCATAACGGCTGGCCGCGGCCAGTGGTTCAAGCCATGGCCAGGAATTTGCCGAAGCTAACCCTGGCGGCGGTCAGATTCGGCCGCGTTCAGCTGCGCCAGATAAGCATTGTAGGCCGCGAGGTGATCATCGTCGTCGATGCCCCCGCGGGCGGGTGCCGGGCGGGGCGGGCGGGCCGTCGCCACCAGTTCGTCGAAGCGGGACCGGCGGGCCCGCTCCAGCCAGCCGTGCCCCAGTACCGACGCCCGGTCGTCGCGGCTCCACATGAGCACGACCAGCATCATGAACCCGAACATGATCGCGTCCCCGCCGATCCACATGATGGCCCCGGCCCAGTGCACATCCGTCACCGGGCCGGGCGAGCCGGGCGGCCGGGGCCCGGCGGTGCCCAGTCCGGTGGACGCATAGCCGAGCACCAGCCCGGTGAAGGTGTCCACCGGCATCGCCAGCGCCAGCACCAGCAGGCGGGGCAGGTAGGAGAGGCGCCACCGGATCGGTTCCCGGCCGAGCAGCGGCAGGAAGAACAGGTACCCGACCACCAGGTACAGCACATGCTCGAGGTCATGCAGCAGCGGGCTGGCCGGGATCTGACTGGTCAGCGAGGTCAGGTGGGTACCGGCGACGGTGATGGCATAGGCGGCGAGCCCGAACGGGGGCCAGGTAAGCACGGCGACCAGCCGCGACCGCAGGAAGCGCTTGACCCAGGTGTGCAGCGGGTTCCTGCTCGCGTGCAGCAGCAGCGTGAACGGCTGCCCGGCGACCAGCAGCGGCGGCGCGATCATGAGCAGCAGCAGGTGCTGCACCATATGATCCCAGAACAGCACCTCGTCATAGCTGCCGATGCCGCTCTGGGTGGCGATCACCACGACCGCCAGTCCAGCCAGGAACATCCACGTCCGCCAGCGGGGCCACGGCCGGGCAGGGTGACGCCGCGCAACCCGCCAGGTGCCCCACACATACAGAACGGCAGCGGCCACTGTGGCAGCCGTGACCACGGGCCCGAACTGCCAGTGGGTGATAGCTGCCGGCCAGCCGAACGCGGGCAGCATGCGGACCTCCTCGACCGCGAGCCTACCGCCAGGCCGCCGGGCGGTAGGCCCCGCCGGTGGCCCGCCGCTATCGTTGACGACTGGAGGGTTCGCCTAGTGGCCGATGGCGGCGGTCTTGAAAACCGCTAGTGCGTTGACGCGTCCTCGTGGGTTCGAATCCCACACCCTCCGCACATCCTCCGCACCGCCGCCTCCGAGTGGCAGCACCGGGGGTGACGGCACTGGCTAGCCGGGCACTGGTGGCAGTACCGCTAGCACGGGCTGGGACGCTGAGGCCAGCTGAAACCGTCACCGACCGCCGCGGCCAGCAGCAGGTAGGCATCGGCTGCCGGCCGGCTCAGCTGCGACAGCTCGACCTCGGCTCCCTCGTCCAGGTGCGGGTCGTACGGGACCCTGACCACCGCCCGGCACCGGGCGGCGAAATGCTGCTCCAGCCGCCCCAGGTCCACGGTGCTCTTGCCGCGGGGCCGGACCACTGACAGCACCACCACCGCGTCCCGCACCAGATCTCCATAGCCGTGCGCCTGCAGCCAGTCCAGGGTGGCGCTGGCACTGCGCGCCCCATCCACTGACGCGGAGCTGACCAGCACGACCTGATCCGCCAACCGCAGCACCCCCGCCATCGCCGAGTGCAGCAAGCCGGTCCCACAGTCGGTGATGCAGACCGAGTAGTAGTGCCCGAGCACCCGCATGACGTCCTCATAGTCAGCCTCGCTGAACGCCACCGACACCGCCGGGTCGCGATCGGAGGCGAGCACCTCCAGCCGGCTCGGCGCTTGCGTGGTGAACGCCCGCACGTCCGCGTAGCGCAGGATCTGGTCCCGCTCGTCCAGCAGATCCCGGACGGTCGCCGCCGTCTCCAGCCGCAGCTTGTCCGATAGCGTGCCCCGGTCCGGGTTGGCGTCGACCGCGATCACCCGGTCGCCGCGCAGCTTGGCCAGCGTCGAGCCCAGGCCCATCACCGTGGTGGTCTTGCCGACCCCGCCTTTCAGGCTCAGCACCGCTACCCGGTGGTGACCGGTGGCCACCGGCGTGCAGGCCCGGCCGACGAGCTCCCGGCGGCGCAGTTCGGCAGGCGAAGCCGCGGCGCGGACCAGGCCACCAGTCAGGTAGTAGAGCACCCGCCGCCAGCCCCCCGGTTGCGCGGCATGACGGCCTGGCAGCAGCAGATCGGTGGTGAGGCTGTCGGCCGTCTCCGCCCGCTGCCAGTGTGGCGGCCCGTCCGGCGGTAACGGCCGGCCGGTGACCGGGGTGAGGTCGTACTCGGCCAGCGGGTCACCTTCAGGCGGGTCGAACCCGGCAGCACGGCCATAGGCACCGGCTGTACCGTAGCCTCCCGCCAGCAGATACTCCCCGGCCGGTTTCTGGCTGGCATCAGGCCCTTCGCTGCCGGCGGGCTGGCTGTCGGCCCCCGGCTGCTGGTAGGTCTCCCCCGGCCGCCATTCGATTCCTAACGACTGGCTCCAGCCAGCCTCCGTCCCGGCCGCGCCCGTCCCCACCGGCTGGTCTGCCTCGTGGTCCGCCAAGGTCGTTCCCCTCCGCTCTCATCGGGTAGGAGAAGGTCGTCCCCCGGCTGGCCCACGTGCACGGGCCGGTACCCGAGCTTATGCCAGCCGGCACCGGTCGCACATCGTCCGTTACGAAATGCAGTCATCCTCACCTGTGAGGCAGGAGCAGCCCATGCGTGCGGTCGTCATCACCAGCCCAGGTGGCCCCGAGGTGCTCCAGCTGACCGAGGTGCCCGATCCGGTGGCCGCTCCAGGCGAGGTGGTCATCGACGTGACCGCGGCCGGCCTGAACCGGGCGGACGTGCTGCAGCGGATGGGCGGCTACCCGCCCCCGCCCGGCGCCCCGCCCTATCCCGGGCTGGAGTGCTCGGGCCGGATCAGTGCCATCGGCCCGGGGGTGACCGGCTGGCGGGCCGGCGACGAGGTGTGCGCCCTGCTGGCCGGCGGCGGGTACGCCGAGCGGGTCGCCGTGCCCCAGGGCCAGCTGCTGCCCATCCCGGACGGGGTCAGCCTGGTCGAGGCGGCCAGCCTGCCAGAGGCCACCTGCACCGTGCACGCGACCGTGATGGCCCAGGCGCACCTGGCCGCGGGGGAAACGCTGCTGGTGCACGGCGGGGCAGGCGGGATCGGCACGATGGCGATCCAGCTGGCGAAGGCGTTGGGGGCCCAGGTCGCCTGCAGTGCCGGGACCCCGGCCAAGCTGGCCTTCTGCCGGGAACTGGGTGCAGACCTGGCCATCTCCTATGCCGATGACGACTTCGTCGCCGCCGTCGCCTCGTTCACCGGCGGCCGCGGCGCGGACGTGATCCTGGACATCATGGGCGCCCCGTACCTGACCAGGAACCTGGCCGCGCTAGCCACCGGCGGGCGGCTGGTGGTGCTCGCCACCCGGGGCGGGACCACCGCCGAGATCGACCTCGGCCTGCTGATGCACAAACGGGCCAGCATTCTCGCCTCCACCCTGCGCGCCCGGCCAATCGCGGAGAAGGCGGCAATCGTCGGCGCCGTCGCCGAGCAGGTGTGGCCGCTCATCGCCGCCGGGCGGGTGCGGCCGGTGATCGAGCGGGTGCTGCCGATGGCGGAGGCGGCACAGGCGCACAGGCTGCTGGATGCCGGAACCCACATCGGGAAGATCCTGCTGGTCAGCGGGCCCGGGCAGGGCTGAACCCGGCCGCCAGGACCACCCGGGGCACGGCACCTTCCGGAAAGGAGCAGACTAGGACCCATGAGCGAGCAGCCGAACCAGGAACAGCCCTCCAAGCTGGTCGTCGTCGGCCCCGATGGGATGGCCATCGAAGGTGACGCCGACCAGCCGGGTGAGCGCCCCGTGATCGAGATGGTGGAGCAGCCCGCCAAGGTGATGCGGATCGGCAGCATGATCCGCCAGCTGCTGGACGAGGTGAAGTCGGCCCCGCTGGATGAGAAGAGCCGGGCCCGGCTGGCCGAGATCCACGCGAGTTCAATCAAGGAACTCGAGGACGGGCTGGCCCCGGAACTGGTCGACGAACTGGAGCGGCTGTCGCTCCCGTTCGCCGAGGGTGCCCCGCCCAGTGAGGCGGACTT
>Ga0306923_10002687_pt1 | contig 16418 bp, 19 predicted proteins | sample sta12Can44000108_FD_203841 | JGI IMG/M metagenome (GOLD analysis project Ga0306923, IMG submission 203841) | Lab enrichment of tropical soil microbial communities from Luquillo Experimental Forest, Puerto Rico - statanox.12C.anox.44.000.108 (v2)... | ecosystem: Environmental > Terrestrial >... | reverse complement strand
CTGGTGCGGTGGCACACTTGGTTTCGACATTCAGCGTGGCAATTCCGACGGCATCAATCTCGATGGAACCAAGGTCGCTTTCACGGCGGAATGGCCAGGCAATTTCTTTGGCGGCCAGGGAACGGCTCGTTTGTACATCGGCGACAGTGCAAATGTCGAGCAGCGTCGCGAGTTGGAGGCGATCTTTTCGGGAAAAAGGGGCGGCCTGTTTGAAGGATTGTGGGGCGCCGTGATCAGTAACTGGCTGCCCACAGAGACGACCACAATCGAGATCGGCTGGGGCGAGTCGCCGTTCCTCAGGGTCGGAAGTTTCGGACAAGCGACGCTGACTCCCTTGAAGGATCAGACCGGAAAGCCGACCCGGGTGGAAGGTGCCGCGGCCCAAGGCGCATTTCAGTTTGCCAGTATGGACCTGGCCAGCAGCAAGGGTAGCCGGTGGTCTGATCCGAAGCTGCGCCAATGGCAAGGAGATTCGGGAACATTGCACCAGTTCAACTGGAGCGGCTGATCGATACTGCGTGCGCGGGCTCAGCCCAGCCCGGGCGATCTCTCTACGCGTTCTGACACCCGTCTCAGTAGAACGGGAGATCAAGGGCACCGAGTTCGCCAACTGCAACTGTGCTTATGGCTGTGGTTGCCAGTTCAACGCGCTGCCGGACAAGGGGTTTTGCGAGGCAGTGGCGGGGTATCAGATTCACCGAGTGACTTTGGACATGTCCGTCTCGATGGTTTGCGCGCCGCTGCCATGTGGCGGTGGCCCGGCGCGGTCCGCCGCCAAAGCCAAAAACCGATACGGTCAAGAACGCTTTGGCAATGGCGCCGAGCGGCGCGCGGATGGGCTGCTGCAGCGAGAGAGCCGTCGACATGACTTACGCGTGCTCGTGGCGGTGATGTAGATCGGGATAATGCGGATCCTTGTGGACGAGACCGCCATGCTGGTGCGGATGGCTGTGCGATTCGCCGTCCGGATCGGACGGCGCATGCGCATGCCGATGATGCGGCTGCCGGTCGCCTGGGAGCGGATCAACGAGATCTGGTACGATTACGTCAAGGGTCTCAACCCGGCCGCCTATTTCGGCATCTTCGACGTCGTGCGCCTGGATACGTCATCGCGCCGATGCGATGAGAGGGCGAGGGACAGCGCGACAAGGGAGAGGTGAGCCATGAATGCGGTAGCATCGCGCAACGTCAAGTTCATTAGCCACTCCGACCAGGGTGGGCGCGGCGACGGCGTCCAGATCATGGTGCACCGCGGCTATGCCTATATCGGCCACGGCTATTCGAACGGTATCACCGTTCTCGACGTGCGGGATCCGAAGAACCCGATGCCCGTCGCCTTCCTGCCCTGCCCGCCCGACACCCGCGCCATCCATCTCCAGACCCATGACGACCTGCTGCTTGCCGTCAACGGGCCGAGCATGTGGACGATGCAGGTCGATACCCAGGCCTACTACTCGGGATCGCCGGCCGATCTCCTGAAGGGCCGCCAATACACGGCGGGAATCCGCATCTTCGACATCGCGCATCCCGAGGCGCCGCGCGAGATCGCCTTCATGGCGACCGAGGGGGTGGGGCCACATCGCATCTGGTATGTCGGCGGCCGCTACGCCTACGTCTCGATCCACTATCCCGAGTTCACCGACCAGGTGCTGGTGATCGTCGACATGGCGGAGCCGACCCGGCCCGAGGTCGTCGGCAAGTGGTGGATCCCCGGCATGTGGACGGGCGGCGGTGAGACGCCGAGTTGGCCGAAGGGCCGACGCTACGCACTACACCATGCTCTCGTCGCCGGCAACCTCGCCTATGCCGCCTGGCGCGACGGCGGGCTCACCGTGCTCGACGTCGGCGACCCGACCCGGCCCAAGCTGCTCGCCCATCGCAACCTCGACCCGCCCTTCGGCGGCGGCACGCATTCGCCGCTGCCGCTCCCCGATCGCAACCTCTTGGTCCTCGCCGACGAGGCCAATTTCGCTAATTGCAGCCAGGGCCTCCGCCACACCTGGCTGTTCGATGTGCGCGAGCCGACTAACCCGGTGAGCTTCGCCACGATGCCGGTCCCGTCCGAGGCCGACTATTGCGCCAAAGGCGGCAATTTCGGGCCGCACAATCTCTGGGAGAACCGGCCGGGTGCCTTCCAGAGCTCGCGCTTCGTTTTTGCCACCTATCACAATGCCGGCGTCCGGGTCTTCGACATCGAGAATCCGTTCCAGCCGCGCGAGGCCGGGTTCTTCGTGCCACCCGATCCCGAGCGCATGTTCGACCCGCGTCCCAACCGCCCGAAGGTCGTCCAGTCCGCCGACTGCTTCGTCGATGCGCAGGGCGTGATGTATCTCACCGACAACAACGCCGGACTCTACATCCTGCAGTTCGAAGGTGCGTAGCCGCTTGCCGTGACCCTCGTCTGCACGCCTGCGACCGAGATCTGACATGACCCTTGCCGACCGGTTCGACCTAGAACGCTTCGATATCGCCCAGGCGCCAGTCTTCCCCGCCGTTCTGGACGAGCTGAGGGCGGGCCGGAAGCTCAGCCATTGGATGTGGTTTATCTTCCCGCAACTGCGCGGGCTGGGCCATTCCGCGACGGCCGATTTCTATGGCATCGGTTCGCTCGCAGAAGCGCGTGCCTACCTCGCCCATCCGGTACTCGGGCCGAGGCTCGATCTCTGCACCCGCTTGGTTCTCGAAATTGAGGAAAACTCCCTTCATCAAATCTTCGGATCACCGGATGACATGAAGTTTCGCTCTTCGATGACGTTGTTCGCGCTCGCGGCGTCAGATGAGAAACGGCCTTTTCGTCGCGCTCTCGATCATTGGTGCGAAGGCCGAATGGACGAACGGGCGCTGGAGGTCCTAAAAGCCGCTGATCATCGGGACTAGACGACTTCGTCGACGGCAAGGGCGAGGCTGGAAGACGGCGCCCACAAGCTTCCTCGGCCAAGAGAGGCCGGTACGCTTGAACGAGGCGGTCTCGCAAAACCGTTACCCTCCTTTGCGGGACCGAGGGTTCGAATCCTTCTCTCCCCCACAAACAGAACGGCAGGAATGCTCAGGTTTTTTGGCAGAGAGAGACGAGTTTAGTACCAAAAATAAGCCCGGAAGCCGCTTGCCGGGATTCTTAGAAGGGGTTGGCGAAGGCGGTTTCTCGTTTCGTCCGTTGTTTTATAAACTTTACGATGTTTACCACATTTACCAGACTTAATGGTTGCCGCGTCCCATGTACTCGGGTATGCGACCCATGCGAACGGGACGGTAACCCCGCCTTTCCAGAAGAGGTACCGTCCTCGCTCGCTCAAAGGCCCAACGATCGTGTCGTTTCTTGATACGAAGGCTCTATCGCCGCAGGCCGACCGCCCATGCTGACGATTTTCTCCATGCTCACCGATCAGTTCAAGTGCGTCATGAGGGTTGATCTGCGGCCTTTTCCCGTCGAAAAAGCACTTCACGTTCGTTCAAAGCTTCGCTCCTTGGTCGTGGTATCGGTGCGGCCCTGGCTACCGCCCTGGTCGCTGGCGTTGCTGATCCCCAGGGATTCCGGTCGGCCCGGCACTTCGCAGCCTGGGTTGGACTCGTGCCCAAGCAGCGCTCGAGCGGAGGCAAGACAAGCTCGGCAGCCCGCTTGCCCTGCGAGAAATCTGATATAGGCGTCGGTTCGGGACGCCGGTTCCCCTTGGGCTCCCCTCAACCGCGGTCGCACGTTTCCTGGTGGTAGAAAACAAAGTCACAGCCCTTCACCCGCGGCAGGGAGTGCAGGATCGCGCGCGCCGCTTCGGGCAGGTGCACGTCGTGCGGCTTACCATTCTCCGTTCTCGATCCCGGGCAAGGTCCAACGAACCATATCTTCGGCGATTTCCGACCATCGCGTCCCGGCGACTTCCTCGCGCCGCTGCAGGGTCCGGATCGCCAGCTTGAAGAACGGGCCGAATGGATAGGCGAGGGTGCCCGCCGCCCCCCAAGCCTCTGCAATCTCGATGTCACTCAGGGTTCGGCTCCTCTCGGGCGCGCCAATCTCTCCGCCGATTAAAAAGACCGATCCGCTGAGGGTCGAGCGATCGGCTTTGCAACCAAAATCAGCTGGAAAAGGGGCGCATGCAGTATAAGATTGCAGGCTCCCGAAGGCACACCAGATCGCGCAGCAGACCCAAGCGCCTCGTGATGCGATGAAGTTGTTAGACGAGTTGCGGTGGAGTAGCGCCGTGCTACGGCTGGCGATCCCGAATGCGGTTACGCTCCTCGCCATGTATGCGGGCCTGACTGCGATCCGCCTGGCGGTCGACGGCAAGTTTGCGGGCGCCGTCGTCGCGCTGGCTGCTTCGGGCGTAGCCGACCGTCTCGATGGCGCGGTGGCTCGGTTGTTGCGCGCGGCGTCACGCTTTGGCGCGGAGCTCGATAGCTTTGCCGACCTAGTGTCGTTCGGCGTGGCGCCGGCGCTGATCATGTACCTCTGGACCTTGCAGTCCTATGGCGGATGGGGGTTCCTGCTCGCTGTCTTCTATATCGTTTGTGCGGCTCTGCGGCTGACGCGCTTCAATCTCGCGTCAGAGGCCGGACCGAAGTCGGATTACGCGCGTCACTTCTATACCGGGATGACTTCGCCGCCGGGTGCGGGGATCGCCATCTTTCCACTGCTCGCCGCGCTGGAGGCGGATGCCATAGGGTGGCAAAGCGTTTCCGGCTTTTCGCGCGCGCCACTCGTAGCCGCCGTCTCGCTGGTACTCTCGGGTCTGTTGATGATATCGCCCTTCCCCTTGCTCGATTTTGTGCATGTCCGGATTCCGATGGTCGCCAAACTCTCGGCGCTGGCGGCCTTCCTGGTCCTTATGGTGGTGCAGCCCTGGCTAGGATTGATGATTCTGACGCCATTCGCGCTGTTCATGCTCGCGATCAGCCCCTCAGCGCTGCGCCGCCGGCGGGCGGAGATGGTAGAACGCAGCCCGCTCAGTTCTCCACTGTGAGCGCGTGCTTGCGTGGTCCGCGCAGCATCAGCCGCCCGAACAGCTCGCGCGGCAGCAGCGACAGCGCATTGACGGCCAACACCGCCCCTAGCGGGAAGCTGATTTCTGCTGGACTGCCGCCGAGCCGCCGCAGGATGTGCGCCGCGGCCCAATCAGCGCTCACCAGGAAGGGCATGCGGAATTTGTTCCCTGCCGTCATCGGTGTGGCGATGTAGCCTGGCGAGACCACTGTCAGCCCGACACCATCCTCAGACAGGTCAGGCCGAAGCGACAAGCCCCAGCTGCGCACGAACGCCTTGGTCGCCGAGTAGCTCGGAGTCGAGGGGAATGGCAGCCGCCCCGCAAGCGACGACAAGATGACGATCCGACCGTGCTTACGCGTCCGCATGCACGCAGCCGCGGGAAGTACCGTATTGACCACGCCGAAAATGTTGGTTTCGATTAACATGCGAACTTGCTCCGCGCTTTCTGGCCCAGCGCCAATCCCGGCGGAGCGGCCTGCATTGGCGACTACAACGTCGAGCGGCTCAGCCGCATCGCACGCGAGAACCCACTCCTGCACGCCCGTTCGTAGCGATAAGTCAAGCGTTGCAGTGGCGACTTCAGCGCCGAACTCGGCCGCGGCGGCGGCGGTTTCGGCCAGACGCCCAGCATCCCGCCCGGTCAGCCAAAGCCGTAGCCTCGCCGGTGATGCCTGTGCACGTGCGGCGAACGCCAGCGCGAGCGCGCGCCCGAGGCCGCTCGAGGCTCCGGTGACGAGAACGGAACGGGGCCGGATGAGCCGAGACATTATCGATCCACATCGTGGGGCACAACGTGCATTACGCAATGGCAAAATGGTGCGGCATTGGCACTTGGCCGAGGCAGAGTCGGAACTCAGCTCGCTTCGATCGCGCGCGATCTACGCCAGGCGGCTCGTTCTCCGCAAGGTCGCCACGGACGCCTTTGTGTACGTGATGTCGAAGGGCGCGCTCGGCGGCGTCCCCATACAAAACGGGGAATCCGTTCCAGCGACGTAAGATATGATGTGAATGTTTTGATTTAAATTGTTACTTTTGGACATGACGGAATTCGCGGGAGAACCCGTTCGAGGTTCACATTGGGGAACCTACAACGGTCTCCCCGTGGGTGGTTCGCAAAAAATTGGTTACACACCGTTATGGATGGTTAATCACTGGGCTGAATCTAGAAATCATGCAGCTTCGGCTGATCGCGAGGCTGCGGCACTGGAGCATGCGCCGCAGCTAGCGGGAAGCACAGTGTTCACCACGCCAAAGATATTGGTCTCGATCAACGTGCGAACCGGGTCCGCGCTTTCCGGCCCGGCGTCAATCCCGGCGAAGCGGCTTGCATTGGCAACCAGACGTCGAGCGGCTCAGCCGCATCGCACCCGCGCACCCACTCCTCCACGCCGGTTCGTAGGGATCTGTGGAGAGTTGCAGTGGCGGCTTCGGCGCCCAGCTTGGCCACGGCGGCGGCCGTTTCGGTCAGACGCCCAGCGTCCCGCCGGTCAACCAAAAACCGTAGTGGCGCTTGTGACGCCTGCGCGCCCGCACGCCGAACGCAAGCGCGGGCGCGCAGCCGAGCCCGCTCGACGCGCCCGCGATGACACCGGAGCGGGTAAGCATAACCACGCTATGCGACACGCTCAGGCTACGACGCCCGTTTATGAATAGGTCCGCGTTGGCGCCCAGCAAAATCGACCCAGCAGTCGCGCTCGGTGTCGTAAAGCTTGCAAACGCGGATGACCGCCAGCATTTGGCGCGAGCCGATGATCAGCCGCGGAATCGACGGGAACTGCAGCTCCAGCTCACGCTGCGCTTCGGCAAGGTGATAGTGGGGGATCGTCGGCACCACGTGATGCGCGTTATGTTCCATGATGTGGCTGGAAAGCATCTTCAGCGGCTGCGGCAGCACGGCATGTACCACGCCGGTTACCTGCACCTGGGCTGAATTCGCGCTCTCCGCGTCGGCATACCAGGCCACATCCGGGTGGGTGTGGTGGGCGTAGATCACAATGCCCATCAGCGTGTTCCAAACAAGATAGGGCAACAGCCAGCCCAGTGCGAACAACTGTAGTGTCGAGACGCCGAGATTGATCGCGCCACCAACTACAAGGATGAGACCGATGAGCGCGACCTGCCAGAGAAGCGCGAAGACGGCGTCTAGCAGGTGAGCGCGCCATTGCGCACGTACACTCGGAGCCAGCGGGAGGAAGTGGCTCTGCCACCACATTTCAATCAGATAATAGAAGGGGAAGCCAACGGGGCTGCGATAGAGCCGGTAGATCGCGCGGCGAGCGCGTCCGGTGCGCCGCCACATATCGAGCGAGAGTGGGCTCCACGCATAATCGACGCCAATGATATTGGTGTAGGCGTGGTGGATCCGGTTGTGGAAATGCTTCCACAGACTGGGTGTCGTCCAGGCAGGTGCCATGGCCAGCCTCCCGATCCAGTCATTCAACTCGCGGTGCGGCGTCAGCGCTTGATGACACGCGTCATGCCGGCGACGAAGATCGCTCCGATCATTATCCCTGCCCAGACGGATGCCGCCAGGCTCAATGGCAATGGCAGCGGCGAGATCGCCGCGCCTAGCGAAACAAAATATAGCAGAAAGTCCCGGCCAAGGATTAGAAGCGGCAACGCTGTTTTGCGCCGCGTCAGACGCACACGATCCTCCGGGGCAAGCCACGTATTTGGCTGATAGGCATGGTTCATCGCGCGGCGGCCCGATCCCCAACAGTGAGCGATTTTAGAGTACGGCAAGCGCGAGAGGACAAACAGTCGCGCGGTCGGCCGATCGGCGCAGCACCGAGCACCCGCGCTTTTGGGGGAGGAACCCGTCGAGCACAATTTCCGCTTGCAGCACCAAACAATTATATATCATTTTATGTCCGAACGATGACATTTTGACTCCGTATCATGACCAATGATAGCCGCTGCCTCAGCGACGCCGTTCCGGGCGCTATGCGATGGTACGGGTGGGGATCCGAAGCGCACTCCTTCGATCCGAAGGATCGGCCCGGTTTCTGGCCTTATGCGGCGAAGCATCTGGGGATCAATGCGTCAGAACCCCGGTGGCGGCCGATTGATCCGGCTGACATCGCCCTGCCGCGTGCCCGGGTCGACGAGGCCTTTTTCAACTGGCTGAGAGCCACGTTTTCCCCGGCATGCTGGTCGAATGCGGCGGAGGATCGGCTCCGCCACGCGACCGGACGGAGCACCGGCGACATCTGGCGCTTGCGCTTGGGGCTGATCGACGCTGCGCCTGACTGCGTCGTCTTTCCGCGCAGCGAGCGCGAAGTAGCGCAACTGATCGCCGCTGCGAAGCGATTTGGCGTTGTGCTGATTCCGTTCGGCGGTGGGTCCAATGTAGCCGGCTGTCTCGAGCCGACCGATCGGCGCGGACGCGTGATCATCAGTGTCGATCTCCGCCTTATGAACCGCGTTCTCGACATCGATCCGATATCCGGTGTCGTGCACGCGGAAGCTGGCATTCTTGGTCCTGTGCTGGAAGCCGCACTTGAGCGTTTCGGGTTCACGCTTGGCCATTTTCCCGACAGTTTCCTGTATTCCACGCTCGGCGGCTGGGTCGCCACCCGCTCGTCGGGCATGCTCAGCGACGCGTACGGCAACATCGAAGACATGGTTGTCGGTATGCGGGTTTTGACGCCCGCGGGTGTGCTGGACACACGCCCACTGCCGCACGCCTCGAATGGACCTGACGTGAAACGTCTCGTCATCGGCAGCGAAGGTACACTCGGGATCATCACCTCATTGACCATGCGGGTGCGGCCGCGACCTGCTGTGCGAGAATTTCGCGGCTATCTGTTCCCAACCTTCGAGGCCGGCATCGAGGCCATTAGAGACACCGCACAGCACGGTATCTATCCCGCGACGAGCCGGCTGAACGATCCGTCGAAGACGCAGCTTTCTTCGGCTTTCCGCCGCGGCGGCACGGGAGCATTGGCAGCCGGACTAGAACGACTGTTCAAGCTCGGTCTGACACATGTCAAAGGCATCGATCTGGTCCAATCCTCATTGATGATCGGCGTGTTCGAGGGAGACCTTTCACAGGTGCGCGCGCAACGCACCGCGGCCGAGCGCGTCTGGCGGCGACACGGCGCCATAGGGCTGGGCAAAGGACCGGGGCGCGCGCAGGAAGACAGCAAATTCGACCTACCCTACGTCCGTGATTTCCTGCTTGATTACAACGTCATCGTTGACGTCGCCGAAACCAGCGCGCTGTGGAAGAATGTGCCGTTCGTCTACCGTCTGCTGATGCAGCGTACACGAGCAGCGCTGCAAGCGGGCGGGCGGGCGGCATGGCTGGGCTGCCACATCAGCCACTGTTACAGCAGCGGCGCGTCGTTGTATTTCACCTTCGCCTTTCGTTGCCGAACCGGTGCGGATGGTCGCATCGACCGTTCGGCTGAACTGGCTCACTACCGATCCGTCAAGACCGATCTTCTCGACGGTTTCGCCGAATGCGGCTGCACGCTATCGCACCATCACGCCGTTGGCCGCGAACATCTGAAGTGGTTGCGTGCCGAGACCGCGATTGGCGAGGTCATGCCGGTCGCCGCCTTGAAGTCGGCGATCGACCCCGATGCGATCATGAACCCAGGCAAGCTAGTGTGGGACGCGACAGATGAGGCAAGCCGGGGAGTGCTGGAAACTGCTCCGCTCCGCTCGTAGCATCGGGATATCGCACAAAAGCAGAGGCAAGCAGACTTACGCCACAAAGTCAGACACCGCTTTCCGAAAGTGCCGGCGGATCGCGCCGAGGTGGCTGCGGTGGATTACTGTCACCTCCTTATAGACCCTATTTTCACACAATTTATCGTGGAGGCGCTCAAGGTTGCACCAAGGAACCTGCGGAAACAAGTGATGTTCGGTATGGAAGTTGATATTGTAGGGTGCGAAAAACAAGTTTCCGAGTATGGATCGGGTTACTGTTCTCGTTGGAGTTAGCAACGGTCGATCGTCGAATTCTCCCCAATGCTCGGTTTGGACGCGGATATAGGCAAAAAGCGCGAACAGCATGAAATTGGGAACGAAGTAATAAAGGATGAACTGAGAATAAAGATGGAAAGTTATTATACCGGTAGCGGCTGTTGCTACCACGGTCAAGGTCAAGGCGTCGGCCCAGCGCGGCACTACCAGAAGTGCGGTTGCTGATTTGTCAATCTTGCCGCTCGCATCCTTTGCGATCGACATCGTCATCGGCAGGAACGGCGGACGGCCGAGAACATTCTGGATCGCGAGCCAGTTATCCGAGAGGAACACGCCGATGCCGGCGAGCCCCGATGCCGCGAACAGGTGATGCGCAATGAGTGCCATTCTCCCTCTGCTGGGGGACACCATCCACCCGAACATCGTCCTTTTAAATTGCAGCCAATCGGGGTCGCGGTCGGTCGATGTGAACCGATGATGTAAGAGATGCGTCGCGCGATGCCGGCTCATCGAGAACGGCAAGAAAAGGCTCGCGAGCTCTCCACCGATCAGATTTAGCCGCCGGCTTTTGAACACATGATCATGAGCAAACTCGTGCATGAGGATGCCGATCGCGTGCGTGCGCGACACGATGACGAGCGCCGCGAGCGCGTAAACTGCCAAATGATCAGACCACTCGGCCACGGCGATTGTCCCGCCGATGATTCCGTAGCACGCCAGCAGCGGCAGTATGGTCACCCGGGCCGGGGCACGCGACAGTGCTCGAAGCTCCGCTGCGCTCAGAAGATCGGAGCGCCTGATCGTCGCGTTCGACCGCGCGCCGGCAAGCGTTTCCTGCGGTGTTGGATCCACGGCTGCGTACAGCGTGCTGACACCTTGGCCGGGTGGGTGGACACCAGGGCCGCCCAGGCTGTCTGTCATAGCCGGCTCCCCCCTTGTTGCGTGCGGCCCGCGGCCAACTTGCGCACGCTCGTCTCGATTTCCGTTATCAGGTGTTGTGAGCGCTGCCGCCATGATCGGCCATACATACATAGGCCGGGGTCAATCGCCGGCGCCAGAGCCAGCGTTATCGGGCCCGGCACGGGAACCCTGCGTCCTTTGGCGAGAACGCGCTCCGTGCCGTCAATGAAGACGGGCAAAACCGGCAATCCGAGCGCCAGAGCCAATGTAGCGGAACCCCGCTTGAACCGCCCGATGCTCTCCCCGGTTTGGCGTGAGCCTTCAGGGTAAGAGATCAGGGTTTGCCCACCCGCGCAGAAGAAGTCGCGGGCCTCGCGGATTGTGCCGAGCATCGAGACACTGGGCGTGATCCGCTCCACTGGAATCACTGTAAACGGTAATGCGAGTAGCCGGCGCCAAAGCCCGCCATCGACGAAATAGTCGCGGGCGGCAAGCAGGGCGCACCGATCCGCAAGGTCGAGGCCATTGATTAGCGCGATGCTGTCCACGTGGCTGCGATGATTAGCGCATATCATGAACGGACCTGCCGGCTCGTGCTCGCGCCCAATTACCAGCGGCGCGCCAACATAGCGACCGAACAGAGCCAGCAAGCAGGGCACCAGCCGGCCTCGACGCCCCGGTCGATGCATCGAGTGGCCCAGACGGGAGGCTGTCACGGTCGCCGCGCCTAGGTTCATGGATCAGCCGGAAGCCGAAGGCAGCAGCGTGCAAAGGCCGCAAGGTCGAGCGCCGGCTGACGCAGGCCGGCCCGTTGCAGAAGCCGCAGCGACGCTGTCGCGTCAAACACGGGCGCGCGTCCAGCGAAGTAGGGCAGACCGATCGGCGGTCGCGACGGCCACCCCATGAAGATGTGACGGAACATCATCAACTCGAGCGATCGCTTCTGGCGGAATTCGGTTGAGACGCGGTGCAAAAAAGCGGATATCGATACCCGGTCCATCGCTCGGCCGGCCGCTGCGATAGCCTCGGCGAAGTGCGCACTCGACTTCGCCTCGGCCGCGCCGAGATGAAAGATGTGCGTCCGCAAACTCGGTGCCTGCTCCAGGCCAAGGAGCGCGCATGCCTCCGCCACGAAGTCGACCGGCACGAGATTGAGCGCTCCCGCGCAGTCCGGAATAGCGCCAACGGCGGCGAAGATACGCATAAGACTGGCAACAAAGCCGGTCTGGATCACGCGCGGATCATGGCCGACGATCCAGCTCGGCCGCAGGCACAGCGCGTTGAAACCGCGTGCCCGTGCCGTTGCGAGCATCTTCTCCGCGGTCCATTTCGTTTGCGCGTACCCCAGCGGCAGCAGCTCAGGATGAATTAGTCGAGTGGATTCGGTAACGGTACGCCCATAATACGCGGTCGTTTCTAGAACACTGAGGCTCGATACATAGACGACGCGCTTGGGTAGGCCGGCGGCGGCCAACGACAGCACATGGACCAGGCTGCCCACATTTACGAGCCGCAACTTGTCGAACGAGCTGCGGAAGTCAAGCTGTGCCGCGAGGTGAATTATAATCCCGACGTCTTTGGTTAGGCGGTCGAACACTTTCGGCGGCAACGCAAATTGTGGCTCCGTAATGGAACCGCTGATCACCGAGATCCTCCCCGCGGCCACCGAAATGCCAAACGCTGCGAGGCGTGCGAGCAAGTGCGTCCTCGCCAAGGCTTCATCGCCGCGCACAAGGCAGACGATTGGAGCCGATGTTCGTGCAAGCAGCGCGCGCAAGAGGTAGCCGCCGACAAAGCCGCCAGCTCCAGTGATCAGGATGGCTGCTCCCTGCGGCACTGGCCCCGTCACGGGCTCCAGGTGATCAGGCAAGGAGGCGGCTCGGAGGAAACGCTCTTCCCCCGGTGCAGGGATGGCGACAGGCCGAGTATCCCCCCAAACCCGGCTCATTCCGGCGGTTCCAGCATCTGTTGCCCGGATTCGTCGTGGCGCTTGAGTCGACACATCATCCCGTTACATACTATTACATATCGTTACGGAATTCAATATACAGTCGTTCCTTATCGGAGATCAACACGTTATCGAATATTGTGGGTTATCCTAGCATGCAGAATGGGCAAGATGAGCCGATTATCGGTTGTAACGATCGAAGTCCGGGATCGGTTCTGCAAGATGGTCGCACACGCCACAGGGACGGAAGCGAGCATGTTGAGGACAAGCACAGGAGAGGGAGCTGAGCCCGACTACTTTTGGTGACGGTGGGAACCATCGTGAGCATATGAACGAACGTGGCGTAGAGTTGCCGCGCTTCATCAAACTGCTCGAAACAACGGCACTGTTTGAGGGTGTCACTGCTGACCAACTGATCGCGCTCAGTTCGGTATGCTGGGAGCGGCGATATGCGCCAAACCAACTTATTCTCCGCGAGGGCGCCCCCGATCCCTTTGTCTACGTAATCGTCGACGGCCGTGCTCAGGTCACCAAGAAGACATCAACCGGCGGCGACCCGATGCGAATGGGGGAGATCGGTTCGGGAGACGTTCTGGGAGAGTTGAAGATCGTCGATCCGCAGCCGAGTTCGGCCTCGATCGTGGCGGTCACGGAGGTTATCGCTATTGCCATCGATCTCGATGGCTTCGCCCAGTCAGGGGCGTTGGCCGCCATACGCGCGACGGTCGTCAGTAATGTCGGAAGGATCCTCGCAGAGCGCTTGCGGGCGTCGACCGGTCGAGGTGCTGATGCCATGCAACGCGAACTCGATGAAAGTCGAGCCCGAGCGCACGCGGGACGCTTTATCGTCCTGATGTTCGCGATGCTAGCCCTCTATGGATTGGCGATTTCGGCGTTCGACCTCGTTCCGGCCTCGGGACGCCGTCCCGTCTCGATTTTGTCGTTTGTCTTAATCATCTGGATGGTCATTCCTATTTTGCTATCGGTACGGCGTAGCCCTTTTCCGCTGGAATCCTATGGCCTGACGACGCGCCGCTGCGGCCGGGTCGCTCTGCAATCGCTTGCCTGGACCACGCCTTGGCTACTTCTTCTGCTCGCTCTCAAGCTGGTCCTGATGCGATGGGCGCCTTCGATGGCTGACCGGCCGCTGTTTGACCCGACCGCCTTGTTTGCCGGCCGTCCCTTCGACCTTGGCTTCTATTTGCTCGCAATACTCCTCTACCTCATCCATACGCCGGTGCAAGAATTGGTCGCGCGGGCTGGTCTCCAAGGTACGCTGCAGAATTTCATCCCGACCCCGCCCGGCCACATCAATTGGAAAGCGATCGTCGTCTCTAATCTGCTGTACTCATCGGCACACTCATATATTGGTTTCTGGTTTTGCGTGGCCGCCTTCGTGCCTGGTCTATTCTGGGGTTGGATGTTCGCCAAGCAGCGGTCCCTTGTTGGCGTTACGGTTTCCCATATCGCGGTTGGTCTTTGGGCGATCTTCGCACTCGGCGTGCACGCGATCATTGGCGGGGGATGACGCCTCGACGAGTGATATAGCGGCGCATACCAGCGTCGAGGATTGCAGCGGCTGTTAGGTTTTGCCTTTTTATTGGTCGGGTCTATCATGATGTGACGATTTTTTGATCATCCTTAGACCCAGGATGGCTCTTCTACCCCGCCCCGGAATTCCCTCGACCGCAGTTACGCGCACTCTCTGGGCTTCACGGTGAGGAGTGAGGCGCCCAGGCCTGTCGCAAACCGCGCCGCGCTGACGTTCTCGATCATGTTGGCGAACATCATGCAGGGGCTCGACACGACGATCGCCAACGTCGCGTTACCCCATATCCGCGGCAGCCTGTCGGCCTCGCTTGACCAGATCTCCTGGGTCCTAACTTCCTACATCGTCGCCGCGGCGATCACGATGCCACTGACCGGATGGCTCGCCGGCCGCTTCGGTATAAAAAACGTGTTCATCCTGTCGGTCGGCGGCTTCACCCTCGCCTCGGCACTGTGCGGCAGCGCCACCAACCTCACCGAGCTGGTGATCTATCGGGGGCTGCAAGGAATCTTCGGTGCCGGGCTGATACCCCTGTCGCAAGCTACCCTGCTGCAGATCAACCCGCCCGAGCGCCACGGCCAGGCGATGGCGGTATTCGGTGTCGGGACGTTACTAGGCCCGATCTGCGGGCCCATACTCGGGGGCTGGCTGACCTATGATTACAACTGGCGCTGGGTCTTCTACATCAATTTGCCGGTTGGCCTGATCGCTGGGCTCGGCGCACTGCTCTTCATGCGCAAGACGCGTCATGCCCATCGCGAGCCGTTCGATTTCCTGGGCTTTGCCACGTTGAGCCTGGGGATCGGCGCATTGCAGATGCTGCTCGACCGCGGCGAGCTCAAAGATTGGTTCGGCTCGACCGAGATCTGGGTCGAAGCGACGATCTCCGGCCTCGCCCTTTACCTGTTCATCGTCCACACAGCTACTGCGACCGACCGGTCGTTTTTGAACCGCGATTTGTTGAGGAACCTCAATTTCTCGGCCGGGACCGCGCTAATGTTCATGGTTGGGCTGATCATGAACGGCACCTTGGCGCTGTTGCCAACGATGCTGCAGGATTTGATGAACTATCCGGTGCTGACGACCGGCCTCGTCACGGCGCCGCGCGGCGTCGGCTCGATGATCGCGATGTTTGTCGTCGCGCGGGTGATCAACCGTGTCGACAACCGGCTGATCATCCTGTTCGGGCTGCTGCTGACAGCAGTCTCGATGTGGCAAATGACCCGGTTCTCGCTCTACATGGGCATGAAGCCGGTCCTCGTCTCCGGCTTGCTGCAGGGCTTCGGCCTCGGCTGCACCTTTGTGCCGTTGAACACGATCGCCTTGTCGAACCTGCCGCGGCACATCCTGACGCAAGGGACCGCACTCAGAAGCCTGATGCGCAATCTCGGCGGCAGCGTCGGGATCTCGATCCTCGAGGCGCGGCTGACGGAGAACATCCAAATCGTCCATTCGCGCCTCGTCGAGCAGCTGCGGCCGGACAATCCGCTGGCGCAAGCGCCGTACCTCGCGGCCCCGTTCAGTCTGACGAACCCGGCCGGCATTGCCGCACTCAACGCCGAGGTGACCCGGCAGGCCTCGATGGTCGCCTATCTCAACGATTTTGCGCTGATGATGATCATGGCGCTCGGCTCTTGCATGCTGTTGCTGCTGGTACGCACGCAGCCGCCCCGCGCTCCAACCAAGCCCGCCATCGCCGTCGGCACCGCCGGAGTGCGCGCCGGTCCAGCTGACTAGGTGCTCCTCTTCGAGCTATCGAATTTCCGACAATCTGCCGCGCCTCGTTGGCGCTTTATAAAACTCATCTCCCATGCTTATCATCAGCTTTTGGTGGTTCTTTTCGCGAGCGGATAACAGCGGGTGAGGAGCGAGGCGCGCGGGCCGGTTGCAAACCGTGGGATGATCACGGCTTCGATCATGCTGGCGACGATCATGCAGGGCGTCGACAACACGATCGCCAATGTCGCTTTACCGCACATTCAGGGCAGCCTATCGGCGGCGCAGGACCAGATCGCCTGGGTCTTAACCTCCTACATCGTCGCGGTGGCCATCATGACGCCGCTGACCGGCTGGCTCGCCGGGCGCGTCGGCATCAAACACGTCTTTCTGATCTC
>Ga0306923_10002679_pt1 | contig 16447 bp, 14 predicted proteins | sample sta12Can44000108_FD_203841 | JGI IMG/M metagenome (GOLD analysis project Ga0306923, IMG submission 203841) | Lab enrichment of tropical soil microbial communities from Luquillo Experimental Forest, Puerto Rico - statanox.12C.anox.44.000.108 (v2)... | ecosystem: Environmental > Terrestrial >... | reverse complement strand
CTGCGGCTCGGTCCAGCCGAGCTTTTCGAAATGATGATGGATCGGCGCCATGCGGAACACGCGCCGGCCGGTCAGCCTAAAGGAGACGACCTGCACGATGACCGACACCGCCTCGAGCACGAACAGGCCGCCGACGATTGCGAGCACGATCTCATGCTTGGTGGCGACCGCGACGGCGCCGAGCATGCCACCGAGCGCCAGCGAGCCGGTGTCGCCCATGAAGATCGAGGCGGGCGGCGCGTTAAACCAGAGAAAGCCGACGCCGGCGCCGATCACCGCGCCGCACACGACCGCGAGCTCCCCGGTGCCGGCAACGAAATGGATCTGCAAATAATCGGCAAACACCGCGTTGCCGACGAGATAGGCAATCATCCCGAAGCTGCCCGCCGCCACCATCACCGGCACGATCGCAAGGCCGTCGAGACCGTCGGTGAGGTTCACTGCGTTGCCGGCGCCGACGATGATGAAGGTGCCGAACACGATGAAGAACCAGCCGAGGTCGAACACTATCTCCTTGAAGAACGGAAAAGTCAGCGAGGTCGAGAACGGCACGCGGCCCAAATGGGCAAGCGCGTAGCAGGCGGTGGCGCCGATCAAAGTCTCGGCCATGAGCCGGGTACGGCCGGAAAAGCCATCATGGCTCTGTTTTGTCACTTTCAAATAATCATCGTAGAAGCCGACGAGGCCGAAGCACAGCGTGACGGCCAGCACGACCCAAACATAAGGATTGCTGAGATTGGCCCATAGCAGGGTCGACACCAGCAATCCAGAAAGGATCATCAGGCCGCCCATGGTGGGCGTGCCCTTCTTGGTGACGAGATGGGATTCCGGGCCGTCGGCGCGGATCGGCTGGCCCTTACCTTGTTTGACGCGCAGAAGGTTGATGATCGTAGGTCCGAACAGAAACACGAAGATGAGCGCAGTGACCACCGCGCCAACCGCGCGGAAGGTCAAGTAACGGAAAACATTGAGGACCGAGAGGCGGTCGGAAAGCGCGATCAGCCAATAGAGCATGTGTCAGCCCTGCACCGAGGCGGGTTCGCCGGCCGCACGCCGGTCGTAGCGATGCTCGAGCGCCTTGACGATCGGTCCCATGCGCGAGCCGAGCGAGCCTTTGACCATGACGGCGTCGCCGGCGCGCACCGCCGCGACGACGCGCGGTTCGAGCGCCGCCGCGGTCTCCGCATAGGCGCCGCGCCGCTCGGAGGGAAGGGCTTGCCACAGCTCATGCATGAGCGGCCCGGCGCAGAACACGAGATCGACCGCGTTGGCTACGACCGGCTCGGCGAGCGCGCGATGCAATTCGGGCCCGTGTGTTCCGAGTTCCAGCATGTCGCCCATGACGGCGATGCGGCGGCCGCCCCCCTCGACCGGCGTCTGGCCGAGCAGCGCGAGCGCCGCGCGCATCGAGGCCGGATTGGCGTTGTAGCTTTCATCGATGAGAATGGCCTCGCCGCCCGGCAGCGCGAGCGTTCCGCGCCAGCCGCGGCCGATGGGCGCCGCGAGCGAGACCAGCGCGAGCGCGGCAACGGCGAGATCGGCCCCGACAAGACTCGCCGCCGCGAGCACCGCGAGTGAATTCATCACGAGGTGCCGACCGGGCGCGCCGAGCTTGTACGTCACGTCGGCGCCGAGGATGTTCGCGCGCACGGTCGAGCAGTCCGGCTTGAGGGAGGCTTCGATCAGCCGTGCTTCGGCCTCCGCGCGGGTTCCGAAGCCGACGACGCGCGCGCCGGCCGCCTCGGCGGCTCGCTTGAGCCGCTCGAACTGCGGATTGTCCCGGTTGATCACGGCGACGCCGTCGGGCTCGAGGCCGAGAAAGATTTCCGCCTTGGCATCGGCGATCGCTTCGACCGAGCCGAAGTATTCGAGATGCGCCGGCTCGACCGTCGTGACGACGGCAACGTGGGGACGCACCAGGCGGGTGAGCGGGGTGATCTCCCCCGCGTGGTTCATGCCGATCTCAAACACACCGAAGCGTGCGCTCTGCGGCATGCGCGCGAGGGAGAGCGGCACGCCCCAATGGTTGTTGTAGGAAGCGGCGGACACGTGGGTCTCACCTTCGTGCGCGAGCACGAGGTGAAGCGCGTCCTTGGTGCCGGTCTTGCCGACCGAGCCGGTCACCGCGACGATTCGCGCCCGCGAACGGGCCCGCGCTGCGCGCGCAAGATCGACGAGCGCGGTGAGCACGTCCGGCACGACGAGGAGCGGCGCGTCGGCCGGGGATTTGGCGCGTTTGTCCGCAGCGATGACCGCCAAGCCGGCGCCAGCCTCGAGGGCGGCAGCGACGAAGTCGTGGCCGTCGCGGCTTTCGCCGGTGATGGCGAAGAAGGCTTCGCCGCGTTTGATCGTGCGAGTGTCGATCGAGAGGCCCGACACGCTCGCAGGCAGCCTTCCGGCGCGCGTACCGCCCATGGCGGTCGCCATGGCGTCCACGGTCCAGAGCGCCCGATCGCTCATGCGACCTTCTCCTCGAGCGCGGCCTTGACCGCCGCATGGTCGGTGAACGGCAGTACCCGGTCGCCGACGATTTGGCCGCTTTCATGGCCCTTGCCGGCGATGAGCAGCGCATCGCCCGGTTCGAGGGCCGCGACGGCCCGGCGGATCGCCTCGCCGCGATCGCCGATTTCCGTCGCCCCTACGGCACCGGCAAGGATTTCGGCGCGAATGCCCGCCGGCACTTCGCTGCGCGGATTGTCGTCGGTGACGATGACGCGGTCCGCTTTGGCAACGGCGATCGCACCCATGATCGGGCGCTTGCCGCGGTCGCGGTCGCCGCCGCAGCCGAACACCACGACGAGCCGCCGTTTCGCGTAGGGCCGCAGCGCTTCCAGCGCCTTGGAGAGCGCGTCGGGCTTATGGGCGTAGTCGACGAAGATCGGCGCGCCATTCCTCTGGCCGACCAGTTCCAGGCGACCCCTGGCCCCTGTGAGGTGCTCGACCGCCGCGAAGGTGGCTGCAGCATCGGCACCGGTTGCGATGGCGAGGCCCGCGGCGACGAGCGCGTTTTCGACCTGGAATTCGCCCACCAGCGGCAGCCGCAGGCGATGGCGCCGGCCGCGATGGTCGACCTCGATGGTTTGGGCGAGGCCGTCGATGGTCGCACCAACGAGGCGGATGCCGTCGCCGTCGCGGCCGACGGTGAGCACGTCGAGCTTGCGCGGCGTGGCGGCCGCCAGCACGTCGGCCGCGCCATCGTGATCGACATTGATCACCGCCGCAGTGCCGGGAGCCATCAACGTCGTGAACAACCGCAGCTTGGCGGCCAGATAGGCTTCCGGAGTGCCGTGGTAATCGAGGTGATCGCGGGAAATGTTGGTGAAGGCTCCGACGGCGAGGCGCAGCCCGTCGAGGCGGCGCTGATCGAGCCCGTGCGAGGACGCCTCGATAGCGAGATGGCTCACGCCTTCGCCCGCAAGCCGGTCGAGAGTGCGGTGCATTTCGATCGGATCGGGTGTGGTAAGCGCGCCGTAGTCCTCGCCGCACGGCGACACCACGCCGATGGTGCCGATGCTCGCGGCCTTGAAGCCGAGCGCAGCCCAGATCTGTCGCGCAAAGACCGTCACCGAGGTCTTGCCGCTGGTGCCGGTGACCGCCCCGATGATCTCGGGTTGGCGCGGATGGATCTTCGCGGCGGCGAGCGCGAGCGCCCGCCGCGCGTCGGGAACGCAAACGAAGGCGACGCTGTCGGGTAACGGTGGGGCCGGCGCCTTTTCGGCGACGATGGCGACCGCCCCAGCCGCGACCGCCGCGGGCACAAACGCCAGCCCGTTCGCCTTGGTGCCGGGCACCGCAACGAAGGCATCGCCCGGGTTCACCTTGCGACTGTCGACCGCGACGCCGCTGACCGGGCGCGCCGCGTGGCGCTCGTCGAACGCGGCGTCGGGGAAAAGCTCGCGCAGGATCATGGGCGTTTCCGTAGCCCGCACGGAGCAAAGCGCAATGCGGGACCCGGATTTCCGCCCGCTTCGCGGGCGTCCATCCGGGCTACAAACCCCGCGCTTACCGAGCCTCCTTCGCCGCCGCAAGGATGAGCTTGTCGGCTGGCGGCAGGTCGAAGCGCGGCTCAAGCCCGAGGATCGGGGCGATGCGAGTGATCACCTTGCCGGCGGTGGGGACGGCGTTCCAGCCCGAGGTGGTGAAGCCGTGTGTCTCCGGAGTCGCCTGCGGCTCATCGAGCATGATCAGCAGTAAGTAACGCGGCTTGTCCGCCGGCATGATCGCCATGAAGGTGGTCAGCACCTTGGTCTTGGAATAACGGCCACCGACGATCTTGTCGGACGTTCCCGTCTTGCCGCCGACGTAATACCCCTTCACGTCCGCCTTGGTGGCCGTTCCCTTCTCGGCGTTGAGCCGCATCAGGTAGCGCATCTTGTCGCTCGTCTCGGGCTTGATCACCTGGACGGCGAGCGCGCGCGCTTCCTCTTCGCGGCGCTTGAGGAACGTCGGCGGAATTAGATGCCCGCCGTTGACCAGCGCGCCCACCGCCATGACCGACTGTAGGGGCGCGACCGAGAGGCCGTGGCCGAACGCGATCGTGATGGTGTTGAGTTCGCCCCAGCGTTTGGGGACGAGCGGCTCGGCGCTTTCCGGCAGCTCCGTGCGCAGCCGGGTGAGCTGGCCCATTTTTCTCAAGAACGCCTTGTGCCCCTCGACACCGACGGCGAGCGCCATGCGGGCGGCGCCGATGTTCGATGAGTAGGTGAAAATTTCGGGCACGTTGAGCACGCGGTTCTGCGCGTGGAAATCGTGAATATCGAACTTGCCGAAGCGCAACGGCATGCGTGCGTCGAAGGTGGAGTTGAGCGTCGCCTTGCCGGAGTCGAGCGCCATCGCGAGCGTGAGCGCCTTGAAGGTCGAACCCATCTCATAGACGCCGGTGGTCAGACGATTGATACGGGTCGGATCGAGCGCCTCGCGCGGATTATTCGGATCGTAGTCGGGCGTGGACACCATGGCGACGATCTCGCCGGTGCGCACGTCAGTGACGAGGCCGGCGGTGGCCTTGGCCTTGTATTTCTCGTGCGCCTGGAGGAGTTCGTCGCGCAGCGCGTGCTGGACGCGCAGATCGAGCGCGAGTTCGACCGGCTTCTGCAAACGATCGGTGGCGAGCCCCGCCATGTGCAAAGCCGCGAGCCCATGCGTGTCGAGCCAACGCTCGATCCCGGCGATGCCCTGGTTGTCGATGTTGACGTGGCCGATCACGTGGGAGACTTCGCGCCCGTTGGGATAGACGCGCTTGTTCTCGTCGAGAAAGCCGAGGCTCGGAATGCCGACCCGGTGCACCTCGAGCTGCTGCTTGGGTGTGATCTCGCGCTTGAGCCAGACGAAGCCGCGCTTCGAGGCGAGCCGCTCGCGCGCTTCGCCGGCGTCGATGTCGGGCAAGGTCGCGCTGAGCAACTCGACCGCCTCATCCACGTCGACGATCTTGCGCGCGTCGGCGAAGAGCGACGGCGCCTTCACGTCGGTCGCGAGGATTTCACCGTTGCGGTCGAGGATATCGGGCCGCGCGGTCGCGACCGCTTCCTGGGCGATACCGCGGCGGCCGGCGTGGTCGTGCACCATAGCGAGCGCGACGAGCCGCACCCCGATGATCGCGTAGACAGCGGCGAAGGCGGTAATGGCAAGCCCGACGCGCGCGCGCGCCTTAGCGCTGCGGTCGATGTTGCGGCCGTATAGCAGCCGATGGAGCAAGCGGCGCGGGGGCGGCGCGGCAACCGGCACGAGTTCGCATGAGGTCGAGGGCTGCATCGGGCTCACCTGCCGCGCGCTTGAGCGTGGACACTGCCGGTCACATCAACGTCGCGACCGAGCAACGATGCGATGGGATCGACCTCCACCGGCGGCACGACCAGGGGCGGTCGCTCCGGCAGCCGGTCGAGCGTATCGTATTGCGCGGTATCGACGGGCCTGAGGGGGAGGTGGCGGCGCGCGAGGCTCTGCAGGCGCTCGGGATTGTCGAGTTCGCTCCAGGTGGCGCGCAGCGCCGCGATGGCGTCGCGCTCGCGGCGCACTTCGGTGCGGAGCTTCGCGACTTTCTCGGCCTGCAGGGTGGAGTGGAATTTGATCTTGTAAACATCGGCGGCCGCAAACACGAGCGCGGCGACGACCAGCACATGGAGGAGGCGCAACATCAGACGCCCCCTCGCATGACATCCCCGAGACTGGGCAGGCGCGGCAACGGCGGCATCCGATCGAGCGGCGGCGCCGCGGTGCGCTCGGCGGCGCGTAATTTGGACGAGCGGGCGCGCGGGTTCGCCGCGACTTCGGCGGAATCGGGAATCAACGGCCGCGCCGTGAGCAGGCGAAAGCTCGGTGCGGGCGCCGCCACTTCGGGCTGATGGCGCGAGCCGCGCGGCGGCTTGCTGCGGTCGGAGAGGAATGTCTTGACCAGACGATCTTCGAGCGAGTGGAACGCGATGACAACGAGCCGCCCGCCCGGTGCAAGCACGCGCTCGGCCGCCGCGAGCGCCTCGCTCAGCTCGGAAAGCTCCTCGTTCACGAACATCCGCAGTGCCTGGAACGTGCGCGTCGCCGGATGAATGTCGCGCGGTCCGCGCACCACGCGTTTGACGATGTCGGCCAATTCGCCGGTGGTGCGGATCGGGTTTTTGTCACGCGCAGCGACGATGGCGCGGGCGACCGCACGCGCGTGGCGCTCCTCGCCGAGGGTCGCGATGATGGCGGCAAGGTCTTTGGGTGACGCGGTCGCGACGACATCGGCGGCGCTCGGTCCCTCAGAGCCCATGCGCATGTCGAGCGGGCCATCCCGGCGGAACGAAAACCCGCGTGCCGCCTCGTCGAGCTGCATGGAGGAGACGCCGAGATCGAGCAGCACGCCTTCGACCGAGGTGTGGCCGAACTCGCGCGCGATCTCATCGAGCCGAGAGAAGCGGTCTTCGACGAGCGTGAGCCGGTCTTCGGATTGCTCGACCAGATCAAAGCCGACGGTGACCGCGTCGCGATCGCGGTCGATGCCGATCACCTGCGCACCCGGTGTCGCCAGGATGGCGGCCGTGTGTCCGCCCGCCCCGAAGGTGCCGTCGATGTAGACGCCGCCGGCGTGGACTTTGAGGAGCTCGACGGCTGGGGGACCGAGCACGGGAATGTGACGGGCCGGTCCGCCAGCGACACCGTCCCCGGTGCCGCGGCCCGTCGTCATCCCCGTGCTCCGTGCGGATCGTCCGCCGCCCTCCGGGAACCGAGTTGCTTCCTGAGCGCGCGCACCTTCTCGGTGGCCTCCGCGAGCTGCGCGCGGAAACGCTCCGGCTCCCAGATCTGAAACTTGTGACCAAGCCCCACGAACGAGACCCCCTCGCCGATCCCTGCATGGCTCTTGAGCGCATCGGAGAGGATCACCCTCCCCTCGCCGTCGATCTTCAGCGTCTCGCTCGTGCCGTAGAGCGCCGCCGAGAAATCCTCCCGCTCGTCCGAATAGGGCGGAAAGCGCCCAATCAGGCTGTCGATCTCCTTGAGCAGTGCGTTTCCCCCGGCGTCGAGCGCTGGCCGGTCGAGGGTCGGATAGCAGTAAAGGCCCTCGAACCCGTCGCGGGCGAGGACTGCGCGGTAGGGCGCGGGAATCGACACCCGCCCCTTGGCATCGAGGCGCAAAGTGTAATTGGACACGAAGAGGTCCATGCCCCTGGTCACCGGCGCCCGCCGACCACACGCGCCGATTAAGGGACGCTACGCGGCGTGGGAAATTATGGGATACCATGGGATACTATGGTCGTCAACGAACCCGCCTCGTCCGCCCGCTGGGCAAGCGCGCGTCCGCCCAATGCCGATTAACGCGGCTTAAACTTAAGAAAGGGTTTGCGTAGCCCGCATGGAGCGCAGCGAAAAGCGGGGAGCAAGATCCCGGGTTTTCCGCCCGCTTTCGTGGGCGTCCGTCCGGGCTACGATAAGCGCCAACGAGGGCCCGCCAACCACGACGAGCGCTTTGAAGAGGTTGCGCGCCTAGGCGGCGTGTTGATGGCGAAGGTTGGCGAGGTCGTGCCGGCCCTGCCGGTCGCGCTGGTCGCCACCGCTCTGCTCGAGGCCGGCGACGTGCCGCTGGCCGCGCTCGAACTCAAAGCGCGGGTGGTCGACGTCATCCGCCGGCTGGAAGCGCGCGGCGCACATGTCCACGTCCCTCGCGCCGACCAGGATTACGCTGTCGAAGTGGGGCTACGCATGTTGCGCCTGCGCCGCCTCATCTACGAATGCGGGTCGATCCGGCGAACACCGTGCTGCTCCGCTACTACGCCAATTCGATCGCGCATCTGTTGACTCACAAACGGTCGGCGGCCGCAGCGTCCTGATTTCCGGCGCACGGAACGAGAGCTTCCTGACCAAAGTCGCGGTTTGATACGCACGCTCTGACTCGTCATCCCCGCGAAAGCGGGCATCCAGTACACACCGGCGGTACTTTATTTGATCGACCTGTGTTTACTGGATCGCCCGCTTTCGCGGGCGATGACGACCCAGTTACCTGTCGCCTGCAACCTCCAGTCACCGCGCCGGCGCCGCGCGCGAACGCGACAGCTTCGCCTTGTCGATCGCCACCGGCGCGAAGGCGCAGCGGGCAAACCGATGTCGCTCCTCGAATGGGACCGTGGCGTCGATCCCGAGCTTCGCCCTGATGCCGTTGCGGCCGATGCGCACGTATTCGTGGCCGCGCGCCGCCGGCAGAATCATGAGATCGCGTGATGCTTCCATGCGCGTCGCCAGCGCATATTCGACGTCGCTTGGATCGCAGATATCGATGTCGTCGTCGACCACGATCACCAGGTCGAGATCCTTGAGCGCACCGAAGCAGGCCGCGATCGCGTTGCGCTCGAGCCCGTCATGCTGAGGCGCCGCCTTCCTGATGCTGACGACGACATGAAAACGATGCAGGCCGCCGGCGGTCATCTCGACGTCCTCGACGATCGGAACCGCCACGCGCAGCACTTTCATCAGGCTCGCCTCGAGCACGTATTTGCGCAGCATCACGGTCTCGCGCCCGAACCCGTTGATGGCGTGATAGATCGGCCGGTCGCGATGCGTCAGCGCGGTGATCTCGACGACCGGCACCTGGTCCTGCGGAGACAGATAGCCGACGAACTCGCCGAACGGTCCCTCGTCGACGGTCTCGTCGGTGCGGATCCGGCCTTCGAAGATGATCTCGCTCTCCGCCGGGACCAGCAGGTCCTGGGTCACAGCACGCACCACCTCGATCGGCTGACCGGCGAGGCCGCCGGCGGCGGCAAGCTCGTCGGCATCCTCCGGCATCTGCGATCCCATGGTGGCGGCTGCGAACTGCAGCGCGAGGTCGGCGCCGATGCAGATCGCCACCGGGAGAGATTCACCGCGGCGCTTGGCGCGTTCGAAGGCAAGGCGAAGATGCCGGCCGTAGTCGAGCTTGATCGCGGTTCGATCGGGGCCGATCAGCTGCAGGCGATGGTAGGAGGCGTTGTAGACCTTGGTCTCCGGATCGCGGGTCACGACAATACCCGCCGTGACGAAGCGGCCGGCGTCGGCCTCCGTGTGGTGCAGCACCGGAAAGGCGCGGGCGATGTCGATGCCGGAGGTCACTACGTGCTCCTGCGCCGGCGAGCGCGTCACCACCGTGGGCGGGCATGGCGCCGAGAGCGCGCGGTCGATGCACGCGCGCAGCTCGCGATAGTCCAAGCCGAACGCCGCCTCGCAGGTCTCCTTCGAACACAGCAGATTTCCGACCACCGGCACGGCGTAGGATTTGACCGCGTTGAAAAGCAGCGTCCCCTGCCCGTCGAGCTGTTTCATGATGCCCGCCGCCTCGAGATGCGTGTCGACGGGATCGCCGTATGTCAGCAACTGACCGGCGTCGGCGATGCGACGAAGGGCCGTGCGAAACCGCGTATCGAGGGCGTTCGGTCGTGGCATGGGAGAGGTCTCGCCTCGTGGAGAAAACAATCACCAACTCTCACCGCGCGGCGGTGATTACGTGGGCACTCATGCGTCCTTCGACGGCGCCGCTGCCGAAGCGTCGCGCCACCGCGTCGGCCGCCGCGTGTGTCGCTTCTTCGAGGCGCGAGGTATCGCGCGCTTCGATTTCGTTGCGCAGCGGCGTTCCCTGACAAAAGGCGACGGCAACGTCGCGCGGCGATGAGGCCTTGCTGGTCGTGGCGAGCGTCTCGATGGCGATCGAACCGAAGCCGGCGGCGGTGAGATCATCGCGAATCCGCGCCACGTCCGCGTAGCCGTGCGGGGTGCGCGCCAAGAAGCGCGGCGGGTCGGCCGGAAACTCCGAGGCCAGCGCCTCGGTGACGACGAGTGCGAATTCGTTCTCCTCGATGCGATCCCACACGTTGAAGATAAAGCGCCCCCCGGATCGAAGGACGCGCCGCGCCTCGGCGTAACCGCGCATGCGATCGGGAAAGAACATTGCGCCGAACTGGCAGGCCACTACGCCGAACGTCTCATTCTCGTACGGCAGCGACAGGGCATCCGCCCGCCGCCAGGAAATCCGCGTGTCGTGGCGCAGCGTCGCCGCGTTATGGTCGAGCATCGGCTGGTTCAAATCGGTCGCGGTGAGGGCGGCATTCGCCAGAAGTCGCGCGGCAAGCTCGCGCGTGAGCGCGCCGGTTCCCGCCGCCGTCTCCAAAACGTGCGCAGGGTTGCTCTGCGCCACGCGGGCAGCGAGATCGCGCGCGTAATAGGCAAAAATGAGCGGAACGAGCAGGCCGTCGTAGATCGCGGGAATCGAACCTGCGAACACCTTGTCCGTTTCCGCCAAGGGTCCCTCCTTCTCACTCTTCCCGCCATCACAGCGGAACTCGCGTCGGGCCTCAAGAGCCCGGCACCCCTGCGAGCATGCTCTTGTCGGGTCGTGTTTCCTCCGTCACGATCTGCGTAGTTGGTAAGTCAACGGGGGCCGCCATGCTGGTGATGGACGCGATCGCGCAGATACTCAAGCGCGAGGGAATTTCCACGCTTTTCTGCTTTCCCACCACGCCCATTATCGAGGCCGCCGTGGCGGCCGGCCTGCGGCCCGTCATCAGCCGCCAGGAACGAGTCGGCGTCGACATGGCAAGCGGCTTTGCCCGCACCGCCAACGGCCGCCCGCCCGCCGTCTTCGCCATGCAATACGGGCCGGGCGCTGAGAATGCGTTCCCCGGCATCGCCAGCGCCTATTCGGATTCCGCTCCCGTGCTGCTGTTGCCGCTCGGCCATCCGCGCGAAACGGCGCAGCTCTATCCAATGTTCAAGTCGACGCGCACCTACGCGTCGGTGACGAAATCGGTCGAAGAGCTGACGTTGCCGAACCAGGTCGGCCCGGCCATGCGCCGCGCGTTCAGCCATTTGAAAAGCGGGCGGCTGGGACCGGTCATGGTCGAGGTGCCGGCCGACGTGGTGCGGACCGATCTCGGCACCGGCGCGATCTCTTATGAACCCGTTCGCGCGGCACGGTCGGGCGGCGATCCGCGCGACATCGACGAAGCCGCGAAGCTGCTGCTCGAAGCAAAGTCGCCGTTGCTCTATGCCGGTCAGGGCGTGCTCTATGCCGAGGCCCACGCAGAACTCGCGGCGCTCGCCGATCTGCTCCAGGCTCCGGTCATGACCTCGGTCGACGGCAAGAGCGTGTTTCCCGAGGATCACCCGCTTTCGCTCGGCGCCGGCGGCATCGTCTACACCGGTCATGGACGGCATTATCTCGATCATGCCGACGTCGTGCTCGGCATCGGCTGCAGCTTCACCCCGCACCGCATCACCAGCCCGTCGATCGCGCCCGGCAAGAAAATCATCCACGCGACCAACGACGCGCGCGATCTCTACAAAACTTACGCCGTCGACCTGCCGATCCTCGGCGATGCCAAGCTCGTGCTGGCGCAGCTGCTCGACGCGGTGCGGGACCGGCTCGGCGGCCGGACGCGCAGCCGGGAGGCGGCGCAGGAAATCGCCCGCCTGCGCGAGGATTGGCTGCAAACGTGGAAACCCAAGCTCACGTCCGACGAGCGGCCGATCAACCCCTATCGCGTCATCAGCGAATTCATGCGCGCCGTCGATCCCGAGGACGCCATCGTCACGCATGACTCCGGCAGCCCGCGCGACCAGATACTGCCGTTCTACGCGGCGACGCACCCGCGCGGGTACATCGGCTGGGGCAAGTCGCACCAGCTCGGAACCGGGCTCGGCCTCACTATCGGGGCGAAGGTCGCGGCCCCCGAGAAATTCTGCGTCAATTTCATGGGCGATGCCGCCTTCGGCATGACCGGCCTCGACTTCGAGACGGCGGTTCGTTCGAATGTGCCGATCCTCACAGTGGTGCTCAACAACTCCACCATGGCGATCGAGATCCCGCACATGAAGCTCAGCCACGAGAGGTTCAAGACGCGCGATCTCGGCGGCAACTACGCCGCATTGGCGCGCGAACTCGGCGGCTGGAGCGAGCGCGTCGAGGATCCGGGCGAGATCGCCGGCGCCTTCCAGCGCGCGCGACGGCAGACCGAAGAGGGACGCGCGTGCCTGCTCGAATTCGTCACCAGCGCGGAGACCGCGTTCTCGCACCGGCAGTAGCAAGGAAAGCGGCCGCCGTAGGGTGGGCTAAGCGCCGAAGCCGCGTGCCCACCAGCGATGCCTATCTGTTGATAAATGGTGGGCACGTCCGCCTTCGCGCTAAGCGCTACGGCGGGACTTAGCCCACCTTACATTGCCTGCTTTTGCGCTGCGTGACGCGTCAACGTGGTGTCTATCTGCTCGCCGCTCTTTCCCTCCGACGCGTCGGTCTGATCGGCAATCTCGAACCACGTGCGCGCGACGCGCAGCAGATGGGCGCGCTGGACCGGCGTTGCCGCTTGCGCGCTGCGCAGGCATTCTTCCGCATACTGGCGGTAACCGCTTCCGCCCGACATTGGGAACTCCTGGTGCAATCACGCAAGCATCGCCAGAAAATTATTCGGCGATTGAGGCAAATATCGGCGGTGCGTGGGCAGCGGCGAATTTTTTGTCAGCCGTGCCCCAACCGCCACATGAATAGCGGAATACCTTGGAACCGCAAGTCGGATTGCTGACTTATTCCGACCTAAATCCGGCCGCTTTATCACACCCGATTTCGTTCGATCAGCTGCTTGGCGATGATGATGCGCTGCATCTCGTTGGTGCCCTCGCCGATGATAAGCAGCGGGGCGTCGCGGTAGAGCCGCTCGATATTGAACTCTTTCGAATATCCGTAGGCGCCGTGGATGCGCATGGCTTCCAGGCTGTTCTCCATCGCGGCCTCGGTCGCGAACAGCTTGGCCATCCCGGCTTCCATGTCGCAGCGCTCACCGCGGTCGTAGGCCTCGGCGGCCCGGTAGGTGAGCAGGCGCGCGGCTTCGACGCGGGTCGCCATCTCGCCGAGCTTGAGTTGAATCGCCTGATGCTCGCAGATCGGTTTGCCGAACGTCTTGCGCACCTGCGAGTAGGCGACCGCCTCCTTGAGCGCCGCATCGGCGACGCCGACGCCGCGCGCCGCCACGTTGATGCGCCCCAGTTCGAGGCCGTTGAGGATTTGCTGCAGCCCCCTGCCCTCGACGCCGCCGACCAAACAATCCGCCGACACCTTGTAGTCGTCGAAGGCGAGCTCGCAGGTGTCGATGCCCTTGTAGCCGAGCTTGTCGAGCTTGCGGCTGACCGAGAACCCCGACCCCTTCTCGGCGATCAAGACGCTCATGCCCTGGTGCCGCGGCTTCGCATTCGGGTCGGTCTTGACCAGCAGCGCGAGGCAATTGCCGTAGAGGCTGTTGGTGATCCAGGTCTTGCGGCCGTTGACGACGTAATCGTTGTTGCCGGCGCGTTTGGCGACGGTGCGGATCGCCTGCAGGTCGGTGCCGCAGTCGGGCTCGGTGAGGCCCACGCCGCCGCGCAGCTCGCCGGTCGCGAAACGCGGCAGGTATGTCGCCTTCTGCTCGTCCGTGCCGTTGCGCTGCACCACCATCGCCATGATCAGGTGCGAATTGACGATGCCGCTGATCGACATCCACACCGCCGACATGTGCTCGATGATCTTTGCGTAAGTGGAGGTGGAGAGGCCGAGGCCGCCGTATTCCGCGGCAATGGTGCAGCCGAACAGCCCCATCGCCTTCATCTTCTCGACGATTTCCGTCGGATAGACGTCGTCGTGCTCGAGGGCGTGGACGTGCGGCCTAACCTCCGCCTCCAGAAACTTGTCGACCATGGCGAGCACGAGCCGCTCGTGCTCGGCCGCCTCAGACTTTGCAACGACCGCGTCCACCGGGTTCTCCGTCAGCTCGCGGACGAGAGCGCATCCGCAAGGACGCGAGCGCCCCCGCGGTCGCACGCGAGAACGGCGTCGCGCATACCTTCGGCCGTGCCGCGTGCGACGGCACGCTCCGCGTTGTCAAAAAATTTGGCGACGATCTCGTCGTTCGTCAGCGGCCGATCGGCACAACCGCGATTGACGCCTTCGCGGTGCCGCAAGGTGCGGCCGTCCGCGGTCTCGACGATGACTTCGCCGGTGTAGTGGCGCGGGAAGGTCGAGGCCCGATCGACCTCGTAGTCGACGCGCGCGGCAAGATCGAGCACCGCACGATCGTTGAGCGCACTGTCTTCCAGCTCGACGAGGGTGAAGCGTCCCTTGGTCAGCCCGGTCGCGACGATGTAGGGGATGCTGAACTGCGCGTCGTAGCTGTTGGCGGGAGTGCGTTTGTTCGCCTCCGGCTCGCATACCGTTTTCACCACCTCCTGCGGCACCAGCACGCACACGCGCCGGATGTCCTTGGGGGTGAGGCCGTGCTCGTGCCGCAGGAGCGCGGCGGCGTCCGCGGCCGCGTGGGTGAAGTGGCAGGCCGGGATCGGTTTGACCGCGACCTCTTCGATTTGCCAGCAATGCCCGAGGTCTTCCGTCGCCAACGCGAGATCGGCTTCCTCGAGATATTTGCCGAGATGGCTGGCAAAAAGGCCGAACCGCCCGTCGTAGGCGCCGCGCGGCCCGACGAACCCATGCTTGGCAAGCGTCGCGGCGGTGATGCCGACCACGCCGGCCCAGCCCGGATGCATGCGCTTCGTCCATGCGCCGTCCTCGAGAAACTCGAGGCTGCCGGCCGCCATGGAGAGCGTGATGCCTTGCGCCATGACGGCCCGCTCCGGGTCGAGGCCGAGGATACGCGCCGCCGCCAACGTGCAACCGAAGGCGCCGATCAGCCCCGTGGGATGGAACTCGACCTGATGGAAGCCGCCCTTGGCGACCGCGCCAAGCCGGGTGACGACTTCCATCGCCGCCACATAGGCGACGAGCAGGGCTTTGCCGTCCGTGCCGTCGCGGTCGGCGAGCGCCAGCGCACACGGGAAGCTCGACGACGTGCCATGGATGACGCCGCGCGAATGGGTGTCGTCGAAGTCGAGGCCATGCACCAGGATGCCGTTCATCAGCACGGAGTCGCGCAAGGCGAGCTTGCGGCCGATACCGATAACCGGCGAAGCGCCGCTCCCGAGCTCCTGCATCGCCGCAAACGAAACCGAGGCGAACGGATATTTCGTCGAGGCGAGCGCGATGCCCACGGAATCGAGCATGAGATGTTTCGCCCGTTCGCGCACCGCCACCGGGATCTGTTCGTAGCTCAAGGCGAGGGCGAAGGCGGCAAGCTCCTCCGACAGCGTCCGGGGGGCCTCGGCTAACGAGTCGTGGGCCAGTGCGCTCATGGCGTTTCCCTGCATCTCGTCGATTTGCTTTGGGTGGGGGGACTCTACAGCACCGCTGCAAGAAGATCAGTATAGCCGCTGCGTGGTGGGGCCCGACATGCCCCCGGTACCGCCCCCCGCTCACCGCAACTTCCGCGCTATGCCTCGGTGAGTTCACGATCTATTGTCTTTTTGTCCGCCGCAGTGCTCGGATATCGTCCGCGCGCGCGGGCGCAATGCCCGAGGGTCTAGGGTCTAACGCAAGGTCTGGGAGGATCGCGAATGACGAGGGGAAAATACGCTGTGGCCGCAATCGCGGTCGGGGCCGTCGCGGCTTTGAGCGTCGCGGTTCAGGTACGGGCGGGTGCCGACAAGGTCGCCTTTCCGGAGAACTACGCCAAGGGCGTGCATTACATGACGGTCGACAAACCCAGCAAGCAGGTTCACGAGTTTTATGCCGCGCCCGCGGCGCTCGAGGCCGCGCGCAAGGGAGAGCCAATGCCGGACGGCACCGTGCTCGTCGGCGTTCATTACAACGCGAAGCTCGATGCCGACGGCAATCCGGTCAAGGGACCTGACGGCAAATTCGTCAAAGCCGATTTGCTCCGCTACGCCGTCATGGAAAAGCACAAGGGCTGGGGCACGGATTATCCGGAAGACAAGCGCAACGGTGAATGGGAATACCGGATCTTCAATCCGGATAAGACGCCGAATGAAAAGGCCAACCTGAGTGCTTGCTTCGGCTGTCACCTGCCGCAGGCGAAGGAGGACTTCGTCTTCTCCTACGACAACCTGAAGACCGCACATTAGGGCGGCAATATCC
>Ga0306923_10002675_pt1 | contig 16454 bp, 16 predicted proteins | sample sta12Can44000108_FD_203841 | JGI IMG/M metagenome (GOLD analysis project Ga0306923, IMG submission 203841) | Lab enrichment of tropical soil microbial communities from Luquillo Experimental Forest, Puerto Rico - statanox.12C.anox.44.000.108 (v2)... | ecosystem: Environmental > Terrestrial >... | reverse complement strand
CCGCGGCTGCCCCGATCCGGTCAATCTCTCCATTGCTGGCTGCATGACAAAAAATCCGCGCTACCATCCGATAAACTCCAGTCCGACAGGCTGCTAGCGAACAGCAATGATCCGTTACCGCCCGACCGCCGGATCGACTTCCGTATCGGCATCCACCAGGGCGACATTGTCGTCGAGGGCGACGACATCTTCGGCGACGGTGTCAACGTCGCCGCCCGGCTCGAAGGCCTGGCCGAGCCCGGCGGGATCTGTGTTTCAGCGCGCGTGAGGGAGGATGCGGCGGGCAGGCTCGACCTCGCGTTCGAAGATATCGGCGAACAGCCGCTGAAGAACATCAGCCGCCCGGTGCGTGTCTTCCGCGTCGTGGCGGAGCCGAGGCCTGTATCCGAACCGGCTCTCGCCTTGCCGGACAAGCCGTCGATCGCGGTGTTGCCGTTTGCGAACCTGAGCGGCGACCCGGAGCAGGAATATTTCGCCGACGGCATGGTCGAGGAGATCATCACGGCACTCTCGCGCATCCGCTGGCTGTTCGTGATAGCCCGCAATTCGAGCTTCACCTACAAGGGCCAGGCGGTCGACGTGAAGCGTGTGGGCCGCGAATTGGGCGTGCGCTACGTCCTCGAAGGCTCGGTGCGCAAGGCTGGCGGCCGTGTGCGCATCACCGCGCAGCTAATAGATGCGACGACCGGCACGCATCTGTGGGCTGAGCGCTTCGACGGCCCGCTTCAAGAGGTGTTCGAGCTGCAGGACGAGGTCGCGATCAGCGTCGCCGGGATCATCGAGCCGGCATTGCAAGCCGCCGAGACGGCCCGCTCCGCGCATCGCCCGACGAGCGACCTCACCGCCTATGACCTCTACCCGCGGCGCCCTCGAAGCGGCCGGAGACGATCCCGTCGTCTTGATCGACGCGGCCCTCCTGCTGGCCTATTTCGGGGAAGATATCGGCGATATGATCGCCCTCGTCGACCGGGCATTGTCACTCAATCCCAGCTATGCACGCGGCTGGTACGTCAGTGCGATCTTGCGTGTGATCGCCGGCGAGCCTGACCTCGCGATCGAGCACATCGACAGATCGATGCGCCTGAGCCCGCGCGATCACGTCGGTGTACCGATGTCAATTATCGACTTGGCGCAATTTCTCGCCCGTCGCTTTGAGCCGGCGGCGCAGAGTTTCAGGCTGACCATGCGGCAGGTGCCCGGTTGGCCGGCAGCCTATATCGATCTCTCGCCGCCTGCTACGCCCATCTAGGGCGGGTCTACGAAGCGGGCGGGACAATTGCGGAGTTGCGGGCAATGGGAGCGGATCTGATGCCGCACGTACCATTCCCCAATCGTGAGGTGCACGAATTGTTGATATCCGGCCTGCGACTGGCGGCGGGCGAGGAGATATGATGAAGATAGAGGATCTTCCGTTTACCGACCTCGCCGCCCTGCGGTCGGTGTGCCGCCGGCGTCAGATCCGCCGCCTCTCGCGGTTCGGATCGGTGCTGAAAGGTGATGCGAGGCCGGGCAGCGATATCGATTTGCTCGTCGAATTTTTGCCCGAGGCGAGGCCCAGCTTTTTGGATCTCGCCGACATCGAGCAGGAGTTCTCCATTCTGCTCGGGGGACGGCGGGTGGATCTGCGCACCGCCGAGGATTTGAGCCGCTATTTTCGCGATGAGGTACTGCGCGAGGCCGAGGTGCAGTATGAATCCTCGTGACCGGGTGCGACTGCAGCACCTTCTCGATGCGCTAAATTCGGCGATCCGCTTTGCCCGAGGTCGCCAACGCGCCGATCTTGACGCGGACGAGATGCTGCTGTTTGCGCTGACGCGTGCCGTCGAGATCGCGGGCGAAGCCGCCGGTCAAGTAACCCTTGAGACCCGGGCACAACTGCCGGAGCTGCCGTGGGGTTCGGTCGTCGGAATGCCAAACCGGCTTGTTCACGCGTATTTCGATATTAATCGTCCTCTGGACCACCGTTACCCAGGCCGCTCCCCCGCTATTGGAGCGGCTCAAGAAGGTGCTCGCGGATGGATGAGGCACCTGTGACCATGAGCCGTCGGCTGGCGGCGATTCTCGCGGCCGATGTCGCGGGCTATTCGCGGCTGATCGAGGCCGACGAGGAGGGCACGCTTGGCCGACTCAAGGCGTTGCGCGCCGAAATCATCGACCCGAAGATCGCCGGCCATCGGGGCCGGATTGTCAAGACCACCGGCGATGGGCTGCTGGTCGAGTTTTCGAGCGTCGTCGACGCGATGCGTTGCGCGGCCGAGTTGCAGGCGGCCATTGCGGAAAGCAATGCCCCGCTGCCGCCAGACCGGCGGATCGACTTCCGGATCGGCATCCATCAGGGTGATATCGTCGCCGAGGATGGCGACATCTTTGGCGATGGCGTCAATGTCGCCGCGCGGCTCGAAGGCTTGGCGGAGCCCGGTGGAATCTGCGTCTCAGCGCGGGTTCGCGAGGATGCAGCTGGCCGCCTCGACCTCGCCTTCGAGGACATCGGCGAGCAGGCGCTGAAGAACATCTCAAGGCCGGTGTGGGTCTACCGCGTCGTGACGGCGAAGAAGTCCGCCTCCGAACCCGCCGTCGCATTGCCGGACAAGCCGTCGATCGCGGTATTGCCGTTTGCCAATATGAGCGGCGACCCGGAGCAGGAGTATTTCGCCGACGGCATGGTCGAAGAGATCATCACGGCGCTGTCGCGGATCAAATGGCTCTTTGTGATCGCCCGCAATTCGAGCTTCACCTACAAGGGCCAGGCGGTCGACCTCAAGCAGGTCGGGCGCGAACTCGGTGTGCGCTACGTGCTCGAAGGCTCGGCGCGCAAGGCGGCCGGTCGCGTTCGGATTACTGCGCAGCTGATCGACGCATTCACCGGCACGCATCTCTGGGCCGACCGCTTCGAGGGCCTGCTGGAGGATGTTTTCGAGCTGCAGGATAAGGTGGCATCGAGCGTTGCCGGTGTCATCGAGCCGGCTCTGCAGGCCGCCGAAACCGCCCGCTCGGCCGGCCGACCGACGACCGCAAGTGCGGGACCCGGAGGCGCTCCGTCTTGTGGAGCAGGCGATCACGCGCGATCCGCGTTACGGGCCCGCACTCGCCTGGGGTGCACTCTGCTGCTTTCGGTTGCTTGAGAACGGTCGGAGTGAAGACCGGGAGGTGGATCGTGGGAAAGGCATCGGCTTCGCGAGACGGGCCCTTGAAGTGGCTGGTGATGATCCAGGGATTCTGGCGAATGCCGCCCTCGCGCTTGCCTATTTCGGCGAGGACATCGGGGCCATGATGGCATTGGTTGACCGTGCCCTGGCGCTCAATCCAAATTTCGCGCGCGGCCGGCACATCAGTGGCGCCCTCAGAAGTTGGGCGGGCCAGCCCGACATCGCGATCAAACATTTCGAGGCCGCGTTGCGCCTCAGCCCGCGCGCCCGCGTCGGCAAGACGCTCGCTGTGATAGGCCAAGCACATTTACTCAGCCGGCGCTTCGATGAGGCAGTGCCGAAGCTGCTCCTTGCGATCCAAGACGATCCCACCTTCCCTTTCCCACATCGCGTCCTCGCCGCCTGCTACGCCCATATGGGTCGGCTCGACGACGCACGAGAGATCATGGAGCGTCTGCGGGCCATTACCTCTCTCGTGATACCGGACGCCAGCTATCTGCGGAACCCCGAGCATCGCGAGCTGTTTCTGTCGGGCCTGCGGCTGGCGGCGGGTGAGACATGAGCGCGCCCTATCGCTCACCCTGGATGACCGAGGAATCGGACGCGTTCCGCGACCAGTTCCGCCGATTTCTCGCCAAGGAATTGGCGCCGCATGTCGAAAGATGGCGGCAGGACAAGATCGTCGACCGCGTGGCCTGGCGCGCGCTCGGCGACATCGGGGCGCTGTTGCCGAGCGGGGGTAAAGGCCGCTTGGCCCGATTGGTCGTGCCGGTCTGCGCGATCCGTCTGACAGCAAACCGGTCGCGTCGACAGCTCCTGAAACTTCCCTTCTAAAGCTATTGCGTTAGGACTACTCTTTAACCGAATCGGTTCGCGGTCCAGGGGGCACCCTATGCGCTGCCCAAGCTGCATGGCCGAAAATGTGGCGGCAAGGCGCTTTTGCGCCGAGTGCGGGACCCCGCTGCCATCGCCGTGCGCGAATTGTGGGTTCGAGAACGAGCCCACGGCCAAATTTTGCGGCGGTTGCGGCAGGTCGATAGGAGAGACTGCCGCTTCAGAAAAGGCGACGCCAGCACCCCTAGCCGATAGTGCGGAACGACGCCAACTCACCGTGATGTTTTGCGATCTGGTCAGCTCGACTGCTCTGTCCTCGCGACTAGACCCCGAGGACCTGCGCGAGGTGATCGGCGCGTATCACGAATGTGTCACCGAGACGGTCAGCCGGTTCGGCGGGTTTGTCGCCAAATACATGGGTGACGGCGTACTGGTCTATTTCGGCTATCCGCAGGCCCACGAGGATAGCGCCGAACGTGCAATCCGGGCCGGATTAGCTGTCGTCGACGGGATCGATCGGCTCGATCTCCCTTGCGGCAAGCTCGAGCTCCGCGCCGGCATCGCAACCGGGCTGGTGGTGGTCGGCGATCTGGTTGGTTTCGGTGAGGCACGAGAACGCAGTGTGGTAGGCGAAACTCCGAACCTTGCCGCCCGCCTGCAAGCCCTGGCCAAGCCGAACACCGTGCTGATCGCTGAAAGCACTCGGCGCTTGGTTGGCGGGCTATTCGAATACCAAAGTCTGGGTACGGTCGAGGTGAAAGGGCTGGTCGGACCGGTCCCGCTCTGGCAGGTGCTGCGACCGGGCGAGGTTCCAAGCCGATTCGAAGCCTTGCGCGCGGCCTCGCTGACCGAGCTGGTCGGTCGTGAGGACGAAATCGAGCTGCTCCTGCGCCGTTGGGTGCGGGCAAAGCAAGGCGATGGCCAGATCGTGCTGCTGTCGGGTGAAGCGGGTATCGGTAAATCGCGGATAACCGCCGCGTTCCAGGAGCGAGTGCACGACGAGCCGCACACCAGACTTCGCTGCTTCTGTTCACCACATCATCGCGACAGCCCGCTCTACCCCTTGATCGTGCGCCTCGAAAGAGCGGCCCGGTTCGCTCGCGAAGACCCTCCGCAGGTCAAACTCGAAAAGCTCGAGATCCTGCTGGCACAATCGGAGGACAATCCCTCCGAGGCTGCCGCGCTTTTCGCGGATCTTCTGTCAATACCAAACGACGGTCGGTATCCAGCACTCGACCTCGATCCCCAGCGTCAGCGAGAGCTGACATTGATGGCCTTTGTCCGCCAGCTCGAAGGTTTAGCACAAAAAAAACCCGTGCTGATGATCTTCGAGGATGCACATTGGGTCGATTCCAGCTCCCTCGATTTACTGGAAATGATTGTCGAGCGGGTGCCGCACTTGCCGATGCTGTTGTTGTTGACCTGCCGTCCGGAGATTCAACTGCCGTGGACGGGCCAAGCACATGTCACGACGCTGACGCTCAGCCGGCTGAGCCAGCGCGAGACGCAAAGCCTCGCCGAGCGGGTAGCCGGCGGCAAGTCGTTGCCTACCGAGATCCTCGACCAGATCGTGGGACGTGCAGACGGCATACCGCTGTTTATCGAGGAACTGACAAAGACTCTGTTGGAGGGCAGTCTGCTCCGCGAGCAGGATGGACGCTATGTGCTCGACGGCCCCTTGCCGCCGCTGGCGATCCCGTCGAGCCTGCATGCTTCTCTGCTGGCACGTCTCGACCGGCTGGCGCCGGTCAAGGAAGTTGCGCAGATCGGCGCCACTCTGGGTCGAGAATTCTCGTACGAGGTGCTGGCGGCGGTCGCGCGTCAACCCGTCGACCAGCTGAGCGATGCACTCGATAAGCTCGTCGATGCCGGCCTCATCTTTCGACGCGGGGTCGCGCCGCGAGCTTCGCTGATGTTCAAGCATGCCCTCGTGCAGGACGCTGCCTACAGCACGCTCTTGCGCAGTCAGCGTCAGGAGTTGCACGCGCGTATCGCCAGGGTTTTGGTCGAGCAGTTTCCGGAAGCTTCTGCGCCGCAACCGGAAATCCTGGCGCACCACTTCACGCAAGCCGGCCTTGCCGCCGTGGCGATCGAGTATTGGCGCAAAGCCGGCGAGCGCGCCTACCGACGCTCGGCGGTGGTCGAGGCAACCAAGCACTTGACGCGCGGGATCGAGCTGATTTCGTTATTGCCCGAGGGCAGCGAGCGTGACCGGAAAGAATTGGGCCTTTCCCTCGCCCTCGGTCGAGTAACTTGGGCAACCAAGGGACACGGCGCGGATACATTGCAGGTTTATTGCCGCGCTCGTGATTTGCTCGACGAAAATGCCACCGTAGAAGAACAACTGGCTGTTCTAAACGGCCTTTGGAACGTCGAGGTGCATCGCGCGGCACTCGCCACGACCCGCGACCTTGCCGAAGAGGCTCTCAGGTTAGCTGCGCGCCATCGAGATTCCCAGACGGCAGGCTCGGCCAACAGCCGTATGGGCATTACGCTATGTTTAATGGGCCGGTTTGTCGAAGCGCGCTTCTACTTGCAGAGAGCTCTCGATTCTTACGCATCGGCTCGCTCGGACCCTGGCCCTGTCATACCAACCCGGTCGGGGAATGCTCTGCTGTTGCTCGGGGTGACACTCTGGGCTCTCGGCTATCCCGAACAGGCTGTCGCTGCTCCGGCAAAAGCCCTCGCCGATGCGCAGCGCAGCGGGCATGCGGTCGCGATTGGGATCGCGCTATTTTGGACCGCGTTTCTAGAAGCCGCATTCGGCGCCCATTCGTCGTCCGTCGCGACGCGAGCCGACGAGGCTACCGCTCATTGCGCCGAGCGCCTAAGGATGTACGAGCCCTGGGCGCGCTTCAATCAAGGGATACTCTTGTCCTGCCAGGGTGACCCTCGGCGCGGTGCCGAGATCATGGAAGCCGCCATGGCGACGGCGAAAGAATTTAATGCCGAGTTGCTTCGACCTGTTCACCTCGGTCATCTCGCCGCTACTCGCGCAAGCCTCGGCGAAACAAAGTTAGGCCTCGGTTTGCTCGATGAGGCGCTAAGAACGGTTGAGAACACGCAGGAGCGAATGTTCGAGGCCGAGCTGTTTCGACTTCGAGGCGAGCTGCTGGCAAGCTTGGGCAAAACGCTCGAGGCAGAAGAGGAATTACAGCAGGCGTTGACGGTTGCGCGTAGTCAGCAGGCGCGGATGTGGGAACTGCGCGCCGCCGTCAGTCTTGCCCGCCTCAAGCGTGATCAAGGCGGGCCATCAGAGGCGCGCGGCATCCTCGGGCCCGTCTTCGCCTGGTTTACGGAAGGCTTCGACACGGCCGATCTGAAGGGGGCGAAAGCCCTATTGGACGAGCTGGGCTGAGCTCCCTGCATCGCCGATAATAGTCTTGTGGGTTGACCGCGCCCTTTTTGCTTAGGCGTCGATAAATGAGGTTGCACCTGTGAGGCTTACCGACGAGCAGCGCATGTTGCGCGATGTTGCGCGGGACTTTGCCCGGACCCGGTTAGCGCCGTTTGCTGCCGAACGGGACCGCGAAGCGCGGTTTCCAATCGAGGCGGTGGCCGAGCTCGTAAGCTCGGCTTCTTGGGCATGCTAGTGCCCGAGGCGTACGGCGGGGCGGGTGCCGACCATGTCGGCTACGCCTTGGCGATGGAGGAAATCGCCGCCGGCGAAGGCGCGGCCGCGATTATCATGGGCGTGCAAAACTCGGTCGGATGCATGCCGGTGCTGCGGTACGGCTCGGAGGAGCAGAAGCAGCGTTTTCTGGTGCCGATGGCGAAGGGCAAAATGCTCTCCTGTTTCTGCCTGACCGAGCCGCAGGCCGGCTCCGACGCCGCGGCGATCCGTACCCGGGCGCGGCGCCAGGGCAACGGCTGGGTGTTGAGCGGCACCAAGCAATTCGTCACCTCCGGCAAACATGCGCAGATCGCGATCGTCTTTGCAGTGACCGATCCGGAGCGCGGTAAGAAGGGGATCAGCGCCTTCATCGTGCCGACCGACAGCCCCGGCTTCCGCGTCGCGAGGGTCGAGCACAAGCTGGGCCAGCGCGCCTCCGACACCGCCCAGCTTGTCTTCGAGGACATCGAGCTGACCCCCGATCTGATGCTCGGCGCGGAAGGCGAAGGCTATAAGATCGCGCTTTCCAACTTGGAAGGCGGCCGCATTGGCGTCGGCGCGCAATCCGTGGGCATGGCGCGCGCCGCGTATGAGGCCGCCCTCGCCTACGCACGCGAGCGCGAGGCCTTCGGCAAGCCGATCATCGAGCAGCAAGTCATTGCCTTCCGCCTTGCCGATATGGCGACTCAGATCGCAGCAGCACGCTGCCTGGTGATCGAGGCCGCCGCACTGCGCGACTGCGGCGATCGCTGCATCAAAGAGGCGTCGATGGCCAAACTCTTCGCCTCCGAAATGGCCGAGCGCGTTTCCTCCGACGCCATCCAGATTCATGGCGGCTACGGTTATATCGAGGGCTTCCCGGTCGAGCGGATCTACCGCGATGTCCGCGTGTGTCAGATCTATGAAGGAACGAGCGACATCCAGCGGTTGGTGATCGCTCGCGAGGTCGCCAAGGACTAATCGAAAACCTCATTCCGCGTCCCCTTGCGCCAGCATTTGCATGGGGAGGGGGAAGGTCGATGTCGTCACCGCGTTGGAGCACCGCGACCCGCTCCCCGCGCCGACACTCGCGCACCCGCAGGGGCCACATTTTCGCGGGTGACGCGTAACACGTTGATATGTCGCGTGCTATTTCGGATCAGTTTCTGAGAGATCCGGCAGTGTATTATCAGCTTGCAATAGAGCTGCGGAGCCGACGGGAAATGACCGGAGACGGCCGAACATCACAAGCGATGACCTCGCCCGCCGAGATGCGTGCCGCCGCCCGTCGCGGCCAATGGCACGGCAGCACCGGAGGGCAGTGCCCGGCCCACCAGCAGACCAATTTGGTGATCCTGCCAAAGGAGGCGGCGGCCGAGTTTGCCGCTTTCTGCACCCGCAACCCCAAGCCCTGTCCCCTAATCGAGATCACGCCACCCGGCGACCCGGAACCGGCCCGCTCGGCGCCGGGCGCCGACCTGCGCACCGACCTGCCCGGTTACCGCGTCTACCGCCGAGGCGAGCTGGTGGAGCAACGCGGCGAGATCCGCGACCTGTGGCGCGACGACCTCGTTGCCTTCCTGCTCGGCTGCAGCCTGACCTTCGAGCATGCGCTGATCGAGGCTGGGGTCGGTGTGCGCAATGTCGAGCTCGGCACCCTAGTCCCGATGTTCGTCACCAGCCTTCTCTGCCGCCCCGCCGGCCGCTTCCACGGACCAATCGTGGTAACCATGCGCCCCATTCCTGAAACGCAGGTGCAGCTGGTCGTCGAGGTGTGTACACGTTACCCGCATGCCCATGGCACCCCCCTTCACGTCGGCAGTCCGCAGGCGATCGGGATCGCCGACCTCGGTCGACCGGACTATGGCGACCCGGTCCCCATTCACCCGGGTGAGGTGCCGGTCTTCTGGGCCTGTGGAGTGACGCCGCAGGCGGTCGCTCTCGAAGCGTGCCCGGAGCTGATGATCACTCACGAGCCTGGCATCATGTTCCTGACCGACCTCCCGCGCGACGGGGATGTCTGACCGAATTTTCGGTCAAGTGCGATTTCCAATGTTATTCAATTGTTAGAGCCGCCCAAATTCGTTGATCTTTTGCAAAATTCAATTGATCCGCTAAGTAACGAATTTTTGCTGTAACTTACTGTAGTAGCATCATAGTTTTTGAACACATTCGGTTGTTCGGCGGTGAAAAGACACGATTTACGTTGTTCTGTGCGCTCAGAAGTCGGGTTTGGGGAGCGGACGCGCGGGTTTGCGGATCGGCAGCGGCGGCGGTGCATCGTCGTCCACCGCCGCCCACCCCCATTCGAGCAACGGTAAAACCGTGCGCGTGAAATCGGCGATACGGTCGACCAGCGCCGGGGATTGCATCTCGGTGTCGCTCAGCATCCGGTGAGCGGTGAACGACTTCCAGGCGACATACTCCTCGACCGGCGTGCCCTTAGCCGCCTCGAAGCCGCGCGGCGACCGGCTCAGCTTGTCGTCGCTGGTCAGCGGACAACCGGCCTTGGCGAGCCGCCCCGCGATTGCGAGGAACTCCTCGGGATCGGCGAGAACAGCCCGGCGCAGGCGCGCCAGGAGCGCCGGCTCGGGGTGCCAGAAGCCGGCCGCCACCATCGACTCACGGGGCGCCACGTGAATGTAGAGGACGCCGGGATCGCGTCGCCCGCCAGAGCGCGTCAACACCGCCCCGGCATGCGTCTTGTAGAGCCGCTTGTCGGGCGAAAAGCGGACGTCGCGATAGATACGGAAAATGCCGCGCCGGGGGTCGCCGACCAGCGGCAAGCCAGCCTGTCCCAGCCTCTCCCCGACCGCGGCGATCAATTCGCGGAACGGGGCCAGCACTTCGGCCTCGTAGAGCGCCTTGCGCGGCTTGAACCAGGCCGGGTCGTTGTTGTCCTGCAGCTCGCCGAAGAAAGCGAAAGCCGCGGGCGCAAACCCGGCGAACCCGGTGGTTGCAGCCGTCGTCATGGCTCCTCCTCGCCGCGGCGGGCATAGAGCAGAAATTCGCGGTTGCCTTCGGGGCCCTGGATCGGGCTTTCGATGATCCCGACGACCGACCAGCCCGGCTGCTCGGCTACCCACGCGGCCGCGCGTTCACAGACCTCGCGATGGATCTCGGGATCGCGCACCACCCCGCCCTTGCCGACATGCGCGGGACCAGCCTCGAACTGCGGCTTGACGAGCACCACCAGTTGCCCCTTCTCGGAAGCGAGCGCCAGGGATGCCGGCAATACCGTCGCGAGGCCGATAAAACTCGCATCGCAAGTGATGATGTCGACCGGCTCGGGGATGTCGGCACGACTCAAGTAGCGTGCGTTCAGCCTTTCGCGAACGACGACCCGAGGATCCTGCCGCAATTTCCAGGCGAGCTGGCCATGACCGACATCGACGGCGTAGACGCGCCTGGCGCCGCGAGCCAGCAGCACCTCGGTGAAGCCGCCGGTCGACGCCCCGATGTCGAGCGCCACATGCCCGTCGACCGTGATCCGGAAGTGGTCGAGCGCGAACGCCAGCTTGACGCCGCCCCGCGACACCCAGGGGTGGCCGCGCTCCTTGAGCGCGAGAGCCGCATCGGCCGCGAGCTGTTCGCCGGGTTTGTCGATGCGGCGCTCGCCGCAGCTGACCAAGCCGGCGAGGATCAGCGCCTGCGCCTTTGTCCGGCTCTCCGCCAAGCCTTGCTCGACGAGGAGCTGATCGGCCCGCCGCTTTTCAGCCACCCTTCACAAGGTCAGGCGCGGGCCGGCTGTGCGGCGATCTCGCGGCCGAGCGTCGACAGCGCCATCGCCACGATGTGGCGGGCGTTGAGCCCGGCCTGGTCGTATTGTGCCTGCGGCGACTCATGGTCGAGGAAGATGTCGGGCAACACCATCGTGCGGATCTTGAGCCCGTGGTCGAGCAGCCCGTTCATCGCCAAATGCTGCAGCACATGGCTGCCGAAGCCGCCGATCGCGCCCTCTTCGACGGTGATCACGACCTCGTGCTCGCGCACCAGCCGGTTGACCAGATCGGTGTCGAGCGGCTTGGCAAACCGCGCATCGGCGACCGTCGTCGACAGGCCGTAAGCCGCGAGCTCCTGCGCCGCCTTCATGCATTCGGCAAGCCGGCCGCCAAAGCTCAGCAGCGCGATCGTGGTCCCTTCGCGCAGCACCCGCCCGCGGCCGATCTCGAGCGGCACGCCCAGCGCCGGCAATTCGACTCCCACACCTTCGCCGCGCGGGTAGCGTACCGCCGATGGCCGGTCGTCGATCGCGACACAAGTCGCGACCATGTGGACGAGGTCGGCCTCGTCGCCCGCCGCCATGATCACGAAGCCGGGCAGGCAGCCGAGATAGGTGATGTCGAACGAGCCCGCGTGGGTCTGGCCATCCTGGCCGACCAGGCCCGCGCGATCGATGGCAAAGCGCACCGGCAATTTCTGGATGGCGACATCGTGCACGACCTGGTCGTAGGCGCGCTGCAGAAAGGTCGAGTAGATCGCGGCAAAGGGCTTCATTCCTTCGGTGGCGAGACCGGCGGCAAAGCACACTCCATGCTGCTCGGCGATGCCGACATCGAAGCAGCGGTTCGGGAACTTGTCGCTGAACAGGTTGAGCCCGGTCCCTGACGGCATCGCCGCGGTGATCGCGACGATGCGGTCGTCCTTTTCGGCTTCGGCGATCAGCGATTTGGCAAAGACGGTGGTGTATTGCGGCGCCTTCGGGGTCGATTTGGCCTGGGTCCCGGTGACGACATCAAACTTGGCCACACTGTGCCACTTGTCCTCGGCCTGCTCGGCCGACAGATAGCCGTGGCCCTTCTCGGTCACCGCGTGGACCAGGACGGGTCCCGGCTCGTTGCTGTCGCGGACGTTCTTCAACACCGGCAGCAGATGCTCGATGTTATGGCCATCGATCGGGCCGACGTAATAAAAGCCGAGCTCTTCGAACAACGTCCCGCCGGTGATAAAGCTGCGGGCCAACTCTTCGGCCCGTCGCGCGGCATCCTCGAGCCGCTTGGGAAAATGGCGCGCCACTTCTTTGGCGATGTGGCGCAGATGCATGAAGGACTTTGACGAGAGCAGGCGCGAAAGGTAGGCGCTCATCGCGCCGACCGCCGGTGCAATCGACATGTCGTTGTCGTTGAGGACGACGATCAGCCGCGAATCCATGGCCCCGGCATTGTTCATCGCCTCATAGGCCATTCCCCCGCTCATCGCGCTGTCGCCGATCACGGCGATGACATTCCGGCGCTCGCCCCGCAAGTCGCGGGCGACGGCCATGCCGAGTGCCGATGAGATCGATGTCGAGGCGTGTGCGGCACCGAACGGGTCGTATTCGCTTTCGGAGCGTTTGGTGAAACCGGACAACCCGCCGCCCTGACGAATCGTGCGGATGCGGTCGCGACGGCCCGTCAGAATCTTGTGTGGGTAGGCCTGGTGGCCGACATCCCAGACCAGCCGGTCGTGCGGCGTGTCGAAGACATAGTGCAACGCCACGGTCAGCTCGACGACGCCGAGGCTGGCGCCGAAATGACCGCCGGTAATCGACACCGCATCGATCAGCTCCGCACGCAGCTCGTCGGCAAGCTGCCGAAGATCCTGTTCCGGCAGCCGGCGCAGATCGGCGGGAATATCGATCCGATCAAGCAGCGGTGTCCGATTGGAGATGGGACGCATAGATTTTGAATCCAACGTGCGCTCCTCAGGTGCGGCGCGTAATTACGAATCGCGCCGCCTCACGCAAAAGTTCCGCCCTTTGCTCGAACAAATCAAGGTGTGCGATCGCCTGACTAATGAGAAGCTCGGCCTGCGCGCGAGCGCGTGTCACGCCAAGGATCGACACAAAGGTAGCCTTGCCCGAGGCAATGTCGGCGCCGACTGGCTTTCCGGTCTCTGCCGCCGAACCCTCGACATCGAGCAGATCGTCGGCGATCTGAAAGGCCAATCCCAGATCGTGAGCGTAGCCACGCAACGCGGTACGCAGCTCATGCGGCGCCTTCGCGAGAATCGCGCCGGCCTCACATGAAAAGGCGATCAGCGCGCCGGTTTTCATGCGCTGCAGCCGGGTGATTGCGCCGATGTCCAAACTCTGATGCTCTGCAATCAAATCGATCATCTGACCGCCGACCATGCCGGCGGCACCGGCTGCGCCGGCGAGTGCTGCGACGAGTTCGCAGCGCACGGCGGGATCGCCATGCGTGTCGGGATCGGCCAGCACCTCGAACGCGGCAGTCAAAAGGCCATCCCCAGCCAACACCGCCGTCGCCTCGTCGAATTCCTTATGGCAAGTCGGCCGGCCGCGACGCAAGTCGCTGTTATCCATCGCCGGCAGATCATCATGCACGAGGGAGTACGCATGGACCATCTCGCCAGCCACAGCCACCTGCAGCGCGCAACGCCGCGCCACCCCGAACAGCTGAGCGCTCGCCAGCACGAGGAATGGGCGCAGCCGCTTGCCTGGTGCCAGCGCCGAATAGCGCATTGCCTGGTAGACGCGCGCTTCCAGGCCAGGCGGCACGGCAAGCAGCTTTTCGAGCGCGATATCGGTCATCTGCGCCGCCTGTGCCAACGCCGCCCGAAAAGAGATCGCGTCGGACCACAGCATCTCAGTCAAGTTTTGCCGGCTCCGCGGTGATGGCGCCATCTCCGCCGATGACGATTCGGTCGACCCGCTGCTGCGCCTCGTTGAGCTTCCTCTCGCAATGCCGTTTCAGCAGCGCTCCCCGCTCGTAGAAAAGGATTGCTTCATCCAGCCTAACCTGTCCGCCTTCGAGCCGCCGCACGATCTGCTCGAGCTCGGCGAGCGCCTCCTCAAAGTTCATCGCCGCTATATCGGCGGGAACGTCGACGTCAACCATCTGCACTCTTCTTAGCAAAATACGCGAGCAAGATGCGGTGCGCGAGCCGAAAACGAGAGGGCGAAACTCGGCGACCGTTGCATACCCGCAACAGGGCTGAGCTTCGCTGTTTTTCACACCGACATCAGCACGCGGACATGCGCCGCGACGCTCGCGCCGAGCGCCGGCAGATCATAACCTCCCTCGAGCGCCGAGACGAGCCGGCCGCCGGCATGGCGATAGGCGATCTCGAGCAACCTCTCGGTGATCCAAGTATAGTCAGCTTCTTCGAGCAGGAGTTGCGCCAGCGGGTCGCTTCTATGCGCGTCGAAGCCTGCGGAGATAAGCAAGAACTCGGGACGGAATGCCTCGAGCGCGGGCAGGATGCGCTCCCTCATTCCGGTGCGAAACTGGCTCGAGCCCGCCATCGGTCGGAGCGGCACGTTAACGATGTTGCCGACACCAGTTTCGCTTGCCGACCCGGTGCCGGGGTAGAGCGGGGACTGGTGTGTCGATGCATAGAAGAGCCCGTTATCGGCCTCGAAAGCCGCCTGAGTGCCGTTGCCGTGATGAACATCGAAATCGATGACGGCGATCCGGTGGAGCTCGTGCGCCGCGCGAGCGTGCAACGCGCCGACGGCGATGTTGTTGAACAGACAGAATCCCATCGCACGCTCGGGTTCGGCATGATGCCCCGGCGGGCGTACGGCGCAGAAGGCGTTGTCCGCCTCGCGCGCGACTACCGCATCGACCGCAGCGACCACCGCCCCGGCGGCGCGCAGAGCGGCCTCTCCCGAGGCAGGCGACAGGATCGTGTCGGCATCGATCCCGACATGACCCGACTTTGGCACGGCGCGCAGGAGGCGCTCGACGTGCGGGTGCGGATGAACCCGTAGGAGATCTTCCAGCGTAGCTTCGGGTGCCTCGCGGCGCTCCAGTCGGGCGAATTCCGGATCGGCAAGTGCATCGAACACGGCGCGGAGCCGCGCCGGTCCCTCCGGGTGATGTCGGCCGGGGTCGTGCTCGAGACAGGCCGGATGGGTATAAAGAAACGTTGTCATCACAGACCTCGCAACGGGCTAACGGAGCATTGGTGCCTGGCGCCCGCCGACCCCCATCAAATCGTTGAGACGCTCCGGAGCGTCGAGCAATTCCCGGCTCGTTCCGGTAAACACGATCGCCCCACGATCAAGCACGATCGCAATCTGGGCGAGTTCGAGGGCCAGCTTCGCATGCTGCTCGACAAGAAGGAGCGCCAGCTCGTCCTCGCGCTTCAGGCGATCGAGCCCGGCGAGCAAGGTGTCTACGATCACAGGGGCCAGGCCTTCGAGCGGCTCGTCCATCAACAGCAAGGTCGGGTTGCCCATCAATGCGCGCCCGATCGCCAGCATCTGCTGCTCGCCGCCGGAAAGCTGATTGCCATGATTGCGGCGGCGCTCGGCCAGCGAGGGGAAGAAGTCATAGACCCTTGCAAGCGTCCATTGTCCCGGGCGCTCGGCAACCGTCAAATTCTCTTCGACCGTTAGTGAAGGAAAGATTTCGCGCTCCTGAGGCACAAAGCCGATACCGAGACGCGCGCGCCGGTAAGGGGGCAGCTTGGCGATTTCGCCACCGGCGAAGCGGATGCCGCCGCCGTGCAACCGGGTATGACCCATAATGGTAGCGAGCAAGGTCGTCTTGCCGACTCCGTTTCGTCCCAGCACCGCCAGTGTCTGGCCCGGCGACAATGCGAGCGAGATACCCTCGACCACAACTGTTTCGCCATATCCGGCCGAAACTTCCTCGAGTACAAGCCCGAGTGCAGCATTCATGCCGGCGCGCGCTCCCCGAGATAGACGCGGCGGACCTCCAGATCAGCGGCGATCGCCTCGGGCGACCCTTCGACCAGAACACTGCCCTGGACCAAGACGGTGATCCGCTGTGCAACGCGAAAGACCAGATCCATATCGTGCTCGATGATCAACAGCGCGATGTCCTGTGGCAACCGCTCGATGGCCTCGATGATCCTGCCGCTCTCGCCCGACGGAACTCCGGCCGCCGGCTCGTCGAGCAGCAGAACCTTGG
>Ga0306923_10002674_pt1 | contig 16459 bp, 17 predicted proteins | sample sta12Can44000108_FD_203841 | JGI IMG/M metagenome (GOLD analysis project Ga0306923, IMG submission 203841) | Lab enrichment of tropical soil microbial communities from Luquillo Experimental Forest, Puerto Rico - statanox.12C.anox.44.000.108 (v2)... | ecosystem: Environmental > Terrestrial >... | reverse complement strand
GGAGGAAGCGACGGACAAGCTGGCGGTCGGTCTCGTGATCTATCCCCTCCTGTGGGTGATCGAAGTCTGGCTCGTCCGGTCGCTCGCCGGGCGCGGCGCGCTGCTGCTGTTCGTCGTCCTGATCGTGCCGTCCGGGCTCTCGGCGCTGATGTGGCGCGAGCGGCTCGGCCGATTCGTGCGCCAGGCGCGCGCCTTCGTCTGGTTCGTCACCGATCGCGGCCTGCACCGGGGGCTGCTCGACGAGCGCCGCGCGCTGGTGGCCGAGCTGCGCGACCTCGCGGACCGCGTGCCCGCCGAGGTGCTCGAGTCGGATCGCGCGAGCGATGCCCGCTAGAGACTGGTCGTCGTCGCCGCGCGTCATCCTCGGCTCGCTCACCGCGCTCAATTTACTGAACTATCTGGACCGCTACGTCTCGGCGGCCACCCTGCCGCTCATCCTCGCCGATCTCGCGATCTCGGACGCGCAGGGCGGTCTTCTCCAGTCGCTCTTCATCGTCGCGTACGCGCTGGCCTGCGGTCCGGCCGGCTGGCTCGGCGACGCCGGCCGGCGCCTGCGCCTGGTCGCGACCGGCGTGTTCGTCTGGAGCGCCGCCACGGTCGCGTCGGGCCTGGCGCCGACGTACGGCTGGCTCCTGCTCGCTCGCGCCGTCATCGGCATCGGCGAGGCGAGCTATGCGATCGTCACTCCGTCAATTCTCTCCGACTGCTACCCGGCCGAGCGGCGGGCGCGCGTGCTCGGTGCCTTCTATGCGGCGATCCCGATCGGCTCGGCCCTCGGCTACATCGTGGGCGGCCTGGTCGGCGCGGCCCACGGCTGGCGCGCCGCCTTCTTCGTGGCGGGCGCGCCGGGCGCCGTGCTCGCCTTCCTGCTGCTGCTGCTCACCGAGCCGGCGCGCGGCGCCCTCGACGCCGTGCACGACGCGACACCGCTCGGCTTGCGCGCCTCGCTCCGCGCGCTCGTGAGCCGCCGGAGCTACGCCGTCAACACCGTGGCGCAGATCATCTACACGTTCAGCATGGGCGGGCTGGCCGCGTGGATGCCGACCTACTTCGTGCGCGAGCGCGAGATCCCGTTGGCCAGCGCCTCGACCACCTTCGGCCTCTTGCTCGTCGTCGCCGGCTTCGCCGGCACCTTGCTCGGCGGACGCATCTCCTCGGTGGTGGCGCGACGGCACCCCGGCGCCGATTTCATCGTGTCGGGCTGGTCGCTGGTGGCCTCGATACCGTTCACTCTCCTGGCGGTGCTGGCGCCGCAGCCGGTCGTGTTCTGGCCGGCCATGTTCGTCACCTTGCTCCTGGTCTTCGTGAACATCGGGCCGATGAACGCGGCCATGTCGAACATCTTGCCGGCGGAGCTGCGCGGGCGCGGATTCGCTGTGACCGGCCTCTTGATTCATCTGCTGGGCGACGCTGTGTCGCCCTGGCTCATCGGAGTCTTCTCGGACTTGATCGGCCTGCGCGTGCCGGTCCTCGTCACCGGATGCCTGCTGGGAGCGGCGGGGGCGGTACTCCTCGCGGGCCGGTCCACCCTCGTCACCGATCTCGGTGCCGCGCGCGCGACGGTGGCGGCGCCGGCGAGGCAGACGCGATGAGCGGAGCCATGCTGGAGCTCTGGGCGGTGCGACTGGGCCTGGTCATCGCCGGGCTGACCGGCTGGTTCTGGACGCAGCGGCTCATCGGTCAGCGGGCATGGCCGGACGCCAGCATCGGCGACGGCGTTCATCAGCTGACCGCGCCGCTGAACCGGTATCTCCACGATCACCCGCGCGCCGCGAACGCGCTGCTGGTCACGACCTCGGCGATCATCGATCTGCTCGGGCTCTTCATCCTCGCGCGATCGATCTTTGGCCCGAGCGTCCGCCCGTTCCTCGGGCTCCTGATTCTCTACACGCTCAGACAGATCTGCCAGGGCCTCTGCGCGCTCCCGCCGCCCGAAGGCATGATCTGGCGCCGGCCGGGCGTTCCCTCCCTGCTCGTCACCTACGGCACCGCGACGGACCTGTTCTTCTCGGGCCACACCGCGATCGCCGTCTTCGGATGCGTCGAGCTCGCGCGGATGGGCGGGCCGATCCTGCCGGCCCTCGGCGTCCTGATCGCGATCGTCGAGGCGGGCGCGGTGCTCGTGCTGCGCGCGCACTACACGATGGACGTCTTCACGGCGATCGTGACCGCGCTGTGGGCGGTGAGCGTGGCCGACGCGCTGGCTCCGTCCGTCGACTGGGCGCTCGCCGCCCTGGTCGGCGCCGCCCGCTGAACCGGATCAGCCCGGAGCGCACGTCGGGACGGCTGCCCGGCGCGGCCGTCTACTCTCTTGTAAGCGCCTCGGTCGGCGGGGCCCCAGCCCCGCGACGACCTGCGCCGCGTACTACCGCGACGGCGGCGGGGGCGGCGGCGGGTTCCCGGCCGGCGGCGGTGGTGGTGGCGGGGAGCCGCTCGGCGGGGGCGGCGGCGGGCTCCCGGCCGGGGGCGGCGGCGGCGAGCTCGACGAAGGCGGAGGCGGTGGCGGCGCTCCCGCTGGAGGCGGCGGCATGTTCGACGGCCGGCGAGCCGCCGGGGGCGTGCACCGGTAGACGTCCGCGAGAATCATCCCCAGGTCGTCCGTCGAGAATGAGAGCACGGCGGTATTGCCGCCGGAGCGCACGACCTTGCGACGCAGGTCTCGGAGCGAATCGTCGGTGACGCGGGAGACGCGCGCGCAACCCGACGCAATGGCGGGATCGGTCGACAGGCGGACGTGGCTCATCGCGAAGTGCTCGACGTCCTCGGCGCCTGCCCGCGAGAACCCGGCCGCCACCAACAGCAACACGGCCCCGGGGATTCGTCCGCTTCTGGTCACGTTGGCCTCCAGACTTCTCCCGATGATGGTACACCTCCCCAGACGAGCCGGCGGCCTGGTGCGTTTACGCGGCCGCACTCGAATGCGCGCCCAGAAGATGCTAGAGTGTCGTGCCCGATCGGCGGCCGCGCCGGATTTTTCCGGAATTATAGGCGGTCATCTCGGTCCCGGCGGGGGCAAAGGTTCTGACGGAATGAAAGTTGTCTGCGCATCGTGCCGTGTCGAGGGGCGGTCGGGCGATCTGGGCCAAAAGGCGCCCCTCGACGATCCCAGCGAGACTCACGGCTACTGCCCACGGCATGCGGCGCTGCTCCTGATGTCGCTTCCGTCCCTGTCGTTTCCCGACGTCGAGCTCCTCATCGTGGTCCGTCGTCCCGACGTCCCGCTGTTCGAGTATCTCCAGCACCGGCTCGCAGAGGTACGCGGGGTGAAGGTGATCCTCGAGCGGCGCGGGGGCGACCGCCGGCGCGATCTCCGGCAGCGAGCGCCGGACCGGCGCCGCCTCCGTCGCCGGCTGAGGCTCGGCCAGGCCTCATCGCTCGGCTACACCGTCGTGCGCTTCCGGCCTCGCTAGGGAGTCTGCTCCGAGATCAGGTCGAACGTGACGACTGTGAGCTGGTAGATCTCACCCTCGCCGATCGACGGCAGGGTGAAGAAGGTGCGGGTCCCCGGCACCGCGTTGCCCCACACCGACACGACACTCTCGCGCACGGGGTTGCCGGCGGCGTCGACCACCACGGCGCGGACGCGGATGTTGGTCACCCGCCAGCGTGACTCGTTGTAGATGTAGCCGTCGACGCCCGGGCGCATGGACGGCGGGCGGCGGGTCCACTCGATCCGGAAGGACTCGGCGGTCGGCCGCGGCGACTGGGCCTGCGCGCTCGCGGCGACGACGACCAGCGCCGTCACCGCGAGCAGCAGGACACATCGCCGCATCACGGCTCTAGAACACTTCGGACAGCTTCAGCGGCTTGGGGCGCTCGCGCCGGTGGCCGCGCCCGAAGTGCTCGGCGAGGCCCTGGCAGATGATCGGCAGCGCGATCGTGACGTCGGCGAAGCACATGACGTTGGCGCTGCCGTGCGCCTCCTTGCCCCACGAGATGCACTCGGTGGCGAGGGTCGCGCCGCCGAGACCGCCGTAGACCGTGTTGTCCGTCGTGATCTGGATGGAGGCCTTGTGCGGCGTCGGGTCCACGTTGCCGTGGCGCGTCCGCACGCTGGTCGCGGTGATCTGCAGGAAATCTTTGGGTACGCCGCCGCCCAGGAAGATGACCGAGGTGCCCCGCGGCGACATCATGGCGTTGTCCATGATATCGGTCGCGATCCGGTAGTCCTTGAAGAAGTCGACCACCGGCGCCTGCTCGGCCTTGGGCGAGGTGCTGTACCCCTCGCCGATGGGGCCGTCGGGCAGCCCGCAGCAGAAGACGGGCACCTGGTTGCGCGCCGCCGTTGCCAGGATCGACCTCTCGAAGCCCTTGGCGTTGAGCCAGTTCCCGAGCTCGAACAGCAGGCGGACGGTCGGGATCGTGGGCTTGCGCCAGGTGTCGGCCAGCTCGTCGAAGAACCGCCCGGTCACGACCGTCTCCATCTGGTCGTACTTCTTGGACGAGACGATATGGTCGTAGAACCGGTAGTAGCCCTTCTCGGCCAGGGCCACGTCGTCGACGTGCTCGGGGTCGACCCGGTAGACCCGGGTGCCGTCCATCATGTCGAGCAGGTCCTCGGTGATGTTGGCGGAGGTCGACGCGAGCACGTCGACGTAGCCGCGCTCGATCAGCCAGGTGATGAGCGGCCACATCCCGGCGCTCGACATCGAGGCGGCGTAGCCCAGGCAGATGAGGCTCTCACCCTCGATCATGCCCTTCCAGGCCTCGAAGGCCTCGCCGAGCTTCCTGCCCTGGAAAGCGGACTTGCTCATCCGGCCGAGCAGGGACACCACGCTCCCGCGCCCGGCGTCGGCGGCGACGGTCATCGGTTCGCGGACGAGGTTCGGGTCGTCGAATCGCGGCTCGCCAGTCATGTTCGCTCCTATCGCTGAGGAAGCCAGGTGCGCGTCTTGGCGTATTCGTCGGCCCGCTCGGTCCGGAGATAGCGGTAGCGGCTACCCCGGGCGATCAGCGCCTCCTGGACGCTCCCGCCCGGGAACTGGGCGAGGAGTCGGGGCACGACGAACGACCGGTCGAAGAACCGGCACGAGAAGATGTCGAAGTACGCACGCTCCTCGCGGGGGAACACGTGCAGGCTCACGTGGCTCTCCGCGATCATCGTCAAGGCGCTCAGCACGGGCTGGCCGTCGGCGGTGGTGTCGCGGATGACGTAGGGCCGCATGATCGGCGTCATCCCGATCTCGGCCGGGAGCCGGTCGAACAGCTGGAAGAGCGAGTCGAGGTCCTTCGGGCCCTGGTAGGCATCGATGTTGAGGAACAGGTGCGGCCCGAAGTCATTCTCGACGTCGGGTTCGGAGTCCTTCAGGTCCTGCCGCTGGACGGTCCGGACACTGGTGAGCGCGCACGGGAAGACCGCCTCGAGCAGCGACCGCAGCTTGGCCGGGTCGAACTCGTCCGGCGCCACCAGATCGGCGAAGTACGTCTCGCGGAACGAGAAGGTGTGCAAGGTGAAGTGGCCGCCCGCCAGGAACACGAACGCGCTGATCCCGCAATCCTCGGGCACGACTCCGTTGTAGTACGGAAGGACGAACGCGGGCATCGCCCGCTTGAGGCCGAGCTGCGCCGGTGCGTCCTCGAGGACTTCCTGGATCAGTTGCGCGTCGTCGAACCGAGCGCGGAACCCCCGAAACCCGTCAATCGTGAAGTGGAGCATTCGCCTCCTCCCGGCGCTTCAGCGCCGCTGCGGCCATATTAGCGCGGTTCTCGTCGTCCTTTAATACCGAAACGGCGAATTATCGCCGCGAGCAGCCACGGCAGATGCCGCTGGAGCGCGACCGCGGCCTTGCCGAGGCCCGTGATCACCGCTTCTCGACGCCGCCGCGCCACCGCGCGCACGATCTTTCGCGCGGCGGTCGGCGTCGCCATGACGATCGAGGCCGGAATCGGGCGCCGCGGCGCCTGCGCGCGCCAGACACCGCTGTTGTCGACCTGACCGATCTCCGACTCGACCAAGCCCGGGCTGATCAACGTCACCGCGACGCCGTATGGCGCCAGCTCGTGGCCGAGCGCGGCGGCCAGCCCGTGCACAGCGAACTTGCTCATCGAGTAGGCCGACGAGCCGGGCACGGCGACGTGACCGCTGACGCTGCCGATCAGGACGAGTCGGCCGCGGGTCGTCTTGAGGTCGTCGAGGGTCGCGTAGACGGTTCTGAGGACGCCGAAGACGTTGGTCTCGAACTGGCGGCGGTAGTCGTCGATCGAGAGGGTTTCGAGCTTGCCGGTGACCCCGAAGCCCGCGTTCGCCACGACGACGTCGAGCTTGCCCAGGGCGGCCCGCGCCTGCTCGGCGGCGCGCTCGAGGTCGCCGTCGCGGGTGACGTCGCAGGGGGTCACCACGGCCCGGCGCCCGGATTTCCCGATCTCGGCCGCCAGCGCCTCCAGGCGATCGGTGCGGCGCGCCGCCAGGGCCACGTCGGCGCCCTCGCGGGCGAATTCTCGGGCGAGGGCGGCCCCGATGCCCGACGAGGCGCCCGTGATGAAGACCGCGTTGCCCGCAAAGCGCTGGCGACGTCCCCCCAATGATTGGCTATGGGTTCTGGAGAATGATGGCCTCTTCGGCGTAGGCGACGGCGGTCTTGGCCTTGCGGACCGCATCGCCGTGATCGCGCTTTGTCTTGGCGTTCTCGTGGTGAGCCTTGGCCTCGGCCAGGAGCTTCTTGGCTTCCTCGATGAGCTGCCGCGTCTCCGGGCTCACGTTGCTGGCTTCCGCCTTCTTGATGATGTCCTCGGCCTGCTTGATCACGACCGGGCAGTTATACGCGAGAGAAACGGAGGCTACGAGAAGGAGAGCAGCAGAGAGGATCGACGCGACGATCGACCTCATGCACCGGCATTCTAGCCTGATCCGGCGCAGCTTGAGCCGCTGAGTTGAATTTTTTCCGGGGGGGCGGCGGCGACCGGCCGCGCGAGTCGAGTGGGCCGAGCGCTTCGTTCAGCGCGAGAGCAGCGTCGACTCGGGCACGCAGCGGCTGAGCCGGCAGGCGGTCAAGCCCTCGAAGATCGTCCAGTCCTCGACTGTGAGCTCGTCGCCGTCGGCAGACGACGCGCGGACGTTCGCGGCGGCGCGCTCGAACTTCTGCAAGGCGCGCCGGCGTTCCTGCTCGCACGACGCCGCCGAGTCGAACCGCTCGATGCGGCGCCATCGCACGACCGGCGCCGACTGATCTTGAAGGACGTCGAGCAGGGCTTCGGTGCGCGCCGTGAGCGCCGGGATCGTGAGGATCTCGTAGACCTTCGTGACCAGTCGGACCTGCTCCTCGCCCGGCAGGCTGGCGACCGCCGCCTTCACCTCGGCCTCCGAGTCGGCGACGTAGACCTTCATCAGCGTCCGCTTCTCGGGGATCGGCGGCGGCGTCACCAGGAGCCAGCTCGCGCCCTTCTCGGCGGCCGCGGCCGGGCTCAGGACAGTGACCGCGACCGCGACGCCGGACATCGCGCCGGCAAACGATCGTGCAAGGCGTTCGATGGCGAGATCCCTCCTGCCGTAGATCGATGAGCAAGAAGGCGGCCACGCCGAAACAACCCTGACAATCAATAAGTTGCGCCGGGGCTTCTTCTGGCGTCTGACAGAAATGGCGCACGATATGTGCCCGTCCGGCCACGTGTCGACCGCCCGGGCCGGCCCCCGCGCTGACGGGCAACGCCCGGCCGCGCGCTACTCGAAGCGCTTGCCCGGCGGTCACCGACCCGGAGCGAGTCGGGTCAGGAACTTGTCTCCGTTCTCTTGCTCGCGATAGACCGCGACGACCTGCATGCACTGCCGCAAGGCTCCAGGTTCGAACATCGCGCCCGCCGGTCCATCACTCTTCGCTCACTGGATGATTTCGTCAGCCCAACTCTCGCTGGCGATGCCAATACCCGTATCGCTGACTGAGACCTCCACGAACCCATCCTTTGGCACCGCTCCGACCTCAATCCGTCCGCCTTCCGGCGTGAACTTGATGGCATTCGAGAGTAGGTTCAAGAGCGCACTACAGGAAGCTCACGTTCTGCTGCACCGAAAGGCTCAAAGCTGGCGCCATTTTGGCGATGTTCCGGGCGTTCAGATTCGTGTTCGCGAACACAGTGGCCGCAGCGATTCCCCCGCCGCCGGTGGAGTGGAGGCTCCCGCCGAGCTTGAGCTTGTTGTGCATCGCCTCGTGAAAGGCCAGCACTGCCAGGCCACGTGCGAGGTCCGCGCCCCCCCCATCGCGGCGAGCGATTCGCGCACGTACACCTCGGAAAGATTTCCGGCCGAGCGAATCACCGTTGTCCCCCCTGGTCCCAGCGTTACGCTAGGTGAAACCTGTTGCACCAGACTGTCCGCTTTGGAATCGAGGAAATAGATCAGGACCTCGTTCGCGCGAACATCACTCGCCGAGCTATCCCACCAGAAATCGGAACCGCTATACGGTGTGAGGGGGCTCGCGCACACCTCGTCGAAGAACTCCTTGAGATAGTTCCCGACGACATACGCCGTCCCTTCGCCCCATACGCCCGGATTGCTCCCACGCACCTGATCGGAAAGTCGGAAGTTATAGATGCTCACGCGCTTGCTCCCTCGTTCGCGAGTGAACCGCGTCGCCTGATCTCAGCATCACGGCCTGCTTGGGCACGCTGGTCAGAGGATTTGACCTCCGGCCCCTGCCGGGCCTGGCTGCGAAGGCTGTTCCCGCACAAAACCCGGACAACAGCAGCTCGATGAGCAGCCGGAGTATGGTCGGGGTGAGAGGATTTGAACCTCCGGCCCCCTGCTCCCAAAGCAGGTGCGCTACCAGGCTGCGCCACACCCCGATGTCCGTCCGACTATATCATCCGGTGAGAAGCCGCCTCGCGGCCGCCAGCGCCAGACCGCGGTGGCTCACTCTGGCCTTCTCCTCGTCCGAGAGCTCGCCGAAGGTCTGGCCGAGCGGCGGATAGAAGAACACCGGGTCGTAGCCGAAGCCGCGCTCGCCGCGCGGCGCCTGCGCGATCACGCCCTCCGCCACAGCCTCCACGACTTTCTCGCCGAGCGCTCCGCCCGCCAGCGCGATCACGCAGCGAAAGCGCGCGGTGCGCCGCGCCGGCGGCACGCCGCGCAAGCGCTCGAGCAGGAGCTGCCACCGGCCGCGGTCGTCGAGCCCCGGGCCGCCGAACCGCGCGGTGTAGAGCCCGGGCTCGCCGCCGAGCGCGTCCACCTCGAGCCCGGAGTCGTCGCCGAGCGAGAGCGCGCCGGTCAGCTCCGCGGCGGTGCGCGCCTTCATGAGCGCGTTGTCGGCGTAGGTCACGCCCGTCTCGTCGGGAAGCCGGGCGTCGGGGATGTCGGCCAGCAGCCGGATCTCGTACGGCACGGCGCCCAGGAGCGCCAGGAGCTCGCGACCCTTGGCGGGATTGAGCGTGGCGAGGACGAGGACCGGTCTAGAGCTTGAAGACGCGCTCGGCACGCGATTCGAGGGCGCGGCGCTGGAGCGCGACGAGGCGGCGGATGCCGCTCTCGGCGATCGCCAGGAGCGAATCGAGCCGGGCGCGGCCGAAGGGCACCTGCTCGGCGGTCCCCTGCACCTCGACGAACTCGCCGGCGCCGGTCATGACGATGTTCATGTCCACCTCGGCGCTCGAGTCCTCGACGTAGTTCAGGTCGAGCACCGCCTGGCCCTGCACGATGCCGACGCTGATCGCGGCGACGCAGTCGCGGATCGCGGCGGTCGGCTGCAGGCTGGGCACGCGCGAGATGGCGTCGGCCACGGCGACGAAGCCGCCGGTGATGGCCGCGGTGCGCGTGCCGCCGTCGGCCTGGATGACGTCGCAGTCCACCCACACGGTGCGCTCGCCGAGCTTGCTGCGGTCGATCACGGCCCGGAGCGCGCGGCCGACGAGCCGCTGGATCTCCTGCGAGCGCCCGCTCGGCCCGCGGTTCTCGCGCGGGGTGCGCGTGTTGGTGGATCGCGGGAGCATCGCGTACTCGGCCGTGACCCAGCCCTGGCCCTGCCCCTTCAGGAACGGCGGCACCTTGTCCTCGACCGAGGCGGTGCAGATCACCTTCGTGGCGCCGAACTCCAGCAGCACCGAGCCCTCGGGATGCAGGAGGAAGTCGCGCGTGAGCGTGACGGGACGAAGCTGGTCGGGGACGCGGCCGTCCGGGCGAGGCATCGCGCCTACCGACTCCGGGTGACCGCCGGCGTCTCGGCCGCCGCCCGCGCGCGCTGGTCCCAGTTGCTCTTGTACTCGGCGAGGCCGGCGGCGATGGCGCGCGCGATCTCGTCGCGGTACTTCGTGTCCTTGAGCTTGCGCTCCTCCCTCGGATTCGTGACGAAGCCGATCTCGAGGAGGATCGCCGGCATCGCCGCGCCGCCGAGCACGTAGAACCCGGCCTGCTTGACGCCGCGGTTCGAGATCCTCAAGGTCTGCGTCATCGAGTCGTGGACCACCTCGGCCAGGCGCGAGGACTCCACCTGGAACTCGGATTGCGCGAGATCCCAGAGGATCGCCTTCACGATGTCCACCTGGCCCGTGCCGCGACCGGCCGGCTGCTCGAGCTGGATGACGCCGTTCTCGGCCGCGGCGACCTGGCGTGCGGTGCTGTCGGTCGCCTCCGATGACAGGAAGTACGTCTCGACCCCGTCGGCCGCGGCTTCGCGGTGCGCGTTGGCGTGGATCGATACGAACAGGTCGGCGTGCTGGCGGTTGGCGTAGCTCGTCCGGTCGCGCAGGGTGACGAAATTATCGGAGTCTCGCGTCAGCAGCACCTTGAGCCCGAGCTGGGCCGAGACGAGCTTGGCCACGCGCCGGGTGACATCCAGCACCAGGTCTTTTTCCATGAGCCCGGTCGGCCCGGTGGCGCCCGAGTCGTGACCGCCGTGCCCGGCGTCGAGCACGATCGTCTTCAGCGGCGCGAGCAGCTCGCGGCTCTCGCGCGAGCTCGGATCCACCGGCCGGGCGACGTCGAGCACGATCCGGGGCGGATCGGCCAGGGTGATCGCCCGCAGTGTGCCGGCCGTGCCCTCGTAGACGACGCGCAGGAGCCCATCGGAGCCCGAGCGATCCAGGCGCACCTCCGCGATGAGTCCGTCGCCAACCTCCTGGTTGTGTGTGCCGCTGCCGAGCCCGAGCAGCCGCACACGCGCCTCCTTGGGGCCGCTCGATTCGATGCGGTGCATGACGGCCGACGATGTCTCGACGACGATGCGCGTGAACGACGGATACGATCGGACCCTGACGTCCTCCAGGCTGACCTCGACCGCCGCGGCGGCGAGCCGGGTAGTCGTCGGCCCGGGCGCCGCGCTCGCCACGAGGGTCGGCACGACGAGGCCGACGAACGACTGCGGCACCAGCCACACCCCGCCTTTCACCCGCACCGGCGCATCGAGCACGACGGGCTTACCGTCGACGAGCACCTGCGCCCAGTTGCGCGTGAGCGTGACGACCTTGCTGCCCGTGCGGAGCTGGGCTCGGGTGCTCGCCGGGGTTGCGACGACCTTTGCCGGAGGCCTGCCCTTGGCCTGGATCGAGGCGGCGACCCGCGTCAGCTCGACGTACGGGCGCCCGTCGTGGTTCACGGTGGGCAGGGGCGGCACCGCCCAGCCCGTCGAGGCGAGCACCAGCACCATCAAGACGCCGGTCAGGCATCTGCCGCTCATCGGGAGCCAATTCTAGCAACGGACCGCGCGGAGGAAAGTCTTTATGATTGCGGGGGATCAGAGGCCCGGGTCTCGCGCGGCCGCATCACGGCGAACGCGACCAGCCCGATCGCCACCCAGGCGGCCTCGCGCAGGCGCCTGACCAGGCTGAAGGAGATGGCCGTGGTGGCCGAGAGGCCAAAGGTTCCGGCCGTGGCCACGAAGCCCCCCTCGAGCACGCCGAGGCTCGCCGGGACCAGGAAGGTCGCGATCTTGACCCCCGTGCCGAACGCCTCGATCACGGTCGCGGTCGCCAGCGACACCTCGCTCCCGAGGAATCTCAAGATCAGCCACGTCTCGACGGAGCCGAGCAACCAGGCGACGAAGTGGAACCAGATCGAGAGGGCGAGCCGCGACGGAGCGGTCCGATAGAACAGTCCGAGCGAGTGGTCGACCCGCCCTAGCATCTCCTGGATCCTCGCCGGGCGAATCCCGACCCGCTCGAGCATCCGCCCCGTCCAGCCGAGCATGCCGCGCGTCTGGAACAGGACAAAGAGGCCCAGGGCGATCGCCTCGATGACCAGGAACCAGACCATGGCGTAAAGGAGCGCCGTCCCGGCCAGCCCCGTGCGCCAGCCCAGCATCACGCCCACCAGGAAGAAGATGCCCTGTCCCAGGGTGATCGTGGTCTTCGCGACGATCACGGACGCGAGCGTCTCGTCGAGCGGCGCGTAGCCCCGGAGCAGCCAGGCCTTGATGGCCTCGCCGCCGACGGCCGCGGTCGGCGTGGTCATGTTGAAGGCCTCCCCGGCGAGTCGTGACGCGAAGAGCGCCCGGAACGGAACGCTATCGCGCAGAAAGGCGTAGTGCCAGCCGAGCGAGTCGAACAGCGCGACGAGCACGGCGGGGAACAGGATGACGACGACGAGCCGCCAGTGGAGATCCGCGATCGAGGCGAGCACCACCGCGGGGTCGTTCTGGGCGACCAGCGCCGCGAGCAGCGCCACACCGAGGACGAGGAGCGCGATGCGAAGGTAACGCAGGTCAGCTTTCCCGGTAGAGGATGAGGGACACGCCGACCAGGGTGAGCGCGAGCGGCCAGATCCATGCCGGCCGCCGACCGGCCGGTGGCGGCAAACGCAGCTCGAGCCAGCGCCCCCAGCCCGTGATGATGGCCAGCAAACCTAGCGGCACGTGAGTGACCTCGACGAGGTATTCCTCCTTCAAGTTCAACCCCGCGTGCGAGTGCGTCAGCAGGAGCCCGCCGCCGACGGAGCAGAGGAGCGGAAAGACGAGCGTCGCGCCCTTCAAGCGCACCCGGTCCGTCCGGACCAGCCACTCGAAGACGCCGAACGCGATCACCAGCAGCACGAAGATGCGATGCTGGAGCACCTCCGGATACAGCATGCTCTCCCAGAAGCCGAGCGGCCCGAGCGGCCAGGCCCCGGGGTCGTTGCGAACGAGCATGAAGCCCGCGAGGCCGAGGAACACGAGCGGCCAGTGGCGCGCCCAGCGCGCGCGCCCGGTGGCGTGCACGAGCGCCAGCAGTCCCATGGCCAGCACGAAGATCCCCGCCCAGTGATGGTTGAACTCCGACCACGCGCGGTCGGCATCCGTGCGCGGCGCGTTGCGGTCGTCCACCGGCATGTCTTCGATCTTCGGCGAGGTGAACGCGGGCCAGCGCGGCGCGAACCGCCCGCTGACCTCGGCGAACGAGGCACGGTCGGTCACGACGTCGCTCGCGGGCGGCAGCGACGTCAGCGAGGCGGCGATGAAGAGCACCGTCGCGCCCAGACCGAACTCGACCTCGACGAAGCGCCGCAGCCGCGGGAGCGCCACGGCCGAGCCCGCCGGCAGGCCTCGCACCACGAAGAAGTTCGCCGCGCCGAGGACGACGAGCCCTGCGAGGACCGCGGCCTTCGTGATGATCATGCTGCCGTACGAGGTGCCGAGGAGTGCGCCCGGGCCGTCGACGTAGGAGACGGTAAGCCCGACGCCCGCGACGACCAGGATCGCCACCGAGACGAACGCGGTCGCCGAGAAGCGCTTGAGCTGTGTCGTCGACCAGCCGGCCTCGGCCCGCGACGCGGCGATGAGTGTGAGGTGGAGCAGCCCGCCGATCCAGACTCCCGCCGCGAGCTGATGCAGCGCATCGAGAATCAGTAGCGCCGCGCGGGGGCCGAGGCGGCCGGCGGCGTGGCTCGTCCAGGCGCTGCCAAAGCCGAGAAGCACCGTCAGCCCCGCGAGGGCGATCCACCCGCCCAGCGGCTCGGGGCGACGGCGCAACGCCACGCATCCGCCTACGAGCCCGAGACAGGCCAGGATCCGTACGGCGCCAGCCCGGAAGAAGCTGGTACGCGCGACCTCGGCGATGGGCCAGCCGCCGCCCCCGCCGAGGACGGAGAGCTGGACACCCAGGGAGAGGAGCTGAGCCGCGGCGACGACCGCCGCCCCGATCGCCGTCAGCGCCAGGCTGCGGGAAAGGCGCGTGCGAGCGGCGGCGCCGTCGCCGAGCGCGGGGCGCAGCAGGAGCAGGGCGAAGAACACGCCGCCGACGGTGACTGCCTGGCCGCACAGGGCGAGCCCACGGAGAAGAACGTCGACGAACCCGGCCACCGCCCGCTCAGGCGCGCCGCCGCGCCCCGACCCAGAGAAGGAGAGCGAAGAAGATCGGCGTGCCGATCGACGCGAGGATCAGGAACATGTACGCGCGCCCGAAGGCCGACAGTGCCATCACCAGATAGATGAAGTCGCGATGGGAGACCGCCTCGGCAAAGCGCGCGATCCACGCGGCGTCGGCACCGACGGTCGTGTCCAGCATGAAAGCGCGCGACTGGGTGGCGGCGGTGCCGAGCGTCGCGACGACCGTGATCGCGCCCAGCGCCAGCGGCCAGGTCGCGTCCTGTGCATAGCTGAGGCCCACCGCCATGCACGCGAACACGCCGACGTGCACGACGTTGTCGCCCCAGAAGTCGAGGATGGCGCCGTGGGGCGACTCCATGAACTTGAGCCGGGCGAGCTCGCCGTCGCAGCCGTCGAGGATCGAATGGGCCAGGAAGAGGAGCGCGCCGACGAGCTGATAGGCCGGGGACGACGACAGGAAGAACGTTGCGCCCGCGAGCCCGATCAGCACGCTGACGACGGTCATGAAGTTGGGCGTAACGCGCGTCATGGCCAGCCGGCGCGTGATCGCCAGCGAGATCTTCCGCTCGAAGTGACGCGACATGAAGCCCTCGCGCTGCTTGATCAGGCTGCGCAGGAGCCACGCCTCGGCCGGCCTTGCGTCGGCCGGCTCCGTCATCGGGAACCGGCCGGTCTCGTCGACGTCGAGCTTCGACTCGTCGAACCGGACGCGCAGGGCCGCGAGCAGCTCGCCGACGTCGCGGCACCGCGCCGCGGCGGCGAGCACCATCGAGGGATCGTGAGTGTCGATGACCGCCGTCAGCTGGCCGTCCGAGTAGAGGCGCTCGGGCTCGACGTCGGTCTCGCGCAGCGCCCGCAGCCACCGCGCCTGGGGCACGACGTTCGCCGGCAAGATGACGATCCGGCGGCGCGCGTCGGGCTGGCGCACGCTGCTCAGTGCGCTCGCCGCCGTGCCGCCGAGCAGCCGCTCGGCGCCCTCGTGGCTCACCTGGACCAGCACATGGGAGAACCCGGCGCGGGAGCCGGCCAGGACGATCCGGCGCAGCAGCGGCAGCCCAGCCACCACGACGTCGGGCGACACGCTCGTCGCCGTCCCGGGCTCGGGCGGCACGACCAGCAGCAGGCTCTCGGCGGACTGTACGGACACGGAGACCGCGGTGGTCACGCGCGTGCTCCCGCGATCGGGATCTCGCGGCCGCCCTGCCGGCTCGACTCGCGTGCTGCGTGCTCGAGCGCCACGCAGAGCCGCGACTCGGCCAGATTCTCGCGGCGCGGCGCCGCAGCGGCGGTCTCCGCGAGGAACTCGCTGGCGATCGCGTCGAACCAGTCCGGGTGATGCGAGCCGTCCGACATCGGGGGCGGGCACGGCCAGGACGAGTGCGCGGCGGGCCCCTCGCCCTTGAGCACGAGCGTGTCGTCCTGCAGCTCGAGCGTGCCGGCGGTTCCGCCGATCTCGGCCCAGTTGCGCCGCACGTCGGAGGCCCACGTCAAGAGGATCTCGGCCGTCGCCCCGGGGTACGTCACGCGAACCGTGGCGGTGTCCTCCACGTCCCACGCGACGTGACGCCGGCGCTCGAGTCGAGCGCTGACCGACGAGGGGGAGGCACCGACCCAGCGCTGGACGACGTAGAACACATGCCAGCCGTGGTCGGAGAGCACGCCGCCGCCGGCGATGGCCGGGTCGACGCGCCAGTTCCCGGTGCGCTGGTCACCGGCCGACGCGGGCCGCGTACGCAGTGTGTGCCAGATGACGTGCGTGACCCGACCGATCCGGCCTTCGCGGATCAGCTCGGCGGTTCGGCGCACGATCGGCGCGTGGTGCCAGTTGTGGACGGTGTGGAGCACGCGCCCGGTCTCTTCGGCCAGGCGCGCCAGCGGCGCCAGATCACCGGGCGCGCTGACGAGCGGTTTCTCGCAGAGCACGTGCCGGCCGCGCTCGAGCGCCTGACGGATGAGCGGCGCGTGGCTGCTCGGCGGCGTGCAGATGTCGACGAAATCCACGGCGGCCTCGGCGAGGAGCTCGTTCGGGGTCGCGTACCAGCGGGCGCCCGGCGCGTGGGCCGGGACGAGCGCGTGCTGCTCCGGCCGCACGTCGGTCACCGCCACGATCTCGACGTCGCGCCGTCGTCGCCAGCCTGGCAGGTGTCCTTGCAGGGCGACGTTGCCCAGGCCGATGATCGCGCCGCGCCGCATGCTACTGGAGCCCGTGATCTCTCACGACCACCTCGAGCGCCTCGTCC
>Ga0306923_10002670_pt1 | contig 16470 bp, 16 predicted proteins | sample sta12Can44000108_FD_203841 | JGI IMG/M metagenome (GOLD analysis project Ga0306923, IMG submission 203841) | Lab enrichment of tropical soil microbial communities from Luquillo Experimental Forest, Puerto Rico - statanox.12C.anox.44.000.108 (v2)... | ecosystem: Environmental > Terrestrial >... | reverse complement strand
CGCGGCGTTTGGCTTGATCCGGCTGGAGGCCGAGGCGCAGGGATGCGTTCGATGTAGCGCACTGAACCTGCAAGCATCACCTGATTGTCGCGCACGAGGTCACCAACATCGGCAACGATCGCAGCCACTCTCGATGATGACGAAGCAAGCGCAAGCGGCGACGGGGATGCGCGAACTGACCGCGATCGCCGATGAGGATACTTCAACCGCGAGGAGATCCTGGCCTGCGAGGCGGCGGGCGTGACGATCAGCGGCTATGGCTCGGACTCCCGGTCCTTCCTGAGGGTGCCAATGTAGGCCCGCAATCCGCCCAATTGAGCCGATCCCGCCCGGTATCGCGAACGGCAGGTGTGGGGCATGAAGAGGCATTCCCACGGCGAAGACCGAATGGCCGGTGTCGGATTCAAAAGCGGCCCGTTGCTGCCGATGATTGGCGCCGAGGACTTTTGAGGCAGGCTCCAAAGTTCTGCGCCGGTCAATCCGGTCCCGGCTCTGCATCGCCGGGTATTTCTGGCACAAATACTAGGCTTTGCTGATTATTCCCAGAGCGAGGCTCATCGCCGATCGCAGGCCGGCGAGATCGCCGCAGGCCTGGGCTTCATCGAGTCTGCGCAAAACCTCCAGGCGCAGCGCCCAGAAATAGGTTCTGGTTGGATCGGGGAGACCCCCGCCCTGCATCAAGGCGCCTTTCTCCCAGAGCAGGCGGTCGCGTAGGGCGCGCCGGATCTCGGTGTATCGAGCCTTGTCCGACCTGGGCACGGCAGGGCTCAGCGGCGCCCGAGGCGCGGCCGGCGTGGAAAGCCAGTGACGTTAGTGCCGTCCGCGGCGATAGGGTCCTGATAAGTGGCTCGAAATTCTAACGAAACGCGTACATCCGCGCGAGACTCCGGATGGCGTACCCGGCACGGACCCTTTTTCATGCAGGGCCACGACTCTTTCGTAGCTGATTCAGAGGGTTGCTGTTGGCGCGAACCTGTCAATCGCGAGGTGTGTGCTTCGGGTGCGCGCGACGGCTTATCGATAAGAGACAAGGCGGTAATGATCAGCGTCAGACCAACAACGGCCCGTCAAGATCGATGGGCTTGCGATTGCCGGCATGCTCGATCCGTCGTTTACCGTCCGCGCCGAGGAAATAGAAGCGCAAACTGTCCCTGGCTTCGTCCATCTGCTCGATGAGTCTGGTCCGCAGCTTTACCCAATCCGCCGGCGTAACTTCGCATTCGAATACCGAGAACTGCACACGCTGGCCACGGTCCTGGCAGGTTTTGGCGATGCGCCGAAGCCGGCGGCGCCCCGCCACATCGGTCGTGTCCACGTCGTAGCTGACGACGACCAACATCGCCTAGTGCCACAGGCAGGGCGGGTAGCCGTCGAGATCACCCCGCATATACCGCTTGAGCAGGAGCGCTTGTAATTGCCAAAAAAGTCCCAAAGGTGCGCTCTCACCGAGAAACGGATGAACCCGCTCGTCGCGTTTGCGGTCCTGCCAGGCGGCGATCACGGTCCGCCGCGCCGAATCCTCCATCGCGACAGCGCCGCCATCGAGCCGTCGGAAATCTTGCGCGCGAAGTTGCGCGGTCGCCTCAGCGAAATGGGACTTCAGCGTAGCTTCGATGTACTCGGGTAGCCACCCGCTGTCTGGTGCCTGCGTTCCGTTTTCGACCCGGCATCTCTATCGCACCGTGCTCGAGAAACTCGCGGCAGCGGGCTACGACTTCATGGCCGGGCTGGAGGTCGAGTTCCACGTGTTCAAGCTGCTCGACCCGCACCTGCGGCCCGGTGACTCTGGGCAGCCCGGCGAGCCGCCCGATATATCGCTGCTGACGCAGGGATACCAGCATCTGACCGAGCACCGCTACGATCAGTTCGATCAGGTGTTCGAGATCCTGCGCTGCGACATCGTGGCACTGGGGCTGAAGCTGCGCAGCATTGAGCTTGAGTACGGCCCCAGTCAATGCGAGTTTACCTTTCATCCCGGCATCGGGCTGGAGCCGGCCGACGCCATGGTGCTGCTGCGCAGCGCGGTAAAGCAGATCGCGCGGCGGCACGGCTACCACGCAAGCTTCATGTGCCGGCCGCGCATCCCCAACGTGATGTCGAGCGGGTGGCATCTGCATCAGTCGCTGCGTGAGCGCCGAAGCGGTGCCAACGCGTTTGTGTCCGACGACGGCCGCAACGATCTCTCGCCAGTGGCCATGCACTGGCTGGCGGGCCTCTTAGCACATGCACGCGCCGCCACGGCGTTTAGTACGCCGACGCTCAACGGCTACAAGCGCTACCGCCCGTATTCGCTGGCGCCAGATCGCGCCATCTGGGGCCACGACAATCGCGGCGTGATGATTCGCGCGCTGGCCGCGTCCGGCGATCCTGCAACGCGGCTGGAGAACCGAGTCGGCGAGCCGGCGGCCAATCCCTATCTCTACATGGCCTCGCAGGTGCTGGCCGGACTCGACGGGCTCGCGCGCAAGCTCGCTCCGGGTCCTCGGCCGACACGCCCTACGAGACCGAGGCCGAGATGCTGCCCAAGTCGTTGGACGAGGCGCTGGTGGCGCTGCGCGGTGATTCCTGCTTTCGCGACGGCCTGGGCGCGGCCTTCATCGACTATTTCGCGCACATCAAGCAAGCTGAGATCGCCCGCTTCCAAGCGGAGGTAACGGAGTGGGAACAGCGTGAATATTTCGACTTGTTTTGAGCCATCAAGGCCCAAAGGTCTCGACCTTGGCATTAAATGCTGGCGGACCCTACGGCCGAGGTGCATTTAAGTAAGAAACGGCGGCACGAACCAGGCGGAAACACTGGCAGCCTCGTTACTCTACGTTAAGTCGCGCTCCGATTCTGGAGAATGCGAGGATAGTGCGCACACGTTGATGGAAACAAAAACCCGGGGTCGGGCTTTAGCGATGACCGCAATGGGGCATTCAGAGCGGTTCCCGCCGTCGAGGCCGAGCGGCCGTTATGGGTTTCGAAAGCGGACCTTTGCCCCTGATTATTGGGTATATAGCCATTTGGTCAGGCTCTGAGAGTTACCGAGACCTACCGCTGGATTCGTCGAGAGAAAGGGTGCGCGCAGGCGGCACACTGCCGAGCACCTGCAACGGCTGGCGGAGAAGCGGTGAGCGGCGGCAAGGGCGAGGTCGGAGCGATCGTGGGTATCTCGCCCGCATCCCCGGGTCGAGTTTGCCTTCAGCATGGCCGGCGCTTGCCCCGAAGAGATGCCCCTCAGGCATAGGGATCGCGACCGACGATCGCGATATGTAGACATGCCCGGTTTGATTTCGGCGTCTAATCAAGGTTGCCCACAATGACCAATACGAACGGCGATGGCGGTAGGCGTGCCGGGGCCGGGCGTCCGAAAAGCAAGAACACGCAGCTGCGCGAGGCCGCGGAGCAGCTACTGCGCGACCTGCCCCGGCTTCACCATCGGCGGCAATCCAACGATCCGGTCGTCGACGAATTGCAACGGCTGACTACGGCGGTGCACCGGCTCCGGGAGAATCAACGTAGCGAGAGCGAGAGCCTGCAGCCAATCCTGCGTCGGCTAACCGAGATCGAGCGGCACCTTCGCTTGACCGAAATCCCGGAAGCGCCACGGCCGAGCCGACGTCACCCGATGGGAGCATGATGATATGGTGACCGGATACGGCCGGTTGCTCGCCATGAAGGACGCCAAGGGCCTGTGCGGCCAGCCTAACGACCTTGGGCCTCAGCCGTCAGGTACCTTGGCATCATTGCACGACGCGGACCGAACTGAAGCTCGCGGTTTGTGACGCTGCCGCGACGCTCGTTAGCGGAGAAGGCGCTTCGGCTCCCGTCTAATCTTGGTCCGTGATCATTGGGACGCTCATAAGGGCAAGGACATGCGGTCGCCCGCCTCTCTAGTCGGCACGTCCGTTCAAGGCCAATGATCCGACCTCTCTCGATTCCAGTCAGCGAGTCTGAGGTGTGCCATAAGCGGACTCCCGGACAACATCGACCCTCTGAGAGAGCGCAAATCAGTGGTCGCCATCATTGAGGCTTCGCATCAAATCGGCGGCAGCGCGTCCAACACGCCGGCCGGCCCCGAGAGATTCTGCGCGGGCGAGCCACGCCCGGGCGTTGCTCTTTTCCCCCTGCATGACGGCACTTGGACCGGTCGGAAGTAAGAGGTCGGCGGCAACGGCTGTGTCGCCGGTGCGCTCGGCCGCGGCTCCTCCCATGGCCAGAGCGCGGCGCCAGCCCGCGATAGTCGAGTGTCGCCTGCCGCCGTTCCGCTGCGCGCGCAGCCTGTTGCTGCTCAAGGTCTGCATTGCCTCGTCGCAGTGCCAATCTCGCGGCCAGCTCCGCGGAATCCACCTCAAGTGGGGGACTTTCCGCCGTACTGAGTGCGTCCACAGCTGCGATGAGACCGTCAGGTGGTCGCGATCATCCGCGATCCGGCCCCGCAAAAAGGTAGCCCGACCAGCGGCCTCGGCAGCCCCGCTATATTCGATGATTTGCGCCATGCGGTCGGCTTCGGCGAGCTCGCCGCTATGCCCAGGATCTCGCCGACAAATTCTCGCGCGACTACCGGCGCATTGTCGTCAGCTACTGGTACCAGCGGGTTTTCTCCAACGCGGCTCTCGCCTCAGCGTCCGGCGGTTCCGGAGCTTAAGACGACGGCGCAGGGCGCACGCGCTCCCCCGTTCTGCGGCGGTGGTGACGCACCATCCCGGGAATGTTTTCGGCGAGGTCTGGGTTATTGGTTGGCGGGGATAGTCACGACCGGCGCGGACCCTCTGGTTCCCGTATCGGCAATCGAGAATAGCAGCATGATGATCCCGAACGTGTATTTGGACTGGATATCAGTGTCGGCGATCCAGAACCATCTTCCGTCGTATTGCACGGCAACGTGGGCGTCCCGTGGCGGCGCATCTGTGGCCAGCACCCGTAAAGACGGACCGCTCAGCGATCCTGTCCCCTGAGCTTCGACTACCCCGGGCGTAGCTTTCCCCTGCGCGACATCCGACTCGGGCACCTGCACCACCGCTGCGAATTCGAGCATGATCTCCAGCATCGAGCGTGTTTTCATGTCCATCTCGTCGTCTTTTCCTGAGTAGCCGCCGTAATTAACTTTGAGTTCCCGCAGGTCCGGCTTTATCCCGAGAATGCTCTTTATTTCCCTCCCTTTGGCGGCCAGCTCCGGATCTCTGCTCGGTCCGAAAATGAGCACTGAGCTCTCGGAGCCATCCTTTGGACGCTCGATGCGGATCTGGATCGCGCCGGCAGGCTGAGCCTCGCGCATCAGGTCGACGAGCCGGGTAAATTTCGGGTCGGCTGGGCGGCCAAGCCGGTTTGACGCGTTGTTAATACCGTTAATCGAGTCCAACGTGATTGGCATGACCCGCTCGGCAGAATAGCCCGCCTGCAAGGCAAACAGCACCGAGCTTGGGGGGATCGGCGTCATCAGCCTCTTCAAGAAATCAACTCCAGTGAGGGGCTGATAAATCACGGTAGGTCGATCCGTGTAGGTACCCGCAGCCGTCGCGTTGCCGGTCGCCGTGAAAGGGCCGATGACGGCCGCATTGAAGTTTCCTGCCGTAAAACTGGTACCGAGCGTGCCCTGGAGCTGATAACCGGCAATCACCTGAGCTACTTCGAGAAAGATCGGCATATCGCCGTAACGCAGCTTCACGATGTTGAGCAGCGTCTGCTCCTTCCAGGAATTACCAATTGAGCTTGCGTAGTCGATCCTGTCGCGCGACACCGTTACCGGCCCGATGCTGCTGCAAGCAGCAACCAAGGATGCAAGAACAACGGTGATGAGTCTGCGCGGCATTACGCAGGTCTGCCCGGCCTCCTAGGCAGTTTCTATCTCCCGGCCAAAGGCGGATGCTCGCCCGGCAGCCAGAAGGGCTTGCGGGTCGAGCTTACCGATGATCTCGACCATCAGAGCGACAAGGCCGGTCCATCCCGTCTGATGGCTGGCGCCGATGCCGGCCCCGTTGTCGCCGTGGAAATATTCGTAGAACAACAGATTGTCGCGCCAGTGAGGATCGTTTTGGAATTTCTCGGCGCCCCCAAACACTGGCCGCCGGCCAGTTTCGTCGCGCAGGAAGATTCGGGTCAGGCGATTGGCGATCTCGCGCGCGACCTCGAACAGGTTCATCAGCTTGCCCGAGCCGGTCGGGCACGCGATCTTAAAGTTGTCGCCGTAATAGGCAAAGTAGTGCAAAAGGGCGCGAATAATCAGTGCGTTGACCGGCATCCAGATCGGCCCGCGCCAGTTCGAGTTGCCGCCGAACATGCCGCTGTCGGATTCCGCCGGCAAATAACTGACACGGAATTCCTGACCGCCCGCGTTAAAGACATAGGGATGCTCGGCGTGGTAGCGAGACAACGACCGGATCCCGTAGGGGCTTAGGAACTCGTTCTTGTCGAGCATCCGGGTCAGGATCCGGCGCAGCCGGTCCGGGTTGACAAGGGCAAGGATACCGCGTTCGGCAACGCCGAGATGGCCAGGTCCGCTGGGATGGATGGATTCGAGAAGCTCCGGCATGCGTCTGAGCCGGTCATAGAGCGCCGCCGTCAGCCGCGGCAGCCTGTCGCGCTGCCACTTGTCTATGGCTGTCGTCGCGCAAATCGGCAGCAACCCGACCATAGAGCGAACCTTGAGCCGCGTCGCGTTTCCGTCCGGCAGGCGAAGGACATCGTAATAAAACCCGTCCTCCTCGTCCCACATGCCGGCCGGACCGATGCCGTTCATTGCGTGGGCGATCAGCAGAAACTCCATGACGTAGTTCGAGGCCAGCTCCTCGTAAGTCGAGTCATGCGCCGCAAGCTCGCAGGCGATTTCGAGCATGTTCTGGCAGAACAGAGCGACCCATCCGGTGCCGTCAGCCTGTTCCAGATAGCCGCCGGTGGGCAAAGGTGCGCTGCGATCGAAGACACCGATATTGTCGAGCCCAAGAAACCCGCCTTCGAAAAGGCTCCTGCCGAAGCGATCCTTGCGATTCAACCACCAACCGAAATTCGAGCTGAGCTTGCCGAAGACCAGCTTTAGGAAATCGATGTCGGTTTCGTGGTGCAGTGCCTGCTCCATCCGATAGAGATAGATCGCCGCCCAGGCCTGTACCGGCGGGTTGACATCGCTGAAGTTCCACTCATAGGCGGGGATCTGCCCGGTCGGATGCAGGTAAGCTTGGCGAAGCAGCAGATCGAGCTGCTCCTTGGCAAAGTCGTTGTCGATGGTCGATAGGGCGAGCGTGTGGAAGGCGAGGTCCCAGGCGGCGAACCAGGGATATTCCCATTTGTCCGGCATTGAGATGACGTGATCGCTGATCATGTGGAACCACTCGCGGTTGCGCACCTGACGGGGTGTCGGCCGCATCGGATCGAAGCCGTGTTCTTGGAGCCATTTGTCGGCGTCGAGAAAGAAGTACTGCTTGCTCCACAGCATCCCGGCCAGTGCCTGCCGCTTCACATTGGCCATGTCCTCGCCGATATGAGCGGGGGTCATCGCCTGATAGAACTCATCCGCATCGCGGCGGCGCGATTCGATAATTTGATTGAACTGACTGCCGAACGGGTTGCGGGAGCCCCTGTTGCTCAGCCGTAGGCGGAGGAGCGTGGTTTCGCCCGCACCTATATTGAGCTGATAGTGCGCAGCAGCCTTGGTGCCGGTCTGGTTCGGGTTGACCGCTTCCCCCCGACCAGAGATCACATAATTGTGGATCCCGTCCTTGACATAGGGTGTCGCGTTTCGCGTCCCGAATATTCGCTCGTTGTTGGTGTCGTTTTCGGTAAACAGCAGTGGTGGATTTCCATCGCAATGCAGCAGGAAGCCACCGAGCTCGGCATGCGACGTTTCAATTGTGACAGTGTTTTCCCCCGGCCTCTGTCGCAAGGAGGGTTTCGGCTGTTCCGGCCACCAGGTCCAGGTGTTGCGAAACCAGAGGGTCGGCAGCGCGTGCAGGGTGGCGGCCGCCGGTCCACGATTGCATACGGTGATTTGGATCACGATGTCGGACGGCGCCGCTTTCGCGTATTCCACAAACACGTCGAAATACCGGTCTTCGTTGAAAATCCCAGTATCGAGCAGTTCATATTCCCGATCGTTGCGCCCGCGCCGCCGGTTCGTTTCGATCAGGTCGCTGTAGGGGTATGCATTCTGCGGGTATTTATATAGATATTTCATATATGAGTGGGTCGGCGTGCTATCGAGATAGAAATAATATTCTTTGACGTCCTCGCCGTGATTGCCCTCGGAATTGTTCAGACCGAACAGCCGCTCCTTGAGGATCGGGTCCTTGCCGTTCCACAGGGCGAGGGCGAAACACAGCCGCTGGTGGTCATCGCTTATTCCGGCGAGGCCGTCCTCGCCCCAGTGATAAGCGCGGGAACGAGCTTGGTCATGAGTGAAATAGTTCCACGCATCGCCGTTCTCGCTGTAGTCCTCGCGGACTGTGCCCCATTGACGCTCGCTGAGGTATGGACCCCACTGCTTCCACGGCACTCCGTTCTCGCGTGCCTCGTCGAGACGCCTTTGCTCGGGAGGTTTCGTGGTGCCCGGGTTAGCCTCGTCTGACAATGTTCTCCTCCCGCGGGTGATCGGCCTCCTTTATGTTTGCGCGCGCCCGCTTCTCCGACCGGTGCCGCAAAATTTAGCCATGCTCCGGACTTTGGCAAGCGCGTTTACAGCGAGCGGCAACGAAACCGACCCACAAAAGTAATCTCGTGAGGAATCGCGACGTTGAGCGCGGATCCGGTCCGCCACGGGAAATCCGGCGGCAGGGAGCGTGACCACTCAAGAAGTCTTGTCACAGCACAAACGCGACGGGCTGCCTGCGCTCATGACGGTGCCGATCAGATGATAGACACCTTTGTTGTGCGTGTCGGCATCAGCAAGAGCCCCGTGCTCTCCCGATTATCAGCAATTGTAGTGCTTGGGACCATGTCTGCCGGGGAGATTGTGCGGGTTTCGCCCCAACGTCCCTAATGGGTGTGCGCTGTGAAAAGGCGGCACCTCCGGAGGGCGTGGAGCCTGCGGCTGCATCCGAGGCCGCTGCCGACCCGGAACCCGCAAATTCGAACGGGAATGGTGCTGGCGGTGCCGAGGGGCCACGGTTCGGCCAAAAGCGCATCGTCGGCCTGTGCAGCGGGACGTGGTATCCGCTCGATCTCTTTGGCGACCTACCGGGGCCGGTCGAGCGCGCTGGCATCGAGGTGTTCCGTGGCACCGAGGCCAACCGCGACGGCGAGTATGTGCGGGTCAGCAAGGAGTGTGCGACTCGCCAGGAGGCCGAATACCTGATGGCGTAAACGGAAAGGGCGGAATCGCTGCCGCGACCGACGAGACTGGTATCGTCGACATTTCCAAGTTCCGCTGAGGGAGAGACCCAGCATGACGGCGCGCGTGGAACGCGGACATTCGCACCAGATTTCTGCAAGAGCGGACGAGCGGGGTGAAGCGTGGGCCGGGGAGCGCCAGGAAGCGGGTTGCCAAACACACACAAGAATGCGATCCTGGCCTTAAAACCGCGGGGAATATCCGGGGAATGTGGGAAAGACGTTCAGCTCGGGATGTCTAGCGTCGGCTTTGGGGCTTTATCTTGCGGTTGCAGGAAGCCCTGCTCTGGGTGCTGAGCATACGTTCGATGGCGATTACTCCGGACAAAGAGTGCTGACAAAAGGCTCGTGTCCTGCTGCCGTGGATGATGTATCTGTCACCATCCACGGCGAAACGCTGACATTTACCAACAGCGCATTAAAAAAGTATGTCATAGGCTTTTTTGCTCGTCAGGACGGATCTTTTGATGAGATCCATACCGATGTGGATGGTGACACTGTGCATGTTGTTGGTCGCATAGTCGGAGACGTTATAGAGGCTGATGTCAATAATCCCCCTTGCGAGTATCACTGGCATCTGAAGAAACAATAATCACCGGAAAGTCCCATCGTCGCAGGAGTCGAACGCCCGGAAGGGGTCGAGAGTCGTCCTCGGCACTGGGGATCAAGCGTCAGATTTTCACCACTACGGGTGATTTGCTGTTGCCCGAGCTAGTCAAAGAGGTGATCCTGGCTTCAAAACCGCCGGGAAGCTGGCGAACGTCGGTTGAATCCCTTGCCCACCGAGTCACGGGCGTGAGCCAGGGGTACTCGGCATGAACGAGGTGCAGGTTCCACGGCCGGAGCAGGTCGTGGCGACGCCTCCGCCGTCCAGGCCCCGCGATCCGTTGCGGCGCTGGACACTCGCCATCCTTGTCCTCTTCGTCGTGCTGTTCGGCTGGACGCTGATTGCCGACCGCCTGACACCCTACACGAGCGACGCCAGCGTGCGGGCCTTCGTGGTGCGCATCGTACCGGAAGTCTCGGGGAAGGTCGTCGAGGTCGCGGTGCATGACAACCAAATCGTCCGGACCGGCGATCTGCTGTACCGGATCGACCCGACCCCGTTCCGTATCGCCGTGGAGCGTGCCGAGGCCAAGCTCGCCGCGGCGGGGCAGGCAGTCGGCGCGTCCACAGCGGCGGTGGATGAGGCCCAGGCGCAACTGGTGCAGGAGCTCGCACAGCGGGACAACGTTCGCGAGCAGGCGGCCCGGGTCTTCGAGCTGGTGCGCACTGGCGTCTATGCAGCGTCGAAACGCGACCAAGCGGAATCGGAGTTGGGCACGGCTGAGGCGCAGGTGCAGCGTGCCCAGGCCTCGCTGGAGCAGGCGCGCCAGGCGCTCGGCCCCAAGGGTGCCGACAATCCGCAGATCCGCGACGCGCTGGCCGCGCTCGAGCAGGCGCGCCTCGATCTCGCCCGCACCACCCTCCGCGCACCCGGCGACGGTGTGGTAACCAATCTGCAGCTCAACATCGGGCAGTTCGCGGCGGCGGGCCAGCCGGCACTGACCTTTCTTGACGCGCGGCTGGTGTGGCTGCAGGCCCTCGTGCGTGAGAATAGCCTGGAGTACATCAGCCCCGGAACGCGGGCCGAGGTGGTGCTCGACGTCTTGCCCGGCCGGGTGCTGCCGGCGCGGGTGGAGAGCCTCGGCTGGGGCGTCGGCGAGGGTGATGTGGATCCCGCGACCGGCCTGCCGAAGACGCACCAGGGCACCGGCGGATGGCTCGCATCGGCGCAGCGCTTCCCGGTCGATCTGACGTTCGAGACCGCCGGCGGGCCGCCACACGGCGTGCGCTACAATGCCCGCGCCAGCGTCATCCTCTACACAGGCGAGCACCCGGTCTTCGATGCGCTCGCCTGGCTCTGGATCCGGCTGATCGCGGTACTGACCTTTGTCTCCTGAGTCGGCACGGCAGCGCGCGGCGCTGCGACTTGCCTTCGCCGCGACATTGGCGCTGGTCTGGGGCACGATGGCCGGGGAGCCGCTGCCTGGGCTCACGGCCGTGCTTGCCGCGCAAATTCTCGTCGGCATGCCCCGGCCGCCGCGGCTGGGCCAAGCGGTGGTATTGGTTGCGATGGTCGCGATTACTGGCGGCGCGGCCTACGCTGTCACGGCGGCCTTTGGGGAGCGGTTGCTGCTTCTGACGGCCGCCCTCGGGCTCTTGTTCTTCCTTGGTTTTGCGATGCGTGAAGGGGCGGCGGGCCGACCCTCGCTCCCCGCCACGATGCTGCTGAACGCCACCGCGGTAGTCCCGGTCCTCACGTTCCAAGCGGAGGTTCTGGGGGCCGGCGTGATCAAAACCCTAGTCATTGCAGCGGTACGGGCATTGCTCGTCGTCTGGCTCCTGTACGCGCTCTTCCCGGCGCCGCAGGAAGAGGCCGCCACCGGCGCGCCTGCCGGCGTCGCTCGCGCTACAGGAATGCCTGTGGCGAAACACGGTGGCGCGGCGCGCACCCTCGCCAAGGTCGCCATCGTCCTTCCGGCGCAACTCTTCTATCTCGCCGAGCCCACTGCGCTCGCCTTCCCGGCGCTACTCGGGCTCGTCACCTTTCTGACTGCGCAGGATCCGGCGGCCGGGCGCGCCCAACTCGTGATTCTGCTGCTGGGCAACCTCGTCGGAAGCGCCGCGGCTGCCGCCGCCGCGGCGGTCTTTGAGGTCGGTCCGCCGCTGCCTGCGCTGATCTTGATGGCGCTGCTCGGCTCCCTGGGCTTCGCAAGGTGGATCATGAGCCGAGGGCGGCGCCCCGGCGGCGCGGTGGCGCTGACCGGCCTCGTGACCTTTCTGATGCTCTTCGGCCTCTCGGCGTCGCCCACTTCGTTCGAGGTCCCTGTCCTCGATCGGATCGCGGATATCTTCGTGCTCTCCCTTTATACAATCGGGACGACCGCACTGCTTCTGCCGGCGCCAGCGCCGCGAGTGCCGGCCGCCATGGCGGTCCGCTCGGCGCATATATCGTGATCTCGGTCAGTGGCGCGAGTTTGGTGTCGCACCTTACTTGTGTTTGCCAACGCATCAGGAGGTGACCAATGGCAATGGCAAATGAACTCCCATCGCTGAAAGAGAGGGCGGGTGCCGTCGCCTCGACCGGCACCACGCAGCTCCTCGAGCGCGCCGTCCTGCTCCTGCTCTTCGCAGGTCTGCTTTTCGGCATTCTGGCGGTGCTGCGACCCTTCGGCACGGGGATCCTGTTCGGCGCGATCCTGGCCATTGCCGCGTGGCCGCTGCGCGATTCCCTGCTCCGACGCGGGCTTAAGCGCGGGCTGGTGGCGACGCTGCTGCTGGTACTCGCGCTCGCCGTCGTGGTCCTGCCGCTGATGGCATTGGCGCCCGGCCTCGGCGAGCGTCTGACCCATGGGGCGGGTCGCCTGCGGGACTACTTCGCCAGCGCTCCGCAGATCCCTTCGTGGCTCGCCGGCCTGCCGTTCGTCGGCGAGCGCCTCGCCAGGCTGTGGGACAAAGTGCTGCTAGCCAAGGGCGACATCTCGACGGTGCTCGAACCCTACTCCGACGCGCTGCGGGAGGCGTTGGTCGATGCGGCCGGAGCACTCGGCCAGAGTGTCCTACAGATCATCCTGTCGTTGGTCGTGGCCACGTTCTTCTGGGTCAGCGGCGACACGTTAACCGCGAGGCTGCGCGATATCCTCAGGCGGCTTGGTGGTGAAACCGCCGATGCCGCGTTGGACGTCGCGGCGGACGCGGTGCGCAGTGTGGCCTACGGGGTGGTGGGGACGGCCGTCATCCAGGCCGTCATAATGGGGATCGGCTTGGCCGTGGCGGGGGTTCCTGGGGCCGTCCTGCTCGGCTTTGTCACCCTGCTGCTTGCACTTAGCCAGATTGGCGCGCCGCTGATCATCGTGGTCTGGGGTGGTGCCGCGGTTTGGCTGTTTGGTCAGGACCAGCAGGGCTGGGGCATTTTCATGATCTTCTGGGGCCTTGTCGTTACCGTAATCGACAATTTCATCAAGCCCCTGTTGATCGGCGCTGGCGTGGCTATGCCAATGAGCCTGACGATCCTGGGCGTATTCGGCGGCTTTGTCGCGTTCGGCTTCCTCGGACTGTTCATTGGACCGACACTGATCGCCGTCGGGTACACACTGCTCGAGGCCTGGCGCGGTGAGCCCGCCACGACGCCGGGAGCAGCGGTGCGCTGACGCGACCCTCGGCACCGCCCGCATTGGTGTATTCGGGATTTGGGTGTGATTCCGGTGTCCCGGAGAAGGAGCGTTGGGGGAATGTACGGTTCGGGAGGCGCCGATGGGCCGGTTTGCCGCAATCCTTCTTGCAGTGACCGGCACGGTGGCGTTGCAGGTCGTGGCACAGGCCGTTCTGCTGGCGAGCGTCCGCTTCATCGGTCACCGCACGCGGGGTGCGACCGAGCTCCGGCGGACGTTCTGGATCTCGCTCGGTGCCGTGCTGCCGCTGTTCTTCGGCCACTTCGCACAGGTGGGACTGTGAGCTGCGTTCCTCGTCTTCCTGGGCGCACTCCAGACCTACGACGATGCCTTCTACTTCTCGCTCGTCACCTTCGCGACTCTGGGTTACGGCGATATTGTGCTGGCGCCGGGTTACCGCATCTTTGGCGCGCTGGCGGCCACTTGTGGTTCGCTGATGCTAGGCTGGTCGACCGCGCTGATCTTCGCCGCCATCAGCCGCGCGATCGACCGTGGTCGGGCTTGACAGGCCACGCAGACCCGCCGGGTGCCCTCGACACTGCCGATCTGATGAAAAGGGCAAGGCCGTCCATTTGAGGTAGGTTGCCGAGGAGCGCGGTGTCGGCTACGTGGTTGACGACAGCGTGCGCAAGAGCGGTACGCGTGCGCGTCGCAGCGAGGTCGCCGCTGGCAGCCACATCTGGGCGAAACACTACGACCGCGGCACTCGCTGACTTGTTCGCGGTGCAAGACGAGATCACTGAGGCCATCGTCGCCACGATCGAGGCGCAGCTCTATGCCACGGAAAGCATTCACGCCCAGCGCAAGCCGCCGGGCAACATGGATGCCTGGGATCCAGTGATACGAGCTCGACCACCACCTGGGAGCCTTCCGCCGCGCCGGCTTGGGCTAGCTTTGGCCCCAGACACAGATCAAACCCATGTCTGAGATGGGTTCAAAGTGAGAAGAGCTGGCACCACCGCCGGCACGGCCGGTTAACCTCTAACAACGGAAATGCTTACAGACATGCCGACACAGCCGGTCAGTGCCAAAGCACAAAGTCGATGTGCTTTAAGACGTGGTAGGGAACCGGAGCGGTGCGGGCGCCGATGCCGAGGAGCGTATTGAACGCCGCATGCCGTGTGCGGCGCCGATTGAAGCGAAACACGAACTCGTCCAGGTAGTGCTGAAGGTTTGTCCTTCGCAGGCCGTGGTAAACGCCCAGGCCCCAGCGCTTTAGGTTTGAGAACAGACGATGGATCCAGGGCAGCACGATGTGCGCCGCCATCGGGCCGACCGTGATCGCCTTGTGCTTGATATCGGGAATGTCGTTGTAGGATGGCCAGTCGTCCGTCACCAGCCTGGTGTTGGGGGCTACGGCGCCAAGCACCGGATCCTCGCGATCAGCGGGCCGCAGTCCGGTTCTTCGGACGGGTCCCCCTGGTCGCGGCTCCCCGACGGACGCGCCGGCGGGCGACCCGCTGTTTTCGTCGGTGGGGCATCGCTCCAGATGTGGGTGTGCGTCTCCCCATCCCCGCCTTGCGGCGGCGGCGGGTCGACCCAGCGCGCACGTTGTCCGTTGCGATCCGGAGTGTCGGTAAACATCATCCCGGCCACTGGGCCCTTCCCTGCCGGTGATCGCGGGTGAGTGTCGCGCCGAACCGGCCGTGGAGGCAAGTCAGGCAAAACGGAGACGGGGTCTGCCGCATCGCCGCTAAGGCGAACCCGGTTCAGCCCCCGGCGCTGCGCTGTCCCATAGCCCCTTCTGATATTTCTGATTAAATAGCGTGGCCAGCCTCAAGCCGGTCAGGAACGCATGGGTCTCGGAAAAGGCAACGGCAAGGGCGGCCGCCGTGCGCAGGCGGGGCGGCCGAAGGGGGCGCGGGGAAAGACCGTGCTCGAACGCGAAGCGTTGGCCAGAGCGCGGGCCGAGGCGAAGACGATGCCGCTCGATTGGCTGCTCGAACGCCTGGCCGATAAGAACCTGCCCGCCGAATATCGTGACAAATTGGCGGCGATGGCTGCACCCTACTGCTCGCCGCGCCTGACCTCGGTTGCGGTCACCAAGCGGCCGGCGCAGATGTCGGATGAGGAGGTTGCCGAGATGATCGGACTGACCCGGGAGGATATGCTGCGCCTCGGGATCGGACGCGGGGAATGGCCTCGCCAGGTGCATTAGAAGCGCTGCTCGCCGCGCTCCAGGCCGAGCAGGGACGGCGCGCGCGCATGCGCGGCCAGGCGCTCGAGCTCACGCGTGAGGCGTTCTACAAGCAGCTTGACGACATGGCCGCGAGACGCCGAGCCGCCCCCGGTTATGTCGAGCCGAGCCCCGAGAAGCGGGCGGCAATGAGGCGCGACCTCGACCGCTACTTTGCCCGGAGGGCGCGTACCCTATCGTAGGCCCCTGCAGGGCTCTAGGAGTGAAAATCTGACGCTTGATACCCGGTGCCGAGGACGACTCTCGACCCAAAGGCGACGTCCACCAACCCTCCTGCGCGTGAGGTCATTCCACACGGAAAGGACGAATTTCGCTTTTTGCGGCCGATGCGGTGTCGTCGGCTTGCGCTTACGTCCCCCTCACTTCTCAAATTCTCCAATTTCGAAAGACCACCGGGGCGCAATCTACAGACGGTCATGACGAAGTATTGCGCCCGGGTATGTGGGGGTCGCATCGCCTGCAGGCCGGCAGCAGCAAGGGCACGATCTTGCCGCTGCCGGACCGCCTTCGGCCACGCTCAACTGCCAAGTCACGGCCGAACCTCAGCGGTAAGAGCCGAAGTCAGCGCGGATTCCAAGCACGAGACCCCAGCCGTCGCCGGACCTTTCCCACCGGCTGCGAAACTAGGTTGAGCCCAGCCTCACCCCAGCGATCGCCTGGGCCTAGCAGTAGACGCCCGCTGCACATCGTCGCGCGCTTCTGCGCGCAACGCCGGCAACGCTCACAGGGGTCAGGGGGCGGCCGATGACGGCTTCT
>Ga0306923_10002669_pt1 | contig 16471 bp, 16 predicted proteins | sample sta12Can44000108_FD_203841 | JGI IMG/M metagenome (GOLD analysis project Ga0306923, IMG submission 203841) | Lab enrichment of tropical soil microbial communities from Luquillo Experimental Forest, Puerto Rico - statanox.12C.anox.44.000.108 (v2)... | ecosystem: Environmental > Terrestrial >... | reverse complement strand
TATGGCACAATTTCTCGCATCGCAGAAGGCCGGTGCAAGCGGCCGCTCAAGCCCCCGCCAGCGATAGATGGCAAACGACAGCACCCAGCTGATCAGGAACACGCCGACGACAAAGTAACCGAAGTTGGCAAGGCTCTGGTTGAGATCGGCGATCATGCCCCAGAAGCCTCCTTCGAGCCCGAGTTTGTCTGCGATCAGGCCAAGCGCCTCGATCCCGCCGATCAGGAGTGCGACCGCAACCGAAATGGCGGTGATCGTGAGATTGTACCAGAGCTTGCGTATCGGATTGAGGAAGGCCCAGCCGTAGGCGCCAACCATCAGGACGCTGTCTGTGGTGTCCACGAGCGTCATGCCGGCGGCGAACAAGGCGGGAAAGATCATCACGGTGGAGAAACTCAAGCCACCCGATGCCTGGCCCGCCGCTACGGTGAAAAGACTTATTTCGGTCGCGGTATCGAACCCGAGGCCAAACAGCAGGCCGATCGCAAACATCTGCCAGCTTGCCGTCACCATGCGGAACAAGGGTCGCAGGATGCGGGCCAGCAAGCCGCGACCGGAGAGCAGCAGATCGAGTTCTTGCTCGCCAACGTCTTCCCCCCGCCGCGCTCGCTTGAAGCTGTGCCAGACGCTTCGCAGGATCACGAGGTTGATGGCGGCGATCGTCAGCAAGAAAAACGCGGATGCCCCTGTCCCGATGATGCTGCCGACCGCCTTGAATTGCTGGAATCGACCTTGCAGCGCGAATGCGGCGGCGGCTATTGCCGCGACGGCCAGTGCAATCGAAAGCGAATGTCCCAGCGAGAAGAACAGACCGACGGCAAGCGGACGTTTTCCGTCCTGCATCAGTTTGCGCACGACATTGTCGATGGTTGCGATGTGATCGGCGTCGACGGCGTGTCGAAGGCCCAGGACATAGGCCAGAAACGCGGTGCCGAGCAGCGTTGGCCGGTCGGAGAGTGCGAGGATGGCCCAGGTCCAGGCCACAACGTTGATTGCCAGCAAGAAGGCGTAGAGCGAAACAATTCTCGCGCGCGAAGCGGCCGATGCGTCGTCGATGGCGAGTTTCAGGTAGGTCAGCATGGCGCCCGTTCCGCTAGAATTGCCAGTGTGCGCGGCCAGAGAAGATGTTTGCCGGACCGCGGTCGGCATTGTAGGCGGGGTTCGCGACATGCTGATAGTCAAAGGTCAATCGCGTCGACGCTGTCGGGGCGTAGCTGTAATAGGCCTCGAAGATTTTCTCTGTCCCGTAGTTTGGTAGCTGGCCGTCGCCAATGAGAATGCCGAGCCCACCGGCGTTGAAAAAAGCGATATGGGCGCTGCTGATGCCGTTGATTACCCCGGCGATACCGATCGTATCATCTGGCCGGCCCCATGACTGACCGCTAGTCGAGGCGCCCGCCTGCACGGTGCGGTCGATGTCGGTAAAGTCCCATGGCTCCTTGTGGCCGTCGGCCCAGCCGGCGCGAAAGAACGCGCCGAGGGTTTCCGTCAATTGCTGCTCGACGTTGAGACTAAGACCAGGCCGGCTTGTATAGGATCGCACTGCGTTGATGTCGGCGGGCAATCCCGTCGCCTGCGCCAACGCCACCGCGGTCGAAAATTCGCCCATGTTGCCGCGTTGCAGGTACCCGGTGATCTTGATCTTGCCCGGCTGGCCCCACAGTTCATGCCGCTCTTCAAGTTCGCCGACCAATTCGAACTGCTGGAGGGTCGGGTCGAGCGCGTAGCCGAGCGGGCTCATCCCGCCCTCCGGCGTTACCGAAAGATCGAACGCGCCCGCGCGCAGCGTCCAGCGCCCGGTGTACCACTCCGCGGCGGCACCATAGGTGTAGCCCCAGCCGTCGGCCGCGTAGTCGAAGGTACCAGCATTGACCAGCGACCAATTGAGGAAATCGATCTTCGGATTGTTGGCATAGCGGTTGGTGTCGAAGATGTCGGTGACGCCAAAACGGCCAACGGTCAGGACCAGGCGGTCGGTCGAGCGCGTTCCCTTGAATTGATAGAAACCATCGGAGACCTCTTCGGTCTCACCGCCGAGATTGATGGTCTGGCGAAGGAAGGCACGCTGAATGCGGGCATAGGGCGTGGCTGAGCCAAGCTTGTAGGACTCCGCGCTCGGAAAGCCGGCCGCACCGTGGGTATCGTTGAAGCCAAAACCCTGGTCGATCTCCGGATTGGCCCAGAACTCTGCGCCTTGCCACAGCTTCACGCCGGCTGACAAAGTGATGTCGAAAGTCCCACGCGCCTGCCCGCCGCCGGAAAGGCTGTTTGGGCCTTCATAAGGCGAGCGGAACGACGGATAGGCCTGCTCGACGAAGGTGGCCTGGCCATGGACGGCAAGGATGTCGGGGGTGGGTGGAACGAAGCGCGACGGCGCAAACGCCGCCGGCCGCGTGGGGTCGTCGAAGCGATAGTTGAGGCCGATACGAAACTCCTGTTGCGACCAGTCCGAAGAGACACGCGCACCGGACCCCGGATTATCCGCGTTCCGCGCCGGATAGCCGGTCCAGAGATACTCGGCCCGAAAAATCCAGCTCGGCGCGACCGCAACTTCGACGCCCGCGCCGCCGGCCCAGCCGAGCCGCCACAGCAACGGCGTCTCTTGCCCGCCATCGCCGGCCGTCAGCGTCTGCTGGTTATAGGTCCAGGCAAAACCGCCGGTCGCATAGAACAGCCAGTGGCTGGGTGCATAGCCGATACGGCCACGGAGCGAGCCGGCCCAAAGCATGGTTTCGCTGAGCGACGAAGCCCCTCGCAGGGCAGGCGAATTGAAATTCGAGATGCCGCCGGTGCTCAGCCCGTTCGGATCGGGAAAGGCGGGAAAATTGGCCTCGCCTTCGATCCCGAGCACGAGACGGTTCTTGAACATGTAATTGTAGCCACCCTGAATACCTTCCTGCCAGCTGCCGCCTTCGGTGAAGCCGTTGGGAGAATTGTAGATGCCGAACGAGCCGGCGACTGGTGCGCCGCCCGGCGGCTGCATGCTCCAGCTCGAGCGGCCGGTGGCGACACCGATGGTGCCGCCCACATAGAACCCGGTCCACTCATAGTCCAGTGTTGCCGGCTGCGCCTTTACCGGTAAGACGGCCGAAAGATCGGCGGCGAATGCATGGTTTACAAGAAATGCAAAGGCTGCGACGCACGACGTGCGCCGCACGTATGTCGGGCGGCGAGATGATCTCGGAATTTCAGCGCGAACAGGCAGGACGGCTCTCCTTTCGCGAGACAATCTCATAGTTCGTCATCGCAGCGAAAGAACCGCCCCAAACGCGCGCACCGCACGCCGGATGGATGACTGTTCAGGCTGGTCTCCTGACTTGCGGGTCGATGCTCTGTTTCCGCCTTCCCGGGCAGGAAGACCCAGTGGCTTAGAGGAAAAGAACTTGCCGCTTACAGTTGCGGGCGCAGTTACGGAGTTGGCCTTCCCGCGAAGACCTCACCGCATTCCCTTGTCGTTGATCGCGCGACCAACGAACCTGAACGCGAACATCATGGCGGTAATGATTGACATGTCAACCAGCGCGGGGCCGCCGGCCGCAGTTCCGTTGGCGCGTTCGCGAGGCGATGTTGACCGTTCCCGCGTAAGGGTGTGGTATGGCGCAACAGAGGGGTCGGGTTGGAGGAGGACGCCGATGGCCGACAAAGGCAGCGATCCGCTCGCGTTGTGGCAACAGATGATCGGCGAGATGGAGAAGGGATTCAACGCCTTCGCCAACAAGACGATGACCTCGCCCGAATTCTCCAAAGTCATGAATCAGGCCGGCGGAGTCACGGCGGGCGCGCAGAAGCAGTTCGGCGAGCTCATAGAGAAATATCTCATCAACATGAACCTGCCCAGCCGCGCACAGATGGTCGGCATGGCCGAGCGGCTGCAGACCATCGAGGCACAGTTGAACGAGATCAAGGCCATGCTGGGTCGGATGAGCGCCGAAGCGGGTGCCCCGACAGGTGGCCTCGGCGGGGCGCCACGGCCGCCGCGTAGCAAGCGCCCGCCGGCACCCCAGCAACAATCGCCATCCGGAGAGCAAAAATGAACGCACCGGCGGGACTCGATCTGGCGTCGATGCCGGAGCGGATTCAGGCCGAGGTGCAACGCGCCATCCAGCGCGGCATCAAGGGTGTCGAATATTTCTCGTCCTCCGGCCCGACGCTTGGATCCACACCGAAGGATGTGCTGGCCGCCCGCGGCACCATGAACCTCTATCACTACCGGCCGCTCGCCGACGAGGTTTACCGGGTCCCCGTGCTGATCGTGATGGCGACCACTAATCGCGGCTACATCCTGGACATGGTGCCCGGACAGAGCTTCATCGAGTTTCTCCTAAAGCGCGGCTACGACGTCTACATGCTGGATTGGACCGCGCCGCGGCCGGAGGAGAAAGGCCTGCGGATGGAGGATTACGTCCTCGATTTCATCCCGGATTGCATTCGCCGCGTGCAGCAGGATTCAGGCGAGCAGGATGTCACTGTCATCGGCTATTGCTTCGGCGGCGTGCTGTCGCTGCTGTACGGCTCGATCTTCAACGACGGACCGATGAAGAACCTGATCTGTTTCACCACCCCGATCGATTTCCACGAAATGAAACTCTTCGCTAATTTTTCCGACCGCCGCTACTTCGACGTCGATCGCCTGGTCGATGCCGTCGGCAATGTCCCGCCGGAAATGATCCTCACGTCGTTCGAGATGCTGCGACCGGCGTCCCGCGCGGCCAGCCAGATCCAGCTCTGGGAAAACATCTGGAATGACGAATACGTCAAGTCGTACCGCATGTTCGACCGCTGGGCGACCGATACGCTGCCGCTTGCCGGCGAATATTTCCGCACCATCACCAAGGACCTGATGTGGGACAACAAGCTCTTCAACGGCACCATGACGGTCGGTGGGCAAAAGGCCGATATCACCAATATCAAGGTGCCGATCCTGCACGCGGTCGCGGAGCACGACCACATCGTGCCTTATGATGCGGCCAAGCATCTGATCCCGCGAGTTGCCTCAAGCGACAAGGAAGAGGTGATGCTCAAAGGCGGTCACGTCTCGCTTGTCGCCGGTGCCAACGCGGTACGGCGGCTGTGGCCGAAACTCGACAACTGGCTGGCTGGAAGATCGATATGAGTGACACACGTACCTATCCGCGTCGCGTCAGGACGGAAGCCGGCGAGATCGAATTTCGCCTGATGTCGCGCGCCGACGAAGCCGCGGTGCTGGCCTTCGCACAGAAGCTGCCAACCCATGATCTCCTGTTCCTGCCGCGAAATATCAGCCAACCAAAAGTGCTGTCGGCCTGGATACACGAGATCGAGCGCGGCGATATCACGAGCCTGCTCGCATTCAGGGATGGCGAAGTCGTTGGCTGCGGTGCCTTGGTACGCGATCCACATTCCTGGTCGCCGCATGTCGGAGAAATCCGCATGGTGATATCGCTCGACGTCCGGGGGCTCGGCGTCGGGCGCGCGCTTTCCCAGGAGACGTTTGCCCTGGCTTTGGGCGCCGGGCTGGAAAAGCTCTCGGTGCAGATGACGGTCGATCAGCAGGCCGCCATCGCGCTGTTCGAAAGTCTGGGTTTCAAGGCCGAGGCACTGCTCCGAGACCATGTCCGCGATATCGACGGCAAAAAGCACGATATTGTCGTGCTTGGGCACAATATCGCGCAGGTCCAGGCCCAGTTGGAGGCCTATGGCCTGCCCGGCGCGGTCCAACACTAGGGGTCCAACCGGCGATTCGGCCCTGGAACTCCCTCTATTCACTATTTCGTGATATCGCGGTGCAATATTCTTATTGCACCGCACCATCAGGCATGTCATACAGATCGCGCCCCGGGCCATTTCGGACGGGGTGAGCCCATAGCTCAAGCCCTGAGGATGGAGAGACCAATGACCACCGAGACCAATACCCTGTTTGCCAACGTCAAGGACGCGTTCGCCCCCATGACCGAAGCGTTCAAGAACCTGCAGAATGCGGAAGTTCCCGCGGCTGCCCGCGAGTGGGTGAAGAAGACCGCCAACTCGGCCAAGGAGCGTGCTGCGGAGGCCTATGCCGGCTCCGAGAAGGTCACCGACGTGCTCGAGACCGCGGCTGCTGATTCCGTCAGCGAGGTCGCCAAGATCAGCCGCAACATCCAGCAGGCGATCTACCAGGATGCCGAGGCGTTTTTCGCAGGCATCGACAAGCTGGCGTCCGCCAAGACCATTAACGAGGCGGTTCAGATCCAGTCTGATCTCGCCCGCGCGCGCGGCGAAGTGTTCATCTCCCGGGCCAAGTCGGCCACCGAATATCTCGGCAAGCTCGTTGCCAACGGTGCCAAGTCCGCCCAGGACAACCTCGCCAAGGTCTACAACAAGACCGCCTGATCGCTTTCGCGAAATCAGCCATCGCTTCAAGGCCCGCCTCGCGCGGGCCTTCTTTTTGGGACGCTACCCCATAGATCATGACCGTAGCGCCATTTGTGATGGCGCTTTGCTCGCAATGACGGACGTGGCCATGCTGAAGTCGACGCGAAATGATCCTGCGAAAGTCGCCACGATCACATCAGGCACATTCCTCGTCGACACGCCGGGCGATGCCCAACGGGCGGCTGAGCTGAAGCGCGTCAAGGCGCAGGCAACCCTTGTGCTGGCGGGCTCGCTTGCGTTGTTTGCGATCGCAAAGGCGCTGGTCGGCGTGCATCCCGCTTTCGGCTTTGTCGCTGCCTTCGCCGAGGCCGCGACCATTGGCGGCCTCGCCGATTGGTACGCCGTGGTGGCGCTGTTCAAACGGCCGCTGGGATTGCCGATCCCGCATACCGCGATCATCCAGAGCAATCAGCACCGTATCGCCGACAAGCTCGGCGAGTTCATCGAGGTGCACTTTCTGGAGCCCGGTCCGGTCGATGCCAAGCTGCGCCAGATCGATTTCGGCTCTTTCGTCGCCGACTGGCTGCGCGATCGCAAGCGCAGCGGCGACCTCGCACGTTTTACGCTCCGCCTGTTGCCTGAGGCGGTCTCGGCGACGGAGACCTCGGGTCTGATGACCTACATCACGCGCCGCATGATGGCGCAATTGCAATCCATCGATCTCGCGCCGCTCGCCGCCGGCACGCTACGCGCCTTTGTCGAGGAAGGACGGCATCAGGCGTTGCTCGACGATTTTCTGCGCGTCGTCCACGATACGCTGACGACGGCCAAGACCATGGCAATGATCCGGATGAAAGTGCGCGAGGAGCTGCCGACACTCCTGAGGCTCTACCGCGCCGACAAGTTTCTGGTGAACAGGATCGTTGGTTCTGCAAGCCGCTTCTTCGATGAAGTGCGCAACGATCCCAAACATCCCTTCCGCGGCGAGTTCGATCGCATGGTGCTGTCTTTTGTCGATCGCCTCGCTACCGACAAGAACTATGCCGCACGCATCAGTGGCTTGAAGCGCGACCTGCTCGCGCGTCCGGAGCTATCCGATCTTGCGCGCACCGTCTGGTCGAACACGCGCGGTTTCATCGAGCGCAGCGCCGCCGGCGAAACCCAGGTGCTGCAGAACCATTTGACTGGAATGTTCGTCTCGGCCGGCGAGGCGCTCGCTGGCGATGGCGAGCTACGAGCCGAGATCAACCAGGGCGTGGTAGCGGTGCTGCGGACTTTCATCGCCGATCAGAAGAGCGGCGTTTCAAGCTTCATCTCGGATCAGGTCAAATCCTGGGACATGGCGCAGCTGATTTCGCTGATCGAAATCAATATCGGCAAGGACCTGCAATACATCCGTTTCAATGGCTCGCTGATCGGCGGCCTAGCGGGCCTTGCGCTTTACACCGCCGAGTACCTGCTGCGTTTGCTGTGACCGATTGGTCACGTGCAAGGGTTTTTGGTTTTTACAAAGTGTGAACCATCCCGCTTGAAACCGCCGAAAACGTCCCTTAGCTTTTTATCGGGGTCGCTGCGCTGCAAACGATTCCATGAGACTGCGAGCCCTGAAAAGGAGTTACGATGTCCGCTGCCGCGCAAACGCTTCGTCCGCCGTCCAGAACGCTGATGCTTCTGGAAGGCCGTGCCATCCAGGAGCTTGGCGCCTTCGTGGGCGCGCTGCCGCTTTTGACGCTGGCGTCGAGGGGCGATGGCCATCCCGTGCTGGTGCTTCCCGGATTGCTGGCCTCCGATGTCTCGACGCGGCCACTGCGCGCCTTTCTGCGCAATCGCGGCTATGCCGTCAGCGGTTGGCGCCTTGGCCGCAACCTCGGTCTCCGTCCTGGCCTGCAGCAGGCGATGACGGATCTTCTGGCGGAAGCCAACGATACCTACGGCCGCAAGGTCTCGCTGGTGGGTTGGTCGCTGGGCGGCCTCTATGCGCGGCAACTCGCCAAGATGAGCCCTGAACGCGTGCGTTCGGTGATTACGCTGGGCAGTCCGTTTGCGGGCTCTCCGAAGTCGACCAATGCCTGGCGCGTCTATGAGATGGCAAGCGGTCGCCGCGCCGAGGAAGAAGATGAGCGCTTCGGCAGCTCGCTGGCCGTCCCGCCGCCGGTGCCGACCACCGCAATCTTCAGCCGCACCGACGGCATCTGTGCCTGGCAGGTCTGCATGGAGAAGGTGTCGGCGCAGTCCGAGAGTATCGAGGTGGAAAGCAGCCACTGCGGCATGGGGCATCATCCGGCCGCCGTCTATGCCGTGGCCGATCGGCTGTCCCAACCCGAAGGACACTGGAAGCCGTTCGACCGCAGCGGCTGGCGCGCCGTTCTCTATCCGGACCCAGCCCGGTAAGCCCTGGCAAGTAGGCGGCGTTGTCGCGCTTGCAGGAAACGCGGTATGCGTGAAGGCATGCCGCCGCCACCGCTCACGCGCATCATCGACCAGCTCAAGCGCGAAACCTCGCGCACCGGATCGATCATCATCACCGTATTCGGTGATGCGATCGTGCCGCGCGGCGGCGCGGTCTGGCTCGGCACGCTTCTGGAATTTTTCAAGAGGCTCGATATCGATGGCGGCGTGGTCCGCACCGCGATGTCCCGCCTTGCCGCCGACGGCTGGCTCGAGCGAAACAAGGTCGGCCGCAACAGCTTCTATCGGCTGGCCGATAGCGGGCGGCAGACCTTCGATATCGCCACCAGACATATTTATGATCCGCCGCCGTCCGATTGGACCGGCCGTTTCGAATTGTTGTTGATCGGCAATGCCGCCGAGCGCGAAACCTCCCGCGAGGCGTTGAAGAATGCGGGTTTCGGCAGCCCGCTGCCGGGCGTCTGGGTCGCGCCATCAGGGGTGCCTGTCCCCGAAGAGGCATCGCACGCCATACGCCTTGAGGTTTCCGCCGAGGACGACAGCGGGCGGCGCCTGCTCAGCGAAAGCTGGCCGCTCGGCCGCACTTCCGACGCCTATGTGAAATTCATGAAAACCTTCGAGCCGCTACGCGCTTGGATCGAGCGCCGCGAGCCGTTGTCCGACGCCGACGCCTTCGCCGCGCGCATCCTTCTGATCCACTACTATCGCCGCGTCGTGCTGCGCGACCCTCTCTTGCCGATGGCGCTGCTGCCGAAGGATTGGCCGGGCCGCACGGCGCGAGGACTTTGCGGCGACGTCTATCGCGGGCTGCTTTCCGCATCCGAGCAATGGCTTGACCGCCATGGGAGCAACGAGGCCGGGCCGCTGCCGAAGGCCGGTTCCGAACTTTGGCGGCGGTTCCACAACAGTTGAGCTAACATGTTACAAGAATGACTTGCATTTGCAAATTTTTGTTATATGTTGCGCCGAACAAATCCTCCCGGAGGCCGGCATGTACACCCAGGCGCTGAATACGTCTGACAGCGACGACCGTCACGTCGAGGATGCCGCGCACCTTTCGAAATTCCAGGCGCGTATCGACGACGACGAGCGCATCGAGCCGAACGACTGGATGCCGTCGGCCTACCGCAAGACGCTGGTTCGTCAGATTTCCCAGCACGCGCACTCCGAAATCGTTGGAATGCTTCCCGAAGGTAACTGGATCACGCGTGCGCCCGCGCTGCGCCGTAAGGTCGCGCTGCTCGCCAAGGTGCAGGACGAATGCGGGCACGGGCTCTATCTTTACGCCGCCGCCGAGACGCTCGGCGCGTCCCGGGAAGAGCTTGTCGATGCGATGCTGGCCGGCAAGGCCAAATATTCGTCCATCTTCAACTATCCGACACTCACCTGGGCCGATATCGGCGCCATTGGCTGGCTGGTCGACGGCGCGGCGATCATGAACCAGATCCCGCTGTGTCGCTGCTCCTATGGCCCCTATGCGCGCGCGATGATCCGCGTCTGCAAGGAGGAATCCTTTCACCAGCGCCAGGGTTTTGAGATCATGCTGACCTTGTCGCGCGGCAAGGCAGAGCAGAAGGCGATGGCGCAGAATGCGCTGGATCGCTGGTGGTGGCCGGTGCTGATGATGTTCGGCCCGCCCGACAAGGCGAGCCAGCACGGCGAGGCTTCGACCAGGTGGAAGATCAAGCGCTTTTCCAATGACGAACTGCGCCAGAAATTCATCGACGCCACGGTGCCGCAGGCGCATTTCCTGGGGCTGACTATCCCGGATCCGGCCATGAAGCAGGACGAAGCCGGCCATTGGATCGCAAGTCCGATCGACTGGACCGAGTTCAATGAGGTGCTCGCCGGCAACGGCCCATGCAATCGCGACCGGATCGCCGCGCGGCGCAAGGCGCATGAGGAGGGCGCGTGGGTCCGCGAGGCGGCCTTCGCCTATGGCGAAAAGCGCAAGTTCGGCAGGGCCGCGCAGGCCGCCGAATAGGTTCTAATGGAGATAGAGATGGCAACCCCGAACACGCCGCTATGGGAAGTCTTTGTACGCAGCCGCAACGGGCTTGCGCACAAGCATTGCGGCTCGCTGCATGCAAGCGATGCCAGCATGGCGCTGCAGGCCGCGCGCGACATCTTCACGCGCCGCGGCGAAGGCCTGTCGATCTGGGTGGTGCCGTCGAATGCGATCACGGCATCTGACCCTGCCGAGAAGGGCATGATGTTTGAGCCGGCGGAATCCAAAATCTACCGTCACCCGACCTTCTACGATGTGCCCGAAGAAGTCGGGCATATGTGACGGGAACAAGGATATGGCAACTCCCTCGATCGAGGTCTCCGAAACACCGCTGGTGCTCCATCTTCTGCGCCGCGCCGACGACGCGCTGATCCTCGGCCACAGGCTCTCGGAATGGTGCGGACATGCGCCGATGCTGGAGGAGGACATGGCGCTGTCCAACACCGCGCTCGATCTTCTGGGGCAGGCGCGCGAGCTTTATTCCTACGCGGCCAAGATCGAGGGCAGGGGCAACGACGAAGACAAGTTCGCCTATCTTCGCGACGTCAGGCAGTATCGCAATCTTCTGCTGGTCGAGCAGCCCAACGGCGATTTCGGCCGCACCATCGTACGCCAGTTTTTCTATTCGGCGTTCGCCGATCTTTATTGGCGCGCCATGATGAAATCCGCCGACGCGACGCTGGCCGCGATCGCGGCGAGGTCGGAAAAGGAGAGCGCCTATCACCTGCGTCATTCCTCTGAGTGGATGGTCCGGCTCGGCGACGGTACCGAGGAGAGCCATCGGCGCACGCAGGCCGCCATCGACGATCTCTGGGCCTTTACCGGCGAGATGTTTTTTGTCGACGAGGCCGAGCGCGCCCTGATCGATGCGCGTATTGCCATCGATCCGGCGGGCTTGAGGCCGCAATGGCTCAAGACGGTTTCCGCCGTCGTCGGCGAGGCGGCGCTGGCGTTGCCGGCGAGCGACTGGATGCAGCGGGGCGGCCGAGACGGCCGGCACAGCGAACATCTCGGCCATCTTCTCAGCGAACTGCAATCCATGCAGCGCACGTTCCCGGGGGCGACATGGTGACTGTGGCTGACAGCGCCCTTGATCTGCGTCAGCGCGCCTGGAACGCCGTGGCGAGCGTCGTCGACCCGGAGATTCCGGTTCTCACCATTGCCGATCTCGGCGTGCTGCGCGAGGTGACGGTCAGGGATGGCGATGTCGAGGTCGCGATCACGCCGACCTATTCCGGCTGCCCTGCGATGAACATGATCGCGCTGGAGATCGAGCTCGCGCTGGAGCGGGAAGGCTTTCGCCGTCCGAAAATCCGTACCGTGCTGTCGCCGGCCTGGACCACGGACTGGATGAGCGAGGACGGCCGCAGGAAACTCAGGGAATACGGCATTGCACCGCCGCTTCCTTCAAGCTCCCGTCGTGCCTTGTTCGGCGTGCAGGAGGTGGCATGCCCGCAATGCGGCTCGAAGGATACCGAACTCATCTCCGAATTCGGTTCGACCTCCTGCAAGGCGCTGTGGCGCTGCAAGAGCTGCCGCGAGCCCTTCGAGTATTTCAAGTGCCATTGAAAAGATGTCAGCAGCAGCACCGCGTTTTCATCGCCTGACCGTCAACGACCTGCGCCGCGAAACTCCGGACGCGGTGTCGATGACCTTCACAATTCCGCCGGAACTGGCCAACGATTACGCCTTTGCTCCCGGCCAGTACCTGACGCTCCGCACCACGATGGACGGCGAGGAAGTGCGCCGTTCTTATTCGATTTGTTCGGGGCCTGACGATGGCGAACTGCGCATCGCGGTCAAGAAGGTAGACGGCGGCGCGTTTTCGAGCTGGGCCGCCGACGAGCTCAAGTGCGGTGACGAACTCGACGTGATGACGCCGACCGGCCGCTTTGGCGTGGCGGCGGCGCCGGACGAGGCCCGCATTCATGTTGCCTTCGCGGCGGGCTCAGGCATTACGCCGGTCCTGTCGATCGCGAAGGGCGTGCTGGCGCGCGAACCGAAGAGCCGGTTTTTCCTGTTCTACGGAAACCGCTCCAGCGAAGGAATGCTGTTCCGCGAGGAACTGGAAGAGTTGAAGGATCGTTTCATGGAGCGCCTGTCGCTGTTCCATGTCATCTCAGGCGAGGAACAGGACCTGCCGATCCTGCACGGCCGGCTTGACGGCGAAAAGGTCAAGGTGCTGTTGCGCTCGCTGGTTTCGGCGTCGAGCGTCGATCACGTCTTTATCTGTGGCCCAACAGGGATGAGCGATGAGATCGAGGCGACCTGCCGCGACCTCGCCATTGCCGTGGAGCGCATCCATGTCGAGCGCTTCGTGTCGGGGCTCGGCGGCAAACCGCGGCCGAAGGCGGTGATTCCGCCGACCGCGCCGCCGAAGGCTTTCGCCTCGCTGATTATCGACGGCAAACGGCGGGAGGTGCCTGTCGCTGAAGGCGAGGCTATCCTGGATGCGGCTTTGCGCGCCGGTGTCGATCTGCCCTTTGCCTGCAAGGGGGGCATGTGCTCGACCTGCCGCGCCAAGCTGGTGGAGGGCAGGGCGGAGATGGAGCTGAACTATTCGCTCGAGCCATGGGAGCTCAAGGCAGGGTACATTCTCACTTGCCAGGCGAAGCCTGTTACAGAAAAGGTCGTGGTCGATTACGATCACGTGTGAAACCACTGGAGAGCTTAGAGTGAATGTTAAGGCCACGCTTTCGCCCGACGATCTCGCGCGGGCATGCGCCGATGCGATGTGGAAGGAAGATGATGCGAGCCAGGGGCTCGGCATGAGGATCGTCGAGGTCAAGTCGGGCCAGGCGACGCTGACCATGACGGTGAGGCCCGACATGGTTAACGGCCAACGCATCGCCCACGGCGCCTTTATCTTCGCCCTTGCCGATTCCGCCTTCGCCTTTGCCTGCAATAGCTACAATCAGCGCGCCGTTGCCGCGCAGGACGACATCACTTTCATCAAACCGGGAAAGCTCGGCGATGTCCTGGTGGCAACAGCTCGGGAGATTTCGAGGAGCGGCCGCTCCGGCATCTACGACGTGCGCGTCACCACCGGTGGCGAGGTGATCGCCGAGTTTCGCGGGCATTCGCGTACCGTCGCCGGCACATGGCTGCCGGCGCGTGCGGCGGACGGCAAACAGAAGTAAGTCCGCTTGAGGGAACGCCTGATGGTTTCGACAAAGCTTTTGTTGAAGACAAGTCGCTACGGCATCACCGCAAAGATCGTGGCGGTGGCGCCGGAGACTCTGGAGCGCTCGCTCGGCAAGGCCAGGCGGGTTTACGACAAGCGGCCGAAGCGTTAGCAAGCCAACAACCCAAGAGAGTTTCGATGGCCGAGAACAAGGAACCGATGACAATCAAATTCCGCTGTCCGGCGGAACTGGAAGGAAAGCTGCCGCCGCCGATACCGGCAACGCTAGGCCTTCCTGACTGGCTCAAGGCGATGCCGACGCAGGCCTTCAACGCGATCAACCTGCGCGAGGAGGATACCATCAAGCGCTGTCCCCCGTTTGTTGACGCCATGACTTGCGGGTTCCTGATTCCGTTGATCTGCGATCTCAGAGTCGAGAATGGCACGGTTACCTGGGACAGTGAGCTGCCACCCGGGGGATCGCTCGATTTTCCGCGTTCCCCGGTCGGGTTCCACGATGCAAGCCAGGTTATCGGCTCACCGCTGTTTGAAGCGGACCGCTTTCTGATCAAGTTTCATTGTCTGTGGAGTATCGAAGCGCCGGAGGGTTATGCGCTGTTTTTTACGCATCCGATCAATCGCTTTGATCTGCCGTTCACCACGCTGAGCGGCATGGTCGATTGCGATCGCTTTCGCGACAGCTGGATTCATTTCCCCGCGCATTGGCACGATGTGAATTTCAATGGCGTGGTGCCCAAAGGCACGCCCTTCGTGCAATGCCTGCCGGTGAAGCGGGAAAGCTGGGTCGCCCAAATCGCGCCTTTGACGGGGGAGGAGACGCAGCGGGTGCACGATTTGACGAAGGCGATCAGCCGCGAGCCGGGGCTCTACCGGCGGAAATTCCGGGCGTAGGGCTACCACGGTAAATTCATAAGTCGGGCCTACCCTTCCTCCAGCGCGGACGGTCGTATATCCGTATAGAGAGATTTGCCACTGAAAAGCGATAGTCTTGGGTACAAATTGGCGGCGTGGCGTGGGTGGTGGCGGCTGCGGTCGGTCAATCCAAAAATCGCAATCTGACCCTTGATCGGCGCGAGCGCGGACAGGCATTTCAACCGGGGAATGGCATGGTAGATCGAATCATGACGGCGCAATCCACCACGGCGATGCGACGTTGCGGGCCTCCCGCCATCGTAACGCTTGCGGCGATGGCTGCACTGACGGCGCTGACGGCGCCCGCCGCGGCGAGACAGCCCGCGCCACCGACCGAGGCGACGGCGCCTCGCGAGGCAGGCGAGCCGATCATGGCGATCGTATCGATCAAGAGCCAGCAGGTCACCTTCTACGACGCCGATGGATGGATCCTGCGCGCGCCGGTGTCGACCGGCACCACCGGACGCGAGACGCCGGCCGGCGTCTTCGCCGTCATCGAGAAGGATAAGGACCACCACTCCACTCTCTATGACGATGCCTGGATGCCGAACATGCAGCGCATCACCTGGAACGGCATCGCACTGCACGGGGGGCCGCTGCCGGGGTATGCTGCCTCGCACGGCTGTGTGCGGATGCCCTACGACTTTGCGGAGAGGCTGTTCGACAAGACGTGGATCGGGATGCGGGTGATCATCGCGCCGAACGATGCGGCCCCGGTCGAGTTTTCCCATCCGGCGTTGTTCGTGCCGAACGCGGAAGCCATCGCGGCTGCCCCGGCGCGTGCCGAGGCGCTCGCCCGCGAGGCCGCAGACGCCGCCAGGACGGCCGACGAGACGAAGAAAGTCGCCGCGACAACTGCGCGCGAGACAACATCGCTCACCGCCTCGCTGCGCAAGCTGGAAGGGCTCGCATCCCGCGCCACTGCCGAGCTCGCGTTCGCTGACAAGGCGCTCGCCGCAGCCAAGACGGACCAAGCCAGGGCGCGGGCCGAGGACTTGAAGCAGAAGGCCACCCTCAAGGCCGTGGAAGCAGGCGCGCAGCTCGACACCGCCAAGGCCGACGGCAAGTCGAAGCTCGACGAAGCCGCCGCCGCAAAGGTCGCCGCCAAGGCAGCCGAGACCAGGAAGGTCGACACCGCTAAGGCGGCGAGCGAAGCCAGGCTCGCCCTCGAGCCAGTCTCGGTCTACGTCAGCCGCGCGACGCAGAAACTTTACGTGCGGCGCAACACGCATAAGGCGTGGCCGGACGGGGGCGAGGTGTTCGATGCGACCATTGAGGTTCCGGTCACGATTCGCAATTCCGACAGGCCGATCGGCACGCATGTGTTCACGGCAACGGCGCGCAACGACGTTGGCCTGCGCTGGACCGTGGTCACGATCGACAACGGCGACGACGCCAAGGGCGCGCTCGACCGCATCAGTATCCCGAAGGATGTGCTCGATCGCATCGCGCCGACCGCATTGCCACGATCCTCGATCATCGTCTCGGATGAGCCGCTGAGCCGCGAGACCAATTACCGTACCGAGTTCGTCGCGGTGCTGAACAATCAGCCCCAGGGCGGCTTTGTGACGCGCCGGCCTACGGTCGAAATCCCGGTTGCGAGCGGCTGGGGCGACGGCGGTTTCGGCTTCCCATTTTTCCAGCGCAGTTGGGAACCCCAACCCCAA
>Ga0306923_10002667_pt1 | contig 16478 bp, 14 predicted proteins | sample sta12Can44000108_FD_203841 | JGI IMG/M metagenome (GOLD analysis project Ga0306923, IMG submission 203841) | Lab enrichment of tropical soil microbial communities from Luquillo Experimental Forest, Puerto Rico - statanox.12C.anox.44.000.108 (v2)... | ecosystem: Environmental > Terrestrial >... | reverse complement strand
CGCGAACGGTGAGGCGGCGGCGCTCTCGCTCGGCATCACGCAGCGGGTCATCGGCCCGCTGACGGAGCTCGCGCTCGCCACCGCCAAGGAGCACACGCGGCTAGCGGCCGAGCTGCAGGTGGCGGCGCTCGAGGCGCTGCACGAGTCACAGGCGACGGCGCTGCGCCAGCTGGCGCAGTGGCCCGACGTCGCGGCTGACCCGCTGCACTTGTGGCATCGAGGGCTCGCGGAGTCGTTCGACTCCGCGCAGCGCGCGCTGACGTTCATGGCAGCGAGCACGCGGCTCGTCGCGCAGGCGGGCGAGCGCCTGCAGACGGCGACGCTCGATACCGGACGGCGCGTCCGCGAGACATTGGACAGTAGCTCCGCCGCGCGCGACACGACTCGGCGGTGATCGGCGGGTCCGGGCTCGGCCATCGAGGCCGGGCCCGGACTGATCTCACGAGGGATCGACCGCCGGCGGGATTCGCTCAGTCGGCGATCGGGGGCCGCCGCCGATGGAAGCCGGTGGCGCGCTCGAACGCGTGAGCGAGCTGGAGCACGCCCCACTCGTCCTGATGACGGCCGACGATCTGTAGGCCCACCGGCAGCCCCTCGTCGGTGAAACCCGCGGGCACGGAGATCGCCGGCAGCCCCGTCACCGTGATGTCCGAGCAGACGCGCATCCAGTCGATGTAGGTCGGCAGGCGGAGACCGTTGATCTCGGTCGGATACGGCTGCGTGACGTCGAACGGCGGCACCTGCACGGCCGGGATCAGCAGGAACTCGTGGCGCTCCATGAACTCGCGCACGCGATGGTAGAGGCGCGCGCGCTGCACCTCGGCCTCGCCGATCTCGCGTGCGGTGAGCTTCAGTCCCTCCTCGGTGTTCCAGACCACCGTGTCCTTCATCTGGTGGCGATGCTGGGCCAGGAGCGGGCCGTACCGGGCGGCGAAGCTCAGCGCGCGCTGAACCTGGAAGATCTGCCGCGCGTCCGCGAAGTCCGGCTGCCCGTCCTCGACGAGGCAGCCGAGCGCCTCGAACGTCGTTCGCTGCGCGTCGAGGACCCGCGTGACGCGCCGGTCGACCGGCAGGCCGCCGAGATCGCGGCTCCAGGCGATGCGCACGCCCTTGAAGTCTCGGCCGAGCTCGCCGCGGAAGCGCTCGCCCGGCTCCGCGATCGCGACCGGCGAGCGGCGGTCGGGTCCAGCCATCACGCTCAGCATCAGCGCCGCGTCGGCCACCGTGCGCGCCATGGGTCCTGGGACGTGCAGGGTGCCCCACGGCGCGTCCGTCGGCCAGGGCGGCACGCGGCCGACGGCGCCGCGCAGACCGACCACGTTGCAGAAGCTCGCCGGGTTGCGCAGCGAGCCGCCGGTATCGCTGCCGTCGGCGATCGGCACCATCCCGCACGCCAGCGCCACCGCGGCGCCGCCGCTCGAGCCGCCGCACGTCTTCGTCGTGTCGTAAGGGTTCAGCGTGCGCCCGAAGACCTCGTTGAACGTCTGCGAGCCCGCCCCGAACTCCGGTGTGTTCGTCTTGCCGAACGTGATGGCGCCGGCGGCCTTCAACCGCTCGACCAGGAGCGCGTCCTGATCGGGAACGTTGTCGCGATAGATCGGCGAGCCGTAGGTCGTGCGGATCCCGCGCGTGGGCACGAGTTCCTTGTGGGCGACCGGCAGCCCGAACAGCGGGCCCGCCGCCGCGCCGCGGGCCAGCGCCGCGTCCTTCTCGCGTGCCTCGGCGAGCGCGCGCTCGGCCGTCAGGGTGACGATCGCGTTCACCTTCGGGTTGACGCGCTCGATCTGCGCCAGGTGCGCCTGGACGACTTCGGTGACGGAGACCTCGCGCGCGCGGATGCGCCGCGCCAGCTCGATCGCGGTGGAGAAGCAGAGGTCGGTACTCATGGGGCCCTTTCCGATTCGGTCTTGCGCGTCGCGCGCGCCCGTGGATGATTCTGGGAGTGCGCGCCGCAGGCCGTCGCGGGGCCGGGGCCCCGTCGGCCGAGGTGCGCTTCTAGATCGAGAACGCAGCTTAACATCATCCGGCCGGTTGAGGAGCCCATGAACGAGACGCGGACACTCGCCCGCTTCGTCGCGGAGACCCGATTCACCGATCTTCCAAGGCGGCTCGTCGAGAACCTCACGATCACCGTCCTCGACACGCTGGGCGCCGCGCTCGTGGGCACGCGGCAGCCGTGGGCGCAGCGCATCGTGGCGGTGACCCGGGCGCTCGGCGGCACGCCCGAGGCGACGGTCGTCCACCAGGGCTGGCGTACGGACGTCGCGCGCGCCGCCTTTGCCAACGGCGTGTTGATCGGTGCGTTCGAGTGCGAGCCGCTCACGGGCTCGCACGCGAGCGGCACCGTGCTGCCGGCGGCGCTCGCGGTCAGCGAGCGCGAGGGGCTCGGCGGCGCCGCGTTCCTCGCCGCGCTGGCCGTCGGCTTCGAGGTCTCGGCACGCATCGCGCGCGCCGCCGTGGGCCTCGAGACCGTGCGCGGCTTTCACAACCCCGGCACGCAGGGGCCGTTCGGCGCGGCCGCCGCGGTGGGCAAGCTGCACGGATTCGACGAGGCGCGGCTGACCGACGCGCTCGGCATCGCCGGCTCGTCGAGCGCGGGGCTCCTGGAGTTCGCGTGGAGCGGCGGCGACACCAAGCGGCTGCACCTCGGCCGCGCCGCCCAGCTCGGGCTCGAGAGCGCGCTCCTGGCGGCTCAGGGGCTGCGTGGCCCCGCGACGGTCCTCGAGGGCCGTTACGGCTACTTCAACGCGTTCTCGACCCCGCCGCGCATGGACCGGCTCCTGGACGGCCTCGGCGCCGAATGGGCGATCGAGCCGCCGTCGCTCAAGTCGTACGCGACCCACGTCACCCAGCAGGCCGTCGTGCAGGCGATCCAGGAGCTCAAGCGGGAGCACGCGCTCCCGCCGCGAGCGATCACGCGGGTCGCGATCCGCGGGGCGGCGCGCATCATGGAGGAGCGGCACGCGGCGCGCGAGCCGACCGACGTGCTGGGCGGCCAGTACAGCCTGCCGTTCACCACGGCCGTCGCGCTGACCCGCGACATGTCCAATCCGCTCGTCTATGATCTGGACGCCGTGCAGGATCCGATCGTGCGCGACCTGGCGCGCCGCATCGAGCTGGTCCCCGACCACGCCGCCCCCGACGCACAAGGGTTCTGGCCCGCGGAGATCGTCATCGAGTGCGCCGGGCAGCGCCACACGCGGCCGACCCGCCCGCACAAGGGTTCGCCGGCCGATCCGTTCACGTGGGAGGAGGCCAACGAGAAGTTTCGGCGCTACACGGCGTCGGTCCTGGGCACGAAACGGGCCGCGGAGATCGCCGACGCGGTGGCCGGCCTCGAGCACGCCGCCGACGTGAGGGCGCTCACGCGGCTCCTGGCCGCGGGCTAGCCCTGCGCCAGGCCGAGGTCGGACCGATCCTCCTCGTCGTCGCCGTTGCGGAGCAGATCGAGCAGGCGCGGATCGGCCGGTACGATGAGGCCCGTCGCGCCTGCCTGCTCGTACTCCTGGCGCAGCCGGCGCCAGGTCTCGCGGTCGTCCGGCATCTTGATCGCGGCCCAGCATTCGAATGCGCCCGTGAGCTTCTCGCGCTCGCGGAATCGCGCGATCGGCTCGACGGCGGCGCGGAATCGCTCCGGCGACTCGCCCAGGCCGACCACGCCGTCGGCCAGGCCGGCGCGGCGATCGCTCGCGGCCTCGAGCAGGACGTGGCAGCGGTGACTCCGCGCGAGCTCGAGGGCCGCGGCGACGGGGGCGGCGCCGTTCGCAGCGCCGCCGAGGGCAAGCGCCACGCGACCGCGCGACAGACGGCTCAAGGTCGCGAGCTTGGCGCCGACATCGTGAGGGGCGCCGAGGTCGGCGCTGGAGACAGGCGCGACGAGTCGGATGCGGCCGGTGATGGTCGCCACGCCCGCCAGGAGCAGCCAGGGGTCGTACCCCTCGCCGTCGAGCCACAGCGAGTCGGCGCCGGCCGACTCCATCGCGCGGGCGTCGGCCAGATAGTCCCCGGAATCCTCGAACTGCCGGGGTAGTCGCACGCCGATCTTCAGCACGGCAACGCCGGGGGCAGGAGGCTCGCCACTCCTACATCTGCGCGCCGAAGACCACGACCATGCGCAGGGCCAGCCCGCCCACCAGGGTCAGGACGGCCGCCAGCATCGCGGGCGTGCGGCGCTCGCTCGAGAAGTGGAGCGCGAGCGGCACCAGGGTGCCGATCAGCACGATCGCCCAGAGGGCCATCCAGCGCGGCGCCAGGAATCGCGAGCCGACCGCGCCCAGGCTCACGAAGAAGACGACCAGCAGCGCCAGCTCGAGCACGGTGAAGTAGCGATCCGCGCGCGTGAGCTTCGCCTCGGCGCTCCGCTCGTGCCGCCCCAGGCGCGACACCAGGCTCAAGGTGGCGGCCGCCACGCTAAGGCCCGACGCCAGGAACAAGGCGCCCAGCGCCCACGTGTCACTCCAGACCGGCTGGTTGCTGACGCTCAGGAGCACGCCGGTGTACCCGGCCAGGAACAGCCCGAAGACCGCGCCGACCGCCACGAACGCGCGGCCGAGCCCGCCGACCAGGAACGGGGCGCGCCCGGTTCGCAGGTTCGCCAGCGCCTCGAGGAACGAGATGAGCGCGAACACACCGAAGATCAGGAGTACCCAGACGCCGACGGACATCGGCGACCAGTACTTGAAGTTGAGCGTGAACGTGCGGCTGTCGATCAGCATGTGCCAGAACCGGAGCGGCCGTCCGAGATCGAGCGTCAAGAGGATCGGGCAGATGACGAGAATCGGCAGGCACAGAAGGAACGCCAGCCGCGCGATGGGCGCGTCGCGCTCGTCGCCCATCAGACGCAGGATCGCGCCGAGCGCGTAGACGCCGCCGGCGATCCCACCCAGGAAGAAATACCAGACGATGTACCACTCCCACTGCGGAGCCGTGACGAAGTGCTCGATCATGGCGTTACTCCTTGCCGCCGCGCTCGCGGAACGCGAAGACGGCGCCGACGACCCCCACCACGGCCGTGGCCAGCGACGCGAGGTAGCTGCGCGCATTGTTCCGGCTCGGCAAGACGGCGCTCTCGGTCGGCGGCAGCCCGTAGACCTCCGGCTTGTCGGTCAAGAGAAACAGAGCGTGGAGCCCGCCGTATTCCTTCTCGCCGTAGAGCCGCGCCTCCGCCATCCCCTGCCCGCGCAGCTGGTTCAGGCGCGCGCCGGCGACCTCCTTCATCGTGCTCAGATCGCCGAACTTGATCGACTCGGTCGGGCACGCCTTGGCGCAGGCCGGCATCAGGTTGGCCTGCAGCCGGTCGTAGCAGAACGTGCACTTGCGAGCCAGGCCGCTCGCCTCGTCGAAGCCGATGACGTGGTACGGGCAGGCCGCGATGCAGTCGCGGCAGCCGTTGCACACGCTGGGCTGGATGTAGACGGTGTCGAACTCGGTCCGGATGATCGCGTTCGTCGGGCACACTTCCATGCAGCTCGCCTGCGCGCAGTGCTTGCAGACGTCGCTCATCATGTTCCAGGCCACGCCGCCCTTGGCGGTGCTGCGCTCGTGGAACTGGACGTGACGCCAGTTCTGCTCGTCGAGCTGCCCCGTGTTGTCGTAGCCGTCGCCGAACTCGGGCGCGTGCCCGGGAAGCTGGTTCCACTCCTTGCACGCGACCTCGCAGGCCTTGCAGCCGATGCAGAGCGTCGTGTCGGTGAAGAAGCCGACCGTTCGCGCCATTGCGGTTCTCCTATCCGATCGCCATCAGATTGGGCACGACCTTCGCGAAGCCGCGCGCCTGGACGTACAGGTCGAGCGGCAGCGCGACGAGCTCGTCGACCACCGGCACGGCCCCGGCCTCCTTGCGAAGATCGATCGTGATCACGTACGTCCGGCAGCTCTCGCAGGCGTCCGCGCGCAGGTGCGGAAAGCGCTCGGCGTCGGCGAAGATGGGCAGCTTGCTCGTGGCCTGCTCGCCACAGCCGGGACACGTCATGCGCTGATGCACCCAGCTCTCGCCGCACCGGCAGCACAGGAGCATGCGCGGCCCGCTCACGAGCGTCTCGCCGGCGTCGGCCAGGTACGACAGCTGCGGCAGGCCGCCGCAGCGAGGACAGCCGCGCTCCGCCGGCCCGCCCGAGCACGCCTCGCCGGCCGCCGCGCCGAGCGCTTCGAGCACCGGCGCGGCCGCGGCGCGGCCCAGATATTGATCGACCGGCGCCTGGGCCTCGCCGGCGAGCCACTTCGCGACGAATCCCGCGGGATCGCCGTCGCGAACCCGCTCGCGAGCCGCCGCGCCGAGCGCCGCCGGCCCCGCCTTGAGCGTGGCGTCGATGATCCCACTCATGACGCGGTCGGCCGCATACGCGGCGAGCCGCGCCGGGTCGGGTCGATCGTCCCGCGCCGTCATGAACGCGGGCTCCTGGACGTCCAGGAGCGCCTCGTAGAGCCGCAAGAGCTCCGTCACGAACGCGTAGCGCTCGGCGAGCAGCCGGGCCCGGCGACGCCGCCGGGCCCACGCCTCGTTCGCCAGCGATGCGACGGCCGCCTCGTTCATCATCCGATCTTCTCGATGTTCACCAGGAAGGCCTTGAACTCCGGCGTCCGCGAGTTGGCGTCGCCCACGAACGGCGTCAGCGCGTTGGCGAGCCAGTTGGCGCCCTTGGTCGGATCCCGGTCGGCCGCGATGCCGACGAAGCCCCAGTGGATCGGGATGCCGATGTGATAGACCTTCTTGCCGTTGACCTCGAGCCCGCCCAGGCGCTTGGTCACCACCGCGAGCACCTCGAGCTTGCCGCGCTTGGAGGTGACGCGAACGCGATCGCCGTTCTTGATGCCCTTTTCCTTCGCGACTTCTTCCGGCACCTCGACGAACGGCTTGGGCTGAAGCCCGACCAGCGCCGGCACGTGCTGCGTGACGTAGTGCTCGTGCTCGGTCAGCCGGTAGCTGGTCGCGATGTACGGATAGTCCTTGGCGGTGCCGAACCGGTTCTCGCGACCGCCTTGCTTGTCGTACAGGAAGACGACCGGCGACTCCGACTGCTTGGGATGCAGCGGGTTCTCGACCGGCGACTCGACCGGCTCGTAGTGCTCGGGGAACGGTCCGTCGAGCATCGAGTTCGAGAAGAGCCGTCCGACGCCCTCCCCGTTCATGATGAACGGCCCCCACCGCTTCGGATCTTTCGGATCCATGGTCGGCGGATAGTCAGGCACGTCACCCTTCCACTTCTTGTCCGTCGCGTCCCACTCGATACCCGGACGCGCCGGGTCCCACGGCTTGCCGTTGAGGTCGGCGGAGGCGCGGTTGTACATGACACGGCGGTTGAGCGGCCAGCTCCACGCCCAGCCGTGATAGAAGCCCATACCCGTCGGATCGTTTTTCTTGGGATCCTGCACGCCGGCGCGACGCTTCGAGAGGTTGCCGGCGTCGGGATATGAGCCGGTGTAGATCCAGTCGCCGGCAGTGGTCGTGCCGTCGTCCTTGAGAGCGCCGAAGGTCGCCATCCGCTTGCCCGTCGTCAGATCGAAGCCGTTGATCTCCTGGCAGAGCTCGTCGAGCTCCGGCTTCAGCGGGTCCTTGTAGTTCATCGTCAGCGCGTTGAGCGGGTCGGGGAACTTGCCGCCCTGCTGCGCGTAGAGCTTCTTCACACGCGCGAACACGTCGGCCAGCACCCAGTGGTCGTGGCGGGCGCCTTCCGGCTTGATCGCCGCCTCCTTCCACTGCATCCAGCGGCCGCTGTTCACGAAGGAGCCGTCCTTCTCGATCCAGTGCGTGCTCGGCACCATGAACACTTCGGTCTGGATCGTCTTGGGATCCGCGCCAGGCCGCCGCCAGAACTCCGAGCTGGTCGTCGGCAGCGGGTCCATCACCGCCAGCCACTTGAGGTTGCCGAGGGCGGTCATCACCTGGTTGGCGTCGGGACCGATGCTGGTCGCGGTCATGCCCGACAGGATCAGGCCCTCCATCTTCTTCTTGAGCGCCTGGTCATAGATCGAGATCCACGAGGAGTTCGTGGCCGGCTTCGGAACGAAGTCGAACGCGTACTCGTTCTTGTCGGTCGCCTTGTCGCCGTACCAGCCCTTGAGCAGGCTGACCATGAACTTCCGGTAGTTCGTGCCGAAGAAGTTCCAGGAGTTCGCGTCGAACTTCTTGGGCGCGCTCTGCGTGACGTAGTCGTCGAGGTTCTTCTGGCCCGGCGCCGGGATGCGCAGGTAGCCGGGCAGGATCTCCCACGAGATCGCGTTGTCGGTGTTGCCCTGGATGTTGGCGTGACCGCGCTCGGCGTTCATGCCGCCGCCCGGGCGCCCCATGTTGCCGAGCAGGAGCTGCAGGAGGGCGGCGCTGCGGATCAGCTGGCCGCCGGTGGTGTGGTGCGTGAGGCCGACCGCGTAGACGATCGTCATCACCTTGTCGGGCCGGCCGGTCTCGCCGACGATCTTGGCGATCTCGAGGAACTGCTCCTCGGGGATGCCGGTGATCGAGGCGACCACGTCGGGCGTGTAGCGGGAGTAATGTTTGCGGAGCAGCTGGAACACCGAGCGCGGATGCTCGAGCTGCATGTCGCGCTTGGCCAGCGCCACACCGGCCGACGCGTGGGTCGGGCCCGGAGTCGCCGACACGATCTCCTTCTGGGCGCGCTCGAAGGCCGCTTGGGCAGGCGCGTCCCCCTCGTAGGCCCACGTCGACATGTCGTACGTGCGCTTGACCGGGTCGTAGCCGCTGAACAGGCCCTCGTTGAAGCCAAACCCGTCCTTCACGATGAAGGACGCGTTCGTGTAGTTGCGGACGTACTCGTGGTGAATCAGGTTCTTCTGGAGAACGTAGTTGATCAGGCCGCCGAAGAACGCGACGTCGGTCCCGGTCCGGATCCGCGCGTAGACGTCCGACACCGCCGAGGTGCGGGTGAACCGCGGATCGATGTGGATCATCTTCGCGCCGCCGCCGTTGCCGATGCCGCGCTTGGGATCGAGCTTCGCCTTCAGGAACCACTGGAAGCCGACCGGGTGCGCCTCGGCCGGATTGGCCCCGTTGATCATGATCACGTCGGCGTGACGGATGTCACGCCAGTGATTCGTCATCGCGCCCCGCCCGAATGTGGCCGCCAGACTGACGACCGTCGGGCCGTGTCAGACTCGGGCCTGCTGTTCTATGTGCACCACCCCCAGGGTGCGCATGAGCTTGGCCGCGAAGTAGCCCTCTTCGCTGCTGAAGGTGGCGCCTCCGGCGAACGCGACGCCCTCGGTGCGGTTCACGGTGTTGCCCTTGGCGTCCTTGGCGACGAACGTCGCGTCGCGCGACTCCTTGATGCGCTGGGCGAGGCGGTCGAGCATCTCGTCCCAGGAGATCTCCTGCCACTTGTCGCTGCCCGGCGCGCGGTAGAGCGGCTTCTCGACCCGGCGGCTCGAAATCGCGAGCTGCATCGCCGTGGCGCCCTTCGGGCAGAGCCGGCCCTCGTTGACCGGGCTATCGGGGTCGCCCTCGATCTGGAGGAGCTTGCTGTGCCCCTTGCCGTCCTCCTTGGTGAAGGCGATGATCGAGCACCCGACCGCGCAGTACGGACACAGCGAGTGCACTTCCTTCGCCCCGTCGATCCGGAGGTTCTGCTGCACCTGGACCGCCTCGGCGAGGTCGAACCCCAAGGGCGTGGCGCCCAGCGCCCCCGCACTGACGGCGCCGAGCTTGACGAAATCCCTTCGAGTCATCTGGGCCATGTTCGCGTCCCTCCTACGAAGCGAGAGCGGCGTTGGTATCGCCGATCAATAACATCCGAACGCTCACACGAGTTCCGCGACCCCCGGCACCACACGATGGGCGCCGGCGTAGAGGTTGAACCCGCCGTTGCGCACGAACCCGATCAGGGTCATGTCGGCGGCGAGCGCCATCTGAACCGCCATGCTGGACGGCGCCGAGACCGCGGCGATCACCGGGATCCTGGCCGTCAGGGCCTTCTGCACGATCTCGAAGCTGACCCGGCCGCTGACCATGAGCACGTGCCGGTCGAGCGGCACGCCGCGGGCCAGCACCATGTGGCCGATGACCTTGTCCACGGCGTTGTGACGCCCGATGTCCTCGCGGAGCACGACGAGCCGGCCGTCGGCGTCGAAGAGCCCGGCGGCGTGCAGGCCACCGGTCTTCTCGAACGTCGACTGCGCGTCGTGCATCGCGGCCGTGAGACCGATGACGCGGTCGATGGTGATCACGAGGTCCGACTTGACGGGTGGGAGCGCCGCGCGAATCGCGTCGATGGTGGCCTTGCCGCAGAGACCGCAGGACGAGGACGCCACGAAGTTGCGCCGCAACCGCTCCCGGGCGACCCGCGCGTCGCCCTTCAGGAGCACGTTCATGACGTTGCTGTCGTCGGGGTCGCCGTCGGGCCCACGATAGCGGGCGATGACGTCGAGATCGTCCGCGCCACCGATGATGCCTTCCGAGAAGAGGAAGCCCGCGACGAGCTCTTCGTCGTCGCCGGGCGTACGCATCGTGACGCTGAGATTCACCCCACCCAGACGGATCTCGAGGGGCTCTTCGACCGCGAGATGATCCTGGCATTCCGAGGCAGCGTGGTCGCGAACCTTGACGACCCGATGACGGACGGCCGGGACACCGCGCGGGGCTTCTAGATCGGGGTCTAGACTCATCGGCTCTCCCATGGAACCAGAGTCTATCTTTCGAGCTCGGATTGCCCGAACTAGCCTACGGCGTGATCAGCCATATGCTATTTCGAGCGCAATTCTAGGCGTTTGTCTCACACCTCGTCAAGAGCTATTCCGGGCGGCGGCGGAGCGCCTCGCGAGGCGCTAAAGGTTGGCGGCGAAGCGAGCGGCGCTAGCGCTTGCCGGCTTCTTCGTCGACCAGGGTCTGGAAGGCGTCGGCCGAGAGCGCGCCGCGAATGACGCGGTCGCCGATCACGAAGCTCGGCGTGGCGTCGAGTCCGAGCGCGGCGGCGAGGGTCAGGTTCGCCTGCAGGGCCCGGTCGGTCTCGGACGACATCATGTCGGTCTTGAGCTTGGCCGAGTCGAGCCCGACCGACGAGGCCAGGGCCAGGAGAGCGTCGAGGGTGAAGTCGCCGCTGAAGGCGAGCATGGCGCGATGGAGCTTCGGCCATCCGCCCTGCTGCTGAGCGGCCACGGCGGCGCGGGCCGCGAGGACCGACGGCTCGCCAAGCACCGGGAAGTTCTTGTAGACCACGCGGACCGATTTGTTGGAGTTCAGGATCTGGTCGATCGTGGACGCGACGCTGCGGCAGTGCACGCACCGGTAGTCGAAGAACTCGACGATGGTGACCTTGCCCTGCGCGTTGCCTTCGACCGGGGAGGCCTGATCCGCGAAGAGCGCCTGCCGGTGGTCGTGGATGGCCTGCTTGGACCTCATCGCGGCGGACGCCGACTGCCGCTGCTGCAGCCGCTTGAACGCTTCCGCGAGCACCTCGGGCTCCCGCAGGAGATAGTCCCGCACGATCTTCTCGATCTCCTCCTGGGAGAGCTTCTGATCCTGCGCGCCGACCGTCGAGACGGCGGCCAGCGCCGACACGACGAGACCGAGGAGCGCGGCGATAGTGCGGGATCGCAGGTGATGCATGAGCTATCTCGAAGTATAGCCCGATCGGCCCTCAGGCGAGCAGTGCCAGGGGCTCCTCGATCAGGTCGGCGAGGGTGCCGAGGAACTGTGCGGCGCGCGCGCCGTCGAGCGCCCGGTGATCGCACGACAAGGTCAGCACCATCGTGGGTTGAACGACCGGGCGGCCCTCGAGCGCGACCACCCGGTCGGCGATGCGGCCGACCGCGAGAATGGCCGCCTGCGGGGGATTGACGATGGCGCTGAACGCGTCAACGCCGTACATCCCGAGATTGCTGATCGTGAATCCACCACCCTGGATGTCGGCGGGCCGCAGCTTTCCGGCCTGAGCGCGGCCGACCACGTCCGCGCGTCGGGCGGCGAGCTCGGGCAGACGCAAGGTGTCGGCGCGGTGGATGACCGGCACGACCAGGCCGTCCTCGATCGCGACCGCCAGGCCGAGATTGATCTCGGCATTCTGCACGATCGCGCCGTCCCGCCACGAGGCGTTGGCGCGCGGGTGGAGCGACAGCGCCGCCGCGACCAGCTTGACCAGGAGATCCGTGTAGGTGACGTGCGCACCCGTCTGTTTGCGCGCCCGGTCGAGCCACGTGGCCAGGCGGCCGACGTTGACCTCGCGCACGAGATAGAAGTGCGGCGCGCTCGTCCAGCTCGCGGTCATGCGCTCGGCCATGATGCGCCAGACGGTGCCGACGCCTGGCGCCGCCTCGCGCGTCGCGGCGGCCGGCGGCGCGGTCACCGCCGGACGGGCCGGCGACGGAACGTCGCCCGCCAGGACGGCGCCTCCCGGGCCAGAGCCGCGAAGCGCGGAAAGATCCAGGCCGCGCTCGGCGGCGAGTCGACGCGCCTTCGGTGAGGCCGCGACCAGCCGCCCGGCTTGCCCGTTACCGGACGCCGGCGGCTTCTGGCTCTCGACATAGGCGAGGACGTCGGCCTTCTCGATCCGACCGGTGGCTGTCCGGATGCGGCCGAGATCGACTCCGTGCTGCTCGGCGATCCGACGCGCCAGGGGGGAGGCCTTCACCCCGCCCGCCGGTGCACCGCCGGCCGCCGGCATCGCCGGGACGGCGCCGGTCGCGGCCGCGCTGGCAGCGGGCATGACGGGCGCCGCGGCGCCGGCGCCGCCGGCCTCGCCGGCGCCCAGGATGAGCGCGATCGTGCGTCCCACGGGCACCACGTCGCCCTCGGCCGCGGTCACGTCGCGGAGCACGCCCGACGCCGGCGCCTCGATCTCGACCGTGACCTTGTCGGTCTCGATCTCGACGATCGGCTCACCCTTTTGCACCGTGTCGCCCGGGCGCTTGAGCCAGTGGACGACCTTGCCGGTCTCCTGCGCCAGCTCGAGGGCCGGCATGATGACGTGGGTCGGCATCGCGGTCTCCGAGCTCAGCCGGTGAAGACGTCGCGGGCGACGAGGAGCGCGCGCTCGATCGCGGCGGCGTCGACGTCGAGGTGGGTGACGGCGCGGATCGTGCGCGCCCCGAGGGCGCCCATGCGCACACCGCGGGCGAGCATGCGCTCGACCGCCGCCCCCGCGGGGAGCGCGCCGGTCAGCTCGAAGAAGACGATGTTGGTCTCGATCGTCGCCGGGTCGATGCTCACGCCTGGTAGCCGCGCGAGGCCCTCGGCCAGCCGCCGCGCGTTCGCGTGGTCCTCGGCCAGACGCTTGACGTGATGGCGCAGCGCCCAGACACCGCCGGCGGCGATGATGCCGGCCTGCCGCATGGCGCCGCCCATCTGCTGCTTGCACCGCCACGCCTCGTCGATGAACGCGCGCGAGCCCGCCAGCGCGGCGCCGACCGGCGCGCCGAGCCCCTTGGTGAAGTCGATCCACGCCGAGTCGAACGGCGCCGCGTAATCGCGCGCCGAGACGCCGGTCGCGACCACCGCGTTCATCAGACGCGCGCCGTCCAGGTGGGTCGCCAGGCCGTGGCGCCGTGCCACCGCCGCGACCGCCTCGATGCGCTCGAGCGGCCACACGGAGCCGCCGCCGAGATTGCTGGTCTGCTCGACCCAGACGAGCCGGCTCCGCGGTGCGTAGCGCGAGGCGGGACGCACGGCCGCCTCGACCGCGGCGGCGTCGAACTGGCCCCGGGCGCCGTCGAGCGAGCGCACGTTGACGCCGGCCAGCGCCGCCGGCCCGCCGGTCTCGAAGTGGATCGGATGGGCGGTGTGATGTGCGATCACCTCTTCGCCGGGCCGCGCATGCACGCGCAGCGCGATCTCGTTGTACATCGTGCCGGACGGCAGGAACACGGCCGCGTCCTTGCCCAGGAGCTCGGCGACCATCTCGCAGAGCAGATTGACGGTCGGGTCCTCGAGCTTCTGCTCGTCGCCCACCTCCGCCTCGCACATGAAGCGGCGCATCTCGGCGGTGGGCCGCGTGACGGTGTCGCTGAACAGATCGACGTCGAGGCGCCCGGGGGACGGCATGGGGCTCACGCTTTCCGGCAGAGGGCCTTCGCCGCGCCGGCGACCGCCTTCTCCGAAGGCACCGTGAGATCCTCCAGGACTGGCGAGAACGGCACCGGCACGTCCATGGCGCCGATCCGCTTCACGGGCGCGTCGAGATGGTAAAACGCGCCCTCGGCGATCACCGACGCGATCTCGGCGGTGACGCCGTAGCGCTCGTAGCCTTCGTCCACCACGATCGCGCGCGACGTCTTCTGGACGGAGTCGATCAAGGTCTTCTTGTCGAGCGGCCACGTCGTGCGCGGGTCGATCACCTCGGCGCTGATGCCCGACTCCTCGAGCAGCTTGGCGGCGCCGAGAGCGACCGCGACCATGCTGCTGGTCGCCACGATCGTGATGTCCGTCCCGGTCCGCTTTACCTCGGCGACGCCGAACGGGATCGTGTAGTCCTCGGCGGGCACCGGCCCCTTGACCCGGTACATCATCTTGTCCTCGAAGATGACCACGGGGCTGTCGTCGCGGATCGCGGTCTTCATCAAGCCCTTGGCCTCGTACGGGCCCGACGGGAGCGCGACCTTGAGGCCGGGGATGTGGCTGACCCACGCGTGCAGCGACTGTGAGTGCTGGGCCGCCGAGCGGCGGGTCGCCCCGAGCGTCGTGCGAAAGACGATCGGCACCTTGATCTTGCCGCCCGACATGTAGTGCGCCTTGGCGGCCTGGTTGACCATCTGATCCATCGTCAACGTGATGAAATCCCCGAACATCACGTCGACGACCGGCCGCATGCCCGTCATCGCCGCGCCGACGCCGATGCCGGCGTAGCCGGGCTCCGAGATGGGCGTGTCGATGATCCGCTGCGTGCCGAACTCCTGCACCAGCCCGGTGAGCGTCTTGAACGGGTGGCCGGCCTCGGCCACGTCCTCGCCGATGAGGAACACGCGCGGATCGCGGCGCATCTCCTCCGCAATCGCTTCCTTGACCGCCTCGCCGTACGTCAGCTCTCGCTCGCTCATGACGCCCTCCGTGGTCGCCCCGATGGCCCGGGGCACCCGCGAGGCTCGCCCGATCGGGGCGCAGAGTCAAGAGGTCGCGCTAGAATCTCCGCTATGGCGACGGACGACGACGCCGAGGCGACGCGGCCGCAGGAGGTCGGAATCGCCGACGCAATGGCGCTCGCCCGCAAATTGCAAGACGAGGCGCGGATGGAGGCTGCCGACGAGCTCTATCGCCGCGTCCTCGCGGTAGCGCCCGACTACCCCGATGCCCTGAACTTCCGCGGCGTCGTCGCCTTCCAGCTCGGGCGCACGGACGATGCCGAGGCGTTGATGCGGCGGGCGATCGAGCTCGCCCCGGGCTATGCCGACGCCTACAGCAACCTCGGCAACGTGCTCCTGCATCAGAAGCGCGAGCTGGACGCGATGGCCTACTACGAGAAGGCGCTCGCGCTCCAGCCCGGTCTGGCGGACGCGCACAACAACCTCGGCAACGCCTACCAGCAGCAGAAGCGTTACGAGGACGCCCTGGCCTGCTACGAGCGCGCGATCGGGCTGCGGCCGGACATGGCCGACGCCCACTTCAATCTCGGCAAGGCCCTCGAGGCGCTGGATCGCCATCCCGAGGCGCTCACCGCGTTCCGGCGGGCCGTCCAGCTCCGACCGTTCCATTTCGATTCGTACCGCCGGCTGGGCGCGATGCTCTACGCGTCCAACCGCGTCGACGAAGCGGCGGACGTGTACCGGACGTGGCTGTCGCTCGATCCGAACAGCCCGGTGGCACGGCATCTCCTCGCGGCCTGCACGGGGCAGGCAGTGCCGTCGCGCGCGTCAGACGCGTGCGTGCGCACCATGTTCGAGGCCTTCGCCGAGAGCTTCGACGAGGTCCTCGCGAGGCTGCAGTATCGGGCGCCGGCGCTGGTCGCCCAGGCCGCGGCCGAGGTGATGGGCCCGCCCGAGGCTCGGCTCGAGATCCTCGACGCCGGGTGCGGCACCGGGCTCTGCGCCGAGCGCTTCAAGCCGTATGCCCGCCGCCTGGTGGGTGTCGATCTCTCGCGCGAGATGCTCAAGCGGGCCGGGACGCGGAAGCTCTACGACGAGCTGGTCCTCGGCGAGCTGACGGCCTACGTCGGCGCGATGCCGGGGGCGTGGGACCACATCGTGTCGGCCGACACGCTCGTCTACTTCGGCGACCTGGCGCCGGTGATGGCGGCGGCGTGCCGCGGGCTACGCCCGGGCGGCCACCTGGTGTTCACGCTCGAGCGCGTGGACGAGGGTGACGCGCCACAGGGCTTCAAGATCAATCCGCACGGCCGCTACAGCCACACGGAGAGCTACGTGCGTCGGGTCCTGGCCGCGGCCGGGCTCGAGGCTCGCCAGGTCACGCGCGTTCATCTCCGGCTCGAGCTGAACAAACCCGTCGAGGGGCTGCTGGTCGGCGCCTCGCGCGACGCCTGAGCCCGCCGCGGCTAGGACGTCACCGTCAGCTTCTCGTAGAGCGCCGAGAGGATCTCGTCGATCCC
>Ga0306923_10002665_pt1 | contig 16483 bp, 15 predicted proteins | sample sta12Can44000108_FD_203841 | JGI IMG/M metagenome (GOLD analysis project Ga0306923, IMG submission 203841) | Lab enrichment of tropical soil microbial communities from Luquillo Experimental Forest, Puerto Rico - statanox.12C.anox.44.000.108 (v2)... | ecosystem: Environmental > Terrestrial >... | reverse complement strand
ATCACCATCTCGTCGTGATCCTCGTCGAACATGGTGTTCAGCACGCTGTCCGGCTCGGTGTAGAGCCCGGCGAACATCTCGCGGTAGGCCCGGGCGACGCGGGCCGGGGTGTCCTGCAGGCCATCTCTCTCGGGGTCTTCGCCGATCGCATACAGCAACTCGCGGATCGCCGCCTCGGCACGTTGCTGGTCGAACGCCCGTATGCGGCCAACCGTGGTGCGGGTATCCGGCCCCAAATCCGGCAAGGCCATCGAATCCTCCGTTCGTCAGCCGTGGGCCGGCGGGTTGGACCGGCTCACCTCGTCGTCCGACTGGTCAGGGGACTTTCCGGCATCCGGGTCGGATTGACCGGCCGATGGATAAGGCGGATATGGCGGGTACAAGGGATTGGCCTGAGCTTGTTGGCCCGGCTGGCCGGGGTAACCCGGATAGCCCTGGGCCGGCTGCGGCCAATAGGGCTGCTGCGGGGGCTGCGCCGGCGGATGCCAATAACCCGGCGGCTGTTGCTGCGGCGGCCATCCCGGCGCATACCAGCCCGCCGGGGCGCCGTAGTCGGGCTGGGTGGGGCCCTGCGGCGCGGGCTCACGATTGCCGCTCCCCTGGCCACCATGAGAACCGTTGGGGCCGTGCGCCCTTCTGTCGGCCTCCGCCCGCGCGTCCTCGGCGGCCTGGCTGGCCCGTGCGATGGCGGCCTTGAAGGCCGGCTCGGCGACGGGCGGTGGCCAGGGGTCACCCCGCTCGATCGCCAGTTCGCCGGGCGTCTTGATCGGCGGCTTGTCCGACGGGATGCGGCCGCCGAAATCATCGAACATGGTGAGCCGGGGCCGCTTCTGGACGCCGGCGAAGATGCCCTCCAGCTCGGCTCGATGCAACGTTTCCTTTTCCAGCAGCTGGCCGGCCAACGTGTCGAGCACGTCGCGGTATTCGCTCAGAATCTCCCAGGCCTCGGTGTGCGCCGCCTCGATCAGCTTGCGGACCTCATCGTCGATGTCGCGGGCGACCTCGTGCGAATAGTCCGCCTGGGTTCCCATGGTGCGGCCCAGGAACGGATCGCCGTGCTCGGTGCCATACTTGACCGCACCGAGCTTGGAGCTCATCCCGAATTCGGTGACCATCGCGCGGGCGACCTTGGTGGCCTGGTCGATGTCGGACACCGCGCCCGTCGTCGGCTCGCGGAAAACCAATTCCTCGGCGGCGCGACCACCCATCGCGAACACCAGCTGCGCGATCATCTCCGAACGGGTCCGCAGGCCCTTGTCTTCCTCCGGCACCGCAACGGCGTGCCCGCCCGTGCGCCCTCGCGCCAGGATCGTCACCTTGTAGACCGGGTCGATATCCGGCATCGCCCAAGCCGCCAGGGTGTGCCCGCCCTCGTGGTAGGCGGTGATCTTCTTCTCGTGCTCGCTGATGATCCGGCCCTTGCGGCGCGGGCCGCCGATCACCCGGTCCACCGCCTCCTCCAGCGCCGGGCCGGTGATGACGGTGCCGTTCTCGCGCGCGGTCAGCAGCGCGGCCTCGTTGATGACGTTGGCCAGGTCGGCGCCGGTCATGCCGACGGTGCGCTTGGCCAGCCCGTCGAGGTCGGCGTCCGGGCCGATCGGCTTGCCCTTCGAGTGAACTTGCAGCACCGCGCGGCGACCCGCCAGGTCGGGGTTGGACACCGGGATCTGCCGGTCGAAGCGGCCCGGCCGCAGAAGTGCGGGGTCCAGGATGTCGGGCCGGTTGGTGGCCGCGATCAGGATGACGCCGGCCCGCGGGTCGAAGCCGTCCATTTCCACCAGCAACTGGTTCAGCGTCTGCTCGCGCTCGTCGTGGCCACCGCCCAGCCCGGCGCCGCGCTGGCGGCCTACCGCGTCGATCTCGTCGACGAAGATGATGCACGGGCTGTTCTGTTTGGCCTGGTCAAACAGGTCGCGCACCCGCGACGCGCCGACACCGACGAACATCTCCACGAAGTCGGAGCCCGAGATCGTGAAGAACGGCACCCCGGCCTCTCCGGCCACGGCGCGGGCCAACAGCGTCTTGCCGGTGCCGGGTGGGCCGTAGAGCAGCACGCCCTTGGGGATCTTGGCGCCCAGCGCCTGGTAGCGACCGGGGTTCTGCAGGAAGTCCTTGATCTCGTAGAGCTCCTCGACCGCCTCGTCGACGCCCGCGACGTCGGCGAACGTGGTCTTGGGCATGTCCTTGGAGAGCTGCTTGGCGCGCGATTTGCCGAACCCGAAGCCCATCCGGGCGCCGCCCTGCATCCGGGAGAACATCACGAACAGCCCCACCAGCAAAAGCAGCGGCAGCACGTACACCAGCAGCTCGCTCAGGATGCTGCCCTGGTTGACGACGGTGCTGACCTTTGCGTTCTTGGCGGTGAGCGAGTTGAATAGGTCGACGGCGTATCCGCTGGGGTATTTGGTGATGACCTTGTCGGAATTGTCGGTGTCGTTGTTGCCCTTCTTCAGGGTCAGCCGCAGTTGCTGTTCGCGATCGTCAATCTGTGCGCTCTTGACGTTGTCGCTGTTGATCTGGGCCACCGCCACCGAGGTGTCGACGGGCTTGTAACCGCGGGTGTCGTCGTTGAAGTAGAAGAACGACCAACCCAGCACCACCACGACAGCGACCGCCGTGAGAATGCGGACCAAGTTTTTCCGGTTCATCAATCATCGGCCTTGTCGGCCAGGTCCTTCCCCGATACACGAAGCTGGAAACGTCCAGGTTACCGTTAGTGGCGATCGCAAGCCCCGGCAGAGCCGGGGAGAAGCGGGTCGCCACCATCCCGTTGAGACAACGACCGGCAGTTCCCGGCGGGTCGCGACGCGGAGTGTGCATCGAGGGCGTTGAGAGTGCACATAGGGCGACGACACGTCGAGGGGATCAACCCTGAGTGCACTCGGAACGTCGGCCGTCGACGTCTTAGTCGTAATGGCGCGCCTCGACCACGTTGCCGTCCGGGTCAGCGAAGTAGTACGCGTGTGGCGCCCACCCCCTGGCCCCGAAGGTGTCGTGCATCCGCGCGCTTGTGTCGACGCCGGCTGTCTGCAGACGCCGATCGAGTTCGTCAAATTCGGACTTCGACAGCGCAAGACAGACGTGATTGACCGGATGGCCAGCACTGCCTTGGACCTGTGCGAACGACCCCAGACCGGCGGCCATCTCCAGTGGCATTAGGTCGATGATGGAGTCCTCGCACACCCGCACGCTCGGGAACGGGGCTTCGCCGGCCTCGAACTCGTCAAACCGCACCGGCGTAAGCCCGATCACCCTCGAGTAGAAATCCATCGATGCCCGCGGATCCTTCGTCCACAAGACGATGTGGTCCAACCGCATGCACCAATATGATCCGCGCCTCCACCCGCGATATCTACAGCTAATTCCAATCAGGCCGAGCCCTTTTCAGCCCGGGGTCGTTGTGATTTGGTGAGACGGTGCCCTTATCAACCGAACGGTTAGTAGACACCAATGGTGTGCGGCTGCGGGTGATCGAAGCGGGCGACCGCGGCGCGCCCGTGGTGCTCCTGGCCCACGGCTTCCCCGAACTGGCCTATTCATGGCGGCACCAGATTCCGGTGCTCGCCGAGGCCGGCTATCACGTGCTGGCACCCGATCAGCGGGGGTATGGCGGCTCTTCTCGGCCGGATGCGATCGAGGCGTACAACATTCACGAATTGACCGCCGACCTGGTGGGCCTGCTCGACGACGTGGGCGCCGAGCGCGCCGTCTGGGTTGGTCACGACTGGGGTGCCATCGTGTTGTGGAACATGCCACTGCTGCACCCCGACCGAGTCGCTGCGGTAGCCGCGCTGAGCGTTCCCCCGCTACCCCGCCCTCGCAAGCCGCCGATGCAGGTGTTTCGCCGCATATTCGGCGAAAACTTCTTCTACATGCTCTATTTCCAGGAACCGGGCGTCGCCGACGCCGAACTCAACGGTGATCCCGCCCGGACGATGCGCCGGATGATGGCTGCCGTGCGGGCGCCCGGAGACGAAAGCGCGGCGATGCGCATGGCGGCGCCAGGACCCGAAGGTTTCGTCGATCGGCTGCCCGAACCAAACGGGCTGCCGGACTGGATCAGCCAGGAGGAGCTCGACCACTACATCGGCGAGTTTTCCCGCACCGGGTTCACCGGCGGCCTGAACTGGTACCGCAATATGGATCGCAACTGGGAGACCACCCCGCACCTCGAGGGCGCCATGATCACGGTGCCGTCGTTGTTCATCGGCGGCACAGCCGATCCCGTGTTGGCGTTCACCCGCACCGACCGCGCCGCCCAAGTGATCTCCGGGCCGTACCGCGAGGTGATGATCGACGGCGCGGGACACTGGCTGCAGCAGGAACGGCCCGACGAGGTGAACGCGACCCTGTTGGAGTTCCTCAACGGATTGGAGCTGCGATGAGCGCGCCCCTGCGTTTCGGCGTCTTCATCACGCCGTTTCACCCCACCGGCCAATCCCCCACCGTGGCACTGGAATACGACATGGAGCGCGTCGTCGCCCTGGACCGCCTCGGGTTCGACGAAGCCTGGTTCGGCGAACATCACTCCGGTGGCTACGAGCTGATCGCCTGCCCCGAAGTGTTCATCGCGGCCGCAGCGGAACGGACAAAGCACATCCGGCTCGGCACCGGAGTGGTCTCGTTGCCCTACCACCACCCGCTCATGGTGGCCGACCGGTGGGTGCTGCTGGACCACCTGACCCGCGGCCGGGTCATGTTCGGTACCGGTCCCGGCGCGCTCCCGTCGGACGCGTACATGATGGGCATCGACCCGGTCGAACAGCGGCGGATGATGCAGGAATCCCTCGAGGCAATCCTTGCGCTGTTCCGCGCCGCACCCGCTGAGCGAATCGACCGCCACTCCGACTGGTTCATGTTGCGCGACGCGCAGTTGCATGTCCGGCCCTACACCTGGCCATACCCGGAGATCGCCACGGCGGCAATGATTTCGCCGTCCGGGCCGCGCCTGGCCGGTGCGCTGGGCACGTCGCTGCTGTCGCTGTCGATGTCGGTGCCGGGCGGTTACGCCGCGCTGGAGACCACGTGGCAGGTGGTGCGCGAGCAGGCCGCGAAGGTCGGCCGGGACGAGCCGGATCGGGGCGACTGGCGAGTGTTGAGCATCATGCACATCGCCGACAGCCGTGAGCAGGCGATCGATGATTGCACCTATGGGCTGCAGGACTTCGCCAACTACTTCGGCGCCGCCGGGTTCGTTCCGCTGGCCAACACCGTAGACGGCGCTCAGACACCGCACGAATTCGTCGCAGACTATGCGGCCAAAGGGAATTGCTGCATCGGCACGCCCGACGACGCGATCGCGCATATTGAAGACCTGCTCGAACGGTCGGGTGGTTTCGGGACGCTGCTGATGCTCGGCCACGACTGGGCCTCGCCCGAAGCGACTTACCACTGCTATGACCTGGTCGCCCGCAAGGTGATTCCGCACTTCAAGGGACAGCTGCAAGCGTCCCGGTCATCTCACGACTGGGCCAGGGGCAAACGCGACCAATTGATTGGGCGCGCCGGCGAGGCCGTCGTGAAGGCGATCACCGAGCATGTGGAGGAACAGAAGAGCGTGGGAAGCTGATGCGCGCCGCGGTATTGCGAGACGGCCGGATGGTCTACCGGGACGACGTGCCCGAGCCGGTGCCCGAACCCGGCCAGGTGCTGGTCGGTGTGAAAGCGTGTGGAATCTGCGGTTCCGATTTGCATTTCGCCGCCCACGGTGCCGAGGTGATGGAGCTGGGCGATCGGATGGGCGGCGGCGCCGCGACCGGGATGCGCCTCGACCTGAACAGCGATGTGTTCATGGGTCACGAATTCAGCGCCGAGGTGCTCGAGGCCGGGCCCGATACCGAAACCCATCCACCGGGAACCCTGGTCACGTCGCTTCCGGTGCTGCTGTCCGCCAAGGGATTTGAACCGATCGTCTATTCCAACACCACGATGGGCGCGTATGCCGAACGGATGTTGCTCTCGGCGCCGCTGCTGCTGCCCATCCCCAACGGCCTCGACCTCAAGCACGCCGCGCTCACCGAACCGATGGCGGTCGGGTTGCACGCCGTCAACAAGTCGAACATCGCCCCGGGCGAGACCGCGCTGGTCCTTGGCTGCGGCCCGATCGGCATCGCCATCATCGCGGCGCTCGGTCGGCGGGGTGTCGAAACGATTGTGGCATCCGATTTTTCGCCGAAGCGTCGGGAGCTCGCCGGCGCGATGGGCGCCCACCGGACGTTGGATGCGGCCCAGGGTTCGCCGTTCGACACCGTCAAGCCGGCGGTCGTGTTCGAGGCGGTCGGGGTGCCCGGAATCATCGATGACGTGCTGCTGCGGGCGCGGCCGGGCACCCGCCTGGTCGTTGCCGGCGTGTGCATGCAGCCCGACACCGTGCATCCATTCTTCGCGATCGCCAAGGAGATCAACGTCCAATTCGTCCTCGCCTACACCCCGGACGAGTTCGCCGACTCGCTGCGCGCGCTGGCCGAGGGCGAGATCGACGTCACCCCGGTGATCACCGGGGAAGTCGGCCTGGACGGGGTGGGCCAGGCCTTTGACGACCTGGCCGACCCGGAGCGGCACTGCAAAATTCTCGTCACGCCTTAGGGGTTCTCGGGAGCCCGACGCCCTGGTTGCGTGTTCCAGTTCGCTTCCCAGGGCGTAGCGGCCGAGCCGGGATCCGGCAGCCGGTGGGCTGACAGTGTTGAAAGATGTTAAATGTCTTGGCCGTCAACACCACCGGACCGGTCACAATGAAGGCTCAATCACCTCAGAAAGACCTACGAGGATGAGCGCACACGCGGCAATAACGCACAGCGCCAGGGACACGAGCAAAAAGCCGATCACCCGCTCCCTGCGAGGCGCTGCCTTGTGGGTCCCTGCGGCGATCGGCATCAGCGCTCCGGCACCACACACCGCCGCGAGCAGCGCGGCCACCCAGTTGGCGAATGCGGCATACACAATGAGCCACAAGGTGCTCTACGTCGTCGATCATGTTTCGGAATCGAGCCCTACCTCATTAAGAACCAGCGCCTTCGGTGCGCCGACGAGGGCTGGCGACGCCTCTGGGGTCGACCACACGCGTTCTCGCAGAAACGTCCAGAAGTCCGTTGCCGCAGAAACCGTCGGAAAGCGGAGATGGATGATGACGTAATGCGGGTCATCGTCGGGTTGCCAAACGTGCGTTTCACTTACACCGGCCTGCTTGCGGGCCGGAGCGAAGGTGTTAAACGCCTGGAGCCAGGTGTCGATGTCGCTGATCTGATGTTCGATATGCAAGGTGGCCATTGGCTGAGTTTGCCGGAAGGTCATGTGAGCGGTTTAGAAACCCCGACAGGGGTGCTGGTCTCCGCCCCGCCACCGGCCATTATTGGTGCCCGTGAGGAGTGCGAGCGGAATCTCGGGATCTTCTGTCCCCATGCATGACGGGGCGGCGGGGGAGCACTGAAACACACTTCGCCATTTCGCTAGCACTTGCGCGATGGGCACTGCATCTAGTCAGGGATCGATTACCACGGCGGGCCGAGCCGGCCCCAACACCCCTGCCCGACGACCCGCCCTTTTGCGGACCGCTCATCCGGCGCGGTCGGTCGCGCTAGGGTCCAGAACATGCCGATCGCAACGCGCGCCCCATGGTTGGTTCGCAGGTCGATTGCCCTGGCCGCCGCCGGGCTGACCGTCGCCGCGCTGTCGGCTTGTGACAAGCCGAATGGGGCATCGCCGGGGGCGAATCCGCGCCAAGTGACCGTCGTCGGCTCAGGTCAGGTCCAAGGCATCCCGGACACGTTGACCGTCGACGCCGGCATCGAGTTCACCGCACCCGACGTCACCGCCGCGATGAACCAGACCAACGATCGCCAGCAGACCGTGATCAATGCGCTCGTCGAGGCGGGCCTGGACCGCAAGTACATCAGCACCACCACGGTCACCCTGCAGCCGCAGTACAACGACGGCACCGGCACAATCACGGGCTACCGGGCCACCAACGCGATCCGGGTGAAGATCCACCCGACCGACGCCGCATCGCGCTTGCTGGCTCTGATCGTGAGCACCGGCGGCGACGCTACCCGGATCAGCTCGGTCAGCTACTCCTTCGACGATGACTCGCAGCTGGTCAAGGATGCCCGTGCGCGTGCGTTCAACGACGCCAAGGGCCGTGCCGACCAGTACGCCCAGTTGTCCGGCATGCGGCTGGGCAGGGTGCTGTCCATTTCGGAGGCTTCCGGTAACGCGCCCCTGGGCGGCGGGCCGCCGGCGCCGCCCCGCAGCGCGGCCGCGGTCCCGCTGGAACCCGGCCAGCAGACCGTGAGCTTCTCGGTGACCGCGGTGTGGGAGCTCGACTAGGGCTCGGCTACTGCTCGTAGACCCTGGGGTCCAGGGTTCCGATGTACGACAGGTCGCGGTAGCGCTCGTCGTAATCCAGGCCGTAGCCCACGACGAAGTCGTTGGGAATGTCGAAGCCCACGTGGGCGATCTCGACCTTGGCGCGCATCGCGTCGGGCTTGCGCAGCAGCGTGCACACCCGCAGCGAACGCGGGTGCCGGGTCTTCAGGTTGCGCAGTAGCCAGGACAGGGTCAAACCGGAGTCGACGACGTCCTCGACGATCAGCACGTCGCGGTCGTGTATGTCGCGGTCCAAGTCCTTCATGATCCGCACCACACCCGACGAAGATGTCGCGGATCCGTAGGAGCTGACAGCCATGAATTCGAACTGGGTCGGCACCGGAATCGCGCGCGCCAGATCGGTGACGAACATCACCGCACCCTTGAGCACGGTGATCAACAGCAGATCCTGGCCGGTCTTAGCTGACAGCTCGCGGTAGTGATCACCGATTTCCTGGCCCAGTTCGGCGATGCGGGCCTGGATCTGCTCCGCGGTGAGTAGCACCGACTTGATATCCCCCGGGTACAACTCAGCGGGCTGAGCGGGGGTGATCGCCGAGTGGATCTGCGCCACGACCACAGAGTGCCACGTCAGCGGGCGAAAAACCAACGGCAGCCGCGATTTACACAGGCTCCCGCCTCAAGGTGAGTACGCCGTCGCGCCGCCCCGCCAGCAATCGTTCGCCGCGCAATGCGGAGCCCACCGCCACCCCACCCTGCCCGCGCCAGGCGGTGACGAGGATGTCCACGCCGCGGATCTGCTTGTCGGTCAGCCCGATCGCGCCGCCGGCGAGTAGCCAACCCCGGATCACCCGGCGTCGAACCGGGCCGGGCAGGGCGGCCAGGCCTTGGGCCGACAGCCCCGAGCCCGCCGTCACCTCGGGCAGCGCCCGCGCGGCGAGCGCGTCGATCAGGTCGCCGTCCTCGCGCAGCGCCGTCGCGGTGCGGGCCAGCGCCTCTGCCACTCCGCCGCCGAGCACGTCCTCGAGCAGCGGCAGGACCTCCAGGCGCAGCCGGGTTCGGGTGAACCGGCGGTCGGTGTTGTGCGGATCCTGCCACGCGGTCAGGCCCAGCTCCCGGCACGCGGCGTGGGTCACGGCACGCCGCACCCCCAACAACGGCCGGCACCACGGTGGATCGTGCGGGCGCATCCCGGCGATCGACCGGGGACCGGAGCCCCGGCCCAGGCCCAGCAGCACCGTCTCCGCCTGATCGTCAAGCGTGTGGGCCAACAGCACCGGGCCGCCGTCGCGGCACCGGCCCAGCGCAGCGTAGCGTGCGGCGCGCGCCGCGGCCTCGGGCCCACCGTCATTGCCCACCTGCACGCAAAGCACCTGTGCGTCAACACATCCCAACGCGGTCGCCTGCTTCCGCGCGGCCTCGGCGACGCCGGCCGAGCCGGGCTGCAGGCCGTGATCGACGATCAGCGCGGTGGTGGGCCGCAGCGGGGCCGCGACCGCGGTGAGCGCTAGTGAGTCCGGGCCGCCGGACAGCGCCACGCACCACCGCTCGTCGGTGACGAGATAGGCCGTGGCGAACGCCTCGACAGCCGTGCGCAGCTGCCCTACAGCACCCGGTCGATCCATCGCCGGGGGTCTTCGATTTCGGCGGGGAGCGGCAGCGTGTCGGGGCCCGACCAGATGGTGTTGAACCGCTCCATTCCGACCCGGCCCACCACGTCGTCGACGAACACCTTGCCGCGGGTGTATTGGCTCAGCTTGGCGTCGAGCCCCAGCAGTGCGCGCAGCAGCCGCTGCAGCGGCGGTTGCTTGCGGTGGCGACGCTCGTCGAATCGACGGCGGATGGTGGCCACCGAGGGCACCACGATCGGGCCGACCGCGTCCATCACGTGCTCGGCGTGGCCCTCCAGCAGCGTGCCGAGCACCAGCAGCTGATCCAGGGCGTTGCGCTGCGCCTCGGACTGCACGGCGCGCACCAGGCCGAGGATCCCCGACGCATTGGCGTCCGTCGCGGATGAGTCGTTACCGAGGTTGCGGACGAAGTCGGCGAGCCGGCTGATCACCTGGCCGATGTCTTCGCCGGCGTCCTGGGTCAGCAGTCCCAGCGCCTGCGACATGTAATCGGCCAACCACGGGTTGGCGGTGAACTGCACGCGATGGGTCACCTCGTGCAGGCAGACCCACAACCGGAAATCGGAAGGGTCGACGCGAAGCTGACGCTCGACGGCGAGGACATTCGGGTACACGAGCAGGAGGCAGCCCTCTTTGGCCCCTTCTTTTTCCGAGGCGAACGGATCGTACTGGCCGAGGATCCCGGAAGACACGAACGCCAACACGGCGCCGGTTTGCGCGCCGGTGATGCGGCCGGTGATAAACCCACGCGGCTTTTCGCTTCCGTTGGTCATCACCCGCATCGACTCGGCCGCGGCGCCGATCCACTCAGGGCGGTCGACGATGCGGGCCGGCGGGACCGCGCCGTTGGTGACCAGGCCCGTCACGTCCCGCACCGGCGGTTCGGCTTTCGCGGCGGCACTCGTCAGTTCGTCGATCACCTGGCGGCGGGTGTAGTCGCTGGACGCCGGCCCGGGCCTGGCCAGCCGCTGGCCGACGGTCGCGGCGAATCGCCAGTCAACGGCGGTGCCGATGGTCAGATTCGACGATGAGGTCATGTGCACCCACATGACCAGAGCTTGGTGGCCAGTGCATCCATGGCGTTGCGGCCGTTCGGGCCGGCGGCGTTGGAGATGAAGGCGAACGTGAGCACCCGTCCGCTGCGGTCGGTGAGCACCCCGACCAGCGAGTTGACGGCGGTCAACGAACCGGTCTTGGCACGCAGCCAGCCGGCCGGGCCCTGGTTGGTGGCCGGGTCCAGGAAGCGCTCGGACAGCGTCCCGCTGCCGCCGGCGATCGGAAGCAGATCCAGCAGCGCCCGCAACGACGGCTGATCAGGCCCCGCGGCCGCCTGCACCACACCGTCGAGCGTCTTGGCCGTCAGCCGGTCGTCCACCGAAAGCCCGCTGGAATCCAGGAGCGCGGCACCGGTGGTGTCGACGTGCGCGGTGCTCAACCGGTTGGTCACCGCGTCGACCGCCCCGGCGAAACTCCGCGGCCGGTTGATCGCCGCAGCCACCTCCCGGGCGATGCACTCGGCCATCACGTTGTCGGAGTGGTCCATCATCTCGGACAGCCGCTGTACCAACGGCGCAGACTGCACCACGGCCAGCTGGCGAGCGCCGGACGGCGCCGTCGCGATCGTCACCGTGCCGGGATCCAGGCCGAGGCCCTTGGCCAGCTCCCGCCCGGCATCCAGCGCCGGGGTCTTGGACCGTCGTGAGTCGACGGTGGTCGGCTGTATACGGCCGGCGTCGATCATCGCCGACTCGATCGGCGCAATGTCGCCGTTGTCAACGTCGCCCGGGTCCCAGCCCTGCGCCATCGTCGGTCCAGTGAACGCCGAGGTGTCCACCTGCACCGCGGTCGGCGTAACGCCGCTGCGCCGAATCTGTTCGACGAGGTCACTGATGCGTGGGGCGCCCGGGTACCAGGTGTCCACGTTGGGCGGAGCCGCCGACAGCGTCGGATCCCCGGCACCCACCAGCACGACCGGCCCCTGAGCATTCGGGCCGCCGGCCACCACGCGGGTGCTGATGCGGGCCTGACGGTCCAACGTCAGCAACGCCGCGGCCGCGGTCAGCGCTTTGTTGGTCGACGCCGGCAGCAGCGGCAGGTCGTCGGCCACCTGCCAAAGCTCTTGTCCGGTCATCGCGTCGGTGATCCGACCACCCAGCCTGCCCAGATTGGGATCGGCCGCCGCGGGCGCGAGCGTGGCCGCCACCCCTCCGGGGCTGGGTGTCTCGGCGGTGTCAGCGACCGGGATCATCCCCGGCTTGACCGTCGGCGGGTGCGGAGGCGGCACGGGGGGGTGCGCGGCGCCGGCGCCGTGCCCGCCCGTGGTGAAAAACGCTGCCGCCGCCACCACCGCGGCGACGAACACCAGCACGGCCAACCCGATGAGCGCTTGGGTGGATTTCCGCCAGCGAGTAGGGCCCATCACTCTCCTGACTGTTTGAACCCATTCTGCCCAACCGGCCGCAATACCCCTCAACTAGGGTGGATGCGCGACGCGACTGACTAATCCAGCCCAGCCCAGACCAACCCCTCGCGAAGGAGCCGACGCGGTGCAATTCGACGTGACCATCGAAATTCCGAAAGGCCAGCGGAACAAGTACGAGGTCGATCACGAGACGGGCCGGGTGCGTTTGGACCGCTATCTGTACACCTCGATGGCCTACCCCACCGATTACGGCTTCATCGACGACACCCTCGGTGAAGACGGCGACCCGCTGGACGCGCTTGTGCTGCTGCCGGAGCCGCTGTTCCCCGGCGTGATCGTGGAGGCGCGTCCGGTGGGAATGTTCAAGATGGTCGACGAGCACGGCGGCGACGACAAGGTGTTGTGCGTTCCGGCCGGTGACCATCGATGGGACCACGTCCAAGACATCGGGGATGTTCCGGAATTCGAACTGGACGTGATCAAGCACTTTTTCTCGCAGTACAAGGCCCTGGAGCCGGGCAAGTTCGTCAAGACCGCCAACTGGGTTGACCGCGCCGAAGCCGAAGCGGAGGTGCAGCGCTCGGTGGAACGGTTCAAGGCCACCGGGCACTAACGCTCCTGGCGTAAACGCACCCCGCGTCTCGGTGGCATCCTGGCGATGTGACCCCGATGCTGCATTTTGCCGCCGGCTTCTGGTGGCTGATTTTCCCACTGGGCGGCGCCATCGGCACGGGCCTGAGGGTGATCGCTGCCGCGAACGAGCGTCGGGCCGACCGACGGCTCGAGCGTTACCGGTTGAAGCAGCAAGCCAAGATCGCCGTGGCCGAAGCGTCCGGGCGGAAGCGAGCCAACGCGGACAACTCCCGCCGAGAGCTCTCCAAACTCATTGCGGCGCATAACCGTACCGACGCGCGGTGGTTCGACTATGAATTCGATGTCGCCAAATTGCTGGACTTCCCGATGATGACCGATATGCGCGATCCGCTGACCATCGCGTTTCACAAGGCCAAACGGCGCGCGGACCTGCTGCGGCCGGACCCGCCCGACGACCTCGCCGGCGATCGGAGCGCGCAGCTGGAATACCGCGATGCCGTCCACGAGTACATCAGCGCGTTCGAGGTCGCCGAAGCCGAGGCGATTCGCCGACGCCGCAGCGACTTTTCGGAAGACGATCAACAACGGCTGGCACGCGCCCAGCACCTGCTGCACCTGGCGCAAGACGAGGCGGCTACGCGTGAGGAACGACAGAACGCCTACGCGCGGGCGCAGAAGGAGCTCGACGGGCTGATCGTGCTGCCGGCCCCGGCGCGGGCCAGCATCGAACGGCGCATCGCGGGCCAGATCGAGGCATAACCGTCAGGCGCTGGCCCGGGCGTGGCGCCGGTTGCGCAACACGCTCCAGCCCAGCGCCGCCCCGATGAAGACCACACCCACCGACGCGGTCACCGCCTCGGGGACTTGGAACCGCCCGTCGATGGAGAACAGCATGATCACGGCCAGCACACCGATCGCCCAGTGCGCGCCGTGTTCCAGGTACACGTAACGTTCCAGCGCTTCCTGCTTGACCAAATAGATGGTGATCGACCGGACGAACATCGAACCCACCAGTCCCAGACCAAGCGCGATGATGATCGGGTCCGAAGTGATCGCGAAGGCGCCGGTGACCCCGTCGAAGGAGAAGGCGGCGTCGAGAACCTCGAGGTAGAGAAACAGGGTCAGACCGGCCTTGCCGACCGCCTTGCCGGCCGACTTGCAGGCCGTCACCGCCTCGACGTCCGGCGGCCGGAACGCCCGGCTCAAACCGTTGACGACGAGATACGTGACGAGGCCCAGCAGTCCGGCGGTCAGCACCCTCGCACGCTCGTCGCTGGAGTGCGTCAACAGCGCGCCGACGAGCATCAGCGCAACGAGGGCCACCACCACCGGCACCTGACCGAGCCGCCCGATGCGGGCGAACGGAACCTCGATCCACTTGAGCCACTTGGTGTCTCGGTCGTGAACGATGAAGTCCAAGAACAGCATCAACAGGAAGATCCCGCCGAATGCCGCGATCTGCGGGTGGGCGGAGGTGATCAGCTTTTCGTAGCTGGGCGAGCCGTCCGGGAAGTCCAGCGCGCCGTCCGGCGGCGGATGCAGCGCCAACTTCATCGCGCGTACCGGGTCGATGCCCGCGCTGGCCCAAACGATGACCAAGGGGAAGACCAGCCGCATGCCGAATACGGCGATGAGAATCCCGATCGTCAGGAACATCTGCCGCCAAAACGGGCTCATCCGCTTCAGGATCGCGGCGTTGATGATGGCGTTGTCGAATGACAGCGACACCTCGAGGACGGCCAGCACCAGCAGCAAAAACAGGGCGTTCGGGCCGCCATGCGCGTAGCCGGCGGCAAGGGCGGCCACGGTGATAAACAGCGAAATCCCGAAGGTGCGGAATGCGGCCATTGATCCTTCCCGACAGCCGCTCACAGTAACGAACCACGACGCGGATGCGGGCCGTCGGTACGCGCACACTTACTATCTTCAAATTGTGGCGATGCATCGGGTCAGTCGAACGACAGCGCTGCCCCGGTGACCGAAATCGAATCCTCCAGCGGGCCGGTCGCGCGTGGCAGTCTGGCCCGAGTTGGCACCGCGACCGCGCTGACCGCGTTGTGCGGGTACGCGGTGATCTATCTGGCCGCTCGCGACCTGGCTCCGAGCGGCTTTTCGGTATTCGGGGTGTTCTGGGGGGCGTTCGGCCTGGTCGCCGGTGCTACTACCGGCCTCCTGCAAGAGGCGACTCGCGAGGTTCGCTCGACGCAGTACGTCGACGTGGCGACGGGGGGGCGCACCCATCCGCTGCGCGTCGCCGCGATGGTCGGCGTTGCCGCGGCCGCCGTGATCGCGGCCAGCTCTCCGTTGTGGAGCGGGCGGGTATTCGTCGACGCACGCTGGCTGTCGGTGGGCCTGCTCAGCGTTGGGCTGGCCGGGTTTTGCCTGAACACCACCCTGATGGGCATGCTGGCCGGGACCAATCAGTGGACCCAGTACGGGGCGCTGATGGTGACCGACGCGGTCAGCCGGGTGGCGGTCGCCGCGGCGACGTTCATGACCGCGTGGGGCCTGACCGGGTACTTGTGGGCGACCGTGGCGGGCTCGACGGCCTGGCTGATCATGCTGGCGGCCTCGCCCACGGCACGCGCCACGGCACGCCTGCTGACGCCGGGCGGCACAGCGACCTTCCTGCGGGGCGTCGCCCATTCCATCACCGCGGCCGGTGCCAGCGCGATCCTGGTGATGGGATTTCCCGTGTTGTTGAAGCTGACCAGCGATCAGCTCGGGGCGCAAGGCGGCGTGATCATCGTGGCCGTGATGTTGACTCGCGCGCCCCTACTGGTGCCGCTCACGGCCATGCAAGGCAATCTCATCGCTCATTTCGTCGACAAACGCAGCGATCGGCTGCGGGCCCTGACAGCGCCGGCGGCAATCATCGGCGGCATCGGCGCGGTCGGAGTGCTGGCGGCGGCGGTCGTGGGCCCATGGTTGCTGCGGGTCGCCTTCGGGCCGCAGTACCAGGCCAGCGGCGCGCTGCTGGCATGGCTGACGGCGGCCGCGGTGACCATCGCCCTGCTGACACTCACCGGTGCCGCTACGGTGGCGGCCGCGCTGCATCGGGCCTATTCGCTGGGCTGGGTGGGGGCGACGGTCGCGGCGGGACTGTTGCTGTTGTTGCCGCTGCCACTGGAGACCCGCACCGTGGTCGCCCTGTTGTGCGGTCCGCTGGTGGGAATCGGCGTCCATCTGTTGGCCCTGGCGCGTGCCGGACGCTTGACCAGCTAATTGCGTGTATTTTGTGGGCTTGAATGGACACTGAAACGCATTACCCGGACGTCTGGATCGTCATCCCCGCCTTCAACGAAGCCGCCGTCATCGGTGAGGTGATCGCCGATGTGCGCTCGGTCTTCGACCACGTCGTCTGCGTGGACGACGGCAGCACCGACAGCACCGGCGAGATCGCCAGGCGGGCCGGGGCTCACCTGGTGCGCCATCCCATCAACTTGGGTCAGGGTGCGGCGATCCAAACAGGTGTCGAATACGCCCGCAAGCAGCCCGGCGCGCGGGTCTTCGC
>Ga0306923_10002664_pt1 | contig 16484 bp, 19 predicted proteins | sample sta12Can44000108_FD_203841 | JGI IMG/M metagenome (GOLD analysis project Ga0306923, IMG submission 203841) | Lab enrichment of tropical soil microbial communities from Luquillo Experimental Forest, Puerto Rico - statanox.12C.anox.44.000.108 (v2)... | ecosystem: Environmental > Terrestrial >... | reverse complement strand
CCCAAGCTTTCACCCATCTCGCCCTGATTAGCGCGGCGTACAATCTGGACCGCGCGCTGGGACCCGGCCGATGACCGGGCACGGGCAAAGCCATATCGCGGGCTGGGAAATCACAATGATGCCGGTTGCAACAGGAACACTCCGCAAATCGTCGGTACCGCGCGTAGGGTTATTTGCTGAGATCGTTCAATCGATGTGCTGGTGACGACATATGACTATCGGTGCGTGGGTCACATATTTCGCCCATGCTCTCCAGCAGCGTTTGTCGACTACGCTGGTCTGGCTAGGCGACGCGATCGCATTCCTCAGCCGAACGGCCTGGCCGGTCGCCGATCTTCTGATCCGGATCTGGATCGGTAAACTCGCACTCGTCTTGAGCGTGCTGATCTCGACCGACTGGGCGATGGCCGTCAGTATGGCGGCTGGCTCCTATCCGATCCCGGTCGCGGCTCTTGGGTCCACAGCGCTTCTGAGCCAGGTGTATTGGCTCGCCGCCGTCTCGTTGATCCTCGGACTGGCGACTCGAGTTGGCGCCGCAGTGTTGTTGGCGCTTGCCGTCGCAAGCCACATCCGAGTGGCGGCGCTTGACCTCAACCTGTTCTGGATGGCCTTGCTCGCTTGCTACGTCCTGGTTGGCGCTGATCGCCTGTCGCTTGACCGGCTTTTGTCACAGGGACTGAAGAACGGCCCGCTGCCGCAAATTGGCGCGCTGATCACATTCCTCGATACGACCCGGCCCGCGCTCACCGCCATCTATCTGCTCGCCCTACGGGTTGCGCTGATGTTGACGCTGCTGCTGGCGGGCGGCCATATGGCGACGGCCATGATGACGACGGCGGCGGAGATCCGCGCATGGCTGCCCGTGAGCTCGGCAACGCTACTTTTCGGAAACGAGGGGATCGCGTTGGCGCTACTCATCGGTAGTGGACTCGCCACGCGCGCAACCGCCCTCCTTAGCATCGTGATGATCGGCTACCATCAGATGAGTAGCGGTGACGTGAGCTTCCCGTTCTATTGGACGATGCTTTTGTTGCTCCTGGTCGCCAAGGGCCCTGGACCGCTCTCGCTCGACGGCGCCCTACTCGCATGGCTGCGGCGGAGCGTGTCAGAGCTGTCGGGCAAGCCGGCTTTTAACCTCGAGGGCCTGCCCCGTGTCGTCATCGTTGGAGCAGGATTCGGTGGCATCGCTTGCGCTAGAGCGTTGCGGCATGCCCCGGCCAGCATCACGCTGATCGATCGGCATAACTACCACCTGTTCCAGCCACTGCTCTACCAGGTTGCGACCGCCGCGCTGTCGCCGGCTGACATTGCCATCCCCATAAGGGCTATTTTCCGTGACCAGTTCAATGCCAAGGTGATGCTGGCGACCGTCACCGGCCTCGATACTGAGCGGCGTGAGGTGTTGGCGCATGGGCTCAAGCTACCCTATGACCACCTCGTCATCGCGACGGGCGCGACGCACAGCTACTTCGGTCAAGACGCCTGGGCGCCCTTTGCACCAGGCCTGAAGCGGGTGGATGACGCAACCCTTGTCCGCGGTCGGGTGTTGGAGGCATTCGAACATGCTGAGGTCGCCGTGAGCGAGGTGGAGCGGCGGCGGCTGCTCAGCTTCGTCATTGTCGGTGGCGGCCCGACCGGAGTCGAGCTTGCGGGCGCCGTTGCTGAGCTTGCCCGCGTCGGGATGGAGAAGGATTTTCGCAATTTCGATCCAGCTACGGCAGAAATCATTCTGGTGCAGGCAGGTCCCCGGTTGCTGCCAGCGTTTCCCGAGTCGCTATCAGAGGTTGCCCGTCGGTCGCTCGCCGACGCCGGCGTCAAGGTGTTCCTCAACAGCAAGGTTAATCTGATCGATGCCGACGGCGTCATGGTGAATGACCGGCGGATCTATTCAAGAACGGTATTGTGGGCTGCGGGCGTCGCTGCATCCCCTGCCGCGAAATGGCTCAATGCAGAAGCCGACACGGCGGGCCGCGTCAAGGTTCAACCCGATCTCTCCGTCCCTCACCTGCCGGACGTCTACGTAATCGGCGACACCGCTCTTGCGAATTGCTGGAAGGGCCAGCCTGTACCGGGACTGGCTCCGGCTGCCAAGCAGGGTGGGGCCTTCGTCGCTAAGGTCATTCGGTCAAAACTTCGTGGCGAACCTATCTCGCACGCCTTCTCTTACCGACATATGGGCAGCCTGGCGACGATAGGGCGGAAATCAGCGGTCGCCGATTTTGGTTTCGTCCGGTTGCGTGGCGCCATGGCCTGGTGGCTCTGGGGCATCGTCCACGTGCTGTTCCTTGTCGGATCACGCAACCGCGTCGCGGTCGTGCTGAATTGGATTTGGTCATATGTAACGTACCGCGCCTCGACGCGGCTCATTACCGGCTCAAGCCCGCAACGCAACGAAATGACCTGACCTGTAAGGATGCGCTTCGCTCGATAAGCCCTGACGTTGCCCCCCGCCTCGGCGTATTGCCAAAGTGTGACAGCGCAACCGACAGCGTGCCGCCCTGACTCGGCAAGTTCTGTTCCTGAAGGTAAAGTATGCCCAAGAAGCTTGCGCATTGTGGTTCCTTTCGGGGAATCTGTCATCGATTGGCCTCCCGACTTTGCCCCATCGATTTTCCGGGAGTCGTTAGGTGCAGCTTTGTCGGTGCCCCATGTCCCGATGGACCGGCAGAATCAACGAATCATCGCGCGTCTTCCCAGCAAGTGCGTCACAGGGCCGTTAGCGGCGCGATTGAGGAAGCCGCCCGCGAGCTCGAGGCGGAAGGTTGTGCCCTTCGCGGACGTCTCGCAGCTCAAGGTTCCGCCGTTGCGTTCCATCAGTTCCCGGGCTATCGCCAAGCCGAACCCGTGAATGGCGCCGGCGGCTGGGCGGCGGAAGCATCGTTCCGCCACTTTCCGCGGCAAGCCGCCCCCATTGTCGGCGATTCTCAACACGACAATTCTGCCGACCCTCTCGACGGAGATATCGATCCTGCGCAGCCTGGGACCCGCACGGGCGACCGTTAGGGCGTTGTGAAGCAGATTAAACAGCACGCGGAAGATTTCGTTTTGATCTGCGAGCACATGCACCGGCGCGTTGCTCACGATATTGACCGTGAATCCATCCGGGGCAGCGGGCGCCAGAAGATCAGCGATATGCCGCACTATGGCGGTGATTTCGAACGGCTGCCGCTGGCTGCAACCATCCGGAGCGGCCACCAGGGCGAAGTTACACAGAGTGCTTACCTTGGAAATAAGCGCATGGCCGGCGTTGGCCGCCTTAGCGCCATGGGGGCCAGACAGGCGCGCAAGTGTATCGAGATGAAGCCCGACGCTTGCGAGCACATTGCGAACGTCGTGGACCCAATGGGTGGGCGGCACCGCGGTCGCCGGCTGGCGGTTGGAAACAAGCGCGAAACTGGTCATCCTACCCTTCAGGGTCGGCAAGGGGCCAACTTGCCCTGTCAGCCCCGTCTAGCGATGAAGAAATTGAGGTGCCCTCGCCTCCTCGCGAACCCGCCATATCGGTTCACTCGCCCGCGATGAGCATGAGCCAATGAAGCCCAGGGACAGCTGGATGTGAAATACTAATTCGCCATGGATTCGATAGCTGCAGTCTATGGGAGCGGCAGGCGCGGCGCGCAGGGCGAAAAATAAGCCATTGGGTGCGGGCAGCGGCTATCGATCCCGATTCAAGAGCCGAATTTGCGCGGGAACCGCGCTCCGGCAGCCGTACGTCTGGGCGCGATTGATCACTTCCGTTTCACCGCTCAACAACTCAGGCGACGATGTGTATGGGGTTCGGCCGTTTGCCAAACCAGGTCTTGCGCATCGCTTCGCGCACCAGCGAGCCAACCCCGGGCGAATAGCGACGCCCCCTCACGCTCACCAGGTTCACTTGCCGCCAAAACTCAGGCTCGACGACAGGCAGACCCACCACGCCGGGATGTTTGACTGCATTCGCAGGCATGAACGCAAATCCTAGCCCGGCGGCGACCATTGCCAAGGTCCAGTCGTCGCGCTCGCTCCAATAGGTTGGCGTGCAGGTAACTCCTTGTTCCTGAAGAATTTGGTCGGCGTAACCGGCGAATTCGCAGTTCACGCGATGGATGTAATATTCGCCGTTCATCTCTCGAACGGGGAAGGCACGTTCATTGGCGAGACGATGTCCGCGGTGAACAGCAAGAACCATCTGCTCGCGAAACAGCGGAATCGAATGAGTGCGCTCGTCGGATTCTTCGCCCGGCAACGCATAGATGACGACCTCGAGAGCGCCAGCCAAAAGGCGCGCGCGCAAATCTTTTGCATTCGCATCGCAAAGCCTCAGCTCTACGTCGGGATGGCGGGTCCGAATATTGGCGATAAGATCAACGATCTCGTCGGGCGAGATTGTGCTCATGATGCCGAGCTTGAGCGGCACCTTTTGCGCGAAGTTCTGCGACAGGTGCTTGACCAGCATCGAGTGATGATAAACCGATTGAAGATGCGGCCGGACCATCTGGCCGAGCTCCGTGAGGTGTGCTGGTTCGCGGTCGCGGTGAAAAAGCGGTCCGCCGAGCTCCTCCTCGAGAAGCTTGATTGCGCGCGACAAGGACGGCTGCGTCACATTGCACTTTTCGCTAGCGCGCGTGAAATTCAGTTCCTCTGCCACCGCAAGGAAATAACGAACCTGATGCATTTCCATGACGACCTCGCCGAGCTAAGGTCGAAGACCTCCGGCCACAAGGGCAAAATTATAGCGTCGATCTCGCCGCTTGTCCCGCGCCCTCGCGGCGGTGAGCTCGGTTAATGGTAACTTTGATCCGAACAGCGACAGGAAGAGGCACAACAGCGATCATGGCCGCTGACGTTTGGGCGATTCGGTCGTCACAACTACGTTCGGATCTGAGTTTTTGGATACACACAGAGGCTGGCAAAGTCAGTCACCGACCTCAGTGTGCGATCATACCGGTGAAGACATAGGCTTGCAGCATCACGAGGATGCCAACAAGACAGGCCAGCACGATCGAGTGCCCGAATACGAACCGCAGGATCGTTCCCTCGTGGCCGAACCAGTTTGTCGCAGTCGAGGCAACGACAATCGACTGTGCGTCAATCATCTTGCCCATAACACCGCCTGACGAGTTGGCCGCGCTCATAAGGATGGGCGAGATGCCCAGCTGCTCCGACGTAATCTGTTGCAGATTGCCGAACAGGATGTTCGAGGCCGTGTCGGAACCGGTGAGTGCAACGCCGAGCCAACCCAACAACGTGCCGAAGAACGGATAGAGTAGCCCGGTCGCGGCAAAGGAAAGGCCGAGCGTCGCGTCAATCCCTGAGAGCCGGGTCAGAGTGCCAATAGCTAGCATCGCCGAGATGGTGATGAGCGAGTTGGCGCAGACCTTGATGGTCCGGCCATAAGCCGCAACCAGACCCACAGGTGAGAAGCCCATGAGCAGACCCGAGATGACGGCGGCGATAAGCATCCCCGAACCGGTATAGGAGAGCCACGTGAAACCGAACACTGCCGACTCCGGCGTGGGCTTTGCCACGATCGGCGCGACCTTGTTGATCATGTTGTGCAGATTGGGAACGGGATAGTTCCAGGTTGCCCACGGGTTCACGAGTCCCTTGAACCAGTTCGTCCCCCACAGCAGCAAGATGATACAGACAATGATCCAGGGCAGAAGCGACATCCAGACCTGCGTACTGGTAGGCTTGCTTTCGGCCGCTTTCGGCGCTGCGGGCTGCCCAACAGCAGAGTCGTCCTTGCCGCGCAGCGCTGGCGAAGTCCAGATTTCCTTCGGCGACCAGATCTGGAGAAAGAGCAGGAGGCAAGCCATCGAGATCAACGAGGCACCGATATCGACGATCCACGGATTTATGTAGTTCGAGATCAGGAATTGCGGCACGGCAAAGGAGACCCCAGTGACCAGAATCGCAGGCCAGATCTGCATCATGCTGCGCCAGCCGGCGAATGCCCAGATCAACCAGAATGGAACGATTAACGAGAAGACCGGTAATTGCCGTCCAACCATTGCACCAAGCAAAAACGGATCGAGGCCCGTGACGCTTGCTAAGCCAGCGATCGGCGTACCGAGTGCGCCATAGGCGACCGGCGCCGTGTTGGCGATAAGCGACAGGCCGGACGCCGCGAGTGGCGAGAAGCCGAGCCCGATCAGGATTGCGCCGGTCACCGCAACCGGTGTGCCGAAGCCTGAAGCGCCCTCGAAAAAGGCGCCGAAAGAAAAAGCAATTAGAAGAAGTTGCAGCCTGCGATCATTCGTGACGCCGCCAAGCGTATTCTGCAAAGTCTCGAAGGCCCCTTTCTCAACTGTGAGCCGGTAGAGGAAGATTACGTTGAGCACAATCCAGCCGATCGGGAAGAAGCCCGTCACCGCGCCGAGCACAGTTGCGCGCAGCGACATGTTTGCTGGCATCGTAAATATGACGATGGCAACGAAATTGGCAACTACCAGCGCGACGACAGCTGCAACGTGTGCTTTTACTCTGTTGGAAGCGATGAGCACGAGCAAAGTGACGACTGGAAGCGCGGCTGCGATAGTCGATGCCATCGCGTTGTTGAACGGATCATAGACTTGGTTCCACACTCCATCCTCCATGCGGCTTGTTGTTGTGCGCCGACAAGGTGATCGAATAGTGCCTCAATCCGAATGTCGGCTTATGGCACACTGCATCGATCCGCAACGGTGTCAAAGTTCGGAAGCGATTGGAGGCCACCGCGAGATGCTGCCATTGCAAATAATCTCGTCAGGCCTCCGGTCAGAACGGATAGTAGCGAAGCGAAGTCAGAACAATGTTGTTATCGGTCGAGGAAGCACCATCGACGCCTGCGAACACTTCGCGTTTGATGTATTCGTACTGGGCGCCGACGGCCACGCGGCCGTAATTGCCCTTGTAGACGTTCTGCCAAAAGCCCACCGTCACGTCCGACAAGCGCCTGTTGTTCGCGACACACCGCCGGCAAACGAGAACGGCGTCGCGATTGTACAACCGGCGTTGCTAAATCCCGGGATTCCAAGGCCGAACAGAGTGGTGCCGGTGTTGAAGAAGTTCGCGTTGACCTCCTCCAGGCCCGCGGCGGCGGTCGGCGTATCTGAGAGAATGATCACCGCAGCCACCATGTGGGTCAGGACCTCCAGGACATCCTGGGGGTCGACGCGGTCACGGTAGTCGACGTCCGTGAGGCAAAGATAATCATGCCCGCGCGGTCGATGATGTACGTGGCTGACACTGGTAGCGCCCATTTCACTTGGCGTGCCGTTGCGGGCCGGAATATCGAGGCCGAATCCCTGATAGGCACCGCGCAGTTCGCTGGCGAACTGATAGACCAGATCAAATGCGCCTTGATGGTTCTCGAGTCTGATGGAGACGGCTCGATGAGCTTTCGCGCTATTTACTCCACGTCTTTCTATTGCTCCACGTCTTTATCGCCTCAGTAATTTGGAATTTAGACTTCAGCCAAATCACTTGCGATTCAAGAGCCCGTGCTCGCGTTCCAACGTTTCCTAACCATCAGTTGATCAAAAAGTGACCCGAAATCGAAAATTATCCGCGCTTAACTTTTTGTCGTCTCGGCACTCTCCATAGACCATGACAACTCTACCAACGTTCCGGAAAATCGTGATGCCTTCGACAACGACCCGACGTCATTGGACCGATATGGCCCATTTCCCCTCAGGTGCATCGTGGGAGCCTTGATCCTTGCATGCGCGCTTGCAGCCACTCTGGGATTTGCCACCCACCGGGCGAGTGTGTGCACGGTTCGAGCAGTCGCCGAGGTGATTTCATCGCGCACCGGCTACATGCTGGCAAGCATCGGGAAATCGATGCTGTGGGTCACTGCCGTCACCATCCCCGCCATTTTGCTGATGCCGTCGGTTGGTGCGAACCTTCTCGGATGGCCGCTGACAGGTGCTGCCGTGCTCGGCGGCTTCGTATTTGGCATCGGCGCGGCTATCAACGGCGGGTGCGCCTTTTCGACCATGGCTCGGCTCGTCGACGGAGAGGGTGGGATGCTTGTCGCGATCGTTGCTCTCGCACTCGGAATTCTATGTTTTGTAACGTTGGTCGATTGGCATTGGCTTGAGCGCCCTGTACCGACACCCGCACTCGCGAGCTCTTTGAGCGCGTGGGCGTCGATAATGGCGCTGGCGGTGTTATTGTGGAGCGTCTACGAAGCGGTGCGATTGTGGCGCGCCCACCCCACAGCCAGTTGGGTTCGCGACCTCGTGCTGGCCCCCCAATATCGGCTCTCCAGCGCCGCCATGCTGATCGGGCTTGCGAGCGCGGTGATCTTCCTGATCTACGGCTCGGCGAGCTACACCGTGACCGTGCAGCAGGTGATCGAGGGATGGCACGGCACGCGTGGCTTTCCTGCAACCGAGCGGTGGGCCCTTCTCCTGGCGCTAGTGGCCGGCATGTTGTTGTCGACCGTGCAACGAGGCAGCTTCCGCATGGATTGGCGGCCGCGACGAATCTGGCTGCGCAACCTCTGCGGCGGCCTGCTGATGGGCTTCGGCGTGGCCCTCACGCCCGGAGGAAACGATGCGTTGGTTCTTTATAGCATCCCGAGTCTCTCGCCGCACGCGCTACCGGCGTTCCTCACCATGATGCCTGGGATTGCGCTCGGATTATTGGTCATGCGTGTGTTCTTCGGGATCGAAATGCGCGTCGCCTGCCGGAATGACCTCTATATCCTCGATTCGCCGAAGCAACCTGCAGCAAGTCTCCTCTCAAAATAGAATTGGAACCCGCGCGAAGCACACCCGACTACATACTGGCAACCCGGATTTGATCGATGAAAGCTCCCTGTTCGCAGTTGCGCTTGGGATCAGGAGCAAACCCAGAACACTCGAATTCGCACGGATCGGTAGCGCCTACGTACAACTAAGCGCTAAACACGCGATGGTGACAGTCTGGAATGCACGACACACATCGCAGTGAGCGATGTAACAAGAGGAAGCGGTGAACGAAGATTCCTACCAGATGCGCCAGTCCGCCGAAGGCGCACTTTCGAGATGCTATTGGCTTCGATCGCAGATGCCCTAGGTATCCGAAAAAAGATCAATAACATGAAGAAGGCTCATCACGACGGTCGTATGGCGAAGGGATCAGCATGATCAACGAAGAAATGACGCCGCTTTCCGATTTCGAGCGCCGCGAGCATGAAGTCGTCGAGGCCCACAAGGACGACAATGACGCTACCGGCATCATTGCCCGCGTCCATCCGACGATCGAAGAATGGCGCAAGTTCGTTGGTGCCGAAATTCGGCGCGATCCGGCTCTTGAGCTAAATCAATGGATCGACGCGATGGCTTGCATGTTCGCTGTGATGGCGCTGGAAGCGACAAGCATCTTTCCGGAAAGGAAGACGAGAAGTTTTGCCATGACCAAGCTGGTCAGAAAGATGGTCACGATGATCTGCGAGGTTTTCGATGGCACGATCAAAGTTGAAGGCGTTAAGACGAGTGACCACACCCAGGAAATCGTGACTTCCGAAGGAAGTTTTTGCCCCAAATGGTGATTGCCATTCTTTAAACAACCCCATTCAACGCCTGCGCTTGCTTGCTCAATTTCCACGCCGATTCAAGCGCGCATCTAACCGCATCCACGACGTCCTGCTATGGCCGGTGATATCGTGGCCATTGGGACTCGTGCGTTGCGGACCTACGTGTCGAGCAAAGCAGGTCTTCGGAAAGGTCGCTAGACCGATATACCAACGCTAAACAGTTTCTCGGTCGCCGCTGACGACCTCAATATCGTCGGCCCCGGCGCTAAGGGCAGTCGCACCAGTGAGCGCTCCCGGCAATTTTTGCAGGGAACACCTTTTCCTGATCCGTTTGACCCCCGCCGATGGGGGAAGCCGACCCAGGCCTCCGCGCGGTCACCCCTCGATCCCGCCAAGATGGCTGAGCTGCTATGTGGCTGATGTAACCGAACGCGTGCCTGAGCGAATTAAGAATCGGAGATGCAAGTGATGCTCTCCGAGCGAGCATACCATATTCGATCGGTCCCGTGACTGAGGAGCCAAAGATGTCCGACGCGAGCGATCTACCGGTACCGCAGGATCGACGTATGCCTGCCGACCTACCTCGTCGAAAGAACTCGAACCACGTCGTCGCGATCTCCGTCACCAACGGATATCCGAGTGCGGCTGAGACAAAGACAGTAACAATTGGTTCAACGACTCGTAGCAGGCTTTTCACTTTACTATGAACCCGACGTTACTGTCGGATCGGTGATTCTTGGAGCCAAATAGAAGGCGTGTCGACTATGGTTGTGCTGGCCGCACCGATAACGACTGGCCTAACGATGGTGAATGCGCAAACACCCCGCCCCGTCGACAACAGGGATCGACGGTGGGGGACTTGGATGGTCGCGGCCCAGACGGGGGATCGGACCGCCTACGAGACATTACTGCGCGATTGCACTCCTTTCATCAAAACGGTGGCGCGCCGGCAAGGCGTATCACCCAATTACATCGACGATGTGGTGCAGGAAACGCTGCTTACGGTTCATCGGGCGCGCCGGACATATGATCCCAACCGCTCGTTCAGTGCGTGGCTTAGAACCATTGCGCAGCGGCGCGCTATCGATGGGCTGCGTCGCCAAAGCCGCAATGGAGTATGGGAAACCCATGCGCCGTTCGCCTACGAAAATCATCCTGATCCCGGCCGCGATCCCGAGGAAGCAACTAATCAAGTGGAACATACTGTTCGGCTAGACTGGGCCGTTTCCACATTGCCGGCCAGTCAGCGCGAAGCGGTTCAACATCTTGCCCTCCGAGAGCAATCACTTACCGAAGCCGCGGCGGTAACCGGACGCACGACAGGGGCACTCAAGGTGAACCTGCATCGCGCCCTGAAGACACTGCGCGCTCAACTAGGCAGACAGGACTGAAGTCATGGTCACCAATTCGTACGACCGACTGATTCAGGCGCTTGGCGCCGATCTCACGCCGGTTCGGCGTCTCGCGCCACCGGGTCTACGCGCCTTGAGCTGGCTAATCATCGTGGGCGCCATCGCCCTTGCCCTTGCCACTGTATCTGACGTGAGCACCACGAGCCGCCGTCTCACGGCAGCACCGGATATGTGGCTCGCCGCAATCGGCTCTTTGGTTACCGCCGTGTTCGCCACTGTCGCGGCCTTCCAACTTAGCCTACCCGACCGGAAGCCCGCCTGGGCGCTCCTGCCGCTACCAGCTGCTGTTGTTTGGATTGGAGCCAGCGGAATCGGCTGTCTCCGCTCGTGGTTCGTTCCCCAAACCCACCCCGCATCGCTCGGCGAGACAGAAATCTGCCTGATGTTCATTCTCGGCCTTTCAGTTCCGCTTTCGGTCCTTCTGATCGGCATGCTGCGACGGGGCTGTCCCCTGCGACCGAACCTCACATTGGTGATCAGCGGGCTAGCGTGTGCCTCGGCTGCGGCCACCCTGCTCAATTTCATCCACCCTTATGATGCGACCGCAACCGACCTGGCGGTCCATGCCTTTGCTGTTGCGACCGTCATCTTGGCGAACGCGATATTTGGAGGTCGGCTGCTCACGGACAAAAATGTGTCGGCCTTCGTGTAACCAAGCAGCCCTCGTATCGAAACATGGCGGACACTGATCTTCGCCTCGTTCAACAACATGTTTCGAAAGGAATTTGCCAATGACGGCGACAAATGAAATGGCCAGCGCCCTAGAGACCGCTGCCGACCAATCCGTTTGTGCGCCATCGGGACCAAGCCAAATTGTGCTCGTCCTGCAAGGTGGCGGGGCGCTCGGCGCCTATCAGGGCGGTGTTTATGAGGCGCTGCACGAGGCAGGAATAGAACCGGACTGGATCATCGGTACCTCAATCGGCGCTATCAATGCCAGCATCATTGCAGGCAACAAGGGTGACGATCGCCTACCAAAGCTCCAGGAATTCTGGCGCCGACTGCAGCGCCAGCGCACTCTCGGCCCACCTTTCCCCTGGCCAGAGTTCCACGAAGCGATCTCGGGCTGGCAAACCTTGATCAACGGGGTCCCAGGCCTGTTCAGACTGAATCCGCTCGCGTTCTTTGGGGCGCATTTCCCTTTAGGTACAGAGCACGCCAGTTTCTATTCAGCGGCGCCACTTGAGGCGTCGCTATTGGAACTCGTCGATTTCTCTTTCCTTAATCGATCCTCGACACGGCTCACCGTCGGTGCAGCGAACGTGCGCACCAGCAAAATGCACTATTTCGACACCCGCGAGATGCCACTTACCATGAAAAACGTTATGGCGAGCGCGGCGCTGCCGCCGGCTTTTCCTCCGGTCCACATCGACGGTGAGTACTATTGGGACGGCGGCATCCTGTCGAACACCCCAACTGAAGCGATCTTCGACGATTATCCGCGCCACGACTCTCTCGTCTTCGGGGTCAACGTGTGGAATCCCATGGGTGCGGAACCAAAAACGATCTGGGAGGTGTTGCATCGGCACAAGGACATTCAGTACTCGAGCCGGATTGCGAACCAGATTGTCCGCGAGCAACAAGTCCACCGCTTGCGCCACATCATCACCGAGCTGGTTGGACGTATGCCGGAGAAAGTCCGAAACACGCCCGAGGTGCGCGATTTAGCCGGCTACGGCTGCGTCACCCACATGCATATCGTGACGCTATTGGCTCCGCGACTCGAAAACGAGGGTCACATCAAGGACATCGATTTCAGCGCGTCGGGCATCCGGATGCGATGGGACGCGGGTTATGCCCACACGGCGCGAGCATTGGAACGAGCCCCCTGGAAGAATGAATTCGATCCAATGGAAGGTGTAATTCTCCACGAACCGATGCCAGCTGAATTTCCGGCATGAGATGGCTTCGCGCCGTTCACGAAGTAGCGTCGACGCCCCCGCGGTTGATGACTACCAATTGATCGAGAAGTGACAAATGCGGGCGCGCAAGTGCTTCGGATCGCGCGGTGTTTCCTGGGTTGTCGGCCGCTCTCCAGCAAGTGGACCAATGACGAACATCCGAAAAATTCCGATCGCTGCTCAATCTTCTCACTTCGGCGTGAAGATGTAACCGTGACAGCCTCATCTTCGAAACTCTTTGTCAGGTGCCGTTCAACAAGGAGACACTGACATGCGCAAGATTACATCAATAAACTTCGCTTTCGGTGCGTTCGTCATCGCGACAGCGCCGGTGAAGGCGGACTCTCAGAAAGCAAATATGATCCTGATGCAGATCGGTAGCGTTGAGAGGCAAGCGCCAACTGCGCAGATGAGCAACGACGCATACGGCGGATACGCCCAAAGCGGAGAAACCGCCCGACGGATTTGTACCTATATTGGAGGGCCGAAGACAGGCACGTGGGCCTGTCGATGAAACACCTCCGAGATGCATCGCGCATGCGACAGGTCTTCGCCGGAACGATCGTGAGTCTCAAGACAGGCATGCCCCACCGGATGACGACAAACACGGCTTTGTTGATCTGGATCGGATTGCCTGCGATCTTCCTGGGCGGCACAAAAGCCTTCCTGTTGGATATTCATAAAATGGACCGCCAACGATGTAACCGGCGGAACATCATCACCAAACAGCAGTTCAGCTCTGGCGTCCTCCGAAGCTTTATAGCGCCGCGCTTACCCGGTGAGCGTAGCTCGACCAACCCAAAAGGCGAAGCCAATGCCCTCGAAAGCTAATGCAACAACGGCCGCGTCGTTTCTACCGCCGCAACCACAGAATGGACGAGGCCATGAAAGCCAGGATCGGGGCCCCCGCCTGCAGCATGCTCATCTTGGCCATCGTCTGCTGGCGATGCACTCGCTGCCGGTCAGCGTTGGATAGCGGCCCCGATGCCCCCTCAAGTTGGATTGGCCTTGGTGATCGCGCTGGTCTTTGCGTCAGGCCCGCTTGTTCGCCCGCATGACGGGGCTTGGCCCCAGAAGGTACCGCCGACCGGCACCTCGGTTGTCGATCAACTATTGGCGCAGACACATGGCCTTGAGGTCAGCCACACGGCATGGCCGGCTCCCGTTGGTCACCGTCAACCGCGCGCCGAAGACATTCCCGCTGAAGGTCCGAAAAAAAGCGAGTTTGATGTGCAACTCGAACGGCTGGACAGGGCGCTTGACGGCAAGTTGAGGATTTGTCGCGGCTGTTAATTCAAAGGCGTGTCAGGGTGTATGTGCCGCGACGAATATCGATCCGTGATCGCATGCACTATGCTCGTGGAGGTCGATAATGAAGGTATCCGATGTTCTGCTATCGAAAAGCGATCGGCTTGTCTGTGCGCCCGCCGATGCGCCACTGTCCCGATTGCTTGCAATCATGGTCGAGGCTCGGGTTGGCTCGATAATCATAACCCGTCCCCGCTCCACCACAGCCACGCTGGGAATTGTCACCGAGCGATCGATCATCGAGGAGGCCGCGAAGAAGGGGCCGCACATCTTTTCGCAGTCGGCGCATTCGCTCGTGCGCGCACCAATCCCCCGGTGTTGTGCGGACGATTCTGTCTCTCATGCCATGTTTCTGATGACCAGCCTCAGGACAAGACATCTGTTGGTCGCCACCGGGGACGATGTTCTAGGGCTCGTCAGCATCGGCGACTTGGTCAAATTTCGTATCCGGGATACCGAGCTTGAGAACGCCGTTCTCCGTGATCTCGCGGCCGCCAGAATATTGAACGCTTAGCGCTAAATCGTGCGCTGGTAGCAACAACAGTGATTGACGATGTGGTCGAAGGATTTGACGCTTTGGCTCGCCTGTGTGTACCGAAAACCTCGTCCATGTTGATCTGATGAGAGAATCGCTTAACGTCGGCCACGATGGCCGCGCTGGATACGGGGCGTTACTCCCGCTCTTTCGGCTCGTCGGCGTCCCTTGCATCGCCGCCTTTCGGAGAGTGAAAAGCCTACTGTGTCACCACAGCGATCGCCCGAAACTAGCGAACAGGTCGGCCGGCTATTTCGCCGGTGCGACATCTTTGACTGGCGTTCCTTCGGCTTTGGTCTTTTCGCCAGGTTTATTGGCGTCGTTCAGGAGCCGATCGATCAGCCCGGCGAGGCGCTCTTGCTTGACCCGCGTGTCCTCGGCCTTCTTCCGATCCTCGAAGATTTTGTAATCTCTCTCGTAGCACATGGCATCCTCCATCTGCGAGCGCACCAACAATAAAGCAACTCCACAATACGGTCTACAGTTCCGAGCTGACCATCGTGTCCCAGTTCCTCTCGAAATCCTTGCATGCAAACCGGTCTCTGTCGCATGCGAACCGAGTCTCTGGCCGCCCCGCGCGCCGGGAAACGGTTTTCGGATGCCAGAGACAGAAGGCTTCGCGGGTATTCGGCGAACGCCAGGAAATCTCGTTTAGCGCAGGAGTGGACGATGCAGTCGACTGCGAACCAGTCTCCGCACCAAATTCCCTGCTAACAGGGAAATTAACAGGGAATTTCACAAAATCCGGCCATCCGTCGCGATTTTCGCATCCGATCAACGCGCGGATTCAATAGCTTACGACGGAATTCCCTACGCAACGGAACAGGGAATTTTCAAAAGCGTATCAGGGAATTTTTTTCGAAGAACAGGGAAATCTAGTCAAACAACCGCGAAACCGCTGAACTGCGATCCTGCGATCCAACGCCATGTGCGTGATCGCGCAGAGTCAATCCGCCCCACGTCCTCGAGGATCAACATCAGGCCGAACGTGACCAGAAGCTGATATTCCTCGGCGCGCCGATAGAACGGCCGCAGCAACAGGGGCTCGATCACGGCGCCGAGCAGCGCGACCACGCTGGCGCAACTGGACCACTACCGAACGCCTTGTTGAAAATGTGATGCGTACGCTGGGCATTTCCGCCAAAGTTTCCAAAAAGGGGCCCAAAAAGATGGGCTAATGTGATAGCGTCCGCTCGGAGCGGGCGAAAAGGAGACCGCCATGGGATATGCCCTTTTGCGCACCGGCGCGCTCGCGCTGTCGTTTGTGGCCGGCATCGGCCTTGCCGCCGCTCAACAGCAGCCTCCACCGGCCGACCCTCAGCAGCAGTCGAACGCCGTATTCGTCAACGGCGCCTTGGCGGTTCCGGGCGCGCCGGCGAATACGGACACCGTGCCCGCGAAATTCTCCGCGAAGAATGCGGCCGACGACAAGCTCATCATCATTGCCTACACCTTCAAGACGCTGACCGATGAGCAGCGCCGCGCGATCTATCAGGCGCTGAAAGATCAGCCGTCCTCCGCCTTCAACGCGGATGTCGGGACCGAGCTGCCGCCGGCGATCGAGCTGCGCCCGGTCCCCGACGAGGTCGCCGCCCGCGTGCCGCAAACCCGGGATTATCGATACGTGGTGGCGAACGGTCGCGTGCTGTTGGTGGGCACGAGCCGGATCGTGGTCGGCATCTTCGTAGATGCCAATGCGCCGGTGAGCGAAGGACGCTAGTGTCCCGATTCCAAAATTCCTATTCAACTTCTGCGTGGATTGCGAGAGTTCGGCGGCAGAAGCGCTCGATAGAAGCCAGGATGTCGTCGGCGGATTTGGCCCATTGGAACGGAGTGGGGTC
>Ga0306923_10002663_pt1 | contig 16489 bp, 10 predicted proteins | sample sta12Can44000108_FD_203841 | JGI IMG/M metagenome (GOLD analysis project Ga0306923, IMG submission 203841) | Lab enrichment of tropical soil microbial communities from Luquillo Experimental Forest, Puerto Rico - statanox.12C.anox.44.000.108 (v2)... | ecosystem: Environmental > Terrestrial >... | reverse complement strand
CCTAACGTCAAGGATGGCAAGGGCGGACTGCGTGACCTGCACACCTTGTTCTGGATCGCCAAATACGTCTACCGCGTGCGCGAGCCCGAGGAGCTGATCGATCGCGGCGTTTTCGACCGCGACGAATACAATATGTTCCGGCGTTGTGAAGATTTCCTATGGTCGGTCCGCTGCAATATGCACTTCCTGGCCGGTCGCGCCGAGGAGCGTCTGTCATTCGACATCCAGCGCGACATCGCCGTGCGCCTCGGCTACACCGCGCATCCCGGCTTGCGCGACGTCGAGCGCTTCATGAAGCACTATTTCCTCACCGCCAAGCATGTCGGCGACTTGACCGGCATATTCTGTGCTGGCCTCGAGGAACGCCAAGCAACGCGGGCCCCGGTGCTAAGCCGGATGATGGCGCGGTTCCGCACCGCGCCGAGCCCGAAGAAATTGAGCGACGACTTCATCGTCGACAATAACCGCATCAATATCGCGCGCGCCGACGTGTTCCAGCGCGATCCGATCAATCTGATCCGGCTGTTCCGGCTGGGACAGCAGCACAACCTCGAATTTCATCCGGCAGCGATGCGGGCGGCCACGCGTTCGCTCAAGCTGATTGACAAGACTGCGCGCGAGAATGCCGAAGCCAACCGCCTGTTCCTGGAAATCCTCACCGCACCGGATGCCGCCGAGATCGTGTTGCGTCGCATGAACGAAGCCGGCGTGCTCGGCGCATTCGTGCATGCATTCGGTCGCATCGTGGCGATGATGCAGTTCAATATGTACCACTACTACACCGTTGACGAGCACCTGATCCGCTGCATCGGCGCTCTCAACGAGATCGCGCGCGGCGATAACCCCGAAGTCGCGCTGGGCAGCGAACTGATCAAGACGATCCAGCCGCAGCATCGGCCAGTGCTCGCGCTCGCGCTGTTCCTGCACGACATCGCCAAAGGCCGGATCGAAGACCATTCGATTGCCGGCGCCCGCGTGGCCCGCCGGCTTGGTCCGCGCTTGGGTTTAAACGCTGCCGATACGGAGCTGGTGGCCTGGCTGGTCGAAGTTCATCTGGTGATGTCGACCCTAGCGCAATCCCGTGATCTTTCTGATCGCAAAACCATCGAAAACTTCGCCGCGGTCGTGCAATCGCTGGAGCGGCTCAAGCTGCTCACCATCTTGACCACAGCGGACATTCGCTCGGTTGGCCCGGGTGTCTGGAACGGCTGGAAAGCGCAGCTCATCCGCACGCTTTATTACGAGACCGAACCGGTGCTCACCGGCGGCTTCTCCGAGGTCAACCGCGCCCAGCGCGTTGCAAGAGCACAAGCCGAATTTCGCGCCGAACTGTCGGATTGGCCCACCGCAGCGCTCGACGCTTATATCGAGCGGCACTATCCGGCCTATTGGCTTAAGGTCGACCTGCCCCACAAGCTCGAGCACGCCCGTTTCGTGCGCGCCAGCGAGGAGGCCGGAAAGAAACTCGCCACTCGCGTCGGCTTTGACAGCGGGCGCAGCGTCACCGAACTCACGATCTTCGCGCCGGATCATCCATGGTTGCTGTCGGTCATCGCCGGCGCCTGCGCCCTCGCCGGCGCCAACATCGTTGACGCACAGATCTACACCACGACGGACGGGCTCGCGCTCGACACCATTGCGGTATCGCGCGAATTCGAACGCGACGAAGACGAAGCACGCCGCGCCGCGCGTATCAGCGACGCCGTTGAAAAAGCCGTGCGCGGCGAGCTGAAGCTGCCGGAAATCGTTGCCAAGCGTGCGCCGCCGAAAGGCCGGCTTAAGGCCTTCGCCATCGAGCCGGAAGTCACGGTCAATAATCAATGGTCGAACCGCTACACGGTCGTCGAAGTCACCGGACTTGATCGGCCCGGTCTCCTTTACGAGCTGACCACGACACTCTCGAAGCTCAACCTCAATATTGCCTCGGCCCATGTCGCCACGTTCGGCGAGCGGGTGGTCGACGTGTTCTATGTTACCGATCTGACCGGCGCGCAGATCACGACGCCGACGCGCCAGGCGGCGATCAAGCGACCGCTCCTGGCGCTGTTCACGGCAGCGACAGCCGAATCGAAATCGGCGAAACAGGCAGCAGGTTGACCCCTTTCTCCCCGCATGCGGGGAGAAGGGAGGGATGAGGGGGCCTTTCGTCTGGGCGCGGAATTCCGGTAAGCCCCCTCACCCGCCGCGCTTTGCGCTGCGACCTCTCCCCGCAAGCGGGGCGAGGTGCAGTGGCCAGTAACCCCACCTTAAATCGCACACCTTAGCGTCCTCTCCAGCGCGCTCATGTCGTGCCGGGGACAGTCTTATGGCGTGGCGGCAGGGACGGAAGAAACGCGGCGGCCCGAGCCTCGATTTCGAGCTTTCGCCGTCAGACCGCGTCGGCGCGCAAGACGATGATCCAGGCGAAAGCCAGGCCGAAAGACCTGCCAAAAAGCCGGTCAACCGCGCTTTGCGGGCCCGCCGCAGCGACGGCGCACCGGCACGAAAGCTCGGTAAGCGGACACGCAAATCCCACGCGATGTTGCGCCGGACCGTTTACTGGGGTGCCGTCTTGGCGCTGTGGGCGCTGATCGCCGGGATCGGCGTCTTGATTTGGATCGGTATTCATCTGCCGCCGATCCAGTCGCTCGAGATCCCGAAGCGGCCGCCTTCGGTCCTCATCCTCGGCGACAACGGCGCGACGTTGGCGACGCGCGGCGACATGGGCGGCGCCGCGGTGCCGATCGGCGAATTGCCGGATTACGTGCCCAATGCCTTCATCGCCATCGAAGATCGCCGCTTCTACTCCCATCACGGCATCGATCCATTAGGCATCACGCGGGCGCTCGTCGCCGACATCTTTCATCGCGGCGCGGCGCAGGGCGGCTCGACCATCACACAGCAGCTTGCCAAAAATCTGTTCCTCACCCAGGAACGGACCGTCAGCCGCAAACTTCAGGAAATCGCCCTCGCATTTTGGCTCGAGCATAAATTTTCCAAGACACAAATTCTCGAACTTTATCTCAACCGTGTCTATTTCGGCGCCGGCGCTTACGGCATCGAGGGCGCGGCACAGCGCTATTTCGGCAAATCGGCGCGGCATTTGACGCTCGCGGAGGCGGCGATGCTCGCCGCCCTCGTGCAAGCGCCGTCGCGGCTTGCGCCCAACCGTAATCCGCAAGGCGCCGAACGCCGGGCTGCCGTGGTGCTGGCGAACATGGTCGATTTGAAAATGGTCGCACCGGGCGCGGCCAAGCTGGCGCTCGCGCATCCGGCGCGAGCCGTGAAACCGCCCGCGGCCGGATCGGTCAACTATGCCGCCGATTGGGTGATGGACGCCGTCAACGATCTGATCGGCAAATACGACCAGGACATCGTTGTCGACACCACGCTTAATCCGGCGCTGCAAGGTGCTGCCGAGCGCGCTTTGGTCGACACGCTCGATGCGCGCGGCGACAAGCTCAATATCGGGGATGGTGCTCTCGTCGCTATGACGCCGGACGGTGCGCTCCGGGCGCTGGTCGGCGGACGCGATTACGGTCAAAGCCAGTTCAACCGCGCGGTCGATGCTAAGCGCCAGCCGGGTTCGGCGTTCAAGCCATTCGTCTATCTCACCGCGCTCGAACACGGCTTGACGCCGGACACGGTGCGTGAGGATGCGCCGATCGCCGTTAAAGGCTGGCGGCCGGAAAATTACGAGAGGCACTATCTTGGGCCGGTGACGCTGCGGCAGGCGCTCGCCGATTCGCTTAACACGGTGTCCGTGCGGCTGACGCTGGAATTCACCCCGCAGGCCGTGGTTCGCACCGCCTACCGGCTCGGCATCGCCTCCATCCTCGAACCCAATGCCTCGATTGCGCTCGGGACGTCGGAAGTATCGCCGCTTGAACTCGTTTCGGCCTACGCCACCTTCGCCAATGGCGGAATTGCGGTGTCGCCGCACGTCGTCGAACGGATCCGCTCCGCCGACGGCAAGACGCTCTATAGTCGCACAGCGCAACCGCTCGGCCGCATCGTCGATGCGCGCTATGTCGGCATGATGAATACGATGCTGCGCGAGACGCTTGTCAGCGGTACCGCGCGCGCCGCGAACCTGCCGGGCTGGCAGGCCGCCGGCAAGACCGGCACCAGCCAGGACTTCCGCGACGCCTGGTTCATCGGCTACACGTCCCGCCTCGTCGCCGGCATTTGGCTCGGCAACGACGACAATACGCCGACCAAGCACGCGGTCGGCGGCGGCGTGCCGGTCGAAATCTGGAGCCGGTTCATGCGCGCCGCGCTAGGCGGCACGGCGCCAACGCCGCTGCCGGGGTTGATGCCAGGATTTGGCGAGCCCGGCTGGTTCAGTTCGCCGTTCGCCGCACCCTCCGCTGGCGCGTCGCAACCTGCCGTGCCGCCCGCCGGCATCGGCGAAGCGCAGCCGAGTTCGCGCAGCGAGAACAGCGGCGGGCTCGACTTCTGGCTGCTCGATAAACTGTTCGGACGGCGCTAAGCGCACCACCGCGCTTACGATTTGTTGCGCCGATAAAATCCGGTGAACGTTACCATCGAGCCGCCGCAATGGCCGTTGTCCTCGACGACGAGGAGCGCGGCAATCCTTTGCATGCGAACGAGGCAATTGCCGGCCTCGTCGCTGCCCCGGCTGAATGGAGAGCTGCCGTCGTCGGCAAATTGCAGGATGCCGTGCGCCGGCTTGGCCTCGGCGCTAATGACCCCGGTATGCACGTTCTGCGCGGCCGGATAGACCTGCTCGCCGCGAATGCGCAAGGCTCCGCGGCGGCCTCTGCTGATGCTGATGGTGCCGCCGGCGTGAGTCCAATTGCCGATCCAATCGGCTGCATTCGGCGCCGCCGCGCGCATCACCGGGGTCAGGCTCGCCGAACGCAGCCAGCCGACGGTCCAGCGCTGCGTGCGATCGGCGGCCGATTGGTAGGAAACGCAGCTATAGGCGCCGTGCGTCTTTCCGACCAACGCCAGATCGCCTGGCACGAGATAACTCGTTTGCGCGCAGGTATCGCGATCCGCGGGGCAAGCCGGATCGTCATAAGCGCTTTTGACGAAACGCACTTGCGACTGATCAGCGATAATCTTTGCGATCGTCACCGGATGGGCCACCTCGAAGCCGATGCCAAGGCAGTCGCCGGGCGTCTCCTCGCTGCGAGCTTGCTCGGCGGTGGCGCTCGTGAGGAGCAGCGCAACGAGAACGGCGACGATCGAGCATCGCTGCCTCAATCGTCGGGCACCATCAGATGGGGTTGCGCAGGTCATGGTTCTTCAACGGCAGCGAACGCACGCGTTTACCGGTTGCCGCGAAGATCGCATTGCATAGAGCCGGCGCCAAGGGCGGCACCGGCGGTTCACCGACACCGCCCCAGAAGCCGCCGCTCGGCACGATGACGGTTTCGACCCATGGCGCGTCGGCCATGCGGAGCATTTCGTAGGAGTCGAAATTCGACTGCTCGGCGGCGCCGTCTTTGACGGTGATCTCGCCGTACAAAGCTGCAGTCAGCGCATAGACGATCGCGCCTTGCACCTGCATTTCGACCGATAGCGGGTTGACGACATGGCCCGGATCGATCGCCGCCACGACGCGGTGTACCCGCACCTCGCCTTTGGTTACCGAGGCTTCGACCACCTGCGCGCAATAGCTGCCGCACGCTTTGTTGACTGCAATGCCGCGAAACACGCCTTGCGGCGGCCGCGAATCCCAGCCGGCTTTGCTGGCAGCCGCGTCGAGCACCGCGAGATTTCTCGGGCTGTCGGCCAGCAGTTTGCGCCGGTACAGGTAAGGATCGACCCCCGCGGCATGGGCCATTTCGTCGATGAAGCATTCTTTATAGAAGGCGTTCTGGGTGTAATTAATCGCGCGCCACACCCCGAGCGGCACCGGCGTCGGCCGTATCACGTAATCGACGCGATAGTTCGGGATCGCATAGGGCATTTCCTCTGCGAGACCCGAGATGAAGGTGCGGTCCACGAAATTGGTGAAGCCCGGCACCAGTGCGGCGACAAAGGACGGGCCGGCAAGCCGGATCGTCCATGCCATTGGCACGCCTTGCGCGTCGAGCCCCGCGGCGAGACGCGCCATGCCGAACGGACGGTAGAGGTCGTGCGCAACATCCTGTTCGCGCGACCACACGAGCTTGACCGGTTGGCGAAATTCTTTGGCGATCACGACGGCCTGACGGATATATTCCTGGATCGGGGCCCGGCGGCCGAAGCCGCCACCGAGCATCGTCCGATGGACACGAACTTTGTCGTTTGGCACGTCGGCGGCGAGCGCGGCGGTGACCAGCGCGGTTGCCGGGTCCTGCGTCGGCACCCAGATGTCGACACCGTCGGCATGCACATGGGCGGTGCAGGTCTGCGGCTCCATCGTGGCATGGGCCAGAAACGGTACCGTGTAATCGGCCTCGATCTGCTTCACGGCGCTCGCCATGGCCGCCGTAGCATCACCGTCGGCGCGACCGACTTGCGCTACGTCGGCATCGAGGCCGCTGCGCACAAATTCGGCAATCGAGCCTGACGATACTTGACCATTGCCGCGATCGTCCCAGCTCACCCGCAGCGCGTCGGCGGCACGCTTCGCGCGCCACCAGGAATCGGCGACGACGGCAACCGCATCCGGCATGCGGACCACGCCGCGCACGCCCTTGAACGCCGATATCGAAGTCTCGTCGACCGATTTGAGTGTGCCGCCGAACACCGGGCACTGCACGATCCCAGCGTGGAGCATATCAGGCAGCTGCACATCGATCGCGTAGACCGGCTTGGCTGTGACCTTGTCGGCGACATCGAGTCGCTTTTGCGGCGTGCCGGCAAGTTTCCAGGCCGTTGAATGTTTGAGCGCGACCTGGACCGGCGGCTCCACACTCGCCGCGGCCGCGGCTATCGCGCCGAAAGTGACCGTGCGCCCGCTCGGCCGGTGGGTGATAACGCTGTTCGCGGCCACGCATTCGCCCGTTGGGACCTGCCACCAAGCTGCCGCAGCGGCGATCAGCATTTCACGCGCGGTCGCACCGGCGCGGCGCAGATAATTCTGCGAGGATGCGATGGAGCGGCTGGCGCCGGTCGAAGTGTCGCCCCAAATACGATTGCGTGAGAGATTGACGGCCGGCGACACAAATTCGGTACGGACTTTGCTCCAATCGCATTCGAGCTCTTCGGCGACCAGCATAGCGAGCCCCGTCATCGCGCCCTGCCCCATCTCGGAGCGCGCGATGCGGATCATCACCGTGTCATCTGGCGCGACCACGATCCAGCAGTTGATTTCGCAAGCGCCGACTTGGGCACGAGCTTCGGCGTGAGCTTCGCCGCCAGCCAGCGGAATCGCAAAACTCAATGTCAGCGCGCCGGCGCTGGCGCCAGCGCCGACAAGCAATGACCGGCGATCCATCCCGCCGCCGGGTGTCATCAAGCAACCCCCGCTTACATTGTCCGGCAACACCGATTTGGCGTCACGGACAGCGCAATGATTCCTTTCAGCCAATGCTAATTTAACCGATCGCTGGTCGGGATCACAATCGAAGGAAATCGGTCATGGGAAAAGAAAACTTGACGCTGGAACAGCGCGTTAGCGCCATCGAGGACCGGCTTGAAATCTACAATCTGATCGCCCGCCATCCGCCGAGCGCAGATACCGGCGCGGGATATTATGCCGAGGCGATCTTCACGCCGGATGCCGTGTTCGACCGCGGTCCCGGTCTCACGGGGGCGGTCGGCAACAAGGCTATGGCCGCCCAGCTGCAAAGCGCCGAGCATCAAGCTGCCATTGCCGGCGGGCTGGCACATTTCACGGGACTGCCGCATGTCACGATTAACGGCGATACCGCCGCGGTTGTTTCCTATTTGCAAATCCTTACCCCGAAAAAATCTGGCGAGGCGGTCGAGGTTCCCAATCACGGCGCCTCGCGCGGCTATCATATTCATCGGGTAGTCACCAACCGCTGGGATCTCGTGCGCACCCCCTCGGGATGGAAGATCAAGCGCCGCACGCTGCGGCTGGTCGACGGCTCCGAGCCCGCGCGCGAAATCTTGCGCGGCGCGTTGCCGGCGGCCTGAAACAATGGGCAGGCCCGGAATACCCCCCTTGCAATTGCGCCGTTGCTCGGCTGTGAGCTGGCTTTTACAAGCACCAGCGAGAGTCGGTTGCGTACGTCCGACAGGAGGCTTTTGATTTTATTTATGAGCAACGAAGCAAACGCTTCACCTCCCTCCCTGAGGGGGAGGTCGGACCGCGCAGCGGTCCGGGAGGGGGGTCAGCAGCCGCCTGAAGCATGACCGCCATCACTGTCGATGCCGCCGTACGGCCGCGCCGCTCATTCCAAGAAGTCTGGGTCATCAGCCTCGGTCATGCGCTCACCCATTGGTATCCGGGGACTTTTTATCTGCTGCTGCCGCTGATCGGCAAAGAGCTGGGGCTCTCTTACAGCGAGATCGGCTCCGTGCTGAGCTGCCAATATTTCGCGGGCGCGATCGCCAATATTCCGGGCGGCATCTTCGTCGACAGCGTCGGCCGCAAAGGCCTGTTGATGGCGGCGTCGCTGTTCTGGATCGGCTTTCCTTATCTGATCATGGGCTTCACCCATTCCTATTGGATGATCCTGTGCTGCGCCACGCTGGTCGGCATCGGCAACAATCTCTGGCATCCAAGCGCGATCCCGTGGCTGGCGAACAGGTTTCCGCAGCGCAAGGGCCTGGTCATGTCGATTCACGGCATGGGCGGCAATATCGGCGATGCGGTGGCGCCGCTCGTTGTCGGTGCGCTGCTTGCGGTGCTCAATTGGCGCAATGTCGTCGTGATCAACGTTCTGCCCGGCGTGCTGCTGGCGACCTTCACGCTCCTCTATCTCGGGCGCAAGCAGAGCGCCGAACCAGACGAAGTTAGCCTCGAGAGCGGCGCGATTTCCGGCATGGAGCGCCTGCGCATGTTCGGTGCGCTCCTGAAAAACCGCGCGCTGCTCACGCTCGCCGCCGGTTCGGCATTCCGCACCATGACGCAAGGCGCGCTGCTCACGTTTCTGCCGCTCTATCTGGGCCGCGAAATGGGCTACTCGCCGCTGTGGATCGGCGCCTGCATGTTCGCGTTACAGGCCGGCGGCTTTATCGCCGCGCCAATCGCGGGCCATCTCTCCGATAAGATCGGCCGACGCCAGATCATCGTCTCCAGCATGTCGATGAGCGCCGTGATCATTCTTTTGATGATTTTCGCCGGCGGCACCGGCTGGTTCGTGATGTTCGTCTCGGTGCTCGGCTTTTTTCTGTTCGCCGTGCGCGCGGTGCTGCAAGCTTGGCTTCTCGACGCCACGCCACCGGCGATGGGCGGCACCGCCATTGGTTTGTTGTTCGCAAGCCAGGCGTTCGGCCAGGCGGTCGGCCCGGTCAGCGCCGGCATCGTCGCCGATCATTACGGGCTGATGGCCGCGTTCTATTTCCTGGCCGGCACGATCGTGATCGCGAATTTACTGATCTTCGTGACGCCGGCGGGCCTTATCAAACGGAATTGAGCCGCATCAATCTCGTTCGCGTCTATCGTTGCGCCGCGGTCGACCACGATTCCGCTCGACGGCCGCACCAGGAAAACCTTGTCCTTGCCTTTGACGTATTTCAGGTCTTGCAGCCCGTCGATATTCGTCACTGCCTGCGGCAGCGGTTGCAGATTGCGCCTCTGATCATACGACAGCGAACTTGCCGGCTTGAGCGACGCCGCGCCCTCGACCGGCTGCGACTTGTCGTTCATCACCGCCTGGTAAATCTGCTGACGCTGCTGCTCGTTCAACGGCAGCGGCCAAGCCAGCATCGGCATATGGTCGAGCAAGTCATTTCGTTTGGAGAATTTCGCCGGCATGGTCTGGACGGTGGACCCGATCGGCCCCGACTGCGCACTGCCGTTCTGCGCCTGCGTTTGTTGACCACCTTGGCTCGCTTGGTTCGCTTGATTTGCTTGATTCGCTTGGCCCGCTTGGTTCTCTTGGCCCGCTTGGTTCCCTTGGCCCGCAGAAGGCGCGCCATTGTCCGGCATCATCAGCGCAGCGCGCGCATCTTCCTGGGCTGGCTGTTGAGCTTGTGGCAATGCCGGCGCGGTGCTCCAGGGCTGCGCAGCATGACCGGGATTAATCTGACCCGTATTGGGTGGGAAGCCGGGATTGAGCGTCGATGGTTGATCATCGGCCGACGCCCCTGGAACTAAGGCCCTTGGAACTAAGGCCGTTGGAACTAAAATTGCGGTCGCTACTGCCAATACAGCCGTGGTGGCCTTGAGGGTGTGGCCTTTGATTTGACCTTTCATTGGCGAACTCCTTTGGCTGCTCCCCAAACAACTGCCAAAGGCCCGCTTCAGTTTCCGGCGCGCCTGAAATTGCGCACTTCAGTGCGCGCGTCGCACCGCCCGTGTCAAAAGCCAGACCAGAAACGACAGGCAGCCCATCGCGGCCACCACCGAGGCCACCGGCCAGGCCGAGCGGCCGAGATAGGCGCCGACCGCGGCGGCGCTCAGCGCGGCACCGGTCTGCTGGGCCAAGCCCATCACCGAGGAAGCGGTGCCGGCGCGATCGGGAAACGGCGTCAACGCCCCGGCCATGGTGGCCGGCAAGGCGAAACCCAGTCCGGCAAGGTAAATTGTCATCGCGCCGACAAACCAGAGAACGTGTGGCAGACCCGACCCAATGACTGCCGCCATCGCCACGCCGCCGAGCGCCATGATTGCGGTACCCATTCCGATCATGCGATTGAGACCAAACCGCATCACGATGCGCGCCGCGATCAATGTCCCCAATACATAACCGCCGGCGCCAACGGCGAATGTTGCGCCGAAACCAAACGGCGACAGATTATAGATTGCGCTTTGCATCACCACCGGCGCGCCAGAAATCCAGGCGAACAGTCCGATAAAGGCGCTGGTCAGAATGGCGAGGTTGGCGAGAAAGCCGCGATGGACCGCGACCGAACGGTACATCTCACCCATGGCGATCAGCGAGTACGGTGTGTTGATCGGCTCGCGCAGGGTCTCCGGCAACAGACGCGCCGCGATCGAGCCGATCATGACAGCGAACGCCACTAGAAGGACAAAGCTGGCGCGCCAGCCGAACCAGATCTGTAAAACGCCGCCGATCACCGGAGCAATAATCGGCGCGACACCCGTGATCGCGCCCATCAGCGACAGTTCGCGTCCGGCGCGAGTGCCGGAATAAATGTCGCGCACCACGGCACGTGCCAGCACGATCGCCCCCGCCCCACCCACTGCTTGAAGAAAGCGCAAGCCAATCAGTGCGCCGATCGATTGCGCTAGCGCGCAGCCGATGGTGGCAAGCGCATAAAGCACCAGCGCCGCTAGCAGGATCGGCCGGCGGCCGAACCGATCGGAAACCGGTCCATAGAAAATCTGCCCGACGGCAAAACCGAACAAATAACTCGAAATCGTCAGCTGCACTTGGAGCGTCGGCGCATTCAGCGTGCGGCCGATGTCCGGCAGCGACGGCAGATACATGTCCATCGACAGCGGACCGAGCGCGGTCAGAAGCGACAGCAACAAAGTGAGCGCGAACGTGCCGGGACGCAGCATCGGGAGACCGAAATTGACTGCTATTAGCCTTGGAGCGCGACTCGCTAGCGCTCGCGCAGCGGCTTTATCTGCAACTCCGCAGCCAATTTGTCGAGTTGCGCAAGAAGCGGTGCGGGAATCGGCACGCCGTCACGCGCTCGCTCGTCGTGGCACTCGGCCCGGCGGTCGCCTGGCAGCCGGATCGCATCGACGCCGGGAAGACGTTGCGAGGCGCGTAGATCGCGGATGTGCCGATCGACTTCGGCGACAAAAGTTTTTGCCGGCACAAAACGCGCGATGTCGATCGCGGCGATGCAATGTCCGGTATTGGTTTCGCTTTTGTCGTCGGCATTAAAATCGATCACGTCTTTGCCGAAGGCGGCGCCATTGAGCACGCCGGCGAGGAGCCCGATCATCAATGCAAGGCCGCTGCCTTTGTATTCGCCCATCGGCAACAGCAAGCCGTCGCCCGATTTAGCCGGATCGGTGATCGGCGCGCCGCTTTTCGCATCGACAAACCAGCCCTCCGGCATGGCGAGACCGCGCAGCGCGTATTTCTTGACCGTGCCATAGGCAACGATCGAAGTCGCCATGTCGAAGACCAGCGGCTTATTGCCAGTCGGCACGCCGATCGCCAGCGGATTGGTGCCAAGCAGAAGATCGGCGCCGCCCCAGGTCGCCATGTGATTGGCATTGGCGACCGCGGCATAGAGGCCGATCATGCCGGCGGCCGCCGGCATTTCCGCATAAAGTCCGGCGGGTCCGGCGTGGTTCGAGCGCCGCACGCCGACCCAGCCGATTCCGGCCTCGCGCGCAAGCGCGATCGCTTCGGCGGCGGCGCGCGACATCACCAGATGCCCCATGCCGTTGTCGCCGTCGACAATCGCGGTTGCCGGCGCGGTGCGCGAGACGGTGATGTTCGGCCGCTTGTTGAAGCCGCCGGCTTTGAGCCGGCGCACATATTGCGGCAGGCGAAAAATGCCGTGACCATCGGCGCCGGTGAGATCGGCTTGCGTCATCAATTCGGCGCAGCGCGCCGCGTCCGCTTGCGGCAGCCCCGCCGCGACGAATGCATCGGCAATCAGCGCCTGGGTGGCGCGCCACGGTAGGCGCGCAACTTCACCGCCCGCCATGATTCAGCTCGCCGCAGCCGGCTGCCGCTGCTTCTTAAGTATCGCCGCAGCATGATTGCCGAGGATCATGTCGCGATCGGCCGGCGCGATGCCGAGCGCACGGACATGTTTGACGCAATCCAGCATGCCCATGTCATAGGGATAATCGCTGCCGAGAAAGACGCGCGCGGCGCCAACCGAGGCGATCAGGAATTCCAGTGACGTTTTAGAATGCAGGATCGTGTCGTAGACAAAGCGGTCGAGATAAGGCGCCGGCGATTCTTTGAGATGCACTTTGGGTTCGGGGCGCACCTGCCAGCCGTGCACCCAGCGGCCGCCCTGATAAGGAATGAAGCCGCCGCCATGCACCATGACGAATTTGAGCTTGGGATGGCGAAGGAGCACGCCGCCGAAGATCAGGCAGGCCGCCGCGATGGTCGTGTCGAGCGGATTGCCGATCAGGTTGGTCAGATAGTACGACCGCAACCGGTCGGCGCCGGCGACATGGCCGGGATGGATCATCATCCAGGCGTCAAGCTCGGCGGCGGTCGCCCATAACGGCTCGAAGCTCGAATCGTCGAGATTTTTACCCTCGACATTGGAGCCGATCATGGCGCCATGCAGGCCGAGCCTGGTCATGGCGCGGCGCAATTCGTCCGCGGCTTTTTCCGGCGCCTGCATCGGCAAGGTGGCGATGCCGGCAAAGCGATCTGGATGCTCTTTGACGAGCCGCGCAATCCCGTCGTTCTGGACGATGGCCGCGGCAATACCGACATCCGCGGGCTGACCATAAAGCCAGGTCTGCGGCGTTGCCGAGAGCACATGCATGTCGACTTCGGCCGCATCCATGTCGGCAAAGCGACGGGCAATGTCATGGCCGCCGCGCGGGAACGGGCGGTACGGCACGCCGGCGACTTCGAGCACGGCATTGTCAGCATCGAGGGGCGCGAGCTTAAGCTTAAGCCGCGGAATTTCCTGTTGCAGGCGCTCGATCGTGGCGTCGGCCAACACATGGGTATGGATATCGATTGTTCGTGGCCTTGTGGTTTGCGTCATTCCCGCTCCCTCGGCACTCTTCCCTTAAGCATGGCTGGCCTTAAGCATGGCTGGCACACGGCGCGGCGTGTTGTGCGCATATCTCGCCGAGCCATGCAATACGGGGCGCCGGGCATTGCGCAAAGCCGCACCAAGACGGTCTTTTTACGCACGCGTTTCGGCTATAAAGAGCGGCTCGAAACCAACCGACTGCGGGATAACAATGGACGCCAGCGCGGATAAGCAAGCAACGACAGGAGACGCCGAACATCACCCGCGCGTCGAAGACGACGCTCTCGTTCGTGGCCTCGGCCGCTACATCGCCGATGCGCCGGAGCCGAACCAGGCGTTCGCTTATTTCGTACGTTCGCCGCACGCCTTCGCGCGCATCGTCAACGTCGATCCCGACGCGGCCCCTACGGCGCGAGGCGTGATCGCGGTGCTGACCGCGCAAGACATGGAAGGTGTCGGCAATATTTCGCGGCATCCGCCGCTGCCCGGCCGCAGCGCTGCGAAGCTCATCGTCTCGAATCGCCCGCCGCTCGCGCGCGATCGCGTAATGCATGTGGGCGAAGCGGTCGTCATGGTCATCGCCGAGAGCGCACTCGCCGCACAGGACGCCGCCGAATTCGTCACTGTCGACTATGAACCGATCACGCCGGTGACCGATGCGCGCGCGGCGTTGCAACCGGGCGCGCCGCTTCTATGGCCGGAAGCACCCAGCAATCTCGCCATCGACTGGCCTGGCCCCGCCGCCGATCCGGACGCCAATGCGGCGGAAGTCGAGCGCATCTTCGCCTCGGCCAAATTTGTCGCCCGCATTTCGGAAATGAATCAGCGCCTCTGCGTCGCTTCCATGGAGCCGCGCGGTGGCACCGCAAGTTACGACGCCGCGCGCGACACTTACACATTGCGCACCTGCTCGCAGAGCGCCGGCACCATGCGCGAGAACATTCTCGGCATCATGAATTGGCCGAAGGAGAAGCTGCGCGTCATCACCGAGGATGTCGGCGGCGCATTCGGTCTGAAAACCTCCGCCTATCCGGAATATATCGCGCTGCTTGTGGCCGCGAAGAAGATCGGCCGTCCGGTGCATTGGATGTCCGGCCGCTCGGAAGCATTTTTGTCCGACAATCAGGCGCGCGACACCTATTCAAAGGTGGAGCTTGCGCTCGACGACAAAGGCAAATTCCTGGCGCTGCGCATCCGCAGCGTCGGCAATATGGGCGCCTATCTCGGCGCCATCGGCGCCAATATCCCGACCATCAGCTTCACCCGCTGCCTGCCCGGCATGTACGACATCAAGCCGATCGATATCAGCGTCAAATGCGTCTACACCAATACGCTGCCGACTGCGCCCTATCGGGGCGCCGGCCGCCCGGAGGCAAGCTATGCGCTCGAGCGCGTGGTCGATGAAGCGGCGCGGATCACCGGTATCGACCCGATCAAATTGCGCCGGCGCAATCTGATCAAGAAATCGGCGATGCCGTACAAGACAGCGGTCGGTACTGTGATCGACAGCGGCGATTTTGCGCCGATGCTCGATAAGGCGCTTGAACTCGCCGATTACGCCAATTTCAGCAAGCGTCGCCGCGAGGCGCACAAGCGCGGCAAATATCGCGGGCTTGGCGTTTGCTGCATGCTCGAACATTCAGGCGGCTCGCCGACCGAGAGCGCGCTGCTCGCGTTTGCCGGCGGCAGCAATCTGCAATTCCGGCTCAACGTGCAGAACACCGGCCAGGGTCACGCCACCGTCTTCTCCCGTTTCATCGCCGGCGAGCTTGGCATTCCCGCTGGCAAGCTTTCGCATCGCCACGGCGATTCGGCGAACGAACTGCCGGGCTATGCTTCGGTCGGCTCGCGCTCGGCGATGACGGTCGGCCATTCGGTGGCAAAAGCGATCGAGGCGATGCTCGCCAAGGCGAAGCCGCTCGCCGCCGGAATGCTGGAAGCAGGCGAGGCGGATATCGCTTACAAGAACGGCGCGTTCGAGGTGGTCGGCACCGATCGTCGCGTGTCGCTCTTCGATGTCGCGGCGGCGGCCGCGGAGCGCAAAAAGCGCGGCGAGATCGCCGAAGATCTCGACACCAAAGCGGTCACCGAGACGCCGCAGACCTTCCCCAACGGCGTGCACATCGCCGAGGTCGAGATCGATCCGGCGACTGGCGAAATCAGGGTCGTCAATTATGCCGCCGTCGACGATTGCGGCCGGCCGCTCGACCCAATGATCGTGGAGGGCCAGTTGCACGGCGGCATCGCCTCGGGCCTTGGCCAGGCGCTGATGGAGAGTGCGGTCTACGACGCCGACAGCGGCCAGCTCGTGACTGGCTCGTTTATGGATTACGCCATGCCGCGCGCCGAGGACATGCCGCCGTTGCGCGATGCCATGCACAATGTGCCGGCGACCACCAATCCGCTCGGACTCAAGGGCGTCGGCGAAGCCGGCACCACGGCCGCGATCGGCGCACTCATGAACGCGGTCGCCGATGCCATCCCCGGCGGCGCCGGCGCCCATCTCGATATGCCGGCCTCGGCGCCGCGGCTATGGGAAGCCTGCCGGCACGCGGAAAGCTAGACTGTTATCCGTCACCCTGAGGGACCCGCTAACCTCGTCATTGCGAGCGAAGCGAAGCAATCCAGGAATCAACGTTGCGGAAATCTGGATTGCTTCGTCGCCCCCTTGGGGGCTCCTCGCAACGACGAGCGATTATGGCTTCTCTCTCCCCCTTGGTTTCCCCCGCGCCGGCGCGCGACTATGCGCGTTGTTGAGATGCACGAGATGTTTGAGCATCGCCAAGAACGCGCTGCGCTGGCCGGCCTTGAG
>Ga0306923_10002661_pt1 | contig 16491 bp, 13 predicted proteins | sample sta12Can44000108_FD_203841 | JGI IMG/M metagenome (GOLD analysis project Ga0306923, IMG submission 203841) | Lab enrichment of tropical soil microbial communities from Luquillo Experimental Forest, Puerto Rico - statanox.12C.anox.44.000.108 (v2)... | ecosystem: Environmental > Terrestrial >... | reverse complement strand
TGGTAACGGGGAATGGCGACCGACAGCAGGATGACGATGATGCTGATCACCACCATCAGCTCGATCAGGGTGAATCCGCGTTGCCGCAATCGCCGGTGCATATCCGCGCCTTTGCCTTCCGAAAACAAAGCTACCACGTTTTGTACTTGGTGCCGTCCAGACCTGTGCCCTCCGACTTGGTAAAGACGTCAAAAACATTCTGCCCCCCCCAGGAGTCCGAATCGGGATCATCCTGCATGGAGCGCAGACCCCATTCCGTCGTGCCTGTCATCGGATCAACCGGGATTCGCCGCAGGAAGCGCAACTTCTTGCCGTTGGAATCGACGCCCTTCACCAGGGTGTCCAGGTCGGGCGGATACCCCTGGCTGTCGAGTTTAATCTGGAACGCTCCTCGGTCGGCCGCGTCCTTGTAGCGATCGATGGCGTCACGCATCTGCCAGAGATCACGACGAAGTTCTCGTTCCTTGTTGCGTTGAATGCCGATTCGCACCACGGGGACGACGGCAGCCGTAAGGATCATCAGGATCGTCATGGCGACGATCAATTCCACAACGGTGAAGCCCCGATGGGAAGCTTTGCGGGCGGTTGGAGATGGCATCGTGACGCGACGAAAAATACGCTGCAACAATTTTATTCCTTCTGCCGGTATCGCGGAAGGATACCCCCGCGTGGCCGGAACCCATCGCGGGCGAGGACATGCCTCGAGAACCTTCGGCTCGCTAGTGAACCGTCACAACGGCCTGCGAACCACCCGCCGGAATGTTCTGCATGCTGGCGTTTTTCAACAGGGCACGATTGATGCTCAAAGTCGCCTGCCCGGGAGCCTTTGCCTGGAAGGTGAGCGTGAAGATCTGCCCGTCGCCCGAAATTCCGCTGCTGCCCGGCGGTCGGGAAGCGGTAAGTTGCAGGATTCCCGCCATGCTGTCGTCGCGATGAACCAGCGCCACTGCCTGCCCATCCTGCGAGAGCATCGGTCCGTTCGACACGTTCACCAGCTGCAGCACGTTGGGGTTGTAGGTAATTTGCAGCGGTACCGAGTACACGTTCTGCCCGCCCGCCAGGTTCACGTTCACGGTAAAGGTGGTGCCCGCGGCCTGGCTTAACGACGGCGGATCGAAGCTGATCAGTGCGCTCCCCGCCGGCGCGGCTGCCGCCTGTTCGGCAGGCGGCGGGGCCCCGGGTTGCGGAGGTGTAAGCCGGGGCGGCGCGCCGTTCGGCGGCGGGGCGGCAGGTTGATCGGCGGGCGTGCTGGAGCGGCGCAGCGTTATCGCGTTGGCGGTACCGACATCGATGGGGCGGGTGTTTTCGCCCAGAACGTTCTGCGCGCGCACAATGTGGGGAATCAGCATGAAAACCAGCTCATTGTCCTGCCGCTGCTTGTTTTCGGTGGAAAAGAAGTACCGGAAAAAGGGAATCGACGCCAGGCCGGGGATACCGTTGATCGACTTGCTCTCGGTCTCCTCCAGGATTCCGCCCATGATGTTGGCTTCGCCTTCCCGCATGCGGATCTCGTGCTCGATCTTTCGCTGTCCGATTACCGGCTGCTGGATTCCGCCGATATTTTGATAGGAATCGACGGCCGAGATGTCCATGCTGAGCTTCAGGGTCACCTCGTCGGTGCCATGCACCCGCGGCGTCACATCGATGTTTACACCCACGTCGATGTAGTTGAATTGCGTGTTGACCAGCGGGTTGATGCCGACACCGCCGATGCCGGGTTGGAACGAACCGGTGGCCACCGGTACACGCTGGCCGATTTTGAGCGACGCCTTCTGCCCGTCGAGGGCACGTATCTGCGGCTGCTGCAGGATCTTGGTGGTACTGTCGGTGTACAGAAATGACGCCGTTGCCGGGGGTACCGTTACCTGGAAGTTGGTGGCATTGATATGCGCCAAAGTGTTGAGATTGATGACACCCGGCTGACTGCCGGTTGTCGTGGTAACCGACCCGTTACCAGTGCCGATATTGGAACCCTGGGTGGAGCTGGAAGTAACCGTATTGTCGATCAGCGACACGGAAGCGCTGGTCGGAGGCGTGATTCCAAGATCCCGAAGCTTGTTGCGCTGCACCTGCATGATGACCACGTCGACCACCACTTCGGGCCGTGACTTGTCGAGATCGTCGATCAGCTTCTCGGCCAGGGCGATCTGGTCCGGGGTGCCGCGTATCACAATCGCCTGCTGGGCTGCGAACTGCTGCAGGCGTTGCGTGTCGAGCAGGGTGCGAAGGATGTTGACCAGGTCCTGCAGCTCGTTGGGCTGCGAGAGATTGGTCAAGTAGAAGGTGCGGATAACGCTCTGCTCTAATTCCTTGCGCTTGGCCGTGGTGTCCGCGGCAACAAAGATGGTGTTGGGCGTGATTGGCCGCCAGAAGGTCTTCGATTCCAGGGCGGTAATTTCCAGCGCCTCCTGCAGCGAAACCCCGTTCAGTTCAACCCGCACCGCTCGCGAAGTGTAATCGGGATCGAACAGAACATTGATACCCGCCAGTTTGCCGATGGTTTCATAAACCGTTTTGCTGTCGGCGCTCATCTTCAACGTTATGGGCGTATTCGCAATGGGAGCCAATTCAACCGGACCGCCGGCTTCCTCCATTCGCTTGTGAAGCGCCGACTGCGCGGCTTCATTCTGGGTTGGCGGGCTCGGTTGCTCCACTTGCTTGAGTTCGCGGCTGATCTTGTTGATTTCCTGCTGGGCAATGAAGCTGGAGGGATCGATGGCCAGCGCCTGCTCGAATTCGGTCAATGCCTCCTGTAGCTTGCCCGCCTTTTCCAACAATTGCCCTTTGTGAACGTGCGACGCCGACGCCAGAAAACGAACCCGTTCGAAGGAAGCGCGATAGCTGATGTCGTCGGGTTTAAGCTGATACGCCTGATGATAGTCGTTATAGGCTGTCTCGTAGTCGCCCCGTACCTCGGCGTCCAGGCCTTGCTTGTAAAATGCCTTGGCTTTGTCTGTGGCGACTGCCGGTAGTGTGCAGAAGATGAGCAGCAGGGCGAGGAGACGGGTCAGCCGTTTCATCAGGTTCCTTAACACGGGGTTAACTGGAGCGTTCCTCCCCGCTCCGCCGCGGTACGCGGTTCTGACTTCTGCGCGGGCGAAACGTAAGCGATCCGAGGAATCCAAATCAGCATGTCGCTACGGAAGCAGAATCAGGATTGGCGCGATTATAGCATTCTGCCCGGGGCGCGTAATGCGATTTAACCGTGTGTTAGCATACGAGTTTCGCTGGCGCGCGAGTTTGTTTCCATGTCCCGTCCCCCGCAGTCCACACCTCGTCCCGACAAGGAGAAGCAGGGCCGGCGCGACCCAACCGCCAGCGGCCTGCGCGATGCCTCGGTCAACCGCGCGGCCGCACACAACTACTTCCTGCTGGAGAAATTTGAAGCCGGAATTGCCTTGCGCGGCACGGAGGTGAAATCCGTGCGCAGCGGACGCGCCAACCTCAAGGACGCCTACGGGCTGGTCAAGGACGGTGAACTTTGGCTCATCAATGCCCACATAGGCGTCTATGAGCATGGAAATATTTTCAATCATGAACCATTGCGCACCCGCAAGCTGCTGGTCCACCGCAGCGAGCTCAACAAGCTGTTTGGCAAGACCCAACAGAAGGGGCTCACGCTCATTCCCACGCGCATGTACTTCCGCAACGGCAAGGTTAAGGTGGAGATGGCGCTGGCCAAGGGCAAACAGACCTGGGACAAGCGTGAGACGGAACGCCGCAGGACCGCCGACCGGGAAGCCCGCGAGGCCATTGCCCGCAGCCGGAAACCCTAGGTTACCCTGATTACTTTGGACGAAACATGAATATCAAACTTACAACTGCTATTGCTTCCCAAGTCGAAACCGAGTGCCTGGTTGTCGCCGTGGTCGACGCCAGCCAGAAGAACGGAAACACTGGCGATAAGAAACCCCAGCCGAAGCTCCTAACCGGCGAGGAGGCCGTAGCCGCGGCCGCGGCGGAGCTGGTCGCCTCCGGCGAGGTCACCGGCAAATCGCTGGAGACCTCCTTGCTCCATAAGCCGGCCGGCCTCAAGGCCAAGCGCCTGCTGCTGATCGGCGGCGGCAAGGCCAAGAGCTTTTCGACCTCCGAGCTGCGCCAGGTCGCGGGCGCTGCCGTGCGCACCCTCAAGGGCAAGGATCTGAAGAGTTTCGCCCTGGCGGTGCCGGTCGCGGACGGCTTGACTGCCGAAGAAGCAGTCAAAGTCATCAGCGAGGGTGCGTATGTCGGCAGCTTCGATCCCGATTACTACAAGAGCGACCGCAAAGAGCAGAAGATCGAGGAGCTGATCATCGTCGCACCCGCCAAATCGAACAGCAGCGCCTTGAGTGCTGCCATCGCGGTAGGCACGATTATTGGCGAGGCCCAGAATTTCACTCGTGACCTGGTGAATGAGCCGGGCAACCGGATGACGCCGACCATTCTTGCCGACCGCGCCAGAAAGATGTCCGATGAAGTAGGACTTCAGTGCCAGGTGTTCGGCCCGGAAAAGATCAAGGAGTTGAAGATGGGCGCCTTCTGGAGCGTCGCCCAGGGCTCGCAGGATGAGCCGGCGCGGCTCATTGTCATGCGCTACGAACCCGCCGGAGCTCCGCCCAAGCCCGTGCTCGGGTTGGTGGGGAAGGGAATTACCTTCGACAGCGGCGGCATCTCCATCAAGCCCTCCGACGGCATGGAGAAGATGAAATACGACATGGCCGGCGGGGCAGCCATGATCGGTGCCATGCGTGCCATCGCTCAGCTCAAACCCAATGTGCGGGTCATCGGTATCGTCTGCGCCACCGAGAATATGCCCTCCGGAACCGCTCAGAAGCCGGGGGACGTGCAAATCGCTATGTCGGGCAAGTCGATCGAGATCATCAACACCGACGCCGAAGGCCGGCTGGTGCTGGCCGATGGCCTGCACTACGCCAAAGAGCTGGGTGCGACCCACCTGATTGACGCCGCGACCCTGACCGGCGCCTGCGTGGTGGCGCTGGGAATGGTCAATGCCGGAGCGTTCTCCAACGACGACGAGTTTTACCGCCGGTTCAACGCATCCTTGAAGGCATCGGGCGAGAAAATGTGGCGGCTGCCGGTCGACGACGAGTATCGCGAGATGATCAAGTCCAACATTGCCGACATCGTCAACAGCGGCGGCCGCTGGGGAGGCGCGGTCACAGCCGCAATGTTCCTCAAGGAATTCGTCGGCGACACCCCGTGGATTCATCTCGACATTGCCGGCGTCGCCTGGATGGAAGATGCCAAGCCTTGGATCGCCAAGGGCCCGTCCGGCATCCCTGTGCGTTCGCTGGTGGAGTTCGTGCGCCGATTCGCACCGTCAAAATAAGCGGCAACCCAGGATTGGGCCATTCTAAGGCGATGGATGCGAGGCGATGGCTCCGCTGCCATCCGCCGGGTGTACGGCGAGCATCGGGAGACTGTGGTACTCACGATGTAGGATTCCGGGCCGGGGGAGGAATCAGGCATGCCGCAAAACATCACAACCGCTGCATGCGTTTTAGGGGCCGTCCTCCTGTTGACCGCCATCCTGCACCGTAGCTTCAAGATCTTTGGCGCGGAAGTCGAGGGCTCGACTGGACGATTCGGCCGCATTTTCGCAGGATTCCTGGGCATCCTCCTGATCTCGATCGGGCTGTTCGGCTCCCTATACAAGTCCTCACCGCAACCCTCCGCAGTTCCGCCATCGGCCGCGAACGCTACTGCGGGGCAACAGCAGACCCGCCGGCCGGAGGCGGAACCGATCGCGACCGGGCAACCGCAGTCGGAGCAGAACGTCAGCATCGACGGCACATAGCACGGTGGGGACGGGAGTGTCTACCAAATATCCCAGCACGGCGACCAGTTCACCATCCGCGTGACCGGCATGAACTTCGAGGCGTCCAGCAGCGGAGAGTTACATGGACATCAGTTCGATAGAACTTACGAAGGCCGGTTCTCCGACGGCAAGCATTACTCGGGCCGCTGCAGCGGCACCGTCTCCAATCGATGCGACCGTGATCCGCTCCACCTGCTTCGACTCTCTTGCGGGCCAGTGGGAGTGCATTCTCATGCGGCGATCCAGAGTCGACTGACCCACTCCCTTCAGCCCGGAGTGCACTCCATGAGGGAGCAGGTAACAGGAACCGGCGGCCCACCGCTGCAACACGGCGCAGGTTGCTCGGTCAGCCGTTCCGCCTAGGGGGGCCAGCACGGGGTCATGACCGGTGCGTGAGCTAATTTAATTTAATTTAGATCAGCTTGCAATGGGATTCCGGGAGAGCGGTAGGTCAATCGTCCCAAACGTCGCATTTTTGGGCGCTAGCCAGAATGTCATGATTTCTTTATGCACAATTTACTATGCGTTGACACATTCGTGCCTCAGGCCGACTACAGTAGCGACAATAGCAAACCTGATCGGAGAGAGTGGGGAGGCGGCCAAACAGCCGCTCCCCCGATTTTTTTGCCCGCCAATTTGCACTCCCTCGTCCTGCCCACTACCATTCTTGGGTTATGCCCGTAGCGACGGAATCATCTGCCACCTACTCTCCAGTCAGGGCCGCGCGCGGCAACCAGCTTTCCTGCAAGGGCTGGGCGCAGGAAGCCGCGATGCGCATGCTGATGAACAACCTCGACGAAGAGGTGGCTGAGCGCCCGCAGGACCTCGTCGTCTACGGCGGCACCGGCCGTGCGGCCCGCAATTGGGAATGCTACCACGCCATCGTCCGCTGCCTGCGCTCGCTCGAGAACGACCAGACCCTGCTGGTGCAGTCCGGCAAGCCGGTGGGGATCTTCCGTACCCACGATTACGCCCCCCGGGTGCTCATCTGCAACTCCAACCTCGTCGGCCACTGGTCGAACTGGGAGCAATTCAACCAACTCGAACGGCTTGGCCTTATGATGTACGGCCAGATGACCGCGGGTTCGTGGATTTACATCGGGTCGCAGGGCATCATCCAGGGAACCTACGAAACATTTTCCGCTGCCGGCGAGCAGCACCTCGGCGGCGAGCTGGCCGGCAAGCTGATCGTCTCCGGCGGCATGGGCGGCATGAGCGGAGCCCAGCCGCTCGCCGCCACTATGACCGGCGCCTGCTATCTCGGCATCGAGGTCGATCCCGAGCGCATCAAGAAACGCCTGCGCACCGGCTACTGCGACTTCCTGGTCAACTCGCTGGACGAAGCGCTGCGAATCCTGAAGAACGCGGTGCGCAAAAAACAAAACATCTCCGTCGGCCTCGTGGGCAACTGCGGGGACATTATTCCCGAGCTCGCTGATCGCGGCGTGGTACCCGACATCCTCACCGACCAGACCTCGGCGCACGATCCGCTGAACGGCTACGTGCCCAGCGGCATGACGCTGGAAGCGGCGCTCGAACTGCGCAGAAATGATCCCCGGGCCTACCGCGAAAAATCGCTCGACACCATGGCCCGCCATGTTGGAGGCATGCTCAAGCTCCAGAAGATGGGCTCGGTTACATTCGACTACGGCAACAACATCCGCACCTTTGCCTACGAGCACGGCGTGAAGAATGCCTACGATTTTCCCGGGTTCGTGCCCGCCTACATTCGCCCGCTCTTTTGCCAGGGCCGCGGCCCCTTCCGCTGGGCGGCTTTGTCGGGTGATCCCGCCGACATCCACACCAGCGACGATGTAGTGCTGCAGATGTTTCCCCGCGACCGCGTTCTCAGCCGCTGGATCGACCTGGCTCGCAAGCGCATCAAGTTCCAGGGATTACCGGCGCGCATTTGTTGGCTGGGCTACGGTGAGCGTGCCGAATTCGGCCTGGCCATCAACCACATGGTCAAAAACGGAAAGCTCAAGGCACCCATCGTGATGGGCCGCGACCACCTGGATTGTGGCTCCGTTGCTTCCCCCTATCGCGAAACCGAATCGATGAAAGATGGCAGCGATGCCATCGCCGATTGGCCGCTGCTGAACGCGCTGCTCAACACCGCCAGCGGAGCGTCGTGGGTCTCGATCCACAACGGTGGTGGCGTCGGCATCGGTTACTCTCAGCACGCCGGGCAGGTGACCGTGGCCGATGGGACAGACGAAATGGCGAAGCGCATTGAGCGGGTGCTCACCAACGATCCCGGCATCGGCGTCGCCCGCCACGTGGATGCCGGCTACGACGAAGCGAAGCACTTCGCCCAGGAGAAGGGAATTAAGGTGCCCATGATGAATGACGGTGAGAGTAGCTCCACACCTCCCACACCGAGGCGGTGAACCATAGCAAACCGTTAGCCGAATCGCTTAACACCGCAAAAGACGGCCGGTCCACCACCACCTCCAACGGTTGGGCGCCGCTCGGACGGGAGAGCAGCAGCCATCGTCATGGCGATCGCGGGATCGTGACCGGGGTTGAAACCGTGGGTTCCGGTATGATGTCTCCGCGAAGGGGCCGAATTGGTCGTCTGTGTTCAGCACAACCGCCTCATGCCATCTCGGTGCAAGATCATCCGCTGGCCTCAGGCAGATTTGCTCCCGTAGAACGTCGGGAGATGGACGGCTCGGACTGGGTCGGAAACTGCCAACCGTTCCAATCCCTTCGACAAAGGCATTCCTCGGCGATTTTCAAACTGCTTCCGGGAGTGACGACACCCGTACTTCGGGTGGCAAAATAACTGAAGCGGTTTGTAGTTCGCGCTATTCTAACCTCGGAACCCAGTGTCTTGTTCGATCCGCGCCAACCTGCCCGTCCGACTTTTCTCACCCACGCCTCGCAGCTGCTCACACTTCGCGGGGACGCCGCCCCGCGTCGCGGCTCGCAAATGCGCGACCTTGGCATCATCCTCGACGGCGCCGTCCTCGTCTCTGACGGAAGGATTGCCGCCGTAGGCACAACCGACCAGCTTTCGAAATCCGCCAACCGTGCCGAAGAAATCGACTGCCGGGGCAAGGTCGTCCTTCCCGGTTTCGTCGACTCCCACACTCATCCCGTTTTCGCAAAGCCCCGGCTGATCGACTTCGAGAAGCGCATCGGGGGTGCCACTTACGAAGACATCGCCGCCGCCGGAGGCGGCATTGTTTCCAGCATCCGCGGCGTCCGCGAATCGTCCGTCGAACAACTGGCGCAGCACGTACTCCACGCGCTCGCCGAAATGGCGGCTCACGGAACGACAACCGTCGAGGCCAAATCCGGCTATGGCCTCGACGTTGACAGCGAACTCAAATCTCTCGAAAGCGTCAAGCATGGCGCACAAAAATGGTCCGGAACAGTCACTCCCACGCTCCTCGCGGCCCACGCCATCCCGCCGGAATACCGCGGCAACCCTGACCAATATGTGGGCATCGTATGCAATGAAATCATTCCCGCTGCCGCCCGGGGAAGGCTCGCCGACTATGTCGATGTCTTCTGCGAACAAGGAGCCTTCAGCCCCGAGCAATCCATCCGCATCCTGCGGGCCGCCATCGCCAACGGCCTCAAGACCCGCGTCCACGTCGGTCAGCTGACTCGCACGCGCCTTGAGGTGTTCGCAGAATTACACTGTGCCAGCCTCGACCATTTGGATCACGTCACCGACGCCGATATCGCCTGGCTCGCCGGGACTGCCACCGTCGCCACGCTGCTGCCCTCGGCCAACTACTTCCTTGGACTCTCGACCTTTGCGCCTGCCCGCAAGCTCATCGACTTGGGTGTCGCCGTGGCGCTTGCCACTGACTACAATCCCGGTACGTCGCCTACAATCTCGATCCCGTTCGTACTCTCGGTCGCGTGCACACATATGAAAATGTCGCCCGCCGAAGCCATCACGGCCGCGACAATCAACGGTGCTTGCGCATTGCAATTGCAGCACCTAAAAGGCAGCCTTGAACCCGGCAAAGACGCCGACATCGCCATTTTCGACGCCTGCGATTACCGTGAACTGCCGTACTGGTTCGCGATCAATCGTTGCTCCAAGACTGTGCTCCGCGGTCGCGGTGATGTAAGTTCGGCTGTGTAAAAAGCGAGAGGGTGTAAGGTGGCTTTGGGTATCCCTGTCACAACCAAGCATTTAGAAGCTCCCCCCTCAAGAGGCTGAGTGTTTTCTCTCCTTAAAACGTCAGGCGTCCCCGAATACTGAATACCCACATCGTACTCACGGTGGGATTCAAGGAAGGGTGCAGGACCAGTTGGATGTCCGGCGTGATGGCGAAGTTCGGAAATACGTGGAAGCGGTAGAACGTCTCGGCCGTGTACTGCCCACGGAGGGCAGCTTGGGCAAGGTGCGTCCAACCGAAGCCGACGCCGAACAGATCTGAAGCAGCTTTCGGAGGGCGCCAGCCGAGTCCACCTGACACTGCGCCGTTGGATAAAAAACCTTCGGACCATCCGCCGCGCAGAAACACATGATGTTGGCGCCGTACATACGGTTGGCGTTAAAGGCGAAGCCGTACGAGCGCGGACTGCTATTAGGCAACGGGTTTCGGTACCAGCCGGTGATGTGGATATTGTTCGCGTCCATGGGTCCGCGGGCTTGGATCGGAACACCATTGCCTGCCAGACCGGTCAAGCCGACCTCCAACATGTAGAAGTGCTCGCTCTTGGTGAAAAAATCGGAGATGGTGCTGCCCGTGTCCGAACTGTAGGTCGTGAACATGCCGGGCTTGATGTACAGACCGTTGCTGGCGCTCGGGAACCATGCTCCGACCAGTCCAAAGCCTCGCTGGGGAGAGGGAATGGTCGGGCTCGTGGAAAACTGCTGGCTCAGGAATTGCCGGTTGTCGTCAAAGAAGGGATAGGCGATGATGAAGTTCGGCGCGAAGATCTTGCCTACGGTGTACTGGAAGCGGTTCGAGAAGACGCTTTGCCGGATGTACGCTTGGGTGATGCCCATGTCGAATTGGCCCCAGGTAGCCGCGGTCGGCACCGCCGACCCGGCGCCAAGACCGGCAAACAAGGGCGGGAGCGCTGTCCCCAACGCTCTCCGGTCCTCGACCGCCATATCGAACGACAAGGCGCTCGGCTTGCGGCGATTGAAGAGATCGTAGGACAAATTGATGGTCAACTTGCTGCCGACTGCGTTCGGCTGACCAATGCGGCTATTGGTGTAGTTTTGCCACAAGACACCCCATGAGCCACCAAAGCTGAATAGGTATTGGCGGCGTATTTCGGCTTTCCAGGCGAAGTATGGATCGAGTACGCTCGGACGTCGCAAGAAGCTGGTGTGAGGACCTTCCTCTGCTTCCAGGTCACCCAGAGCGGAAAGCGTGCCGTCAAGCAGGTCCGGGTGCACCGGGTTTTCGGACTCGGCTTCGGAGATTAGGTAGGCCACGTCGGGAAGGCGTTCTGCAGTCGGTTCGTTCTGTGGCGAGGTTGTGCAATGCCCGAGGCTCCGAAACAAAGGCGTGATAAGCCTGAAGGGAGCGTTCTACGATGCGCGCCGACCAGGCGTCCTGAGATCCCGGAAGTTGTTCCAGATCGCAAGTCGAAGGAACTGAAGCATATTAACATCTAGTGTATCCGCGCTATTGAAACCACCAAGCACGAGAGGACATCACTAACTGCATTGCCCTGCGCCATGAGCAACGAACGAAATTGGCCGCGTGGTTGCGGCGAAACGGCAAGCCGACCAGGGAGGGGCCGGCCGCGGCGGCGAAGCCGTAGCGGGCTCCAAGGAGGCTAGCCAGGTGGCACAAGGGGAAACATTCCGTGTTGCGCCGACCTACCTGGGCTGCGGCGTGGGCTTCGTTGCACAGTCTTTCTCTACCTCCGGCCCGTGGTTCACGCTAAACACCGCGAAGAAAAATTTCGCGAGGTCCGGGGACTTGGCAATAGCGGCTGAGCTCGGAATGATACGGTCCCACCATAGTGTGCCCGCACCGATGGTAAAGCCCCGCCAATTGCCCCAGACATCCGCCGGTACCGCAGACTCGAGGGCGCAGCGGACGCCGGCTGTGAATACCTTATCGTAGCCGCCGAGCAGCTCGGTCCGGGTCCTGAAGACCGTGGCTTTGCCGTTGCGGTATGAGCGCAGCGGATACCTCACCATTCGAGCGACGTCCTGCCTGCTATCGCTGTTGACCGCCTGTTGAAATTTCCGGAAAAACTGCCTGGCCTCGTCGCAGTCGGGAAGGGTACACTCCGTCTTCTCCCCCGCCCACGCCACGGCAGACAACGTCAGCAGGCATTCGACCATTGAAATCCTTACCAATGCGCGGCGCGAACGCGCCCGGCTCCAAGGCATGGGCGGAAGTTTATCGCGGCTCAGCAGGGAAGAGGTAGCCCGATAGCATGCGCTTCATCTCGCCCATGACTTGATCGCGCTCCTTGCGCGTGAGCTGTTCGTAGGCGAAGGCAATGAGGCGCTCACCGGCTTCGCTGACCACCCTCAGCTTCCTGTCCAGGTCAGGCGTGTTGGGGATCCCCAACCGCTCCAGCATGAAGTTCTTCAGCAGGGAAGGCAGGCCAACATCGGGCGAGGCCTCGCGTTCTTTGGTGGCAGTGCTGACGTGCCGTCCCAGGGAGATGGCGCGGAAGTCGGGATGGACGTCGAGATACCGAACATAGGCATCCACCACGTCGTTGAGCAGGCTGGCGGGATTGAAGCTGGAAAGGTCTGCGAGATCCTGCTCGAGCTTGCATATCACGGTGGACTCGAGCGAAGCCCGGAACTGGTGCACGTGGCGCACCGCAATGCCATCCAGGATGGCCTGCTTGTCCAGGAAAAAGCGATACAAAGCGCCAATGGACAACCCCGCCTCCGCCGCAATGCGTGTCGTAGTCACCTCCTCCAGTGGTACGTGGGCGAGAAGTGAACTGGCGGCATCCAGTATCCGCTCGACGGTTTGCTGGCTTCGCGGCTGAACCGGAGCGCGACGGGAGGCCGTTCCGCGTGCCCCTGAACTGCTGCTATCTAATTGACTTGTAGAGGCCATAACTAAAGGCTGATTGACATGATCGCACAAGTAGTATAAAAGCGAAAGAGAGTTCGCGTTCGTATTTCTTCGTGCAGGAAATGGTGAATGGGTGTACCCGTTTCGCAGATGTGGACGGTAGCTAGCTACGTCCTACGACAAAAGATCAGGGGCCGCCAGCGGTATCCCCTGGTGCTGATGCTGGAGCCGCTATTCCGGTGCAATCTGGCGTGCGCGGGGTGCGGCAAGATTCAGTACCCGGCGCATGTGTTGAAGCAGAACCTCTCGCCCGAGGAGTGCTTTCGCGCGGTGGAGGAATGCGGGGCACCCATGGTTTCGATTCCGGGAGGCGAACCGTTGATGCACCCGCAGATTGCCGAGATCGTGGAAGGGCTGGTGGCGCGCAGGAAATATATCTATCTCTGCACCAACGCGCTGCTGCTGAAGGAAAAAATCGACCTGTTCAAGCCCAGTAAATACCTGACCTTCTCGGTTCACGTCGACGGCCAGCGCCAACACCACGATTTTTCGGTTTGTCGTGAAGGTGGGTACGATATCGCCATCGATGCCATGCGGGAGGCAGTTCGTCGCGGCTTCCGGGTGACGACCAATACCACTCTTTTTGACGGCGCCGATCCTAACAGTGTGCGTGCGTTTTTCGACGAGATGATGGATTTGGGTGTCGAAGGCATCATGCTCTCGCCCGGCTATTCCTACGACAAGGCCCCCGATCAGCAGCATTTTCTCGGCCGGGCCCGCACACGGCGACTGTTCCGCGCCATGTTGTCGAACCGGAAGAAAAACTGGGTGTTCAACCAGTCGCCGCTGTTTCTCGAGTTCCTGATGGGTAAGCGCGATTATCCCTGCACGCCGTGGGGCATGCCCACGTTCAACCTCTTCGGCTGGCAAAAACCTTGCTACCTCTTGCAAGACGGCTACGCCGACACCTTCGCGGAGCTGATGCAGGCCACTGAATGGGACAGGTATGGCACCCAGTCGGGCAATCCCAAGTGCGCTAATTGCATGGTGCACAGCGGATATGAGGCCTCGGCGGTGAACGATACCTTCGCTTCGCTGGCTGGATTCTTGGCAACGGTGCGCGCGACTTTTTCCTCGACCTATCAGGACAACGAGGCCGCCGCCATGTTGCACAAGGAAGTTCGCCCCGTGCACTCCTACAATCCCCTGGTGCAGATTGCGGCTGATTCCAGCCGGCTGGAGCAGAACCACGCATGAGCGAGCCGCAGCGCAACCTGACCGTGGACGAACTGGAAGTCGTCGAAGGGCAGCAGCATCGCAGGATCGAAGGCTGGGTGCCGGAGCTGGCAAACGAGAAAGACCTGCGCGCGGCTTTGGAAGAGGCCTTTGACTACCGTGGGGACGTGACGATTACCTTGAAAGGCGGCCGGCGCGTCGAGGGGTATGTCTTCGATCGGCGCAGTGGGCGCACCCTGGCCGAATCCGTGGTCCGTCTGATTCCGCAGAGCTCTAGCGAGAAACTCACCATCCGCTACTCTGAGATTGCCGCCCTGGCGTTCACGGGACGCGATACGGCAGCGGGCAAGAGCTGGGAGGCCTGGGTACGGAAATACTGGGAGAAAAAAGCTGCCGGCGAAAAGGGAATCGCGCTGGAGCCGGAAGCCCTCGAGTAAGTCCCTATCATCCCTGCCAAGATGCCGCCACGAGTGCCAGCTTCACCCGAACCGCAGGGGTGAAAATGCCTGCAAATCCAGGTCGGGAACCGAGCCGCCTATCAACTGGAACATCACGACGGCCGTGACCGGAGCCAGCATAATTCCGTCACGATAATGGCCGGTTGCGGCGAAGTAGCCGGGCAATGAGGTTTCTCCCAGGATGGGCAGATTGTCGGGAGATGCCGGCCGTAAGCCTGCCCAGGCGTCATGAATTCGCATCGACGAGAGTGCGGGCGCAACGGCCAAGGCCGCGTTGTGCAACTTCTTGATGATTTCTGAATCCACCCTCTTGTCGAAACCGGCGTCTTCTACTGTGGCTCCCAGCAAAATGCGGCCATCGGTGCGGGGAATGACGTAGACCCCAGGCGTCCGCAGGACGTGGCGAATCAGGGGCTTCTCGTTCGGCTCACTGACCGCGGGAATCAGGCAAACCATTTGACCCTTCACCGGGCGGGTGGGAACCAATCCCGGAAGGATCTGCGTCGCCCAGGCGCCGGCGCAGTTCACGACCGTACCGGCAACATAGGAAGCGTGAGTCGTCCTAACGCCCGCGGCACGGCCCGCTGTAGTAAGCACCTCCTGTACCGTGCTGCCGGTCACGAAGTCGACTGCCCGCTGCCTGGCCGACTTGGTTAAGGCGCGACCGAGAGCGCGAGGATCCACACTCCGTTCCGGGAGGAGCCATCCGCCTCCGAGGGGGCGAACGAGCGGCTCGATGCGGCCGATTTCCTCGCCGCTCATGGACATGGCACCGGGACACCGCGGGTGAAGGCCGGGCTCGAACCACATGATCGTTCCGGCATCGCGCAAATCGGCCGGCTCCCCCGATTCATCCTCGATTTCCTCGACGAAATCGGGATACATCCCGGCGCTTGCCGCAACCAGCGGTTGCAACACTGCCGGGATGTGGGGATCGCAATGGGCGATCATGCCTCCGGCGGCATAAGTGGACTCCGATGCCGGTTCCGCCCGCTCGACGACGAGGACTTTCAATTTATCAGCGCGCAACCTGCGTGCCAGCGCGAGGCCAATGACGCCGGCGCCAACGACGATCACGTCCCAGTTTTTCACCCTCGCGATTGTAGAGCAGGGGCCCGGGGCCACACACAGCGCTGGCAAGTGGCCTAACAACTCGCGTCGTCAACTGGGGTTTAGGAGCGTTTATAATCGGAGGTTGCCAGTCTGCGGAACGACTCGGACCACGCCGATTCCGGTTGTGTCAGACGCCCATAAGCCCGGAGGCTGGTTGGCGGCGGATCTCCTTGCTGGATGTCTTGTGGCGCAGTCTTGTAGCGCATCGTTGATGATGGCAGTGCCGATTTCTCTGGCTTCCGAGGTAGGAAAGGACAACGGATGTACGAAGAAGACGTAACAAGTCCCGTGGCAGAGCGCCCGGTTGGCCGCGAGGCGGACCACAGTTCCATTGTGAAGTATGTTTTGCTGGCCGTGGCCTTGATCTACGTGCTGGCCTCTCTTTATTTCATGTACACGCTCAAGGAGCGGCTCGACGCTCTCGACCAGAAGCAGCAAACCCTGGAAGCCGCGCAGACGGAACTGACGGCGCGCTTGCACAGCACACGATCGGAGTTGAAAGAAGCCCTGACCACCGAAGTGGGCTCCACCAAGCAGGAACTGGCGCGGCGAGCCGCAGAACTGGAAAGACAACAGAAAAGCTCGGCCGCCAGCCTAAAGGCGGAGCAGACTCAGCAAGGCCAGCAAATTGCGGCTGTCAATACCGAAGTCAGTGGCGTGAGGACTGACGTCGGCGCAGCCAAGACCGATATCGCCAAGACCCAGACTGACCTTCAGGCAACCAATGCCAAGCTGGAGCGCACCATTGGCGACCTGGGTGTGCAAAGTGGACTCATCGCCCACACCTCTTCCGAACTTGAGATCCTCAAGCATAAAGGGGAGCGCAATTACTATGAGTTCACACTGCGCAAGGGAGCGAGGACCCCAATTTCGACAGTCAGCCTGG
>Ga0306923_10002658_pt1 | contig 16499 bp, 15 predicted proteins | sample sta12Can44000108_FD_203841 | JGI IMG/M metagenome (GOLD analysis project Ga0306923, IMG submission 203841) | Lab enrichment of tropical soil microbial communities from Luquillo Experimental Forest, Puerto Rico - statanox.12C.anox.44.000.108 (v2)... | ecosystem: Environmental > Terrestrial >... | reverse complement strand
GTTTGATGATAACAGCACAACCCGATGGATCCGCACCATCATCGCTTACGGAAGTTGGATTCTCGCAGCCGCGGTCCTTGCCTGCTTAGGTGCCATCATCCTGCCATTGCTCCTTGCGGCCCCTTCAGCCGCCATGGGTGAAATCTGGTCGCATGCCTTTCCGACGGCGGTCGAAAAGACCTCGTCAGAAGCCAGCGTCACCTGGTTCGGCTCCGCAGTCCATTGGATCGGTGCGGAGATCTGGAACGATTTCCGCGGTCGCATGGGGCTGCTCGTTGCATTTGCGGGTCTGCTCACTCTGCTCGCGGGCATCATCGCTCGCATACCGATTTTCTTTGCACGCGACGAAGACGACATAAGTAGGCAAAAACCGGGGCAGGTTCGGACGCCGTCTGCGGCTGGATGCGACGAACGCTTTGAAACGCGCCGGACTCGAACGAATTAATTACTCATCGACCACACATCAGCGGAAGGACCGGCCCGGAGAAGATCGAGCTCGAGGCCAACGTCATCATCCGGCAGTCGACCGGCCCCGTGGGCGCCGCAACTCGGTCCGGGCGTCCGCGCCGGACGGTCTGAACGAGGAACGCTCGGGTTGTGTTTGATTTCTGCATCGTGTGGGAAGCCGACATTCCGCGGTCATCGTAGCACCGCAACTTCCGCTAGGCTCCGGCGCCGCTCAAATCACCCCGGCGCGGCGGAAGCCGGCGATTTCCTCGGCGCTGTAACCGTGCTCGGCGAGCACCGCGTCGGTGTCCTCGTCCATCTCGTGCGGCGGGTGCTCGATCGATGGGCCGCCATGCGCGAACTTGAATGCGGCGAGCGGCACTCCGAGCGGGCCGTCGATGCCGGCGACCGACTCGAATTTGTGGTACACGCGGCGCTCGGTGAAATGCGGGTCGGCGAGGGCTTCCGCCATCGTCCGCACCCTCGCGGCCGGCACGTGGCGCGCCTGGAAATAGACCTCCCACTCGTCGGCGGTCTTGGTCTTGACGATTTCGACGATGATCGCCGCCTCGCGCTCGGGGTCATCGACCCGCGCCTCGTTGTCGGTCTTGATCATGTCGGGTCGCTCGACGGCGCGCCAGAACCGCGCCTGCTGGCGGATGTTGCTGGCGCCGATCATCACCATGCCCTCCTTCGCGTCATAGGCGCTGTTGGTGGCGAAGGGCTGCTTGTTGCCGTGCGGTTTCGGCTCGCTTCCATTGCGGAAATAGCCGGTTATCAACGAGGCCTGCATCATCATCGCAACGCCGAGCATCGCGAGGTCGATGTGCTGGCCCTTGCCGGGGCGCTCGCGCTGGAAGAGGGCGCTGGCGAGCGCAAAGGCGCCCATCGTGCCGGTCGCGTAATCGACCGCCGGTGCGCCGATCTTGATCGGGTCAACCTCCTCGGTGCCGGTCGAGGCCATGATGCCCGAGGTCGCCTGGATCACGTGGTCATAGGCGGTCTGCTCGCGCCGCACCCCGTCCTGGCCGAACGCCGAAATCGAGCAGTAAATGAGGCGCGGGTTGATCTTCGACAGCGCTTCGTAGCCGAGCCCCAGCACCTCGAACGCGCCCGGCCGGTAATTTTCGACCAGCACGTCGGCGCGCGCGACCAGCTTCTTCAGGATTTCACGGCCCACCTCGGTCTTGAGGTCAACGGTGATCGACTTCTTGTTCGACCCCTGGGTCAGGAACGAGGTCCCCATGTTGCGCCGGTTGAGCGTGCGGTCTGTACCGGTCTCCCGGCTCTGGTCGGGTTCGTCCGGGTGCTCGACCTTGATCACGCCGAGCACCGCGAGTTGATAGGCGGCGAATGGACCGGCCAGCACGTGAGTAATGTCGATGATACGAATGCCTTCAAAGGGTCGCGTCATACCGCGGGCTCCTTACTGGAACGATCCGCTGAGCTTGTCAGCGGAGTGACCGCAGGTATAGTCACGCGCAACCATTTCGACGAGGGCGCTTATGTCGCATCGCTCGCGCGCCGCGCAAATTGTGTTTCTCTCTGTTGCCCTCTTCGCCGTGCCTGGCCGGGGCGCCGACTTTGTCGATTCCGCAGAGCGGTATGTCGTATTACCCGACCGGATCGGGCGGGTGATGGCGGCCGACCAATCGGCGGCTGTCCTCGTCTTCGTTTTGGCGCCCGAGAAGCTCGTCGGCTGGAGCCGGCCATTGACGCGCGAGCAGCGGGCTTACCTTCCGGCCAAATTCGCGCGCCTGCCGGTCGCCGGCCAACTGAGCGGACCGACCCCGACCGCGGCGGCCGACGCGGTCGCCCGGCTGCACCCCGATCTGATCATCGATACGGGCATCGTGTCGCCGGAGGCGGCGGCGCGGGCGGATGCGATCCAGGAGCAGACCAGGATCCCCTACATTCTGCTCGACGGCAGCATCCAGTACATTCCCGATACACTGGCCACGGTCGGGGGCATGCTCGGCGTCGCGGAGCGCGGCCAAGATCTCGCCCATGAAGCGCGGACGGCAATCGACGACCTGCGCGGCAAGCTGCTGATCACCGAGTCGACGGAACGCCCACTCGTTTACTACGGGCGGGGCAGCGACGGGCTGGAGACCGGGCTTGCCCACTCGCAGGCGATGTCGGTCATCGACCAGGCGGGCGCGATCAACGTCGCCGCTCGCCTCGGCAGCGGAGAGCTTACGAGGGTCACCCGCGAGCAGATTTACCAATGGCATCCGGCGCTCATCATTGCGCAGCAACGCAGCTTTTATAATGCGCTGCAGCGCGATCGAGCTTGGCGCGGCTTGGCCGCCGTGACGCAAAAGCGCGTTTACCTGGCCCCAGCCACGCCGTTCGGCTGGATCGACGACCCGCCCGGGGTAAATCGGATCATCGGACTGACTTGGTTAGGCGCCCTGTTTTATCCGGAGGTCTATCAGCAGGATCTGCGCGCCAGCGTGCGCGTGTTTTACGATAAATTCTACAGGATCAAGCTCAGCGATCAGCAGCTCGAGGCGCTTGTTCGGCAAGCGGGGGCGCAAACCGGCGAAACCGGTCAAGAGTTGGGCGTGCCGCTGCTCGGCGCCGAGCCGGTGCCGCTCCCCGGCCGTGAACCGCCAAGTGGCCCGGGGCTCAGACCGCCGGGCCGAGGCGGTACCCAAGGGTATCCGGGTTACCTGCCGCCCACCGCTCCTCCCAACCCGCAATAGTCGCTCCGCCGCGTCGCCCATCACGATTCGGTGGCTCGCACGAAACAGAGGATCCCGCGCTGCGGCGTCCAGCACACCACCGCATGGCCGGTTGGGTTATCGGTGCGCTGCAGGATTTTGTCGGGTGGGACGACAAGCCAGCTCCCGCCGATCAACGCCTCGTAATGGTCGGCCTGAATGCGGTATTCGGTGGCCCGGCAATCGGTTACCGAGCAGCAGGAAATGCTGGTGCCGGGCACGAGCAAGCTACGGAACCACGGCCCGAGTGCAGGGTCGGCATCCGCCGGCGGTTGTGCGCCGGCGGATGCGGGAAACAGAAAGGCCGCGGTGAGGAAAAGGCGCCTCATGACGCGCACCACAGCAAATCCCATGCCTACGCGATGACCCCGAGGCGGACCGCACGATCCCGAGATCGGGGAGTTTAGTGGCGCGGCACGCCCTTGCACCAAATCTGTTTACCATAAACTAACTGCGGGCGAACTCACTCCATCGGCAGGCCCGGATGGACGGCGCGGCCGTCGCCGAGCGGAGTAAACTGCGGTGCGAGCGCCGGGATGGCGACCTCGGCAAGCGTCTCCGGTGTCCAACCACCTTGACGGTGAACCATGCGCAACGGCCGCATGTGCCCATAGAGCGACAGCTCGCCGGCGCGCTGGTGGAACACCTGGCCATTGACGTGGCTCCCCTGCTCGGAGGCGAGAAAGACGCAGAGCGGGGCAATGGCGTCGGCCCGGCTGCGGCGCAGCCGCTCCTCGCGGAGCGCGGCCGCCTGCGGGTCCTTCGGCGTCGGGACCGAGCGGGTCATCCGGGTGTCCGCCGACGGGCAGACGACGTTGACGGTGATACCCTTCGAGGCATTCTCCATGGCGACGATGCGTGCCAGCGCCACGATCCCGAACTTGGCTGCACCGTAATTGCATTGCCCGACATTGCCGAGAAGGCCCGAGGTCGACGACACCATGATCATCCGCCCGTAGCCCTGCTCGCGAAACAGGTTGACCGCCGCCCGATTGATGTTGAAGTGGCCTGTCAGGTGAACGTCGATCACCGCCTGCCAGTCCTCCGGAAACATGTTGTGAAACATCTTGTCGCGCAGGATGCCGGCCGCGTTGAACACGATGTGGAGGCCGCCAAAGGTCTCGCGCGCCTGGTGTACCATGGCGAGGCAGTCGTCGAATTTGGCGACCGAGCCGTAATTCGCCATGGCATCGCCACCAGCTGCCTCGATCTGATCGACAATCTCCTGTGCCGGCGCCCCATCCGAACCCTCACCGCTGCCGCTGGTCCCGGGATCGTTGATGACGACTTTGGCGCCGTGGGCGGCCATCAGCTTGGCGACCTCGGCTCCGACCCCGCGACCCGCGCCAGCGCACAGCGCCACGCGCCCATCGAGCATGCCCATTCCTGCGATCCCTCAAAGTGCAAATGATCACCGCGCTTGTCGCGACCCCGGCGGGTTTTGTCAATCAGCGGCGTCGGGGCGATTTCGAGGCGCATCGTCTTCCCCGACTTTCCCGTGGGAAAGTAGGGCTGCCCGGTCGAAACAAAGACTTGGGTGCGCGGATCAAGTCCGCGCAAGACGACTCGAAATTGTTTCCTGGGAGTCGGACGCCAATCACCCGTGCAGGAAAATGTTCCCCGGACAGCCCTGCGTGGGGGCGGGAACGGGAGAGCCGGGCTAACGGCAATGCGGCATCACGTCTCTGGCGAACGATGTCATCGACTGTTTGACCATGGCGTGATCCATGATCCCGCCTTGGTTGAAGTAGCAGATGAACTCGTCCATGCCATATTCGCGCCGCAGCGCTTGCACCCGTTCGATGCAATAGTCGGGATCGCCAAACACCGCCATCTCCCTCTCGATGTCCTCGTAGCGCACCCGCTCGATGCGGGCGAGCACCTGCCGGAACGCCTCGAAGCCGCGGATGTCGCCCTGGCCGACCGGCCGCAGCCGCTCGGCAGCCTCGCGCAGAAAGCGCAGCAGCCCGGCCTCGGTATCCTGCCGCGCCTGGGCGCGGCTCGTCGTGACATGCACTGAGAACGCGAGCGCAGTGTCGCCCTTGGCGCCGGCGGGCAAAGTCTCACGATAGGCTCGCAAGCCGGCTTTGAGCCGCTCGGGCGGATTGATCAGCGGTGCCGCGAAGATCGGCAAGCCGCGCCGCGCTGCAAAGGGGAAGGTCTCGGGGCTGTTGGCGGCCACCCGCACCGGCGGGTGCGGCGACTGAACGGGGCGTGGGATCACGCAGAGGTCGTCCGCGTGATAATATTTGCCGTCAAACGAGAAGTGTTCGCTCTCCCATGCCCCGAGAATGAAATCGAGCGCCTCTTCGAAGCGTTCGCGGCTCTCTTCCTGCGGGACGTCGAACCCGACGTAATAGAGCGGGAACGCGCCCCGTCCGACCCCGAATTCGAGACGCCCATCGCTCAGGATATCGGCGATCGCCGCCTCCTCGGTGATCTTCACCGGGTTGTGCAAGGGCAATAGGGTCACCGCCGTCCCGAGGCGAATGCGCGTCGTGCGCTGGGCCGCCGCCGCCAACACCATCAGCGGATCGGCGAGGATCGAGAAGGCGCGGCTGAAGTGGAGTTCTCCGAGCCATGCGGTGTCGAAGCCGAGCTCATCGCCGAGTTCGATTTGCGCCATGATGTCCTTGTAGCGCTGGCGCTCGGTAAACCCGCTCGCACACGGCGATTGGTCGAAAAAGCCGAAGCGCATTCTTTTTCCTCCCTGCCGTTGTCCGTCACCGCGCGAACCGGGGGATACCACGGCGCGCCCGGGGCCAGCAACCGGGCGTTCCGGTACCCAAAAGGCGGAGCTTGGGCTAGGATCGTGGCACGCTTGATACCTGCGATTGCTGCGAGAGGTGGGGAATGTTCCGTCGTTTGTTTGTAGGCTTTGCGCTGGTTTTGCTTACGGTCCCCGCGTCGGCGCAGGAATCGTTGCTCGACGTCGTCTTGAAGCGCGACAAGCTCCTCGTCGCGACCTACAGCACCTCACCACCGCTGGCCTATGTCGACGACGGCGGCAATCTCGTCGGTTTCGAGATCGACATGGCGCGCGAGATCGCCAAGGACCTTCTGGGCGACCCCAACAAGGTGGAATTTGTCGTCGTGCAATCGGACGGCCGCTTTCCTGCAGCCCTCAGCGGCAAGGTCGATTTCGGTCTGTGCTCGACGACGATCTTCCCGGACCGGGCGGTGCGCATCGCCTTTACCCGTCCATACCTCGACACCGGCGGCAGCGTAATCGCGCGTAAGGACGCCGAGATCAAGCACGTCAAGGAGCTTAACGACCCCAAATTCACCTACGCCGTCCTCAATGTTCCGCCGGCGATTGCTCGGGTCAAGTCGGTGCTACCCAACGTCAAGCAGCTGTTGCTCGATTCGCCATCGGCGTTGTTTCTGGCGGTCAAGACCGGCCGCGCCACCGCCTTCGGGATCGACAAGCCGATCGCCGACTATTACGAGGCCGATAACCAGGACCTGGTGCGGCTCGACGTCTCGGGGACGTCCTGGGACTTTGTCTTCCAGGATTCGATTTTTCTGAAGCCCGGCGATTTCAAATGGTGGCTGTTCCTGGACACTTGGGTCGGCGAATTGCGTTCCGGTTCGCGCTACGAGAAATATGTCGAGTTGTACCATAAGTGGCTGAAGAAGGACCCGCCGCCGCAACGCTTCTACGACTACAACAAATATTGAGGTGCCGTTCGATCCGCATTTCATTGCCCGGCTGATCCCGGCGCTGCTCGAGGGCGCCGCGGTCACGGTCGAGCTGGCTGGGCTGACGATGGCGATCTGCCTCGTCTGGGGTCTGCTGGTGGCGCTCGCCCAAGGGGTGCGCGGACCGCTCGGTTGGATCGCCGGCGGGTACATCCAGCTGGTTCGCAACACCCCGCTGCTGATCCAGTTGTATCTTGTTTATTTCGGGTTCTCGATGGCCGGGTTCGGGTTGTCCGGCTTTGCCTCGGGCCTGTTGGCGCTGTGCGCGCAGAACGGCGGCTATGTCGCCGAGATCTACCGCGGTGGACTGCAGTCGGTCAGCAGCCGGCAATTCGAAGCAGGCCGTGCTCTCGGCATGCGCCGCTGGACCCTCTACACGACAGTCATTCTGCCGCAGGTCATAGCACGGGTGATCCCGCCGCTGACCAACCAGAGCATCGCGATCATCAAGGACACCTCGCAGGTCGCGGCGATCGCAGTGATGGAAATCATGAAAATCACCGAGGTCTGGGTCGAGACCTCGGCCAATACTTACGATGTCTTTCTCGGCGCAGCGCTGATCTATTTGGCGCTGACCTCGATTGCCGGCTTGGTCGGCAAATTGACCGAGCGCCGGCTCGCCTTTGCCCAATGAAAGAGTTCGGCCCGCTGATCCACGGCTTCTGGTACCTGCTGCGCGGCGCCGAAATGACCGTGCTGATGGCGGCGAGTGCAGCCCTACCGGCGACGATCCTCGGCGTCCTTCTTTCCTTGCTGCACGTGTTTGGCGGTCGGTTGCTGCGCGCGGCGATCCTGGGCTACCTGTTCCTGATACGCGGCATTCCGCTATTGGTGCTGTTGACCTTCGTCTATTACCTGATGCCGTTGACCGGGATCGACCTGCCGCCGTTCTGGGGCGTGGTGCTGGTCATCTCGCTTTACTATGCCGCCTTCATCAGTGAGGTCTTCCGCGCCGGTATCCTGTCGTTGCCGCAGGCGCAGTGGGATGCCGCGCGCAGTCTCGGCATGACCCGCGGATTATTGCTGCAGATCGTGATCCTGCCGCAGGCATTGCGCCTGGCCGCACCGCCCTATGTCAGCCTGTGCGTCAGCCTGGTCAAGGCGACCTCGCTGGTCTCGATCGTCGGCCTGTGGGAGCTGACGATGGCGAGCCGTGAGGTTGTCGAGCGCACGCTCGCGCCGTTTCAGATCTTCATCGGCGCGGCGGCGATCTATTTCTTTATCTGCTATACCCTCGCCCTCTATGGAAGGCACCTTGAACGACGCGTCCTCGTCGGCCATTGAGCTGGCACCGACCCGACAACAGCGCCCGATGCTCGAGATCGTCGGCCTGCGCAAACGCTTTGGCGTGGTCGAAGTGCTGCGCGACGTCTCGCTCGCGGTCAGCCCCGGCGAGGTCGTCGTGGTGATCGGCCCGAGTGGCTCGGGCAAGACCACGCTGCTGCGCTGCACCAACCTGCTCGAGGAGTACGATCACGGGACGATCATGATCGACGGCGAGCCGATCGGTTATCGCATTGACGGGCGCAGCGGCCGGCGCGCGCGCATGTCGGAGCGTGAGATCGCCAGAGCGCGCGAGCGGATCGGCATGGTGTTCCAGAGCTTCAACCTCTTCCCGCACATGAACGTGCTGCAGAACATTGTCGCAGCACCCGTGCGGGTGAAACGGATCGAGCGCCGGCAGGCAGAGGCCCGCGCTCGCGAGCTCCTCGCCATGGTCGGGCTGTCGGACAAGGCGACCGAACACCCGATCCGGCTTTCGGGCGGTCAGCAACAGCGGGTGGCAATCGCCCGGGCATTGGCCATGGACCCCAACATCATGCTGTTCGACGAGATCACCTCCGCACTCGACCCCGAACTGGTGGGCGAGGTGCTGGCGGCGATGCAGCAGCTCGCAAGCGACGGCATGACAATGGTCGTCGTCACCCACGAGATGAGCTTTGCCCGCGACATCGCCGACCGGATCGTGTTCATGGACGGCGGCGTCATCGTCGAGGAAGGCAAGCCCGACCAGCTTCTCTTCGGGCCGCAGACCGAGCGCGTGCGCGCTTTCCTCAAGCGCTACAACGACCGCTACCGGATCTGATACCCGAGCAGTCAGTGACGGGCCCGTATCGGGCGGGGCGCCTCACGCCAACCCTCTTCCCGCGAGCGGGGAGAGGGAGGGGCGGGTAAGGGAAGGGGGCACGACGTGTGTTCGGCCCTTCTGTCTCGCTTCGCCCGCCATGGGTTCATAGGCCTGCCCCGGCGGGTAGGTCGGATAATTCGGTAGATCCGGGTTCAAGTAATCCCGGGCTGGGCACCCTTGACGAAAGAGCCCGCTGCGGTGGTAAGCGGAAATTCAGGCGGGTGCCGGAGTGCCCGCCTCCTGAAGCTATTCGATAATATCGTCGGCCCGGGCGAGCAGAGATAGCGGCACGGTGGGGAGGTCGTCGGCTGCTGCACCGGCAACTCGGCGGCCTTGGCGCCCTTCAGGATCTCGCGACGAAGGCTGCCGCAGCCCGGTCCACATCCTCGCGTTTTGCCGAATACTTTTATCGGACCGGCATACTTCGCGAAGTCGGGTTCAGCGCGGCCTGTAATAATACGGCGGCGCGTAGTATCCCGGCGCGTAATAGGGCGCCGTCGAGTAATAGGGCGGTCCGTAATAACCGTAGTAATAGGGCGGCGCAGTGAGCGCCACAAACGGCGCGGTGACAATCGTCGCGGCGGTGCCGACGACGGCGCCCGCCACACAGAACGGCCAGAACAGTGGAAACGGCGAGCAGGGGGGATAGTATTGCGCCTCGGCGGTCGCGAGCGGCAGAGCGGCGAGCCCGGCGGCGAACGCGGCCGAAACCGAAATTCGGCGGATACGCATGGGGGTCTCCCGGGGTGGACGGGGCGATTACGATAGCCGGCGACAAGACAAACGCAAATCACATCGTCCGGTTAACCCGGTAAGGTGTGCAGCCGCGCCGCACCTGGGAATCCTATGCTCCCGCCAACGACAGAGTGACCGGGATTCGCGCCGCAGACCGAGCAAATGCACACTTTCCTCAAGCGCTACAACGACCGCTACCGTTCTCGATCCCGCCTCGAAGCGGTGCGGCAGCGAAGAGGGACACACTGCCATGCCGCGCCAGGTAGCGATCATCCAAGGACATCCCGATCCCGGCGGAAACCGCCTCTGCCATGCGCTTGCCGCTTCCTATGCGGAAGGTGCCGCCGCGGCGGGACATCAGGTGGCACGGATTGAAGTGGCGCTGCTCGATTTTCCGATCCTGCGCACACAACAGGACTTCGAGACCGGCCAGATGCCCGAAAGCCTGATCGAGTCACGAGACGCGCTCGTTACCGCGCAGCACGTCACGATAATATTCCCGCTGTGGCACGGCACAATGCCGGCTCTTCTCAAGGCCTTCATCGAGCAGGTGATGCGCCCGGGCGTCGCCCTCCGATACCGTAAACACGGCTTCCCGCAGGGGCTGCTCGCCGGGTGCTCGGCGCGGCTCGTCGTCACGATGGGCATGCCGGCGATGATCTATCGGTGGTACTTTCGCGCCCATGGGGTGCGCGGGCTGGAGCGAAGCATCCTCGGGTTTGCCGGCATGCGTCCGATCCGCGAGAGCCTGCTCGGAATGGTCGACGCGGCGAGCGACTCCCGGCGACAGCGTTGGCTCGCGCGCATGAACGAATTCGGCAGGCGCCTCGTATGAGGCGGCCCCGGGCTCGAACCGAGTCCTCTCTTGGTCCTCATTGTTCACGGCGGCCAATGGATCGCGCATGTGGCAGACATAGCCCTATCGGACGTTCGAATTTTCGAAGTTTTTTAGGTAAATGTCACGAAAGTTTGAAGTAAAAAAATCTTATCAATCACCATTATTTGACGTACAAGAGCAAGGGATAAGATAGTACATCTAACATCGAAAAGCCGCGAACTGAGGAGCCGCGCACATGCTGGCCCGCATTCTTGTGGTCGATGACAGCGAGCTGAACGTCAAGCTGCTGGTCGAATGGCTCGAGCAGGAATCTTATGTAGTCAGCACGGCCGCCGACGGTTTCGAGGCGCTGGCGAAGATCGAGGCCGAACGGCCGGATATCGTTTTGCTCGACGTGATGATGCCGGGACTCGATGGCTTCGAGACCTGCCGACGCATCAAGGCCGATCCGGCGATAGCGCACATTCCGGTCGTCATAGTCACGGCCCTTGATGACGTCGACGATCTCGTCAAAGGGTTCGAGGCCGGTGCCGACGATTACCTCACCAAGCCGTTCAATGGCCTTGAGCTCCTGGCGCGCGTGCGCTTGCAGCTACGCCGAAAACAGCATTACGAGCAGTCTCTTCTCGATCCGTTGACGGGTGCCTTCAACCGCCGCTACTTCGATGCTCACGCGCCGAGACTCGCCTTGCGCTGCCGCGCGGCGCGTAAGGCGCTTGCGATTCTTATGATCGATGTCGACAACCTGAAGCAGGTCAACGACGCGCACGGCCACGCCGCTGGCGACCATGTGCTAAAGGACGGGGTCGACCGCGTCATGTCTGCCCTGCGCCCATCGGACCTTGTGGCGCGGATGGGCGGCGACGAATTCGCCGTCGTGATGCCGGACACGACGCTCGACGCCGCGGTTCAAGTCGGCGAACGTCTGCGCGGTCGCATTGCCGACGCGCCGATCGAAGGTATCGCGGTAACGGTTAGCGTCGGCGCCGCCGCGTCGAAGCCGAACCAAGCGGAGGAGCTCGACACCATTCTCCAACGGGCGGACGCCGCGCTCTACAAGGCCAAGAGGGCGGGCGGCAACCGCGTGAGACCCGATGGCAGTGGAGAACCGCGGCAAGGCGAGATTTCACGCCCCGGGCCTCTGACTGACCGCTGACGGTTCCGAGATAGCTAGGACCGCTCGCGGCGGAACACGCGCGGGAAGCACGAGGCGGGGCTATCGGAGCGCCGACATCGGAAAGCGCAGGAGCTGTCATGAGCGAGTTCGACGCCGGCGAGGCGTGACGCCGCATCGAGCCACAATCCGGCTGGCCTGTGGTGTCTCGAAAGCCCGAGACGGCAGGCCGCAAGCCCGCCGCGTAGGCGCTGGCGCTCTGGCGCTGGCGGTCAGCGGCTAAGCGACACCCTGCCCGGCGACGAGCTCGGTTCAGCGCGCCGCCGTCTCCTTCGCTCCGCCAAAGGTCGGGTAATCGGTATCGTCTATAAAGGCTTCATCGCCTTCGGTCGGCAGCTGCTCGGCATAGCCGAGGGCGCCCTGGATGTCCTCGCCCCAAACCTCGCGCGGCAGCTCGTACAGCACCTCGACGCCGTAGCCGTTCGGGTCGCTGATGTAGAGGCTGTGGGTCATGCCGTGATTGACCCGGCGATGGAACTTGACCCCCTTGCTGCGCAAAAAGGCGAGCTGCCTGAGCCACGCTTCGCGGTTCGGCATCGAGATCGCGATATGGTTGACCGCGACCGGCGTCTTGAACATGTCCCAATCCGCGGGCGGCGCGGGCAGGTCCGGGTTCTCGCAGAGGGCGATGTCGTGGTGGTTCATCCGGCCGCCGTGGTCACCGCTGTAGAAGCGCATCTTGCCGCCGCGCCGGAGCGACACGCCAACCTGCTTGAAGCCGAGGATCTCGGTCCAGAACCGGTGCGATTCCTCGATGTCGCGCACGTTGATCACCAGGTGGTTGATGCCTGTCGGGGTCAACGCCTCCACGGGTGCGGTTGGAACTACGTGAGGTGTCCCGTCTGCCATTATGATGCTCCGCGATGCTGCCAGAGGTTTGCCACTCTTATAGACAATAGGATATCACCGCCCGATTCGCCAGCCGGAGGCTCATCGATCCTCCGGCCCGCGATGTCGTGATGCGCGAGTTGTGGTATAGCTTAGGGCCTGCTCGATCTCCTCGATCAGGGGCCTGCCCGAGCAATGGCCACGACGACTGCCACACGCCGGCTCGCCGCGATCCTCGCGGCCGATGTGGTGGGCTATTCGCGCCTGATGGGCGCCGATGAGGAAGGCACTCACGAACGCCTCAAGGCGCATCTGCGCGAAGTGGTCGATCCGAAGATCCGCGAGCATCACGGCAGGATCGTCAAGACCACCGGCGATGGGGTGCTGGCGGAATTCGCCAGCGTGGTCGATGCGGTGCGCTGTGCGGGCGAAATTCAGTGTGCGATGGCCGGCCGCGATCTGGATCTCGCCGAGGAGCGCCGCCTGCGATTTCGCATCGGCGTCAATCTCGGCGACGTGATCGCCGATGGCGGCGACATTTACGGCGACGGCGTCAACATCGCGGTGCGGCTGGAGGGGTTGGCCGCACCTGGCGGCATCTGTGTCTCGGGCACCGTCCGCGACCATATCGGCGACCGGTTGCCTCACGCCTTCGAGGACATGGGGGAGCAGAGCGTCAAGAACATCGCGCGGCCGGTTCGGGTCTATGCGTTGCGCCCAGAAGGCGTAGCCGGCTTGCCGACGGCAAGCGGGCCGTCCGGCATGTCAAGTTCGCCGCCCGCCGCTGCGCCGCGCCTGTCGATAGTCGTCCTGCCATTTACAAACCTCAGCGACGACCGGGAGCAACAATATTTCGTCGATGGGATCACCGACGATCTTACGACCGATCTGTCGCGGATCGCGGCCATGTTCGTGATCTCGCGCAACACCGCGTTCACCTATCGGAACAAGCCCATCGACACGAAGCAGATCGGCCGCGAGTTGGGCGTAAGGTATGTGCTCGAAGGGAGCGTCCGGCGATCGGGAAACCAGATCCGCGTCAACGCCCAACTGATCGACGCAGAAACCGATGCGCATCTGTGGGCCGAGCGGCTGGACCGTAACATCGGCGATCTGTTCGCTCTACAAGACGAAATTACCAGCCGGATAGCAAATGCGCTCGACATCGAGCTGATTGCTGCAGAGGCTGCCCGGCCGAGCGAGCATCCGGATGCGCTGGACTATATCCTCCGGGGGCGTGCCGCATACGCGAAGCCGCCGAAGCGCGACGGCTATGCAGAGGCGATCAGCTTGTTCGAGCGCGCCTTGGCGCTCGATCCGCACTCCTTCGAGGCACAGAGCTTCCTGGCGAGTGTACTCGCGGCCCGCGTGACGGCTGGATGGACCGGTTCGGCCGCGGCCGACCTCGTACGCGCGGAAGGGCTGGTCGATCAAGCCTTGGCGGCGGCGGCCCGCTATGCGCTTGCGCATTTCGTCAAGGGCCAGGTGCTGCTCGCTCAGCAACGATGCGAGGAGGCCATTCCCGAATTCGAGGCGGCGCTCGCATTGAACCACAACATGGTGCACGCATTATCCAGTCTCGGCTATTGCAAACTCTACGCCGGGTCGATAGACGAGGTGATGCCGCTCGTGGGGCAAGCCATTCGCCTCAGCCCTCGCGATCCCCTCACCGGCTATTGCTGCTACCTGATTGGAACCGTGCATCTGCTGCAATCACACATCGAAGAGGCGATCGTCTGGTTCGAAAAAGCGCGAAGCGACATGCCTGCCCTACCGTTTCCTCGCAGCCGCCTCGCCGCCGCCTATGCCCTCAGAGGCGAAACCGAACGCGCTGCCGCCGAACTCGCCGAAGCCCGGAGGCTGGACGGCGGAGATGTTTTTGCGAGCATCGCCCACCTGAAGGCCTATCCTGGCCCATGGTGGGGGGTGTCGAAGACCCGCGCCTTGTTCGAAGCCACTTTCTTCGCCGGGTTGCGCAAGGCCGGAATGCCGGAGGAATGAGCGGCACTGCCGGTTCGCAGTCACCACGATGCCGCATGAAATTGACGTGTTCTCGCTCGGAGTGGGTTAAATTCGCGCGGGAATTACGCCACCCGGGCAATGGCCACCGCGACCGCCACTCGCCGACTAACCGCGATCCTCGCCGCCGATGTGGTGGGCTATTCGCGCCTGATGGGTGCGGATGAGGAGGGCACGCACGAACGGGTCACGGTGTATCTGCGCGAATTGATCGAGCCGAAGTTCCGAGAGCATCGCGGCCGCGTCGTCAAGACCACCGGCGACGGCATGCTGGTCGAGTTTGCCAGTGTCGTCGATGCGGTGCGCTGCGCTGTCGAGATCCAGCGCGGGATGATCGACCGCGAGCCTGAGGTGCACGGGGAGAGGCGCATCAGGTTCCGCATCGGGGTCAATCTAGGCGACGTGATCGCCGAGGAACATGATATCTTTGGTGATGGGGTGAACATTGCGGCACGTCTGGAGGCGCTCGCCGAGCCAGACGGGATCTGTGTTAGCCGCGTTGTTCGGGACCAGGTCCGCGATAGGCTTGATTACACCTTCGCGGACATGGGCGAGCAGAAGGTTAAGAGGCCGGTGCGGGTGTACGCGTTGCGGCCCGAAGCGATCGCCGAGTTGCCGGCATCGAGTGCGCCGCCAGCGAAGGCAGTCCCCCGGCCCGTCGTCGCACCACGCCTTTCAATCGTCGTGCTGCCGTTTGCCAACCTCAGCAACGATCCAGAGCAGCAATATTTCGCGGACGGGATCACCCAGGATCTGACTGCCGATCTGTCGCGGATCGCAGACATGCTCGTGATCTCGCGCAATACCGCCTTCACCTACCGCAGCAAGCTGGTGGACACGAGGCAGATCGGCCGCGAACTTTGTGTGCGCTATGTGCTGGAAGGAAGCGTCCAGCGGTCGGGAAACCGGGTCCGTGTCACTGCCCAATTGATCGATGCCGAGACCGATGCACATGTATGGGCTGAACGCTTCAACGGCGACACGAACGATCTGTTCGCCCTGCAAGACGAGATTACGAGCAGGATCGCCGTCACGCTCGACCTTGAACTGGTCGCGAGAGAGGCTGCCCGTGCGCCCGAGCATTCCGATCCGCTGGATTACATTTTCCGGGGACGGGCGACAGTGTCGAACCCACAGTCCCGCGCGAGATATGCGGAAGCGATCGGCATGTTCGAGCACGCCCTGGCGCTCGATCCGCATTCCGTCTCGGCTCGGAGTTGGTTGGCGCTCACGCTTGCGAACCGCGTGATCAATCAAATGAGCGATACGACTTCCACCGATACCGCACGTGCGGAAGGACTGGTCGGGCAGGCCTTAGCGTCGTCACCCCGCAGCGCGACTGTCCATTTCGCCAAAGGTGAGGTGCTACGGGCACAGCGCCGATACGCGGAAGCCATTCCCGAATACGAGACAGTGCTCGCCTTCGATCGCAACTCAGCATGGGGGTTATACGCTCTCGGTCACTGCAAGTTGATGACCGGGTCCATAGAGGAAGTAATCCCGCTTATAGAGCAAGCGATCCGCCTCAGCCCCCGCGAACCGATGATCGGCGTTCGCTACTACCTGATTGGAACCGTTCATCTGCTTCAATCGCACACCGATGAGGCGATCGTCTGGTTCGAAAAAGCGCGCAGCGCCATGCCTACCGCACCGTTCGTTCGCAGCCACCTCGCCTCCACCTATGCCCTCAGAGGCGAAACCGAACGCGCCGCCGCCGAACTCGCCGAAGCCCGCAGGCTGGCTGGTGACGATTCTTTTTCGAGCATCGCCCGGATGAGGGCCAGAGGATCGTGGGGGGCACCGAAAACCCGCGCCTTGTTCGATTCCACGCATTTCGTCGGGCTGCGCAAGGCCGGCATGACGGAAGAATAACCGCCGCTCTTAACCGCTGACGTTTGCTCG
>Ga0306923_10002656_pt1 | contig 16502 bp, 6 predicted proteins | sample sta12Can44000108_FD_203841 | JGI IMG/M metagenome (GOLD analysis project Ga0306923, IMG submission 203841) | Lab enrichment of tropical soil microbial communities from Luquillo Experimental Forest, Puerto Rico - statanox.12C.anox.44.000.108 (v2)... | ecosystem: Environmental > Terrestrial > Soil... | reverse complement strand
GTCGTGCACCACCTGCACCACCGAGCCGCCTGGCGCGTAGAGGACCGCAGATAGCGGAACGGCCGGGTTACAGCTTTCGCCGAGATTGATCATTGCGCGGCCGAAAGCACCGACCCGCAGGCGCCGGTCGCTGGCGACGGTCAGATGAACCTGACCAAGCTGGGTCATCGGATTGATGGTGCTCGAGAGCAGGCGAATCTTGCCATCCAGCTCACGATCGAACATCCCGACGATAACGATCTTCGCGGGGGCAGATTTGTTCGATTCAAGCCTCTGCAAGGTCTCAACCGGCGTATCGGCGACAAGCTCCATTTCACCGTCCTTCGCAATTTGGAAGAGCGGCGGTCCATCCTTTGCCGACGCGAAGGAGCCCACAAATGCGAGCGGCGACTTGAACGTGATGATGCCAGCCACCGGGGCCTTTACCTCTATGTCCTTGGCCTGCCCCTCCGGCGGCCTGCCCTGCCCTTCAGACGGCTTGCCCTGCGCCTCCAGCGGGGCCAGCGGGCTCAGCCGTGCGAGGATTTGCCCGGATTTTACCGTGTCCCCAACCTCAACAAGAACTTCAGAGATCTTCCCATCCTGACGCACCACGACTTCGTGCCTCGGCACGAGGACGCCGGTAACCTGGATCTCGTCCCTGAAGCACCTCTTCTTGACTTGCGCCACGGTCACTGCCGGATCGGGTGATCTGCTGTCCTCGGCACCCACACGCGCCGGCACAAGCATCTGGCACACGGCGATCGCAACCGCGATCATCCCCCCCTGGTAGCTCAGTCCGCCGCTCGTTGATCCAGTCATTGTCGAGTCCTGCGGGCAATCGGCTCAGTTCCGTCCCATCCGCTGGGTATCGGCTTCGACGGGTATTACCTTGGAACCGTCACGCAGCGAGCTGCCCGCGTTTGCGACCACCAGCTCGCCTTCCTTCAGGCCATTGACGATTTCGACCTCGGTAACCTGGGAAACTCCAACCTGAACCTTCCGCGTCTCAACAGTGTTATCGCGCACCACCTGTACCTTCGTTCCCTCGCTGGTGTGAAAGACCGCCGAATTGGGAATCGATAGACCTTCGCTGCTGCCGGCCGTGATCGTACCACGCACGAACATCCCAATCCGAAGCTTTGGATCACGCTCGAATGACACCCGCGCGCGGCCGAGCTGTTTCTGGTCCACCGCTCCCGGGGCCAGACGGACCGTGCCGTTGAGCCAACGGCCGGTTTCTTCGATTATTACGCGGGCTCTCTGTCCGCGAGCAATCATCGGAACGTAGATGCTTCCGACTTCAGCATCGAGCTCAATGTCGCCGCTGGCCGCGATGCGAAAAAGGGGCTCGGCGGTAGCGGATCCGACCAATCCCACGACGGCGGTGCTGCGCGTCACGATCCCGGCCTCGGGCGCCTTCAGGTCCAGGGTCGCAGGCCGCCGGTCCGTGCCCTGGCTCGGGAGGCCTTGACCGGCATTCGGCGGCGTCACCTTGGAGAGCACTTCGCCCGATTTCACCCAATCCCCTTCCCCCTTCAGAACCTCGCTCACGCTATAATCCGGCATAAGGTTTACGACGGCTTCGTCGCGCGCCACCAGATAGCCTGTCACGTTAATCTCGTTAGGAAACGACCGTTGCGTGGCGCGAACCACCGTCACCTGCACGTCTGGGGATGAGCCCTTCTCCTTTTCGGCGGCAAGGACGGTGGCCACGGGTTGCCAAGCCCCCTCCAGGGCAAACGAGGCCCCTGCCAGGACAGACGCGGGGACCGCAACAGTGATCACGACTTGGAAAATGGATTTCATAGCCGGCATCCGAGCTTCGAGCTTGCGACCCCGAACGAGAATTCTAGTGCAACTCCCGCACCACGCGAAACCCGTTTTCGGGATATCTGACGTCCGAATCGTAGCGGAAACGCGCCGTGGAACGCACGGATTTGGCCTGGCTGTCGTAGGCGCCGCCGCGCAATACCCGCAGCCGGCACGTTCCGGCAGTCCATGCCGAGCCGTCTTTCGGAGCGCCGCGGAAACTGTCGTTCCAGCAGTCTTCCACCCACTCCGCGGCGTTGCCCGCAGTATCGTAGAGGCCGAACGCATTCGGATTGTATGAACCAACCGGAGATGTTTGCTGGACCGAGCCCGTGTTGCATTCCCGGCAATTGGCTTGGCGCGAGCCGACGTCCCGTCCCCACCAGAATGCCGTTGTCGTCCCGGCCCGCGCGGCATATTCCCATTCGGCTTCGGAGGGAAGCCGGTAGGTTTGCCCGCTCTTGTGCGAAAGCCAGCTGGTGAACGCCTTCGCGTCGTCCCAGCTCACATTGATCACCGGATGGTCGCCGCGTCCCCACGTGCGGTCGTCGGGCTGCGCCTTGCAGCCCTGGTCCTCCACGCAACGATCCCATTCGTCGAATGTCACTTCGTGCCGGCCGATTGCGAATTGCCTGGCGAAGCTCACCCGATGCACCGGGTTTTCGTAGTCCGAGTTGGAGCCCATGTCGAAGGAACCGGCGGGGACGGTCACCATCTCCGGGCACCCCTCACAGTCGCGAAAGGCGTCCCCCGGCTTGGCGTCGCCGCGCACCGGCTCGGCGGGAGCCGCGGGCGACGGCGCGGGTGGTTTGGCTGCCGCGACCGGGGATGCGGGTGCCGGCGCGGGCCTCGTTGGCGGAGCAGGCGCGGGTGCTGGAGCGGGCGCGGCAGCCGGAGGCGGTGGCGTGGGAGCCGGACCCGCGGCTACAGGAGATGTCCCGAAATAGAACTCATCGACGAGAGAAGATGCGACCCACGGAACCTGCTCGTTGCCGGAAGCGCGCGATACGCCGAGGCGCGTGCGGTTGAACGCATCCTCGGCAGTCAAGCTTGGGACGCGGATCTGCTTGATCAGCTCGCTCATGAAAACACTGTTTGCGCCGCCGCCGTCGCGCACCAGCTTGCCGGGAGCAGCGGAGTACATCGCAAGCGTGCCTTCCGGCGCATCGAGCGCGGCAAGCCCTGCAGCTGAGGCGCGAAAGCGACGCTCAAACGGGTTTTGGCGGGCGGCATCGATGATGACGATCTTCGCCTTGGCGCCCTTGCGGTTCATTTCCGACAGCAGCGCGTCGATGCTGACGCCGTCCCGTCGCACGTCCGCTTCATTCCAAACCTGTGCGTTGACGGCAAACAGGTAGGTCTCGCGCCCGGCCTGGGTGCCGAACCCGTTGAAATAGAACAGAGCGACCACGTCGTTGTGGATTTTACTGATGAATGCGTCGATCGCGCGCCGCATGTCCTCCTTGCCGATGTTCTCCCTGATGTCGACGTCGAAATTGTCGCGGCGCAGCTCCTCCGCGAAGCTGCGCGCATCCCTGATGGTGGTGGGGAGCGGCGTACCGGCGTCGGGGTAGGCAGCATTTCCGATGACCAGCGCCACGCGCGCGCCGCGCGGCTGCGCTCCAGCGCAGAGGATCAGCAGCGCGGAGGCTGCCGTCACGCACAGCCATAGCAGGGGCTGCCGCAATCTCATCGTGCGCGCCTTGGGCAGATTGAATGAGCGAGGATCACCGCGCCCTTCGACCGTCGGCTATCCTGCTGGTCCATGAAAATCCCAGACCGGCGACTGCTCGGATGGCGCGCTTTCAATTTCTTTCGAACACGCCATGGTCGCCCATTTCACCAGCGATCTTAATATTGTAGCTTTCGCAGCATTGGCGCAAGCCCCGAAGGAATGCAAGGCATGCAGACGCTTCATAATATCGCACGCAGCAAGACCATGAAATCTCTGGCGGCCGTGGCGTTGGTCGGCGTCCTGGGCTGCGGCGGCGCCGCGGCGCAGGACCGGCGAACCGGCGGGCCGTCGCGCTCGACTTCGGGAGCGGAAGTCTATTTCATCGATCTCAAGGACGGCGCCACCGTGCCGGCAAAGCTCAAGCTCAATTTCGGGCTGCGTAACATGAACATCGCGCCCGCCGGCACCGATCGCGAAAATTCCGGCCACCACCACCTCTTGATTGATAGCGAGCTGCCGCCGCTCGATCAGCCCATCCCCAATGACTTCAATCATTTGCATTTCGGCGGCGGACAGACCGAAGCGGAGATTACGCTCAAGCCGGGCGTGCACACGCTGCAGCTCCTGATGGGCGACAAAGACCATATTCCGCATACCCCGCCGGTCATGTCGCCACGCATCCGGGTGCGGGTCGAAGGCAAGCCGGAACCGGTCGCCCTGAGCGGAGGTCCTTCCGCCTCCGCCCCCGGTGCCGAGGTTTATTTCCTGGATCCGCTCAAGGAGGGAGCTGTTCTGCCCCCAAAGTTCACGATGAATTTCGGTCTAAAGAACATGAGCCTCGCTCCCGCGGGCTCGGATCGCGAGAACTCCGGCCACCATCATCTCCTCATCGATACGGAGTTGCCGCCACTCGATCAGCCGATCCCCAACGACTTTAATCATCTTCATTTTGGCGGCGGCCAAAGCGAAGCGGAGATCACGCTCAAGGCGGGCCAGCACACGCTTCAGCTTCTGATGGGCGACAAGGACCACATCCCGCATACCCCGCCGGTCATGTCAAAGCGCATCACGGTTCGTGTCGTCGACCCGTCACTGCGCAAGCACTCCCCGCCCGACGCACGCGTCTATTTTGTCGGGATTGCAGACGGGGCCCGTCTGCCGCCGAAGGCCACCATCCACTTCGGGCTTGCCAATATGGGCGTCGCTCCCGCGGGCATCGAGAAAGCCAATACCGGCCATCACCACCTGCTGATCGACACCAAGCTGCCTCCGCTCGATGATCCCATTCCCAACGATTTTAATCATCTGCATTTCGGAGCCGGACAGACCGAGGCAACGGTGGAGCTGTCGCCGGGCTGGCATACCCTTCAGCTCCTGCTGGGGGACGAGAACCATGTGCCCCACAATCCACCCGTGATGTCGAAGCCGATCAGGGTATTCGTGGTCAGGCCGGGTCGCAGGTCGGGCGATTAAATCCCGCTGAACTAAGCGCTATGCGCCGGCTCGGGAGAGCGCCCATGCGCGCCGGCTGCAGAGCCCGGCTTGCCGTCGGCATTCTTCATCGCGATCGAAGTTGCGTGCGCCGGCTCCGGTTCATCCGCGGGGGAGACAAGGCGGTGAAGCCTGCGCCAGCAGAAGTCGCGGAAAGACTCCATTATGGTGAACACGGCCGGCACGAACAGCAGCGACAGCATGGTCGCAACGATGAGCCCTCCGATCACCGCGATCGCCATGGGCGCACGCATGTCACCGCCGGCCCCCACCCCAAGCGCGCTCGGGCCCATTCCGCCGATCATGGCGACCGTGGTCATGATGATAGGTCGCGCCCGCTTTCGGCCGGCATCGATGATGGCGGCATTGCGCTCGACGCCGTGCCGGATTTCTTCGACGGCGAAATCGACCAGCATGATCGCATTCTTCGATACAATTCCCATCAGCATGAGAATTCCGATGAGCACGGGAGTGGTGATCGGCAGATGCGCAAGCAAAAGCGCCATGATTGCTCCCGCAACCGACAGCGGCAGCGACAGCAGGATTGTCAAGGGTTGCAGCAAGCCTCCGAAAAGCACGGCGAGCAGCGCATAGACCATGGTCAGGCCGTCGCGCATGGTCCCTTCAAATCCCGCGAACAGCTCGGCCTGCAGCTCGGCATCGCCCGTCTTCACGACGTTGATCCCAGGCGGGCGATGATTCATTATTTCAAGCGCGTCGACAGCCGCCAGCGCTTCGCTCAGAGCGGCGCCGTTGACGAGATCCGCACCGACGGTGGCCTGCACCTTGCGGTCGTAACGCTGGATGCCGCTCGAGCCTTCTCCGAAGCGGATGGCGGCGAGCGCGGAGAGCGGCACGCTGCCGCCGCGCGGCGATGGCACCCGCAGCTGCTCCAGGACCTGCAGATCGCCGCGTGCCTGTTCCTCAAGCAGAACCCTGATCGGCACGATGCGATCACCCGCGTCGTATTTTGCAAGCGCCGGACCGACATCGCCGATGGTCGCCACCCGGATGGTTTGCGACAAGTTTTCGGTCGACACGCCATAGCGCGTGGCGAGATCCCGGTAGGGGCGAATCTGCAGCTCGGTCCGATTGAGCGAGCCCGCTGAGACGACGTTGGTCACCTGCGGGACCTTCCGACGCATGTCGAGGGCGAGATCGGAAGCGAAGTTCGCGACAACGTGGGCGTCCGGGCCGGTGACGACAAGCTCCACGTTGCGCTGGCCATTCTCGTCCAGGTACCAAAAGCGGAAATCGGGGATATCCGCGAGGTCCTGGCTGATCGCCTGCTCGAGCTGCTTCTGACTAAGCGATCGCTTCGACCTCGGCGTGTAGTTGATGGTCAACGTCGCTTTGCGGACTTCCTGCGTGGCCGGAGGGATTTTTCCGCCGTTGACGAAGACGCTTTCCACCTCCCGGCGGCGGCGTATGCGGTCTGCGACAGTGTCGGTGACCGCCTGCGTGTCGGCCAGCTGCGAGCCTGGCGGAAGCTCCATTGCAAGCGTCGAGCGTCCGGTGTCCTGCGGAGGCAGAAAGCCCCGCGGCAGCCGGCTTGCACCCGCCAGCGCCGCGGCAAACACCAACAGGCCGATGACGACGGTGATGTAGCGGTGCCGCACCGACCAGGTGACGAGGCGGGTGTACAGCCCCATGGCCCGGCCGTCGGCCTTCTCTTCATGTCGGTGCGGCTTGAGGAAATAGGCTGCCAGCATCGGCGTGATCATCCGCGCGCAGAGCAGGGAGAACAGCACCTGGATGGAGACCGTCACGCCGAACTGCTTGAAGAACTGGCCCGGAATCGATGTCATGAAGCTCGCGGGCAAAAAGACCGCAACGATGGTCAGGCTGATGGCAATGACCGCAAGGCCGATTTCGTCGGCCGCATCGAGCGCCGCCCGGTACGGCGTCTTGCCCATCCGAATGTGCCTGATGATGTTCTCGACCTCGACAATGGCGTCGTCGACGAGAATTCCCGTGCTGAGCACGATCGCCAGCAGGGTCAGAATGTTGAGCGAAAAGCCCAGTGCATTCATCACCCAGAATGACGGCAGGATCGACAGCGGCAGCGTGAGCGCCGCGATGACGGTCGCCCGCCAGTCGCGCAGGAACAGGAACACCACGAGGATCGCCAGCACGGCGCCTTCGAACAGATTCTCGAGCGCAGCGTCGTAGTTGCCGACCGTGTAGGTGACCGAGCTGTCTATCAGATCGAGCTCGATGCCCTTGTAATTCCTGTTGACCGTTTCATCTTCCTTGATCTTGTTGATCTCGGCGGTCACAAGCTTCTCCACCTCCACATCGCTGGCGCCCTTTGCGCGCAGGATGCTGAAGCCCACCACCGGAGCGCCGTCGAAACGGGCAAAGGTGCTTTGCTCTGCGATACCGTCACTGACGGTCGCGATATCCTCGAGCCGCACATCGCCGCCGCCCGAGAGCGCAATCCTTGTTGCCCGCAGCTCGTCGATCGACTTGGCCTGCGCCAGCGTCCGGATGGCCTGGTCGCGGCCGCCGATCTCCGAACGTCCGCCGGCGAAATCGGCGTTGCTGCCGAGCAGCTGATGGCTGACGTCGACCGCCGTCGTGCCGACCCCTTGCAGCGCGATCGCATTAAGCCCGACCCGGATCTCGCGCTCGACGCTCCCGATGCGGTCGACGCTGGCAACGCCCTGAAGTCCCTGCAGCCGGGGAACGACCACGTCCTCCACGAACCACGAGATTTGCTCCGGGGTCATTCCGGGCGCTTTTGCGATATAGGTGAGAATCGGCAAGCCGACGACGTCGAAGCGGCGGACCATCGGCTCGTCGATGCTGCGCGGCAGGTCGGCCCTGATGCGGGTGATTGCGTCCTTGACATCGTTGAGGGCGCGATCGGTGTCGGTTCCGAAACGGAATTCGATGGTGGTGTTCGAGATGCCGTCCGACATCAAGGTACGGATGTGACGGACACCGCCGACCCCGGCCACCGCGTCCTCGATCTTCTTGCTGACCTGCTTTTCAAGATCGACCGGAGATGCCCCGAATTGCGTGACCACAACCGAGATCACCGGAATGTCGACATTCGGCATCCTCGTGATCGGGATTTGCTTGAGGCCGCCGTACCCGACCACAAGAAGCGCTGCCATTATCACGATCGGCGGGAGCGGATGCCGGATCGCCCACGAAGAAACGTTGAGTGCCATCAACCCTTCTCCCGCTACCTAACGAAGGCATGGATGAATGTCGGCCGGCTGCAAGCGGCCCTTGGACGATAGCAAGGCGTGCGATTTCCCGGAAGCCTCCGGCTTGGCGCGCAGTGCCGCAGGCAGGTTCGTCCGGTCCGGCCGTCCAATGCCAGTCCATTGCTGAATCAGCTTGGCAATGCAAGCAAAATCACCATGTGCCGGCAACGTTTGCCAACTGTTCAAACTTGACGAGCGGCGGATTAGCGAACAGGATCAGCGGGCTGGCGGGTTGTGTCCGAGCGCGCCGTAAAGTGAGGGTGACTATGTCACGCACGTTGTTCCTGTGGTGCAAGCGACAGGCCCGCAGGATCGCCGGATCAATCCTGACTGTTGGCGCCTATGCGGCAATGTATGTCGCCGATCATCCTGTCAACGCGAATGTCGATGTTGTCGCACGACAGTTCACATTCTCCCGTCAGCCGTTGCCGGAAATTGCGGGACCCGCAATCCGGGAAGTTCGAAACATGCACCCGGACCTGCGCCACATCGGATGGTACCTGTCGGCATTCGGAGCCGGCGTCGCCCTCAACGATCTGGATCAGGACGGCCTGGCAAACGACGTTTGCTACGTGGATACGCGCACAGATCAGGTCATTGTTGCACCCGTTCCCGGCACTGGTGATCGGTATCGTCCATTCGCGCTCAATTTCGAGGCTGGCGGAGTGAAGCTGTTCGATCGCGAAAGAATGGCGATCTCCGGTTGCGTGTCCGCCGACCTTGACGAGGACGGCCGCATCGACCTGATCGTGCATTTCTGGGGTCGAACTCCCGTCGTGTTCCTGTCGCGAGCTCGATCGGGGGTCGACGATCGGCTGGGCGCCGAGAACTTCATTCCCGTCGAGATGATAAGCACCGGCGAAGTCTGGACTACGGGCACCATCACGCTGACGGATCTGGATGGCGACGGTCACCTTGAGATGATCGTTGCCAATTACTTTGCTGATGGAGAGGATCCCACCAACCCGACCGCAGCGACGGCGGTGCACATGCCGGACTCCTTTGGGCAGGCAACCAACGGCGGAGGCATCCGGATTTTTCGCTGTGTTCCCAGGGAAGGTGCAAATGGCCGCACCGTCGAATTCAGCGAGGTTCTCGATGCGCTGCCCAGCGGCTTGCCCAGGGGCTGGAGCCTGGCGCTGGGCGCCTACGACCTCGATGGCGACCTGCTGCCGGAGCTTTACGTCGCCAATGACTACGGGCCGGATCGCCTGTTGTGGAACCGCTCGACGCCCGGCCATATGCGTTTCGAGCTGGTCGAGGGCGAGCCGACGCTCACGACGCCGATGTCGCGGGTGCTGGGACGAGACTCCTATCACAGCATGGGCGTCGACTTCGCCGACTTCAATGGCGACGGCATCCCCGATATCTTCGTGAGCAACATCACCGTGCCGTATGCTGCAATCGAGGGGCAGGTCGTCTACGTCAGCACCGGCTCCAGCGAAGGCAAGGTTGCGAAGGGAATCGCCCCTTATGTGGAAGCGGCCGAGTCGATGGGACTCGCGCGCAGCGGGTGGGCCTGGGATGTCAAGCTCGAAGACTTCAACAATGACGGGAACCTGGAAGTCATCCAAGCGCTGGGGTTCATAAAGGGTCGCACCGATCGCTGGCCTGAGCTTGGCGAGCTGGTGCTCGGTAACGATAATCTCACAAAATATCCGCTGTTATGGCCCAAGCTGCTGCCTGGCGATGATATTAGCGGGCATGAGCGCAACCCGTTCTATGCACGGGTCGGAAACCGCTACGCCGATATCAGCCCCCTGATCGGCTTCGGGGAGGAGAATCCGAGCAGGGCCATTGCGACCGCCGACGTTGACGGAGACGGGAAGCTGGACATGGTGGTTGGGAACATGTGGGGTCCCTCGACTTACTATCATAACGAGTGCCGTGCGTGTGGCAATTTCCTGGGCCTGCACCTGCGCTTGCCGGTCGCGGGAAACGCGGCGGCAACCACCGTCATCCGATCGGGGCATCCGGACAGGCAGTTGCCGACGCGCCCTGCGGTCGGCGCCGCCGTTATAGTCACGACAATCGGCGGGCATTCACTGACGCGCCAGGTCGATGGAGGAAACGGGCATGTGGGAAAGCGCGCGCCGGACCTGCACTTCGGTCTGGGGCCGGAGAACGGGCCCGTGCGCGTCGACATCAAATGGAGAGACGCGAATGGCACGCCGCGGCAGGAAACTCATCATTTGAACCCTGGCTGGCACACCCTGGTCCTGGGCTCGGACCACTGAGCGCGCCCGCCCAATGACCGTTCGAAAGAGGCTGTAATGACCCCCGAACAAGCTCGGCTGGGAGCGCTAACACGCTTTGCCACGGCCATCACGGTCTTGAACATTCTCGGACACGTGGTGCTCGGGTTCGAAGTGTCGGTTCTGCAAACGGTTGTCTGCACGCTGACGGCCTATCTCGCCGAAATCGCCCTGGAAATCGCCGGTGCCTGGAGCGAGGGCAGAATGCCGGCTTTTCTCGGCGGCGGCATCAAGAAGCTGGTCATATTCCTTCTGCCCGCACACATCACCGGGATGGCGACCGGGATGCTGCTCTACGCAGGTGATCGGCTTCTGCCCTTCGTATTTGGCGCGATTATCGCCATCTCATCCAAGGCCATCTTCACCGTGACGGTCGCAGGAAGGCGCCGCCACATCTTGAATCCTTCAAATACCGCGATCGTCGCCACCGTCTTCCTGTTCCCGACGGTAGGCGCCGTGTTTCCATACCAATTCACGGAAGGCGTATACGGCTTCTGGGACTGGGCGCTGCCGGCCATCTTCATCGCCTCGGGCACGTTCCTCAACAGCCGCTTCACCAGGAAAATGCCCCTGATCCTGGCCTGGCTGGGCGGGTTCGTGCTGCAGGCCGTCATTCGGCATTTCCTGCTTGGCTCGTCGTTTGTGACCGGGCTCATGCCAATGACCGGAGTCGCCTTTCTTTTGTTCACCTTCTACATGGTTACCGATCCGCAGACCTCGCCTTCGAGCGTTCGCAATCAGATCATTTTCGGACTATCGCTGGCCGCCATCTACGCCGTGCTTATGGCGCTTCACGTCTTTTTCACGATTTTCGTCGCGTTGTTCATTCTGTGCGTGTGCCGAGGCATCATTCTCTACGTCTGCGAGCTTGCCCCGGTTCGTAAAGCGCAGCTCTCGGTCGAACGCCTTTTGCTTCCGCTCTTCGGACGCTCGTCGCCGTTGACGAGCGTGCCGGCGACATCAGGCGACATGATGGAGCGTATGCCGAGATCGTGAGCACGCGTCGGACGCTGCGCTTTGTCGCAATGAGCCTGCTCATGGGCCTTTAGGTCGGAGTTTCGGATGTTCTACGCCGTCCAGTACCGCGTCCTGTTCCACGACACGATGGCGTATGGAACGCACCATTTCCTGACCAATTTCAAGTTTCAATGCGAAGCGCGCGAGCACCTGCTGTTCCGGCAGCTCGATCTATGCACTGCCGAGGAGCGCCGCCAGTTCGACGACATCCTGTTGCTCACGCAGGCCGCGTTCAGCCGGAATATGAACAGCGTACCGGTCGGCGCCAAAGTAGCAATTCTGCTGTCGGTGGAGGACATCGCTGTCGCTTCCGGACGTTTTTGCTTCCGGGTGGTTGGGCAGGATGGGCAGCCGGTTGCCTGCGGTTTTCAGACAATCGCCATGCTGTCGAGCAAGACGCGACAGCTGGTTGCGTTTCCCCGGTTTCTGCAAGGACACATCCTGCGTGAAAGGCTGGCCGCGCCGGACTTCCAGACCCGCGTGCTCGCGGGCGATACGGCATCGCTCTTTCCCGAGCACGTGCTGCAGACCGGCATGCGCGTTGCGCAGCAGCCGGACGGCTCGGCCACCCCCGGTTTCCTGCCGAGCGTCAAATGGGAAACGGATCACACGTCGCTCTGGCAAAACGGATTGCGCGGCAAGGCCTTTCTGTTTCCCGGAACAGGCTCGCTCGCGTGGCCGCGGCTGGCGGCTGTTCTTGCCAGCGGCGCGTTTAGCGAGCTTCTCGCGCAGGTCGATGATGTCGTCCGATCAAATCTCGGCTACGGCGCGCTCGCGCTTGCCGCGTGCAAATCCGAGCCACATTTCGCGCAGACGCTGCGCGACTGCTCCGGCATCGATCAGATCTGCAATTACCTGGTGAGCGTACATGCGGCGGCGCTGCTGCGCGAGCGTGGCGAAACGCCGGACCTCGTGGTCGGGCACAGCGCAGGAGAGCTGTCGGCTCTCGCGGTCGCCGGCGCATACGGGCTGCGCGAAGGCCTGGAGGTTATCTGCAAGAGAATTGCGGCGCTGGCACCGCATCGAAACACCGGCGGCATGCTGGTTGTGAGCGCGCACCCGCGCAGAGTCGAATCCCTGATCGCCTCGCTTGCAGACTCGCAGCTGCATCTGTCGGTGAGCAACCACGAGAATCAGGTTGCCGTCTCCGGACCGGTCGGCGACCTCGCGCGGCTGCGCGATCTCGCCGCCCATCTTCGCATCGGCCACGTGTCGCTCGCGTCCGAATATCCGTTTCACAGCAAGCTGCTTGAGCCTGCCGTCGAGCGCTTCGCGCGCCTGCTCGGCGACACCGAATTGCGCAGTCCGGCGGTTCCCGTGTACTCGCCGCTGGAACGCGATTTCTACGGACCGGCAAGGCTCGCCGAGATCGTGCCGTACCACTTCGTACGACGGCTCGATTACTGGGATGCGATCGCGCAACTCTATGATCTGGGCATCCGAAGCTTTCTCGATTGCAGCACCGGCGGCACCTTGAAAGGCATTGCCGAGCGCATTCTTTCCGCAAAGCCGGATGCCAGCGTAAAGCCCGGTTTTGACAACGAGCTGTTTGGCAAGCCGGCACGCCCGGCCGGATCGGCCGTGTTCATTGCGGCGCAAGCTGCCGATGCCAGATTGGACCCGGCGAATGACGATGAAGCCAGCGGTGAGGTTCCGATTGCGATTGTCGGGCTGGGTTGCGTGCTACCTGGCGCCAACACCCCCGATCAACTGTGGGAAAATGTCAGAAACTGCGTAGATTCGATCGTCGACCTGGCGCAGATCGCACCGCGCGAGGCGGCGGACTTCCTGTCGCGAAGCGGGATCGTTGCGGACAAGACGTATTCGCTGTTGTCCGGCCTCGTCGGCAACCCGCGCGGCTCCTACCAGCTTGACACCAGGGACGATCCCTCGCTTGCCGAGCAAATACTCAAATCCGCCGTACGGCAGGCAACGTCGGATGCGCTGCGCTCTGCCGAGACCAGAGTTCATCTTGTCATGGGCTCGACGGCGGACGGATACGTGGACCTGGACGAAGCTTTGCTTGCCGCCGCGATCGAGCAGGCCGCGCGCGAGCTGCGCAACGGCGCGGATGGGAACGCCGCGCTCTCGCAGGCGCTGCAGCGCGTGTTCGTGCGCCGTCCGGAAAGCGCGCTGGCGCTCACCGCGAGTACGGTCTTAAGCAGCGTGGCCCGCGATATTTTGGGCCCGCGTGCAAGCGCGCTCGCCATCGATGCGGCATGCGCATCATCCCTCTACGCCATTGAGCTCGGCATGGAATGGCTGCGAGAGAACAAGACGGACCTGGCGGTCTGCGGGGGGGTATACATAGCGGGCCCGGCCAACTGGTGCTTGTTCGCGCAGTTTGGCGGACTGTCGGCGAAGGGGCCGCGTCCATTCGATGCCGCGGCGGATGGGGTGGTGTTCTGTCCCGGCGCGGCGGCGGTAGCCCTCAAGCGCCTGCCTGACGCTCTTCGGGACCAGGATCGCATTGAAGCCGTTATCCGCGGCTGCGGGACCAGCAGCGACGGCAAGGGCGCATCCGTCACTGAGCCCAAGAAGGAAGGTCAGGTGCTCGCGATCAGGCGGGCCTACGATGCGGCACGGTTGAGCATCAAAACGGTGCAATACGTCGAGGCGCATGCAACGGCGACTCGCGTGGGCGACGCCGTCGAATTCGCAGCCCTCAAGGAGGCATTCAAGGAGCAGCAGGACGCAGTTGCGCTTGGCAGCATCAAATCCATTATCGGTCACACCGGATGGGTGGCGGGCGCTGCGTCCGTGATCAAGGTCTGCCGCGCAATGCAGCAGAAGCTGATTCCGCCGCAGGCGAATTTCTCCACCCCCAGTCCGGACATTGACCTCAAGGGATCGCGTTTCGTGATCCCTTCGACTGGGCTAGCCTGGCGGCGTCAGAAAGCTCCCAGGCGCGCTGGCGTCAACGGCTTCGGATTTGGCGGGACCAACAGCCATCTGATCATCGAGGAGTACGATGCGGATTACCACTCGCGCTGGCGGGAGACGGTGCCGCGACAAGCCTCACGCAGCGATGACGTCGTGGCGGTCGGGATCGCAGTGGTGCGCCCCCCCGATGGCGCAATGCATTTCGACGATCGAAAGCTCAAGCTGCCGCAACGCCGGCGTGTCCTGCCCGACGTGCTGGACAGCATGGATCGCAGCCAGATCGCGGCCATTATGGCCGCCGACCAGGCGCTTGCCTCTCTCGGTAGCCAATGGCCCGAATGGCGCGATGATATCGGGGTGATCTTCGGCTTCGAGGGCAAGACCGCGAGCTCGATGCGGATCGCCGAGCGGCTCTACCTCGATCGAATCAAGCGCCGGCTGTCTCAGGCGCTGTCCGAGCTGGGAAATGCGGGCGGGCAGCAGGACGTTGTTGACCAGCTTGCCCGCGCCGTTTGTGAAAAGGTGGGCCCATCGGGACCTTATACCTTGCCCGGCATCATGCCCAACCTGATCGCCGGCCGGGTCTCCAATCTGTTCGATCTGCGTGGTCCGAATTTCATCATCGACAGCGCCGGCGCTTCGCTGCTGCAGGCGCTTCGCATCGCATCGTCGCGGCTGCAGCGGGGCAGCTGCAACATCATCCTGGCCGGCGGCATCTCGGCAAACGCTTCCGCGGGCGCGTGTCTTGCAGCATCCAAAGAGTGGCGGCGCGGCAGAGACCTGTGCGAAACGGCCTTCGTGCTGGTGCTGGCGCGATCGGACTTCGCGCGTAAAGCTTCTTTACAGTCGCTGGCGCTGCTCTCGACCGATCCCGACCCGAATGCGCCCGGCGAGCATATTCAGGTGGGTCAAGGGCCGGCATATCTGATGGGAGCGGAAGGCGCACGGGAGATTGAGGCCGCGTTCGCAAACGCTCGGGACAACCGTTCGACCAGCGTTCATTGGCGGCTGCCGGATGGCGCTTTGGCCGGCATCAGATTGAGCGGCGTTCGAGAGCCTGCCAGCGAGATCGTGCAACCGGCGACCGACGTCGCTGCACCTTCAACCGCGCATGTTTCCGAGATCAGCTACTGCTCGGTTGAGTTGGCGCCTACTGAGGCGGCGCGGCCGACAAAGCGTATCGATCTGCGCGCTTCGAGAGTTCTGGTTGTCTGCGACCAGCCGCAGGCGCTCGGCAGCGTGAAGGTGCCGAACTGGATTTATGTCGCGCCTGCCGGATTGCGCATCCCCGGCGCTCATCCCTTTGAGCTTGCCTCCGAGTCGGAGTTTCTCAAGACCTGCAATGAGCTGCCATTGGATCGGATCGAAGCAGTCATTGCCGTGAAAGACCTCGCCGGAGAGCCCATTGAGACAGCGTCGGCGGCAGGTCAGATCTACACCTCCTTCGATCTCACCGTCGCGCTCGCCCGTTTCCTCTATCCCCAGATCAGTGAGGGCAGGACGCGCTTCATTGCGATGTGTTGCGGCGCATGGGGTGATCGCGCGCTCCATCCCGCGACCGGGCTTTTCGGCGGGATGATCAAATCGCTCGCGCGCGAATTGCCGGATGCGCAGTGCAAAGCCGTCTGCACGAACGAAAGGATCGGTGAAGCCGCGCTTCAGCAGCTGCACGCCGAATTGGACGGCAATGCGCCGGACGATTCCCGCGAGGTCGCTTATCGCAACGGTATCAGGCATGTCGCGAGACTGGTGCGCAAAGTGCGGCCTGCCGATGAGGCGGACAGCCTTGGTCTTGACGAGAAATCCGTGGTCCTGGCGACCGGCGGTGGTCGCGGGATCACGGCGAAGATGATCGAAGCGCTGCTCGAGCGGTATCGCTGCAACGTCGTCATTTTCGGCCGCGTTGACCCGGGCGATTTGCCGAGATCGCTGCGCGGCGCGGACGAGCAGGCTCTGCAAGCCCTTGAGCAGACTTTTTACCAGACCGGACTGCGGGACAATCCCGGTATTGGAATCAAGAAGCTGAGACAGCAGTTCGAGCAGTTGCGAGCCTGCTGCGAGGTGCAAGCCAACCTGGACCTGTTCCGGTCGTTCGGCGTGCGCGTCGAATACCTGCCGGTCGACATCACGAACGCCGACGCGGTGGACGCCGCCATGTCGTCGATCAGCTGG
>Ga0306923_10002653_pt1 | contig 16504 bp, 15 predicted proteins | sample sta12Can44000108_FD_203841 | JGI IMG/M metagenome (GOLD analysis project Ga0306923, IMG submission 203841) | Lab enrichment of tropical soil microbial communities from Luquillo Experimental Forest, Puerto Rico - statanox.12C.anox.44.000.108 (v2)... | ecosystem: Environmental > Terrestrial >... | reverse complement strand
GGGGTTGATCTTCTCGACCGTGACGCTCACCGGCACGGGGTCGGGCGTCGTGGCAAGATAGTGGTGGATGTTGACGACGTATTCGCCCGGAATGAGAGCGCGCATTTGCACGATCTCCTGGCGGATCGGGTTGCGTATGGTTTTGCCATTCACGAGAATCATGTTCTTGTAATCGCCGCGGTCGTCACGATCGAGGCTCATCATCCCGGCCTCCATCACGTGGTACCAGACGATATTGCCCTGCGGATCCTCGACATAAGTGTCGATGTCGTCAGGGTGGTTGTCGGGCCAGCTCACCGTCACCAGCATCTGGGCTTTGGTATCGATGTTCCCCTGCTTGGCTTCGCTGTTGATTGCGAGATAGGCCAAGAAGAACATGAACGCGACGACCTGCAGGCCCTTGAACAGCATCACCGTGAAGGGCTCGAACGGCTCCTCGCGGTCCCAATTGCTAAACCCTTCCATGGGCCTCCCGCTCGAGTGCCGAAACGACAAAGACTTCGGTCAGATCGGTGGTCACGTCGAACAGATACGCCGAAGCGTTGTCGAGAATGTAATACTGCACCTTTACCAGGATCGAGCCGACGAGACCGGCGAGCGTGGTGTACATAGCGACCGCCATGCCGCCGCTCATAACCTTCATCGAGGATTTCATCGATGTCGGATCGAAATTGTCGAGGCTGGCGATCGGCAGCAACATCAGAATGAAACCGACGATTGTACCGAGCAGACCGAGCTTTAACAAAGCGTCCCCCGCGAAGGCACCGAACTGCATTGGCGAGCGCAATTTGTCGGCCAGCCCGCGCAACAGCAGGGTCTGGTCGAGGCGGCGATCGTGCCCCTGCTTTTCGGCCTTGACGACAAGGTTGTGGATGTAATCGCTGACACGGCCCATCGGCAAGGCCCCGCCGTTATCGGTGACAACCCGCCGGCCGTCTATGCGATAGGTGTAGACCCCGTTCATGACTCGCTCGCGCACGCGATGCGCGGCATTGATTTCGCGCGAGATGGCGATGATCGAAGCCAGGCAGTGTCCCGAAATCACCACGTAGAGAACACAGATAAATACCGATATCCCGCTGCGGTCCTGCGCGGTCATCAACTGAAACAGGCCGTAGTGCCAGGCGAGCGCAAAGCCGAACAACGTCAACCCGGTGAAGATCATCCACCGCAGCAGCGGGAAGTAATCGCGAAGTGCGGTATCGTTGGCGAACAGGCGAATTCTCATCAAGCCGCGCTCACCGTTCTTGCGGATGGCCGGCGAGCATCTCGCGATAATCGGCGGGTGTCATGAAGGGGCCGCGCCAGATACCGATCCCTTTGGTTTTGGCCGCTTCCTCCCAAGGCACGTAGTCTGTCGTCTCCTTCGGCAGCGCGACGGCCATGCCGGCTTCAACCAGTGCACGGTTGATGTCCACTTCTCCAGCCTTGCATATCGCGAACACTCGCCCAAACTGGTCCGCGCGGCGCTGCTCGCAGACGACCTCCTGCGTCCCGATGAGGTTGAGCAATGTCTTCGCCGACGCGGTTGCACAATCCCAGGTCTTGGTGCCCGCCTGGCAGGGCTGGCCCTTGACCGGCGCGTCGATGCCGTAAAGGACGATCCGTTTCCCGGCGACACTGAGCAGCGCCGGACCGACGACCTCCGCCGGACCGCGATAGACCGTCGGATTCTCGGCAGCCGCGGCGGAGGTCAGGCCTGCCAACGCGATCCCAGTCATAACGGAGAAGGCTTTGCCCATTATGGGGAAGGATGATAGTGGATCGATCCACATTGTGTCTCTGCTGTTCGCGGCGACCGCCGATTACCGCCCAGGACGCGCTGAAATGAGGCGATGACACCGCGTTTTCTGGTACTGGCGTTTCTGTTGGCGTCGGCTACACCCAGTCGCGCGGCGGATCCGGGCGAGCTGTTGGCCGGCCGCAGCAAAGATTGTCCGGACTGCCTTCTTGCCGGCGCTAGACTCAAACGCTTCGACCTGTCTGAGGCCGATCTCGCCGGCGCCAATCTCGCCGGTGCCGTCCTGCATCGGGCCCAGCTCGCCGGCGCCAATCTCAGCCGTGCCAATCTGACCGGTGCCAACCTCAACAAGACCGATTTGAAACACGCCAACCTCGCCGGCGCGCGGCTTGGCCAAGCGATGCTCTTCGAAGCCGATTTGAGTGAGGCCGATTTGGCGCGGGCTGACTTGGCGGGTGCGATGATGGGATCGTGCCGTCTCACTTTCGCCAAGCTCGATGCCGCCAATATTGCCGATGCCGACCTCGCCGATGCGCAAATGCACGGCGCCAAGTTGAAGGGCGCCGATCTGTCGCGCTCGGATCTGGGCCAGACGACGTTGCGCCGCGCCGAACTCGCGGGTGCTAATCTTGAGGGGGCTAGCCTGCTGCGCGCCGATCTCAGGGGCGCCGATTTCAAAGGCGCCGATCTGCGCAACGCAGACCTGATGCATGCCGATCTGACCGGCGCCGATTTGTCTGGCGCCGACCTCGAAGGCGCGCGCCTGCTCCTGGCAAAGCTGACTGATGCAAAGCTCGATGGCACCAAGCTGGCGGGCGCCATCATGCCGGACGGCACAACTCACGAGTAGCTGGTGCTCACTCCGCCGCGATGTCCGGCCGCAACAGTTCGAGGCGCGTCGAACTTTCGAATTGGCCGACCGTCAATCTGCCGGAGTCGTTGAACTCCGTCTGGCCGGGTTTGCGCAAAAACCGGGTCTCGAGCACGGCGCGCATATCGCCCTTCACGAGCTTGGTGCAGCGTCGGTTGATGTAGAGGGTACCGACCGGGCTCTCGCCCGGCGCCGGAGGGGTATCGACGCAATCCCAACCGTCGTTGCCGTACCGCGCCTTGAAGAAGTTGGTCAACGTGTAGGCCTGCTTGCGTTCTTGTGGGCTCGCCTGAGGGTCGGTCACAATACGCAGCCCCGCGAGCGTGCCGCTCGCATCGAACAGACCCGATACGATCACCGGGAAATCCAGGACCTTGGTGCCAGCATATTGCGCGATCGGTGTCCGCGCGCGGTGCGCTCTCGCCCAATATTCGAGCTCGTCGTCGTAGCGGAAATAAACCTCGCGCAGACCGTTCGGCTCGGCCTGGCACTTTTGATACTCGGACCAGCCGGTGAGAGCCTGCTGCGGCGGTCCGCCATTGCTGCCACAAGCATAGTCGACGAACGCATCGCTGGACAGAGCCGATACCGGGGTCCCGAGCTTCAGCGTCCAGATATCGGCGCGCGTCGGAGCATTGTCAGCGCGGGCGACGCCTACACCGAAGGCGAGTAACGCCGCAATAACGGACTGGATCAGCGCTGTGCCCCCTTCGTGACGGCTGCGGAGCCGTCCTCGGGCGGCGCGCCGGGTGGGCCCCGGGCGCGGCCTCCTCAGAGTTTGTGAAAGAATTCCTTCGCCTATCACCTATTCGCCTCCCCGGCGAAAGCCGGGGTCTATCGCTGCGCCGCACGAATTGTTCATCGGTTGGTGAGGCCGTGCGATTGTGTGATGCGCAGGCATCAGTCGACAAATGGCTGCCGGCTTTCGCCGGGAGTGCGACGAGTGATTTGCGTCCCTGCCGGGCGCGCTCCCGATTTTTCACAAGCTCTCAGGATAGGGAAATTTGTTAATGCCATTGAAAACATGCCTCATGCTGAGAGTCACCCGAGGGCGCGTCTCGAAGCACGCACGACACGGCTGTAGCCAATTTCTTGAGGAGCCGGACCCCTTACCGAGTCCGCCTCCTCATGAGCCTCAGTCCAATGCGAACACAAACAGCGATGAGCCGCCCTCGAGGGTGTGGAGTTCCGGCGTCCCCTTCAGCACACCGATGTTCCAAGGCACGCCGCCGCCGACATGGAGGGCGACGAACTGCTTGCCACCGACCGAGTAACTCATCGGCGGCGCACAAATCGAGGTGCCGACGTTGAAGCTCCAGAGCGGCTCCAGCGACTCGTCGTCAAAGGCGGTAATCGTGCCGTCGAGCGTGGCGGTGAAGACGAGGCCGCCGGCGGTCGCAAGCACACCGGAATAAACGGGGTAGTCGAGCGGGCGGATCACCTTGACCTTTCCGGTGGTCATATCGATCGCGGAAATGTGGCCGCCCATTCGGTTGTTGCGGGTGGCGATCCCGCCGTTCCAGAATGGGCCGCCCATGCGGGTCTCGTCGACCTTCAGCTGCATGCAGCCGTCGATGCCGGCACCGTAGGCTATGTGTTTGGACGGGTTGTAGGAGGTCGGAAAGAAACTTACCGCGCCCTGCAGATCCGGGCAGACATCGACCTGGTCGCTCTTGCGGTTGCTGACGGCAGCGTATTGCTGCAATTTCTTCGACGGATCGTACTCGACGGGCTTGCCGGTCTTCGGATCGATGCCCTTGGTCCAATTCAGATTCTTGACGTACTGCGCGGCACTGATGAAAGAGCCGTTGGTGCGGTCCAGCGTATAGTAGAAACCATTGCGGCCGAAGTGGCCCAGCACCTTGCGCGGCTCGCCGTTGATCGTGACGTCGTAGATCATCTGCGATCCGACTTCGTCGTAGTCGTACGCGTCGTTCGGCGTGTACTGGAAATACCAGACCATCTTGCCGGTATCGGCGTCGATAGCGAGCGTCGAATTAGTGTAAAGGTTATCGCCCGGCCGGTATTCCGGATCGTACATCGGCACCGGCTGACCAGTGCCGTAGTAGAGCAAATTGGTCGACGGCTCGTAGGCTCCAGCATACCAGAAGGCTCCGCCGCCGGTCTTCCAGGCGTCGTGGTCATCCGCCCAGGTCTCGTGGCCAGGCTCGCCCGGTCCAGGGATTGCGTAAGTGCGCCACAGCAGATTGCCGGTCTTGGCATCGACTGCCCCGACCCAGGAGCGCGCACCGATGTCGCCGCCAGATGAGGGGAGGATGATCATGTCCTTGACGAGGAGCGGCGCCCCGGTGAAGTTGTCGACATCGGCGACCCGAACGTTCTTGTCCCACAGGACCTTGCCGGTCTCCTTATCGGTCGCGATCACCCGGCCATCGGTGGTCAGCGAGATGACTTGGTTGCCGTAGAGAGCGACGCCGCGGTTCGTCGGCAGCCACACCGTCGACCGGTCGACAACCGGATCCATCTTCCACAGGATGCGACCCTTCTTGCCGTCGCGAACGTCGATCTTGTAGACGTTACTCCAGCCGTCGGTCATGTACAGCATTCCGTCCTCGACCAGCGGCGTATCTTGCTCTCGGGCGTACTTCTTGTCGCCGCCCGGCTCGGTACCGCCGAGCTGCACCGCGAAGGCGACGTGCAGGTTCTTGACGTTGGACCGGTTGATCTGGTCGAGCGGGGAGAACCGCTTGGCGTCGTAGGTCTTGTGGTGGGTCAGCCAGTTTCCCGGCTCGCTCTCGGCATTTTTCAGGCGCTCGAACGTCACCTCCGCAGCCGCCAGCGGAGACAGTGACAGCGCTGTAATGATCCCGCCAGCAGCAATTCCAAAAAGACTTCGTGTCGCGCGCGTCGCGGTTTTTCCGTCGAAAAGGCTAGGCATCGGTCACTCCTCCTACTCCAATAGATGCGCTACTCTTTCCTACCAGCAGCCATCTCCTGGCAGCGCAGGCTACCCGCGCCGAAAAACTCCTCGCAATCGGCGACCGTGGGCGGACCCTTGCCGATCACCTTGGCCTCGAGATAGGCGACGATGACCTCAATCTCGCGCTTCTGCAGCCAGACCGTGGGGGCCGGAGGCTTCTTGTCGCCGACCTCGGTCCCGCTCATGCCGAAACAGTCTTCGCCTTCGGTCCAGGCGAACCTATCGAAATGCGGCATCGCGGTCCCGCCGGGAATGCCGCAGCGGATGATCTCCACCAGCCGGTCGTGATCGAGCTGGCTCTGGCGCAGATTAGCCGCCTTGCCGGGTGAAAACGGGTCGCCGGCGCCGTTGCCAGCCCAGCCATGACATTCGCTGCAGGTCGCCTTCTCCTGGTAGAGCCGCTTGCCCATGCCGACGTCGGCAGAGGAAGCCGTTTGCGCCGCAGCGGGCATCGCCAGCCCCAGCGCGATCGCGAGTGCCACCGCGGCGGCGGTGCTTTGCTGCATCGTCTCCTCAAGCCGGCATAACTCGCTAATCCTTGAGGAGTGTCTTGTAGACCGTGAGGTCGATCACCACCGTCCTCCACTCATTGTCCTTGAACAGCAGTACATTGGCCAGGGAATGGCCCTCCTTCATCTCCGGCCAAACACTTACCGCAAGATAGCCGGGGTTGTCGTGCTTGGCTTCCTTTACCGCTTCCCTGAGCTCGCGCGTCGCACGGAACATGTCGCCGCTCTGCTGCTTTGCTGCAGTCAGGTCGTCACCGCCGGTGATCAGCTCGGCCTTGGCGATCTCGCCCGAGCTATGGTCGACGATCACTTCGCTATACTTGTTACCGTCTTTGACAATGTACACGGAGAGCTGCGGCTTGCCGTTCTCGATCTCAAACTTGGCTGAGACCGGCTTGCCGTTTTTCTTGCTAGTTGCAAGACCCTGCTCCAGCGTCACCTTGGAGCCGGCGACGACTGGCGCGAGTTCGGCCTTGTCCTTGTCGGTCATGGCCGCGCCGGCGGACATTACCCACAGAGCGATGACCAGAACTGACGGCAGAGCGATCGGAATCTTGAACATCATGCCCTCCCTCGAAATTTTCTGCCCCAACTGAGGCCTCACGCGGCCGCGGCGATCTCAGCTGTTGTTTAAGGCGATCACCGCCCGCGCCGCCGGCCGAGCGACCGTCCGGCGGCACCGGCGGCGGAGTTTACTTTACCTCGGCGCAGGCGTAAGCGTTGATCTCCAAGCCCACCGCGATCTCGATGATGACAGGCGTCTTCCACTTCATGGCGATCTCCTTTGTTGTTTGCCGAAGATTAAGACTGGGCCCAATTCCTGTCAACTCGCGCCTCCGGCGACCAGCAGGACCATTCGCAAGAGGCTTTCGATGGCTGCCGATCATCTTGGTGGTCCCCAGCCTTCTACTTGTCGGCAGCAGCGTCGCTCAGACAACCATGCCTTCTTTCGCCGTGCTCGTCTTTTCCAAAACCACCGGGTTTCGTCACGATTCGATACCGGACGGCATCGCCGCCGTCCGTGTGCTCGGCGCCGAGCACGGCTTTAGAGTGGACGACACGGAAGATGCCGGGCGCTTCACCGACGCGACGCTCGCGCAATACAAGGTTGTTATGTTCCTCAGCACGACCGGGGACATCCTCGATCCGGAGCAGAAGGCTGGGTTAGAACGATACATCCGCGCGGGCGGCGGCTTTGTCGGCATTCATTCCGCCAGCGACACCGAATATCACTGGCCGTGGTACGGCCGCCTCATCGGCGCCTGGTTCGCCAGCCACCCGCAGATTCAGCACGCGACGATCCGCATCGAGGACGCCAATCACCCTTCGACCAAGGGCTTGCCTGCAAGCTGGGAGCGGATCGACGAATGGTACAATTTCCGCAGCGATCCCCGCGGTGCCGTTCATGTCCTGGCGAGCCTCGATGAATCGACCTATACCGGCGGAGCGATGGGCAGCGATCACCCGATCGCGTGGTGCCAGAATGTCGATGGCGGCCGCAGCTGGTACACCGCAACGGGCCATACCAGGGAATCCTACGCGGAGCCGCTGTTTCGGCTTCATCTATGGGGTGGGATCGAGAGCGCCGCCGGCATCGCCGGCGACTGTAGCCAATGACCTACTTTAACCCTGAGGCTCCCCTTCGGATGAGAGAGACGAGGGATGGCGGCCAGTGAGTCCGGACTGGATCGCGAGACGGATCAGATCGGCGGTGCTCGCCGTCCTCAGCTTAGCCTTGATCTGGGTGCAGTTGTTGGCGGCGGTCTTGTAACTGACGCCGATCGCGTCGGCGATTTGCGATAGTGTGCATCCCTGGGCCAGCAGCCGCAGGATCCCCAGGTCACGCGAGGAGAGGTCTTTCAGCGGGTGTGAAGGCGTTCGGATGTTCGAGAATACGAGCTCTTCCGCGATTTCGTGTTCGACATAGGTCCGGCCGCCGGCGACCCGCCGGATCGCTTCCAGAATTTCATTCGGCGGTGCGTTTTTGCTGACATAACCGGCTGCACCGGCCTGCAGCGCGCGCGTTACGTGGACCGGGTCGCCGTGCATGCTGAGGACCAAAATACGCGCCGCGGGGTCAGCCGCCATCAAGCGCGCGATCACCTCGAGGCCGCCCACTCCGGGCAAATTCAAGTCCAGAATAACGAGGGCGGGCTGCTGCTCCCTGAATACGCTCAGCGCCACTTTTCCGTCGGCCGCCTCATAGATTTCGGTTTCCGGTTCGGCGGCAATCAATCGCCGCAGCCCGGCACGAACGATCGGGTGGTCATCGACAATCAGGATTCTCATGCCTCGGCCGTCGTGGCTGTAGCCGAAATCACGACTGGCAGCGCCGCGATCACCGCGAAACCTTCGCCTAGTTTTGTCGAAAAGGTCAAGCGGCCGCCGATTGCGCTGACGCGCTCCTTTATACCGACGAGGCCGTAGCTCAATTTACTCTGCTCTTGCATTCCCGGGCCGTCGTCGTTAACGGCGACCCTGATCTCGTCACGGTCGTGCTCGATCGAAATAGCGACGTGACTAGGACCGGCGTGGCGCACGGCATTGCTGAGCGCTTCCTGGACGACCCGGCAGATTGTCGTTGCGAGCAAATCCCCGAGATCCTCGCACTGCGGAGAGATCATCACCTCGTAGCAGATCTCCGGGCGCCGGCGCCGCCAGAAAACCACCAAATTTTCGATCGCCTCCTTTAGCCCAAATTCCGACAGCCCGATCGGGCGCAACCGGCCGAGCATGCGCCCGACCTGCCGCTGCATGTAGCGAACTGCATCGGCGATCGACTGGACATTTTCACCCGCCTCGCTTGTGCGGGATTCCTTGAGGAGGCGCAATGCGGTCGCGGCATCGGTACCGATCGCGAACAGATATGGGCTCACCTCATCGTGGAGGTCGCGCGCGATTTCGCTGCGTTCCTGCTCTTGCAATGTCAGGAGCTGCTCGTTCAGACGCCGGTTGTCCGCGTCCGTCTCGGCGAGGCGCACCGCCATGCCATTGAAACTGTCGCGCAGGCGCGCCAACTCCGGCGCCAGCCGGCCGCTGATCCTGGTCCGATAGCGGCCGTCGCCGATCTCCTCCAGCGCCTCCGCCAGTCGGTTCAGCGGCTGCAGGGTGCGTCCGATAAAAATGTAAATCAGCAGGATGGTCAGACCGCAGAACACGGCCGGTGTCACGAGGCTCTCGGTGAACTCGTTCCAGACTTCACGGGTCTCATTGTATGGATCGGTCTCGATGACGATCGTCCCATAATCGCGGGCGCCGACCGCCACCGGGATTTGCACCCGCTGCGGCGCGACCCCGATGACGCGGACGAACCACTCCGGTACCCCACCCAATGTCGCTTTCTCCGTGGCCGGAGCGGCAAACGCCGCCGCTTCCCCGCTGAGCCGAACGCGAAGATGGCGGTTGCCGTTGAAGGATGCGACCAGGTCGTCGAGATCGTGCAACGAATCGCCTGCGGTCTGCAGCCGTTCGACGGTGTTTTCGATAGTCTGCCGCCCGACCAGCAGGGCGGCACGCATCTCGGTGCGAACCGAGCGCGACGCATTGGAGTAGGCGATTGCGGCGCCCAGCGCGAGGCTGATCAGCAGGACGAGGCAAACCAAGCCGATCAAACGGAACCGCAGCGACATTTCGCCACCGACGAGCATGAATATCCTACCGCCACAGCATGCCATGGAGCAAAGCGCGAGGTCGCGGGAAATCTTCCCGGCATTCGTCGGGAAGATTTCACGGGCAGATCGGGAAAGCCTGGCCGCCTATTGTGTGTCTTAATCGCCCTCACCGGAGGACGATCTGATGACATGAAATGCCTCTCCTGCGGCTTCTCTTCGTTGCAACGACCTTGACGCTGGTGCTGCAGCCCGAAGCGGCACCGGCGCAAACAGAGGCGCCGGTGACGCTGCCGGCGGTCGAAGTCGTCGGCACCAGCCCCCTCCCCGGTCTCGGCATCGATCACGACAAGGTGCCGTCCAACGCGCAGAGCCTGCCGGCGCCGGACATCACGACGCAAGGACCGACGTCGTTCACCACCCAGCTCAACCAGCGGGTCGGCAGCGTCAATATCGAGGAGAACCAGGGAAACCCGTTTCAGCCCAACGTCGTCTATCGCGGTTTCGAAGGGTCGCCGGTGCTCGGCACTCCCGTTGGCATTGCCGTCTATCAGAACGGCGTTCGGCTCAACGAACCCTTTGGCGACAATATCAATTGGGATCTGATTCCCAACTTCGCGATCAATCGTTCGAGCATCATCCCGACGAACCCGATTTACGGGCTCAACGCCCTCGGCGGAGCGTTCGCGATCGAGATGAAAAACGGGTTCAATTATCACGGCGGCGAAGCCGATTTCGCGGGCGGCTCGTTCGGCCAAAACCAATCCACATTGCAGTACGGCCAGCAGTACGGCAATGTCGGCGCGTATATCGGCGGCAATGCCTTTAACGAAGGCGGCTATCGCAAACTTTCGTCGTCGCATGTCCGGCAGCTCCACGCCGACATTGGCGCCGAGAGCGAGCATGGCAGCCTGCATCTGAGCTTTACCGGCGCCAACAACACTCTCAGCGGCGTCGGACCGACGCCAATTCAGCTGGCCGATATCGACCGGACCGCGGTCTTCACGTCGCCGCAGAGTTTCCACAACACGCTGCAGATGCCGGTGCTGAACGCCAACTACAATGTTAGCGACACGCTTTCAGTTCAGGCCAATTTTTACTACCGCGGCGCCACGCGGAAGGTCGTCAACGGCAACACCACGGACGCCCAGTTCTGCGCTGATCCGGCGCTGCTCTGTTTCGGCGACACGACAACGCCGCTGATCGACACGACAGGCGCGCAAGTGCTGTCGAGCTTACTCGGCGGCGGGACCCCTGGCGAGGCCGACACTAGCTCAATCAACTCGCAAGGCCTGGGCGGGGCCTTGCAAGGAACCTGGACACAGCCGCTGTTTGGGCACGACAACCACCTCGTCTTCGGCGCCAGTCTCGACCATGCCAATGTGAACTTCAACGCCGCGAATGAGCTCGGGATCATCGACCCCACCACCCTCGTCGTATCGGGAGTGGGCGTCATCGTCAATCAGCCCAACGGTTCGCTCGCGCCGATAAGGCTCGATACCACGAACAACTATTACGGCTTCTATGCGAGCGATACCTTCGACGTCACGCCCGCGCTCGCGGTAACTTTGGGCGGCCGATACAATCTTGCCCTTGTTACCTTAGGCGACAAGATCGGCACCGCACTCGACGGCTCTGCGCGATTCAGCCGGTTCAATCCGTCCGTCGGCGGCACCTACAAGATCACATCGAATGTGACCGGCTATTTCAATTTCGCGCAAGCAAACCGGGCCCCGACGCCGGGCGAAATCGCCTGTTCGAATCCGGCGAGGCCGTGCAGTCTCGATCTTTTTCTCACTTCTGATCCGCCGGGTCTGCAGCAGGTCGTGGCAACGACCTATGAGACCGGACTGCGCGGCACATTCCGCATCGGCCCGAGCGAGGCGCCGGGCACGATCGAATGGAATCTCGGCCTCTTTCGCACCGATTCCACGGGTGAGATTTTTAGCGTTCCAAGCGACATCATCAGCGTGGGCTTCTTCCAGAATGTCGGCAATACGAGACGCCAAGGGGTCGAGACGAGCGTCGGCTATCGCGACGACAAGTGGCAGGCGAGCGTCAATTATAGTTTCATCAACGCCACTTTCCAGAGCGCGTTTGCATTGAGCTCGCCCGATAATCCTTTCGCCGACGCTGCCGGCAATATCCAGGTGCGGCGGGGCGACCAACTTCCCGGCGTCCCGCAGAACCGGTTGAAAGTGAATATTGACTATGCCGCTACTGACGAGTGGAAACTCGGCGGCAATCTGATTTACACCAGCAGCCAATTCTTTTTTGGCGACGCCTCCAACCAGAACCCCAAACTTCCGGGCTATTGGGTCGCTGAACTCCATTCATCCTATCAAATCTCCGAGAACGTCGAGCTGTTCGCCATCATTCAAAACCTGTTCAACAACCAATACGCGACCTTCGGGGTTTTTGGCGATGTGACCAAAACCCCGCTTCCCGGCGTGGCAAACCCCTCCGACCCGCGGTTCGTCACGCTGGCCGCACCGGTCGCGGTGTTCGGCGGCCTGCGTATCAGGTTTTGAGCCTCGCAAGCGCCGTCCCCGCGATTAAGCATTTTGCCCGACCTGCAGCTGCGGAGATAGAGTCACCGACACGGTACCGCGCAGGGGAAGACCGGCCTGTGGTCGACCCGTGCGTCGCGAACAGGTGCGCGTAAGCAATAATCCCATTTCAAGGGTCCGCAAAGGACGCCTGAACTCGACCTGCTCTTCCCCGTCAGCTGATCAAGCGCAAGCAGTCTATTGCTGAAACCTCTGCAGTGCTGGACGCGATCACCATTCTGATAGAAAACGGCATGAGCTGCGGCTGGACTACCGCCGCGGTTGCTGAGCACATGTGCCGCAGCGTTACTCCATCCAGGTTCGGGAGCTGGGCGACGAGATGCAATATTTAATTCCAATGCTTTTTTCGCTGCTGGCACTGAGCTCGGCTGCGACTGCAGCTGAGCGCTTGAGGTTCTGGAACCTGACAGGTTTCACGGTCAAAGAACTCCAGCTTGCACCGACCGGAACTACGGACTGGGGGCCCGATCAGTGCAAGAACGATCCCGATGGCGCCGTCGACGCGGATGAGCGGTTAACGCTTAAAAATGTTGTTCCGGGACACTACGACGTGAAACTCGTGGACCAGCAGGGGCGGATCTGCGTGGTCCGAAACGTCGAGGTCGAAGGCGGAAAACCTTATGCCTTTTCACTCTCAGAGAAGGACCTGACCGATTGCAGCCGGTGAACGGCTTGGGCGGTGCGTATAACCAGCCGTCGCTTGCCCTTCCCGCCGCCTCCGCAGGTGTTCATCGCGCAGGCGCCGGGGGCTGCGAATCCCGCAGCTACAGTCCGGCAACCCCGATCGCCGGGACCGTGAGTATCCGCGTTGCTTTTGATTATCTATATTGCCGGACCCGCGGCGTCGGAGATAGATTCCCCAACCATGTGGCGAAGCCCACGCCGTGATCAAATCGTGCATCGACAACTGGCGCGGGTACGCTCATTAATCACCAAGGGAGGAAGCTAATGCGAACGCTGAAATGGATGTGGGGTGGTTTGGCGGCGGCATCGGTCTTGTGGTCGTTAGCTGCCGGTGCCGGCGAGATTAGCAACTACAGCCCAGTTACTGCCGATCGGCTCACCAACCCCGAACCCGGCAACTGGATGCTCTACCGGCGCACTTATGACGGCCAGGGGTACAGCCCGCTCGACAAGATCAACGCGACCAACGTCAAGAATTTGGAGCCAGCGTGGACCTTTTCGACTGGCGTCAACGAAGGCCATGAGGCCCCGCCGATCGTCAACAACGGCGTCATGTTCGTGGCGACGCCACAGAACCAGGTTATCGCCCTCGATGCGAAGACCGGCGACCAGATCTGGCGTTACAAGCGGGAGTTGCCCGAAGACCTCACTCAGCTGCACCCGACGAGCCGTGGTGTCGGGCTTTGGCAGGATAAGCTCTACCTCGCCAGCACCGACGATCACCTCGTGGCGCTCGACGCCAAGAGCGGCAAGGTGGCATGGGACCAGAAGGTCCAAGATTACAAAAAAGGCCAGTACTTGACGCTTATGCCGCTAGTGGTTGACGGCAAGGTTCTCGTTGGCGGCTCAGGCGGCGAATATGGTGTGCGCGGTTACGTAGTCGCTTACGACGCCAACGACGGTAAAGAGCTGTGGCGCACCTTCACCATCCCCGGCCCAGGCGAACAGGGCCACGAGACCTGGCAAGGCGACGACTGGATGAGCGGCGGCGGCTCAGCTTGGATGACGGGAAATTATGATCCCGCTTTGAACCTCGTATACTGGGGGGTGGGCAATGCGGCACCCTGGCCGGGCAGCCTTCATCCCGGCGACAACCTTTACACGACGTCAGTCCTCGCACTCGATCCGGGGTCGGGCAAAATCAAGGCCTATTACCAGTACCACCAGAACGATTCTTGGGACTGGGACGAAGTCGAAGCCCCTATGCTGATCGATTTGCAAAAGGACGGCCAGACGATCAAGAGCCTGGTCCACCCCGGGCGCGACGCCATTTTCTGGGTGCTTGAGCGCAGCCCTGACAAGATCAAATTCGTCGCGGGGTGGCCTTTTGTTTACACCAATGTATGGAAGTCGGTCGATCCGGAGACGGGCAAACTCACCGTGGACCCTGAGCATAAGCCGGTCCTCGGCAAACGGATCGAGTTCTGCCCCTCGCTGTGGGGCGGCAAGGATTGGCCATCGGCGGCCTATAGTCAGAAGACCCATTTGGTCTACGTACCGGCGCAGGATAATTTCTGCGGCGGGTTTACCGGCATCAAGGAACCGCTCGAGCCCGGCAAACTGTGGCTCGGAACGGATCCCAAAGATATCGGTCTAACCGTGCGTGCGGGCTCGGATCACCACGGCGAGCTGCAGGCCTGGGATCCGGCCACCGGTAAAAAAGTGTGGCAGCACAATTTCCCATGGCAACTGTTCGCGACCGTGTTGGCCACTGGAGGGGATCTCGTCTTTGTCGGCGGCACGAACGACCGTATGTTCCGCGCCTTCGATGCCAAGACCGGGAACCTGTTATGGGAGCAGAAGACCAATTCCGGCATTACCGGGGCTCCCGTCGCCTATGAGATCGATGGTACCGAGTACATCGCCGTCCAGTCCGGCTGGGGCGTAGACGCCGAACGTATCCAGGACGCCCTGGCAAAGGCCAATATCGGGCTCAGCGACAACGTGCCCCAGGGTGGCGTTGTTTGGGTGTTCAAGGTGAGGCAGTCGTAGCGGTCCGTTTCGACGCATCTCTCGGGCAGGCCTTCGGGGCCTGCCTTTCTTTATCGCATACTCGCCGGTCGAGCCGCTCGATGTTGCGTGAGGTTTGAGGCAGCGTCCGGCCAGGCGTCATCCCGGCGATTTCCAGCGTCAGCTTCCGCCGGAAGGCCGCAGCGAACGCATCGTAGCCGTCGGCGGCGACGAGAAACGCGCCTGGGCCGCCGACCACATTGGCCTGATACCAGTCCTCGATGCCTGGCTCTCTCTCCGAGGCGATCGGCAGCCCGTTCACGGTAATCCCGTCGGATACCGCAGCATCCCGCGCATCAGCCGTCGCCACCTCGCCGGCATTCTGCCGGCCGTCGCCCGAGACGTCGATCACCCGCCGCAGACCGACAAGGGGTTCAGCGGCGAACAGCTGCGCGGCAGCGGAAATGCCGCCGCCCGGATCGGTCATTGTATGTACCCAGGACCGGCCCGCGCCGCGCAGATGGGTTGCCAACGCTTCGAGGTCATCCCGCCCGCGAAGGACAATCCAAGGCACCAGGACGCGTTGTTCCTCCGCCCATTCGATAACGGCAATCTCGATCGCCTGATTGACGCCGCTCAAGACCGCCGCAACCACCTCTTCGCTCTCGAGCGCGGCGGCGATACCTTCGCGTTGGAGCTTGAAGCGATTTTCGTCGACCGAGCCGGAGACGTCGATCGCCAACACCAGAGCCACATCGGCTCGATGGGATCCCGCGGATACGCTGAGCGGCATTCCTAGCGCGGCGGCAAAAGCAGCCGCCGCCCATGGACGACTCATTCGACATCCTGGTCCGGATAGGCGTACATGCAAGTCACTTGGATGGGTTGATAGCCTGCGTCATCGATCGTTCCCGCTAGCGCTCGTTGCAGCATCTCTGCGCGCTCGGTACACTCTCTATCGGTGGCGGGAGCCGGATGCTGCACAATCGACTTGCATTGACCGATATGGGGCAAGCAAGCGATCAAGACCAGAGCAATTGCATTCATCTAGTTCATGACCTTCTCCGCCACAGCACTTTCCCTCCTATCCGGTAAATTTGTTCTGAATCATAATTTGTCGGGAATCGTAACCGGAAGTCCCAGATACTTGCCCTCGTAGGGCGTCGGGACAATGCGGGCGACCACGTATGCGATTAACCGCAGGTTTGCCTCACGCAAACTTGTTGTCCGGCAAACGGGCTTGGCGGTACTCTTCGGTTAACGCCCTTGTGAAAAACTGCGCGGCGACCCGGCGTTCTGGCCGGGGATCCTTCATCAAAAGAGGGCGGCCGAAATCGCGCTTCGTCGCAGCACCGCTGGGCGAGGCAACTCGGATGCTTCTGAACGGAAGATGGAGGAGACCCGATGGTTAAATTACAGGTGAACGGCCAGGCGCAGTCTTTCGATGGCGACCCGTCGATGCCGCTGCTCTGGTATCTGCGGGATGAGCTGCAGCTCACCGGGACGAAATACGGCTGTGGCGTGGCGCTGTGCGGCGCCTGCACGGTGCATATCGACGGCGAGGCAAGCCGTGCCTGTGCTATTGCCATAAGCGATGTCGCCGGGCGCTCGGTGACCACGATCGAGGGCC
>Ga0306923_10002650_pt1 | contig 16519 bp, 13 predicted proteins | sample sta12Can44000108_FD_203841 | JGI IMG/M metagenome (GOLD analysis project Ga0306923, IMG submission 203841) | Lab enrichment of tropical soil microbial communities from Luquillo Experimental Forest, Puerto Rico - statanox.12C.anox.44.000.108 (v2)... | ecosystem: Environmental > Terrestrial >... | reverse complement strand
TTCGCTCCATCGAGCGTGCCGATGGTAATGGCGCCGTTCATCGTGAACTTCATGTTGCCGGTGCCAGAGGCTTCCTTGCCGGCGGTCGAGATCTGCTCGGACAGGTCCGCGGCCGGATAGATGTGTTGACCGGTCTTGACGTTGAAGTCTGGCACGAACACCGCGCGCAGCACCCGATTGACCTGCGAATCGCGGTTGATCACATCGGCAAGCGAGTTGATTAACTTGATGATCAACTTAGCCATCCGATAGCCGGGCGCTGCCTTACCGCCGAAGATAAAGGTGCGCGGCGTCATCTCGAGCGCAGGATTCTGCTTCAACCGATGGTAGAGACTCACGATGTGCAGTATGTTGAGGTGCTGGCGCTTGTACTCGTGGATGCGCTTTACCTGTACATCGAACAGTGTGTCCGGATCCAGCGCGACGCCCGTGCGCTGGTGGATGTCGTTCGACAGGCGCTGTTTGGCCAGGCGCTTGATGCCGTGCCAGCGCTCGCGGAAGCGGGCATCATCAACGTGCGCCTCTAGCGCCTGGAGCTGATCCAGATCTCGCAGCCAACCCTCGCCTATCGTCTCATCGAGCAGGGCCGCGAGCGGTGCGTTGGCGAGAGCAATGAAGCGCCGCGGGGTGACGCCGTTCGTTTTGTTGCGAAACTTGTGCGGCCACATGTCGTGGAAGTCATTGAGCACGGTGCGCTTGAGAAGCTCGGTGTGCATCTTCGCCACACCGTTGATCGCCATGCTTCCAACACATGCGAGGTGAGCCATGCGCACGCGGCGCACGCCATCGCCGCCGCCTTCATCGATCAGCGACATGCGGCTGACCCGCTGCGGATCGTCGATGAAGCGCACCCGTACGTCGTCCAGGAAGCGTGCGTTGATCTCGTAGATGATCTCCAGGTGTCGAGGCAGCGTGCGCTGCAAGAGATCGACGGGCCAGGTTTCCAGCGCCTCTGGCAGGAGAGTGTGGTTCGTATACGCGAAACTGCGCTGTGTGATAGCCCACGCCTGATTCCAGTTCAGCAAATGCTCGTCCACCAGTAGGCGCATGAACTCGGCAATCGCGATCGCGGGATGGGTGTCGTTGAGCTGCACCACGAAACGCTCCGGGAAGTACTCGAGCGAGCCCTTGTCCCGCAACGTGAGACGCACCATGTCCTGGAGCGAACAGGACACGAAGAAATACTGCTGGCGGAGCCTCAGAGACTTGCCGGCCTCAGGCTCGTCGTTGGGATATAGCACCTTGCTGATGTTCTCAGCCACTACCATCTCGTCTACGGCGCGGTAGTAGTCGCCCACATTGAAGGCCTGCAGGTCGAAGGACTCGCGGGCCTCGGATTTCCACAAGCGCAGCAAGTTCACGTTGAGCACACCGTAGCCCATGATCGGCGTGTCATACGCGATGCCGTAGATCGTGGACTCCGCGAGCCAACGAACGCGCTGGTGGCGCTCCTCGTCCTGGTAGCGCTCGACCCGGCCGCCGAACCTCACGGGGTAGCGCTTCTGCCGCGGAAGCTCCCACGGATTGCCGTTCCGCAGCCACGCGTCGGCTACCTCGACCTGCCAGCCATCGTGAATTGACTGCTCGAAGATGCCGTACTCGTAGCGGATGCCGTAGCCGATGGCCGGGATCTGCAGCGTCGCAAGTGAATCGAGATAGCACGCCGCCAGGCGTCCCAGGCCGCCGTTTCCGAGGCCGGGTTCCTCCTCGGTCTCGAGAATCGCCTCCAGATCGAGATCAAGACCAGCGAGCGCCTCGCGCACATTTTCCCAAAGCCGCAGATTCAGGATGTTGTTCCCGAGGTGTGGGCCCAGCAAGAACTCCGCCGAGAGATAGGCGACCGTCTTCGCATGTTGCTGCTTGTAGAACTGCTCCGACGCAGTCATGCGCGCCAGCATGCGATCGCGAATCGTGTGCGCGAGTGCGGTATACAAGTCGAGAGCCGTGGCGGTATCGAGTGTTGTACCGGTCAGGTAAAACAGGTTGTCGACGAACGAGCGCCGGATAGCATCGACCGAGCGCGCGATGCGCGTGTGTAGCGCTCTTTCTGCGAGGCCCGACAAGCCTCCCCTTCCCTGCGAGTGGGCCACAGTAGGGCGGGAGCGGAAATCCCCGTGCATATCCATTTGACCCTCTGTCAGGAAGCTGGGTGACCTCGGTCAAGCGCCAGCGGTGTTCGGATCGCGCCACGCCCGTTCGAACGGCAGCCGCCAGGTGTGCGGAGCTATGAGCTGGTGAATAGCGTTTGGCCCCCAGGACCCCGGGGCGTAAGGCCGTACCGGTAGCGGGGCCTCGAGCAGCGGTGTGGACACGTCCCACAACCGCTCGATGCCTTCTGCGGTTGTAAACAGGGTGCGATCGCCCCGCATGGCATCAAGGATCAGCCGCTCGTACGCCTCGAGCACATCACCGATATGGCCAGTGTCGTGCAGCGCGAACTGGAGGCTGAGCTTGTCCAGTCGCATACCTGGCCCAGGCCGCTTGCCGTAGAACGACAGGGACATCTTGGATGCGTCTGCCAGATCGAACGTCAGGTGATCCGGCCCCTGGGCCCCGACACCCGAGTCAGCGGGAAACATGCTCCTGGGTGGCTCCCTGAACGCGATTGAAATGATCCGCTGACCTTCGGCGAGGCGCTTGCCCGTACGCAAGTAGAAAGGCACACCTGCCCAGCGCCAATTGTCGATCGAGCACTTCAGGGCGATGAACGTCTCGGTATCGGACTGCTGATCGACGCCCTCCTGGCCACGATAACCGATGTACTGGCCTCTCACGGCATCCGTTGGCTGGATGGGGAGCATGCTACGGAAGACCTTGTTCTTCTCCTCGCTGATGGCAGCTGGTTCGAGAGCTGTCGGCGGCTCCATCGCCATGAAGGCCAGTATCTGGAAGAGGTGGGTAACCACCATATCGCGATAGGCGCCTGTCGCCTCGTAGAACGCGACTCGCTTTCCAAGACCCAGAGTCTCGGGCACGTCGATCTGCACGTGGTCGATGAAGTTACGGTTCCAGATAGGCTCGAACAGCCCGTTAGCGAAGCGGAACGCGAGGATGTTCTGAGCAGGCTCCTTGCCGAGAAAGTGATCGATACGAAAGATCTGATCCTCGTTGAATACTTCGTGCAGGTGGGCATTCAACGACACAGCGCTTTGGAGATCCAGGCCAAATGGTTTCTCCATTACGATCCGAGAGCGGTCGACAAGAGCGGCGTCTCCGAGCGTGCGCACCGCCGAGAGTGCGGCGCCGGGAGGCACGCTCAGGTAGTGCAGCCGGCGGCTTTCCGTGCCATCGAAAGAGCGTTCGGCGTTCTCCACGGCTGCCTTCAGCGCAGTTGCGCCTGCCGAGAGCGGAACGTAGTCCAGGCTAGCGGCGAAGTCCTTCCAGGATTGCTCGGCGACCTTGTGAGCGGAGAACTCCTCCAGAGCTCGGTGTCCGAACTCACGGAAGCCATGTGGACTCATGTCGTCGAGCGACACGCCGATGATCCTGCAGCCGGGAATAAAACCAGAGGTCGACAGGCGAAAAAGGCCTGGGAGGAGCTTCCGTCGACAGAGATCGCCCGTGGCGCCAAAGATCACGACCACGTGCGGATGCTTAGGGCCCACCCCCGGTGGAATCTTCATCACTCTCTAGGTCCTCAGAGCATCCTTGCAGTCGCTTATTACGGAAAGATGACACCCGTCACCGGCCACCCAAAGGCTCCCAGCACCGCGGATTCATCCAGCGGACGCCTCGCAGCGCGGGTAGCGCTCAACTGACTTCAGGGAAGGGTCCGACTTGGTCGAATCGAGGTTGAGGGCATCTGTGCGCTCTAGCCAACCAACGGCGCCCCAATCGACAGTCGCGCCTCATCAAGGATAGGTTCATGTGTCGTGACGGTGCCTGAGCGGCGGCCAGCACCAAATCGAACCAAAGCCGGTTGCGCTACCGGATTGACTTGCAACCTATCTGCGTCTTGACTTCACCGAAACGGGTGGGGAAGGGGACACCTTCGTTAACTTTCCGGCGCTACCCTCGTAGTAGGCTAGTTTATATTCTTGAGCAAGAAGTCGTGCGGACTGCCTCGCGGCGTCCCTTTCCGAGCTTCCCGCCTTCACTAAGTTTTCACGGATTTTGAGCTGTCTGTCCTGCATCTCTTGCTGCGACAAGATTGCAGAGCTCGTTTCGCCGGTACGCAACATCACGAACTCTTCGCCACGATACCTGAGGATCTTCATCGAATCCCGGTCGTTGATCATTCTCGCTATATCACCTCCGCTAAATCCAGGGAGGTCCGATTTTTCTGGCGGGTGTGTATGGACCGTCGCAACAAGAGTAGACCCAGGTACCAATTGCTTATCTGGCTGTACGCCAGCCGAACCTCCCAGGTGACGGTTAACTAACTCCAACTGGTCGTGGGCGTCTTTGGCTAGCGTTGCGCCATACTCACGGGGGCCATACTTGGCCGAGGCCTCGACGGTTGAGGACCACAATTTATCTATTTGGTCCTGAATCTCAGGAGGCCAACTCAAGGACTGCGGCGCGCTGGCGATCGTACGCGGCTCGCTGTTTGGCAGACGATGGCTGGTCAAAAGCGGCGACTTCAGCTTGCTTAGAGCGTTGAGCGCGATTTCACTCAAAATCAGGGGTTCCATCGCCCAGATCCGACTTTGGACGTGCAATTGGCTCTGTTTACCAGTCAACAGTCGGTACCTTTTCGTCGGATCGCCGTGATCATTGAGCCCAACGGGCCCCGGGGTATCCCCGAGCTCGGCCGCGCGACTTGGATCCGCTGCGTCCATCCAGCCGAGGGTGCCCGGGGTGCGCGCTGGCACCGCGCCCAGCGTGAGTGACCGCACGAGGTGAATCCCAGGGCGCCGCGAATTACCCATAGACCCGAGTGACCGCAGTGATGTGGCGGTTCATTAAAGGTACCCACACAAACAAATGAATCGTTCTCGATGATTGACGCGACGAGCACTGGAAATCAAGCTCACGCCTCCGCGCTCTCCTCACCGAGTGTTCGGCCTTCGCACCGCCCGTGTGGACCGCGCGTGCGAGGCCTCAGTTGCTATGGCCCAAAGCCGGTAATGCGCCCACAAGCCAGATACTGCTCCACACCCCAAAGGTGAAATAGAGCGACATCCACGGAACCTCGCTCCTCCAGTCCTCCCAGCGGTAGGACACCGTCCAACGTCGGCAGATTTCGCGCATACCCTCGGCGATGCTCAGGTATTTGTGTCCATTGGCTTGGTCGACGAGCCATCGTGACCAGTACATCGGGACATCGTAGAAAAATATAAACGCGACATAGGCGGCACCGCCGGCGATCATTGGAGAATACAGACCCGCGAGTCGCTGCGGCCCGATCACAAATATGCTGGCAACCGCCAGCGCGGCCGATAGTCCCCACAATGAATTCTCCGCCGCATGAGCGCGCTGCCCGGTGCTCAGCACCGCGTACCAGGAGAATCCTTCGGCAACCACGATGATCGGCACTATCGCCAGTGACACTGCTTGCACGAAGGAGTTGCCAGCCAACGGCCCGGTACGGTGCAGTAAGAAGGCCCATTGGGCTGCGAAGCATAATTCAGCGACGGTCGCGACCGACCGGCCGACGAGCACGCTGGACAGTCGGGAGTCGACCAGAACGATGCGCGGGATGTCGATCACCGGTAGGAAGCAACGGAATGCGCACCCTGCGACGTACCCGGCGGACAGCAGTAGCTGAAGGTAGCCGGCGGCGGGAGTCTCGCCAGGGGTCGGACCGTGCTCGCGTGTGACGGCGAGGGCGGCTAGCGACCAGAGAGCTAGGTTCAGCACAGCGACGGCACGGAGCGCGGTGTGCCACCAGGCGACGGCGTGCGACCTCAGCGCGTCGGATTCCACGGGGGCGCCTGCGATGCGCCGATTGAAGGCTGGCTGCCGTTTAGGTCTTCGCAGGGGCAGACGGGAAGAGGGTGTAGTCAGCGGATCACTCAAGCCGCCCGCTCGATGACGGGGCGCTCAGCCGCACTGCGCGGCTGCGGACCCGGACGGCAGGTGGTCAGGTTGGCCTCGAACTCGCGCGTGCATGCGGTCCAACTCGACTGCAAGGCGCGGGCGCGGCATGCGCGCGGGTCGACGCGGAGCGCCCGCTCCGCCGCCCTGCCGAGATCGGTATCCAGCGCTCCGGTCACGCCATCCTCAACGACATCGATCGGGCCCGTGATGGGGAAGGCCGCCACCGGTACGCCGCAGGCCATGGCCTCGAGATTCACGAGGCCAAAGGTATCCGTGAGGCTCGGGAAAACCAGGACGTCGGCCGCGGCGAGGTGGGTTGCGAGATCCTCGCCGTAGCGAAAGCCCGCGTAGACCGCCCGATCGTACCGGGCCTCGAGACGCGTCCGCTCGGGTCCGTCCCCGATCACGATCTTCGAGCCGCGCCACGGCATCTGCAGGAACGCATCCACATTCTTCTCGACTGCCAGGCGTCCCACGTACGCGGCGATTGGCCGCGGCAATTGCAGGAACTCCTTGCTCCGCGGCCGGAACAATTCCGTATCCACGCCACGGCGCCAGCGCACGAGATTGCGGAATCCACGTTCGTACAGCTCATTCTCAACCGACGGCGTGCTCACCATGCAGCGTTGCGCGGCCGCGTGAAAGCGGCGTAGCGCCGCGTAGGAGAGCCAGAGCGGTATGGGCCAGCGGGACTTGAGGTACTGCGGGAACTGCGTGTGATAGGAGGTCGTGAAGCGCCAACCGTGCCGCACACAATAGCGCCGCGCGGCCAACCCCAGCGGACCCTCTGTCGCAATATGTAGTGCCTGTGGCCGGAAAACTTCCAACTTGCGCGCCAGAGCCGGCAGCGGCCTCACGGCCATGCGGATTTCGGGATAGCTCGGGCAGGGTACGGTGCGGAAGTCGCGCGGCGCGGTGACCTTCACCTCGTGGCCGAAACTGACGAGCCACGCAGCAGTCTGCGCGAGGGTGTTGACGACACCGTTGGTTTGAGGAAACCAAGCGTCTGTCACGATCATGATTCTCATGCGCCACGAGATCCTCAATGAGGATCGTGACAGTAGCGTGAACTTAACTTAAAAAAACAGCTGCCCACACAGCTGGTTGTCATGTGTTCTTAACACTATTCCTATATTTCGTTCATGCGAGCGCAGGGCGCGCTGTTACATCGAGTGGAGGAGCGAATGCACGCATTTCTTGCCGAACTCAAGAAACAACGCTGGGATGACCACCGGTACTACCATCACAGCCGCATCAACCAGACCCTGCACCTGGTGAGTGCGCTCAGCTTCCTGACGGCTTACGTCTTTATTTTCACCAACCCTGTCGCCGCCGCACTTATCGGCTGGCTGGTGGCAATGGTGACGCGTCAACTGGGTCATTTCGTCTTTGAGTCCAAGGACTATGACCAGGTGAACCAGGCCACGCACGCGCACAAGGAGGACATCAAGGTTGGCTACAACCTCAGGCGCAAGGTAGTTCTGCTGTCGATCTGGGGCGCGTCACCCCTGGTCCTGTGGCTCGACCCGACGCTGTTCGGTATCTTTCACCCGCCGCACGGTCATGCCGACTTCATACGACATGTCTGTCAGGTCTGGCTGGCCCTCGGCCTGGGCGCGTTGCTGTTCCGCACGCTGCAGCTGTGCCTGCAACAGAGCGTGTTAACGGGCGCGGTGTGGTTCACGAAGATCCTCACCGACCCATTCCACGACGTCAAACTCTACTGTCGGGCACCGCTGCACTTGCTGCGCGGGGAACTGGTCGATCCGATGGACGATGTGCTCCACCAGGCCTGAAGCAGCTCGCGTAGGACGCGTCGACGGATCGCCTTGTCGGTGAGCGCCGGGTTCTGCCACCACCAGCCTTCGCGCTGCATCGCTTCGGCGGCTGCAACTATCCGATCCGCGACCTCGGCGAAGTCGGCGTCGCTGTAGTTGAGGCTGAAAATGAGCCGCGCAGTGCCAATCCAGCTGAGGGACAGGCCGTGCGCACGCAGGTAGTACTGGAACATCCAGTTGTAACGCGAAGGTTTGAGGTAGTTGAGCGTCCAGATGGACGAGAGATTCGCCACTTGAACCGGGAGCTCCGCCGCCTGCAGTCGCGCGTTGAGCGTAGCTGCGCGGCGCTCCCACACTGCATCGAGGTCGCGGTAGAGAGCATGGATCGGCGCGCTTTCCAGGCGCGTGAGGAACTCGTGCATGGCGCCCATCACATAGGGGTGCGCATTGAACGTGCCGCGCGCCAGGCACACATCCGCCGGGTGCTCTTGATCGTAGCGTTTCATGAGATCGCGCCGTCCGCAGATGACTCCGACGGGCAGTCCCCCGCCGAGACTCTTGCCGTAGGTCACCAGGTCGGCGCGCACACCGAAGTACTCCTGCGCGCCCCCGCGGGCGAGACGAAAGCCTACAAACACTTCATCGAAAATGAGTACGATCCGCCGCTCGGTGCACACCGTGCGCAGCTCCTTGAGCCACGCCGCGTAGGCCGCGCGGTCGAAATGGGCACTCCGTGCGCTATCGATCAGGCCAGAATCGGCCGGCGCGCTCGCATTGGGGTGCATCGCCTGCACGGGATTCACCAGCACGCAGGCGATATCCCGTCGCGTGCGCAGCACCCGCAGCGATGCCGCATCCATGTCCCTCAGCGTGTAGGTGGCCTCGGGGGGCAGCGGGTTGCCCACGCCCGGTTGCACGTCGCCCCACCAGCCGTGATACGCGCCGCAGAAGCGCACCAGGTAGCGGCGGCGCGTGTGATAACGCGCAAGTCGCACCGCCTGCATGACGGCCTCGGTACCCGACATGTGGAAAGACACCTCGTCGAGTCCCGAGAGCTCGCGCAGGCGGCGGACATTGTCGGCCACCAGCGGATGGTAGGCACCGAGCACCGGTCCGAGCGCGCGTACCTTTTCGGCACCGCGCTCGATGCACTCCTTGTAGAAGTCGTAGCCGAAGAGGTTCACTCCGTAGGAGCCGCTCACGTCGTAGAGGCGGTTGCCGTCGACATCGGCCACGGTGACCCCGGACGAGGACTCGAGAAACGTGCCGCCCGGCAGGTACTGCCGCACCATGCGGCTGAACTGAAAGGGCACCCGATAGCGCATCGTGAACTGCAGGTCCGACACCGAGCGCGCCACCTCGCGGGTGAGCGCGGCACCCTGCGCGAAGCGCTCCGCGTAGAGCTGCGAAAGCCGCGTGAATCCCGCACGCCGCACCGCCGCCACTTCCTCCGGCGCATCGTCCGCGTTGAAGAACCGCGTCTCGTCGTACTCGTAGTAGCGCACCAGCCGCGCCACGAGCCGCGCGATACGTGCGTGTCCGCCGAGCGAGGGGTGCTTGGCGCGCGAGAGCAGCAGCCGCAGCCACAGGCTCCGCAGTGCGAGCAGCAGAGCCAAGGCGCCGGCGATGTACCACAACAGCATGATTTTCAGAACTCGGGCTCCGCGAGCCGCAGGCCGATCGCCTCGGCGGCAAACTATTTCAGTCTTGTGACAATGCGATGACAGTCCGTTCGGCTATCAGCCGGATCACTGCGCACGAGCGGCTGAATTTCCTTCTAACGAACCGCTTGCCCCGTCGCTGGCTCACCTTGTTCATGGGATGGCTGAGCCGCCTCGAGCAGCCCTGGCTCTGTCGGATCTCTATTGCGATCTGGGGCCTCTTCACCGAGCTGGATCTGAGCGACGCCCGAAAAACCCGCTTTCGCAGTCTCCAGGAGTTCTTTACCCGGCAATTGAAGGAGGGGGCACGCCGCATCGATCCCGATCCGGACATCGTGGTGAGTCCGTGCGATGGCATTGTGGGCGAGATGGGTCAGGTGCAGGAAGGGTCGGTGCTTCAGGCCAAGGGCTTCCCCTACACCCTGTTGGATCTTCTGGGCGATGAAGACCTGGTAAGTCACTATCTCAACGGCTCCTTCGTCACGCTGCGCCTCACCTCGGGCATGTATCACCGTTTCCATGCGCCGTATGACTGCCGCGTGGAGCGGGTGACCTACGTCTCCGGTGATACCTGGAACGTCAATCCGATTGCGCTCCGACGTGTAGAGAGTCTCTTTTGCAAGAACGAACGCGCCATCATCCGCTGCCGGCTGAGCGCATCGGATCACCTCATCACGCTGGTGCCGGTCGCGGCCATCCTGGTGGCGAGCATCCGCCTGCACTGTGCGGAAGTGCTGTTGCATCTGAAGTACCGCGGACCCAACACCATTCCTTGTGACGCCACCCTGCGCAAAGGCGAAGAGATGGGCTGGTTCCAGCACGGCTCCACCATCATCGCGTTCGCACCCCCGGGTATGGTGCTTGCTTCCAGGCTGGGCCAGGGGAGCTTGATCCGTATGGGCCAGCCGCTACTGAGCCTGGCGCGGCGGGATTCGTGAGCGAACTCGCCCTCATCACCGGCACTACCCACGGCATCGGCCGCGTGACGAGCCGTGAGCTCGCGCGCGCCGGAAAAACGGTCGTCATGCTGTGCCGGGACGTGAGGGCCGCAAGTGCGGTGCGTGATGAGATCATGCGGGCCGCTCCTCGCGCCAGGGTGGAGGTGGTCGGCTGCGATCTCGCCTCGCTCGATTCCGTGCGCGCGGCCGCCGCTGCTGTCCGCCGCGATTACCCGCCGCTCGCGCTCCTCGTCAATAACGCCGGCATGGTGAGCACCCGCCACCGCACCTCGGTCGACGGCTTCGAGCTCACGTTCGCGACCAATCACCTGGGCCCATTCCTGCTCACCGCCTTGCTGTCGGATCACCTGCACAAGACCGCGCGCATCGTCATGGTCGCTTCCCGGATCCACTACCGCGGCCATCTGCATCTCGATGCGGTCACAAACGCACGGGCCCGCTACACGGCGACCACCGCCTACGCCCAGTCGAAGCTCGCCAACGTCATGCACACCTTCGCTCTCGCGCGCCGGATGGCCGGCACCGGCATCAGTGTCAACTGCCTGCACCCAGGCGTCGTGGGCACGAATCTGTTGCCGCGCTGGCTACGTATCGTCAAGCCGCTGATCTCCCGGAGCATGTTTGATGCCGAGCGCGGCGCGCGCACCAGCATCTATCTCGCGCTCGATCCGAGCGTCGCCGGCATCACGGGCCGCTACTTCGACGAGTACCAGTTCCCTCGTGATGCCTCCCCGCTCGCGAACGACGTCGAGCTGCAGGAATCACTGTGGAAGGTAAGCGCTCAATGGACCGGAGCGCCACAGTCACCCCGAAAACACACGCTGCTAACCTGACTGAGAGGCCCGCCATGCCGGAAAACGACCGATCGCCACTATCACCGCTCAAGCCGCTCGGCGAAACGCTGCTGTTTGCGCGCAACTTTCTGCGTCATCCCAATATGCTCGGCTCGATCATCCCGAGCTCGCGCTTCCTCGTGGAACAGGTGCTGGGGCCGGTTGACTGGGGGCGTGCCCGGGTGATCGTGGAATACGGGCCTGGAGTCGGCACGTTCACCTGCGAGATCTTGCGCCGTATGCGCAGCGATGCGCAGCTCGTGGCCATCGAGACGAATCGTGACTTCGTGCGTTTCCTGCGGAGGACCTTGCCGGATTCGCGACTGCACGTCGTGCACGACTCCGCCGCCGAGGTGCAGCGGGTGCTGACGCGGCTCGCACTACCGCCGCCGCGCTATATCATTTCCGGAATTCCACTCGGCAGCATGCCGGATCCGGTGCGCACCGACATCGCGGTGAAGAGCCACGCGGCGCTCGAACCAGGCGGAGCGTTTCTCGTGTACCAGTTTACTGCCCGAGCTCTGCCGACGCTGCAGCGTACCTTCGGCGTTGTGCAGCGTAGTTGCGAGCGACGGAACTTCCCGCCGGCGCAGCTGTTCCTGTGCACGGCACGCGGGGCCTGAACGTCAGGCATCAAAACGCGGCACGCCGGTCACTCGATGCGCGGGCCAAAATTGCCGGCGAGGTAATCCGCCGCAAGATCGATCTCATCGTCGGAGAGCTTGGCACCCTTGGCGAGCATCTGATCGATCTTCGCTTCCCACTGCTTGCGGGTGAGACGCAGGCCTACCACGACCTGAAGCGAGTGGCATTGGCTGCACGCCCGTGCAACAAGCTCGCGGCCCGCTCCCTCGGGGAGGGCCGACGTGTCCGGCGCGGGCGCGGCGGTCTCATCCGCTCGCGCGAGGCCGCTAAGCAGCAGCGGCCCGAGACAACTGAGTAGCATCCGCGCGGACGCTCCCCGGTGCGTCACTGTGCTGTCTCTGGCGAGGCGCGCGCCGCGGCGTGCCCAAGCTCGACGCGCGCTCCACCCCGGTAGGCCACACCGTCCTTGACGACGAGGTCGATGCTCGAAAGCGCGACGATGTCGAAGAGCGGATCGCCTCTCACGATGAGCACGTCGGCGAGCTTCCCCGGCTCGATGGTGCCAAGCTCCTTCTCCTTGCCGAGAATCCGTGCATTCACCCAGGTCAGCGCGCTGATGACCCGCGAGGCCGGCATGCCGAGGTCGACGAACACCTTGGCCTCGCGCCACAGCGCATCCCGGTGGAAGTTGAGCGGGGTGCCGTTGTCCGATCCCATGCCAATTACCGCGCCGGCGCGGATCCACTGGCCGACCGAAGCGTCTCCGAAGAACTCCTCCTGTTCTCTGTTCTCGAAATACGCGAGTGTGTGGAAGCGCTTGAAGGAGTCCTGCAGCTCCGCCCACATGTCAGCCGGGAACTCGTGCTGCAGCTCAGGATCCTCGAGCCGCTCCGGGAACTCGCGGGTCGCCGGAAACACCCACACTCGATGTGCCGCCGTCGGTACGACGGGCCGGTAGCTCTCGGCAATGTCCTTGACCAGCGATGCGCTGTAGGGTGGCAGGCCGGCAGACCCCACGTGCTGCAGCACGTCCACTCCGGCCTCGAAAGCGTTGCGCACGTCGCGCTCCTCGTAGAGGTGAGCGTGCACTTTCACGTGATAGCGGTGGGCAACCGCCACGATCGCCTTGTAGTCCTCGAGGGTGAGGCCCTCGTGAGCCTTAATCACGTCGACGCCGCCGCGGATGTTGGCCTCGGTCGCGCGTGCCGCCTCTTGCGGATTGTGAACCACGATCTGACACTCGGGCGGAAAGTACGCGATGGCACCGATCAGGAAGGGTCCAGAGACGCTCAGCCGCGGTCCAGGAATGAGCCCCGCGCGAATGTGCTCGCGCACGCTCACGCTCTCTCTGAGAGGCGCGCCGAGATCCACGGCTGAGGTAATGCCGGCAGAGAGCAGTTGTCGCGCAGAGAGCTCCATCACGCGCTCGAACGGATAGCTGGCGCGATGCTCATCGAGCCAGTGAAACCAGCGCTCGTAATTGCCATGCCCCACGATAATCAGGTGCGCATGCAGCTCGATCATGCCGGGCATCATCGTCTCGCCGCGCGTGTCGACCACGGCGGCATCGGCCGGAATCGGCACCTCCGTGGCCGGGCCGGCCGCGATGATGCGGTTCCCCTCGATCAGGATAGCCGCATGGTGCACGGGGGCCCCGCCGTAGCCATCGAGGAGCATACCGCCGACCAGCGCGATGTGGCCGGTCGCAGCATCCGGCGAAGCGGCGAGCGCAGCTGTGCCCCCGAGCGCGGCAAGCCCCAGCCCGGCCAGCGCGCGAGTCACGTGTCGAGCCTTACGGAGCTCAAGGGCAGCCTGAGGTCGAGAACGCGACTGATGCATGGCCACACCCATCAGAGTGAGAACGCCAGCAACGCGGCTCCGGGACCGGGCCCGCCGACGGCGATCACGACGTACTGGCGGCCGCCGACGCGATAGGTCATCGGCGTGCCAGTCGTTGCTGTATCACCCGTCGCGTAAGACCAGAGCTCGGCGCCGGTGCGCTTGTCGATCGCGTGAAATGCCGTATCACCGCCGCCAGCAAATACGAGGCCCCCGCCGGTGACGATGACCCCGGCGTCTCCGAAAGCCCCGAGGCGTGCCGGCAGCGGCACACCTTTGACCGCCTGATGCGCGCGCACCGCCGGGCGGTCACCGAACGGGATCTGCCAGCGCATGCGCGCCGCGTTCAGATCGAGTGCATCGAGGTACGCGTAAGGGGGCTTCAGTACCGGAATGCGATGCCTGAGGTAGAGGGACGAATCGCCAGTGTTCGGCCCATTAGGGGCAACGTTCCCGGCGCTGTCCGTGAGGTCGGGATAGACGAGGTCCGGATCGTCGTTCACTTTTACATACAGGATGGCAGTGACGGGATCGAATGCGCCGCCACCCCAGTCCGCACCGCCATCGAAGCCGGGGCGCATGAGGGTTCCCTTGGCGCTCGGGGGCGTGAACACTGGACCCAAGCGCACGCCCTTGAGCACCTCCAGCGCTTCGGCGTGCAGCTCAGGGGTGAGGTCGGTGGCATCGGCGAGCGTGACGCCCTGGGGCACCAGCGCCGGCAGTGCCACGGAGACCGGCTGGGTGGGCGAGGTTTCCTCCCCGGGAACATCGCTCGGCGGGACCGGACGCTCCTCGATGGGGAAGAGTGGTTTGCCGGTGACCCGATCAAACACGAACACGTAGCCCTGCTTGGTGAGCTGTACGACGGCATCGACACTTCGACCATGAACGCGCACGCGCACGAGTATCGGAGCCGCCGGCATGTCGTAATCCCACAACCCGTGATGCACGAGCTGGTAATGCCAGCGCCGCACGCCGGTAGCCGCATCGACACACACGATCGAGTCGGCGAACAGATTCGTCCCGGGACGATTACCGCCGTAGAAGTCGTTGCTCGGCGTGCTCACCGGCAGGTACAGAAGCCCGCGCGCTTCATCGACGCTCATGGGCGCCCAGACGTTCGTGTGCCCGGTGTAGTGGTTCGAGCCCTGGCGCCAGGTGTCGGCGCCGAACTCTCCGTCGCGCGGCACCGTATGGAAACTCCACACGAGCCTGCCGCTGCGCGCGTCATACGCCCGCACGTCCCCGGGCGGATCCCGCCGATAGATGAGTTTGTCGGCCACGCCGTTGCCGACGATCACGAGATCCCGATACACGAGCGGCGGCGAGGTGTTCGTGTAGTGCTTCGGGTCGACGGGCCACTGCAGCCCCTCGAGCAGGTTCACCACTCCGTCGATCCCGAATTGCGGCACCGGCCGCCCGGTGAGTGCGTCGAGCTCGATCAGGCGATAGCGGGAATTGATGAGGATCCGCAGCGCACCGCTCGCCGAATCCCGCCATGCTGCCACGCCCCGATGTACGAACCCGGTGCCGTTCGGCACCTGTCCGTCGACATACGCCTGCGGATCATAGGCCCACAATTCGCGGCCGGACGCCGGATCGAGCGCCACGACGCGGTTGTAGGGGGTGCTGAGATACATCACCCCGTCCACGACGACGGGAGTGGCCTCAAACTTGCCGGGCGTGGTGCCGTATTGCGCGAGGGGCTGCTCCGCCGTCTCCCAGCGCCAGGCGAGCCTTAGATTGCGGACGTTGGCGGTGTCGATGTCGGCGAGGGGCGAGTACTTCGTTGCGCCCTGATCGGCCCCGTAATAGGGCCATTCCTGGTTTCTGTGCGGCGCGGCGCGGACCGTGAGCGCGAAACCGGCCACGGCGATCGCAGCACCCATCAGACTCAGCGCACGCCGGGAGCGCCCGCGGGCACGCTTCCCCGCCTCCAGCGGCAACGTCGGCTCGGGGGCGCTCATGGAGACTCTATGGTAGTGGCTTGCCATCGAGCCGCCTACCCGTCGGTGACTCTATGTTTCGCCCGGTGAGCTTGTTGACGGCTGCAGTGTGGGGTGCCGTGTGCGAACCGAGCTATGATCCCCGGAATGCGCATCGAACATGTCGCGCTGTGGACCGAAGACCTCGAACGGCTCATGTCATTCTACAAGGCTTACTTCGGTGCGTCCGTTGGAGAGAAGTATGTGAACCTGGCCAAAGGCTTCGAATCGCGATTCCTGAGCTTCGACTCCGGAGCACGCCTGGAGCTCATGCGAACGACCGCTTTCTCGCCGATCAAACACCCTGCGGCCGCCCAAAGAATGGGGCTGACACACCTGGCGTTCGCCATCGGCTCCACAGAGGGTGTTGACGAACTGACGGGCCGCATGCGTCGCGACGGGCACTTGGTTCTCGAGGAGCCTCGCCGCACAGGCGATGGCTACTACGAGAGTGTGGTGCTTGATCCGGATGGAAACCGCATCGAGATCACGGCTTAGAGAGTCACCCGCAGCTATCGCGCTTTTGGGCGACAGCACGTCACTGACTGAGCCACCAACCCGACTACCGGCTAGATGAATGGGCGTATCGTGCACTTCGCATATTTGATTTCACTATGCTTGCCCGCGCCGAAGCTCTTGCTCATTTTGTCCATCAGGCTCCCAACTGCACCGAGCTGACCCCAGGCTCCTATGGCGTGTTGCTCGGGTTTAATGCCGACGAAACTCAGATAAGAAGTGATAATTGCCACATGACCGGGCCTTCCTGAGTGCGGATTCTTCCACATCGCGATTGCCAAAAATCCCTGGTTCGCGGCGCCACCCGCGCAGGCGGCGCCAAGTTTCCCAACACCCAAAACTTGCCAGTCGGCGCGGTGCTCGACCTCATCGAAGATGCTA
>Ga0306923_10002648_pt1 | contig 16527 bp, 23 predicted proteins | sample sta12Can44000108_FD_203841 | JGI IMG/M metagenome (GOLD analysis project Ga0306923, IMG submission 203841) | Lab enrichment of tropical soil microbial communities from Luquillo Experimental Forest, Puerto Rico - statanox.12C.anox.44.000.108 (v2)... | ecosystem: Environmental > Terrestrial >... | reverse complement strand
CGGTAGCAAAGGCGGTGTCGGCAAATCGATGGTGACGATGGCACTTATCGACAATCTGACGGCGAAGGGCGAGAAGGTTGTTTTGATCGAGACGGACACCAGCAATCCGGACGTGTGGAAGACCTACAAGGACGACACCAAGGGCGCCTTGGTGAATCTCGAAGAAGGCAACGGCTGGATTGAGTTGATCAACATTTGCGGCGACGTAGAGAACGCCGACGCGGTAATCGTGATCAACACGCGGGCGGCAAACAATCAGGGCGTGCAGCGCTACGGCGAGACGCTGAACAGCACGCTCGAAGAACTCGACAGGAAACTCGTTGCGCTGTGGGTGATCAACCGCCAGCGGGACGGTCTGGAGCTGCTCAAGGATTTTCGCGAAGCGCTTCCGAATGCACTGGTGCATGTCGTGCGAAACGGCTACTTCGGCGAAGAGAGCAAGTATCAGCTCTACAACGGATCGAAGATCAGAAAGACCGTCGAAGAGGCAGGAGGCAAGTCGGTGACGTTTCCGGACATGGCGGATTTGCTGGCCGATGACATTTACACCAAGCGTCTGACGATTGCGAAGGCGGCGACGGATCTGCCGATTGGCAATCGCGCGGAACTCAAGCGCTGGAAGGCATTGGCGTCCGTGATGTTCGATGAAGTGACGGCCTAAGTCGGCAATATCGAATGCAACTGAGGATGCGTTTCCAACGTTGGAAACGTAGGCAGAAAGGAAGGCAATAGTGACGACACGCCAGAATGAAGTCAGGCGAATCCTGACGAAGCTCTACGGCACGGAACCGGACGATGCGACGGTCGCCACGATGGCGAACGTGGCGGAAGCCGCCGACATTGGACCGAACGACGCGCTGTTCCCGGTGATGATCGCCTTGGATTACTACCGGACGCTGTATGAGCGGGTGCCGGGGCAGATCAAGGCGGAAACCGAGCGCACGCTGGATCTGGTCACGCGGGAGACAGCCAACGCCCTGCGGAAGATGCAGGACACGACCATCAAGACGCTCAAGGTGCATGCCGAGGGAACGGAGGAACGCGTCACCGAAGAAGTACGGCGCTCCTACAGCCTGATTACCGATCACGCGAGCAAGTCGAAGGACGAGCTGGTACGCAAGGCGGCGGCGGAAATCAATGCAGCGGTGAAGGCCGATCTGAAAGACCGGCTAGCCGAGCTGGATAACGCGGCGGCAAGGCTCAACCAAAGCGTCAGGGAAGCCCAAGAACGGACGAATCAGATCCACAAGACGGATACCTGGGGAAACGTGCTCTATGCCGTCCTCGGTGGCGTCGTTGCGGGCTTCATCGTCGCTGCCGGGGTGGCGTATCTGGTCACGACCGGAAAGATGCGCCCGCAGGTGAGTTTCAGCGCCTCCGAAGTCGGCGAATACATCTTGCAAGGGATCAAGCGCAAATGAGCGACGAAAGAAAGGGGGTACGGGCAAGCGCGCACGGTCGAGGAACCGACAGGTGCAGCCGTAAATAAAAGGGCCGCGTCCTAAGCGCGGCCCAGTAATCACCATCCAACCAAGCAAGGAAAGAAGATGATCAAGACGATTGTAACAGTGACGGGGACGCGCCATGAGTAACGCGCAAACCGCCACGGCACAACAAACGCACGGCCTCACGCGGGCCGTGTTGGAGAACCCGGTCGAACGGCTGCAAGCCGCGCCGCCGCTGCGCGTGCGACTGCTGCTGCTCGTCTGGCTGTTTTGCGGAGCCTGCGCCTCGCTGGTGCTCTTTCTGCTCAACGTTCCCATGAGCTACGCGTGGAAGGCGGGATTTGTCGTGATGCTCGTCTGCGGCGCCGGCCCGCTCGTCGGGTGGCTACTCGGACTGCTGTTGCACGGCGTCTCGCTGCCGATCCTCTCGCGCTGCTCGCCCATGCTGCAACTCATCTACGGGGTGGCCCTGGTCGGCCAACCGGTGACGCTGGTTCTGCGCCCGTTCGTTGATGGATTGAAGGGGCAAGGCGGACTGTTCTTCCCGTTCGTAGGGGGGATTCTCTTCGTGATGGCCGTGCCGGCGCTCTCGGGGCGCCGGATCTGGCGCGGCCTGCGGCCTGCGGCAGCGGTCGCCGATTCCGCGACGCCCGTGCCACCCAGCGCGTCGGCACCATCGGTCGCCACGCCGGCCGCATCGAGCGCGCCCGTCGCGGCGCCGTTCGGGTTGTGCCTGGGCATCTCAACCGGCAAGTTCGCCGAGTTGGGGCATGGCGCCAACATCGCGGCCGGGCAGCAGGTCACGTTCGGCATCAGCGATGCGGCCATGAACACCGTCATTTACGGTGGCATCGGATCGGGCAAGACGACGCGCCTCATCAATCCGTTGCTGCTGCAAGCGCTGCGGCAGGATACCGGCGTGCTCGTCTTCAACGTCAAAGGCGACTTCGCGAAAGAAATGGACTACCTGGCGCGCGCCGCCAACCGGCCCTATCAGGTCATTGGCGACGGCGGCGACGACTTCAATCTGCTCGAAGGGCTCACGGCGGAAGAGGCAGCGGGGTTCCTGCGCTCAGCCTTCACCAAGTTCGCCGATGGCAAGGGTGGCGGCGACGGCGAGTTCTGGATCGGCAACGCCGTCGAATACTGCCGCAACGCGCTCGGCCTGCTGCGCTACTTCCCCGCGAAATACACGCTCTACGGCCTCTATCGCTACGTGTATGACAAGGCGGAACAAACCACAGTGGAAGATGCCGTGCGCGAGCTGCGGCATAGCGGCGACCTCTCCGAGTTCGATCAGCGGCTCATCGACGCGCACCTCTTCTACTTCGAGAACGTGTTCCGCGAGAACGCGACCGACAAGGTAGGCGGCAGCATCAACATGACGATTGCACAGGTGCTCGCACCCTTCGCGCACCCTGCGCTCGTCGATGCGTTCTGCACGCACAAGCCGGACGGCGATAGCGTGCGACTCGAAGATCTGCCGAACAAGGGCGCCGTCTTCCGCGTCGATATTCCGGAAGACAAGTTCGGACGGGCGGGCTCCGAGCTGGCGTTTCTATTCGTGAAGCTGCGCTTCATGCGCGTCATGCGAACCCGTCGCGTGCGGCCCGAGTGGAACCAGAGCCGCCCCGTCGTCTTCATGTCGGATGAATACCATCGCATCCTTGATGCCGCATCCGACAACGAGTTTTGGGACTTGTCGCGCAGCGCCAAGACGGTCGGCATCGTCGCCATGCAGGGCTTCAGCTCCGCAATCGACCGCTTGGGCGGTTCGCGTGAAAAGGCGCAAACCGTCATGCAGAACTTCCGCCAAACCGTCTGCATGCGTACCGAAGACGAGCCCACGATCAGCCGCATCAGCAAGCTACTCGGCAAGGTCGACGTGGCAACCGTGTCCGCCTCGCAGGGCAAGAACACCGGCACGTCGGCCGGTGGCGCGAGCGCCGGTCAGAACACCAACCGCTCGATCAGCATGCGCCATCAGGAATTGATCGATGCGCAGTTCTTCCGCCAGCTCGATGAGAACGAGGCGGTTGCGATCCTCAACATTGCAGGCAAAGCGGCAGACGATGTGCTCGCTGTTTCGCCGATTTACGTGGAGTGAAACGTCATGATGAAACTGTTCAACATGGCGGTCATGGGCTTCGCTCAGGTCGCCGAAGAGCACGAAGCGCCAGGGACCAAAGGCAACCCCAAGCACATCGCAATTCTGATCGCCGCCACAACGGTGCTCGCCCTCGGGCTTGCATGGAAGGACAACGCGTTTCTCGCCTCGAAGGCCTCGACGGGCGAGCTGGTGAGCGCACCGGGTGCGACGTCCGACACCAAGACCAAGCCGCTCGATCCGCACGATGACCCAAACATGTCCTGCGGCCTGTTTGGCTGCGTCCCGAAGGGCATCCGCGTGAAGAGCCTCAAGGAGATGCAAGCGGAGAAAGCGGCCGGCGCGAAGGCTGCGCCAGTAGCCAAGGCAACGAGCGGCGAAGCGGCTCCTTCCGCGCCGGATCTGCCCGGACTACTCGCCGACGATGCCTGGGGCTGGGTGATGTTCGATGACATTGGTCTGCGGATTCGGGAAGTGAAACCGGACAGCCCGGCCGCAGCCGCAGGCTTGCAGGTCGGCGACAAGATCCAATGGATGAATGGACACGTCATCTACGACACGGCGAACTTCAAGGTCTTCCTCCAGCGCGAGCCGCAAGACCCGGTGTTCAAGGTCGAACGCGGCGAACAGTCGGTGACGATCAAGGTCAAGCGCCCGGCTGAAGCCAAGCCTGCCGAAGCGAAGCCCAAGATCGGCGCCTTGGGACTACCGATCAGCGACAAGCCCGCTCGCGTGCGCTCCATCAAGGAAATCGAGGCGGACCGCGCCAAGCAGTAAGTCCCGCTCGAATCCAGCTCGAACCCCGCTTCGGCGGGGTTTTTTATTTTCCGAACGTTGCAAAAAAGGTTTAAATTTTCGCAACGTTGCGAAAATACATTGAATATTCGCAACGTTGCGAATATTATCCCATTAAACGAAACGTTGCGGAAAATACATGGACGAGAAACGCGGACGCGGGCGCCCCAGCAAACCCGATGCGGCAACAGCGGCCGAGCGCATGGCGCAAGTCCGCGACCGACGTCGCCGCATCCTGCGCGATGCGCAAGTGGCCTGCGCGAACGAGACGCCCGACGAGCTGGCCGAGAACATCAGCCGCTTTGCGGCCAAGTGGGGCACTTCGCACATGTCGGTGCGCCGTCGCGTGCTCGCACTCGCGCTGCGTGAGGGCTGGATCAGCCCGATTAAGGACGACAAGGACAAGGGAGAAAAACCGTGCTGATCTTTCTCGATACAGAGTTCACCGACTTCATCGACTGCGACCTCATCAGCATTGGCATGGTGTCCGAGGACGGCCAGCACGTCTTCTATGCCGAGCGCAACGACTTCCGGCATGAGTGGGAAAACGACTTCGTGCGCGTGGCCGTGCTGCCGTACCTGGGGCAATTCCCCGAGGCCGTCTGCACGCGTGAGGAACTGACGCAGCGCCTACGCGCGTGGTTCGCGAGCCTCCCGCGCAGCGTTCAAATCGCCTGCGACGCGCAGCAAGACTTGGATCTGCTGCGGGACGCCCTGGACGAAGAGCTGCCGGCGAACATCAAGCCGGGGCGCTTCAATCTGGCCTCTCTCATCGACACGACGGTGTTTCACAAGGCCGTCTGCCACTACCACGAGCAACCCGGCCAGCCTTGGCACCATGCCCTGTACGACGCCCACGCGCACCGGCACGGCTGGATGGCTTGGATGGATGCCCACAAGGAAAAGAAACAGGCATGACCGCACTGTTCATGCTGTTCCTGGCGATCTTCTTCCCTCTCATCCTGAAGGTGCTTCAGGGTGTGGTCTGGGTGGTGAGCTTCGTCGTGACCTTCGTTGTCGTCGGGGTCTTCAAACTCTCAGTCCTGAGCGGGGAAAGGCTGCTGGACGCATGGCGGAACAGGTGACGTCCCGCACCGAAGCGGAAGCGTTCCTCGACTCTCCAGCGTTTGAGTTCGCGTTGGCTCATGACGACGGGAGCGCCGCAAAAGCGCATCTGGCAGCAGGGCATCCGATCTACATCGGCGGCGGCTCGGATCATCCCGGCCAGATCGTGCGGCTCTGGCCTGACGGGCGGCGCCAATTGGTCAGCGTCGATGATCGCGGCTCGGTCTCCGTCATCCGGGAAATAGAGCCTCGACGGAACTTATCCAAATGGATAAGATCAGAGCATGAAACCGATTAGCTTTGTCGGCGATGCGCTCAAGTGCCTGCGCGCATTCCCCGACGATGCCCGGCAGGACGCCGGGCACCAGTTGAGCAAGATCCAGCGCGGCGAGCAGCCCGACGATTTCAAGCCAATGCCCACGGTCGGGCAGGGCGTCGAAGAGCTGCGGATTTGGGATGAATCGGGCACCTATCGGGTGTTCTACATCGCGCGCCGGCCCGAGGCCGTCTATGTGCTGCATGCCTTTCAGAAGAAAACGCAGCAGACCGACAAGCAGGATCTGGCGCTGGGGCGAAAACGCTACAAGGCAGTTGTAGGAGGGACGAAATGACCGACATTCTGGAAGAGAACATCCAGACCTTCGCCGATGTGTTCGATGCCATCGCGGATACCGCTACCGAAGCGGAAAACCTGCGGGCGCGCTCGGCCTTGATCAACGAGATTACGGGGATCATCGAAAGCCGGGGCTGGACGCAAGCCGAAGCGGCAGCACGCGCCGGCATCACGGCGCCACGCATGAATGACCTGGTGCGCGGTCGGCTCTCCCGCTTCTCCCTCGATGCGCTGGTGAACATCGCCGCAGCGCTGGGCTATCACGTCCACCTCAAGCTCGAAACTTCGGACGCTCCTGCTGCGCTCGCAGCCTGACAACATAACGCCATGCCGTCGTGACTGAATGACGACATGACGACATGGCAACCAAAAGAAACTTCACCATGCAAATGCACATCATGACGCCGCAAGAAATCCTGAAGCACCTCGGTTTCGACGTGCCGGATGAAGGTGTTCGGATCAATCCAGCCGATGCATTCTTGACTGCTGAGAGCCTGCGGCTGCTAGGCGCGACGCTCGATGTCGAGCGCGTGACCGATGCCGACCTGGCTGCGCTCCGCTCAGGAATCGTCAAGGAGTGGAGCACGGCGGGAAACGTCGCCCCGCCTGAACAGGCAGCCGAACAAGGCAACCTCACGCTGCTGCGTTCGACCGTGCGCCTGCTCCTGCAAAAAGACCTTGGGTTCCGGGGCTGACGAAACACGCCAGAATCGCGCAGGTTCGATTTTTCCGGCCCGCGACATGTCTCGGGCTGTCCAGCAGGCAAAAAAACGCGCCACGGCCCGATTTGGCCCGGTGCCCTTCTCTTTCCCTTCTCCCTAAACCCCCTTCGGCAACTAGCAGGCGATCCCCTGCGATGCAAGCGAGAGGGGAACCCGCGCCGTTCAGGCGCTGGGGGACGAGCGCAGCAGCCCGGCCGACGCCGGCCGGGCCGTAGGGCCGCTAGGCCCGGAGTCGTCAGGGGGCGCCGTCGCGGGTCCGCTCGCCAGAGCTCGTCCTGGGCGACGCCGGCTGCGCCTCGTCCCTCTGATTACTGCCTTTCCTTGAGCGGTTGAGTGCGTGCCCTGGTGCGATGTGGCGCAGTGGGTTGCACGCGGCCGGGGGCCGTAGGAAAGCCCCCTTCGGGGGCGTCGATAGAGGGGAGGGGGAGCCGGCTTGACCGGGGGAACCCCGTAGGGGTGCCCCGGCCGCTAGGCCGCATCAGCGGTGTTTAGTTGGATGACTTTTGTGCTCGCGCACACGCTTGTTTCTTGTATTTTGTTTCTTTGTTTCTGCGCGCGCGCGCGAGGGCAGCCCCGCAAGCCTTATTTGGCGCGGGTTTTCGAGCGGTTGTTAGTCGCTGCTATTGGGACATTTTCCGGGTTTGTTGGGACATTTTCCGGGTTAGTGGGACATTTTCCGGGCGCTATCCACAAGGGGACATTGACAGCGCATGTCCCAGTTGTAGAATCTGGGACATGTGGGTAATAAGACCCAAAAGCCCGGAGGTTGTCCCAAAGATGGAAGCGAAGGCACCAAAAAAACGCGGCCCGAAGTTGATGCCGGAGCGAACAGAGGCGCCGGTCGTGGATCGCTCGGTTGCCATGAGTAACGCGCTGGCTCGCGGTTCGCACAGCCTTAACCTTGCAGAAAAGCGCATCCTTGCCTTGGCTTTGGCGAAGACGGACAGCATCCCGGCCGCTGACCTGGTGCGTGCATCACGCGAAGGGTGGAGCGTGCGACTACTTGCCGCCGAGTACGCTGAGGCATACGAAGTGGACGCAAATACCGCCTATGAACAGCTACAGGCGAGCGCGCAGAGTTTGCGAGGTCGCGGCTGGAAGGCCCAAATGGGCTATGGCCGGCGCAACTCGCCGATCATCCGGGAAGGCAACTGGGTGTCGATGATCGAGTATTGCGCGGGGGAGGGGCGCGTCGATGTGGCCTTTACTCCCCACGTCGCGCCACATCTTTTGGCGCTGCGCTCGCAGTTCACCACCTACAAGCTCAAACAAGCCTCGGCGCTGCGTAGCGTCTATGCTTGGCGGCTGTTTGAGTGCTTGAAGAGCTGGGAAACCAAGGGGATTTGGTCGCCCAGCATTGATGAATTCCATGCGGCAATGGATGCGCCGGAGAGCTGCCGGGCGAACTTTAAAGATCTGCGCCGCCGCATCATCGATCCGGCCGTGACCGAGCTGCACACGAAAGACAACATGCTAGTGGAGTGGGAACCAAAGAAAGCCGGGCGTAAGGTCATCGGGTTGGTGTTCAAGTTCCGCCAAGACCCGCAAGCCAGCTTGGCGCTATGACCCGTGATGAAGAGTGGTTCCACTGCGCAAAGTGTGGAGAGTTGCGCAGCCATTTCCAAGCGCCTCGCCCTGGTGCGGCGACAACAGAGGCCCCGGCGTGGTGGTGCTCCATCTGCGGGACGCGCTTCAAGCCGCCGTCCCGGAAAAAGAGCCTGACAAACCCGGAAAATGTCCCAATAGCAGCGACTAACAACCGCTCTAAAACCCGCGTCAAATAAGGATTTAACGAAGTTTCATAGAGCCTGACTTGGCGTTTCAAAGGCCCGGCGTTCCGCGCACAAACGCCTCTGCACTTTCCATGCTTGGAAACGTTGCGGCGTCGTGGGGATAGTCCGGTCCGTATCGGCGCCCGGTCCATTTTGTGCCGTCCGCACTACCGCTTACTTCCCCGATGAACTGGCCGGATTCCCGCCCGAATGGCGATGGACGCCGGTTTCGCGCGGACCGAGCGGCAAGTGCTAATGAACTTCGTGAGATTGCGCGCCTGAATCGGCGTGATTTCACCGCGCACAAGAGCATCGCGCACCGCACCCACATCGAGGGTCGCACGCAGGTTTTCCATGGTTTTGGATGTTGCCCGCTTGCTGGCCGACATCATTACCCCCCGACGTGCGACAGCGGCTCTTCGCCCGCTGCTTCCATCTGCGCGGACAGGCCCTGAACGAGCAGGCGCTGCAGGCTGGTGCCCGACTTGAGCGCGAAGACGGAAGCGCGCTCCCAATCCTCCCGGTCGAGTCGCACGGCAATCGCCACACGATCACGCTTGCCTCGCGTGCGGCCTGCTTCGACCTCCAGCGCGCGCCGGCCGGCGTCGCCAGCCGCGACGAACTGTTCTGCCGTTGCCGGCGAGGCCTTCGCTTGGGCCTTGGGGTTCAGTTTGAATTTTGTCGTCATGTCGCTATTCCGTCATTGCGTCACGGCGTTATGCCGTCACTTCGTCAGAGTCGAAGAACTCGCCCGCCAGCAACTGGATTTCGGCGCGGGCCTGCCCATTGCCAAGCTCCACCACGCCAACACCTTCCAGCAGAGCATCGCGGTAAGCCTTGCGGTCACGGATTACGGTATCGGCCAGCTCGATAGCGTCGAACTCGGCCAGCAGTTCGCGCGCCTCGGCAACCTCGCGGCCGGCTGAGTTGGCTGGCGCCATCGATACGACGGCCTGGGCGATCAGGTCCGGATTGAAGCCTCGGGCCAACGTCACGATTTCCTGCATCTTGGGCATCGTCTCTAAGTCTGCCTGCGAGGCCTTCGTCGGGATCAGCAGCAGATTCGCCACAGCCACGGCCGAACGCAGCTCGCGCGAGTCACGACCGCCGGCATCCACGATCACAACGGCGTAACGCCGGGCCAAGTCGCGCAGGGTGGCCGACACGTCGCCCGTGCGTTGAATGACCGGCACGCTCGGGCCATCCGGACGTGCCACAGCGCGCCGGTCGGCCCACTTCGCGGCGGTGGCCTGCGAGTCCGCATCGAGCACGGCCACATCGACGCCTTCGTGTGCGAGGCATACGGCTAAATTGGTGCACAAGGTGCTTTTGCCGACGCCGCCCTTCTCTGCCCCTACGACAACAATCGTTGCCGTCGTTTTGTCTTGTCGTCTTGTCGTCATGGTGTCACTTCGCTATGGCGTTACGTCATTGTGGCGGCAGTCCGCCATCAGGGAAACAAAGTCAGCGCGGCGCCCAACCGGCATCAGCCGGCGCGATCATCAGGCGATCTACGGCATAGCGGATCTGGTGGGCTTCGGCGTCATCGACCGCGTTCCCCCGGAACTCCTGCCAGCCAACCCGCTTCACGAACTGCGCCAAGGCGAGCGTCGTCTCGTCGTCCATGTCCGTGAGGGTGAGCGTCAGGGTGTAGGGCGTGCTCATGAGGGGCGCCCCTGGATGACGCGGACGCCTTTGATCTTTCCGGCGCGATAGCGCTTGTGGAAGGTCCGCACGTTCCACCAGCCCGCAACCGCCTCGTAGAGATGGTCGAGCACGATGAACCCCAGCAGCAGCCCGAACCCGATCAGCAGGCCGTTGAGCACCGTATTGAGGGTCAGCATTTCAAGCATCCTTCTTCTCCTTCCTGGTCGTGGTCTTGCTGGCGCCGGCCTGCGCCGTCGCGTCTGCATACAAATCTTTCAATGCCTTGGTTCTGTCGGGTCGCGCCGCCCGTAGCAGCTCGCCCGACTCGGGATTCCACTGCCGCGTGTCAATGCGTGCCTCCCGAATGCCCAACTCGCGCAACACCATCAGCGCCTTGCGCACGTCGCCAAAGGCGCGCGGCTCACGGCCGCGCGTGGTCATCAGGACCATCTCATCCCCACTACGCGGCTCGGCGTGCAGGTAGAACCCGACGCCCTGAGCGCGCAGGGTTACGGAGAGGATCGCCCCGGTTTCGGCAGCCAGCCGAAGCTGGTCCAAAGTCACATATCGCATTTCGCGCAAACGTTTGATATTAGATGCGATGATTATACGCATCTATTGTCCCGCAAACAATCATTATTTGCGCATTTCGCCTTAACATAATTCACGTTATCGACACCTACCGGCCCGCGCGTCGTGACGCTAGGGGCCGCGTCGTCAGTTCGCTATACCGTCATGTCGTCATTGCGACGTGTCGCCCTACGTTCTTCCTCCCCTCTTCCCCGTCGTTCTGGTCGTGACGACACGCTGAAGGCACCCCCGAGCGGGGCGTTTAAACCGCCGCGCTATACGGGATACCAAAACCCATCTCTACGGAGTGCCTTCAATGAAGCAAAACAAACAAGCCCAAGCCCGTTCCGCTCTGCTGCTCGCTTTCCTGCGTGCCCTGCCGTGGCTCGTCCGCCTCGCCCTGGCCGTGCTCGCAATCCTCTGGCCGGATGCGGCAAGGTGAGGACCAACAGGGAACCCGCGAGAACCGGCAGGGCGCCGGCAAAGAAAAGCCCCGCACGACGGCGGGGCTTGGTTGGGCGAGACGAAGGGAGGAAGGGCTTAGAAGCTCACGCCGAACTTCAGTTGCGCGGCCACCGCACCATCGACACGGCCGGCGATGGTCGGAATGACCATGATGTTCAGGCCAACCGGCCCGGCCTCGATGGCGACCAGCGGCATCAGCGTCGGAAACACCTTGCCGTGATTCTGGTCGGGGTAGCCGTTGGCAACGCCAACGATCCCCCCGAGTTTCAGCGGGCCGAAGCGCAGCGGCGCCCATGCAACCTGCGCGTAGGTCGTCTGGTGCCACTCGCTGTTGTGGTAGGTGCCGGCTGCAAAGCCCCATGTCGCGTTCGGCCAGTATTCGACGCCAACGCCATCGTTGCGCTCGTTGTAGTGCGCTTTGCGGTTCCAGTGGTGCGAGCGGATGCCCACGGCCAGCCAGAGCTTGCGCGGCTCGGCCGGGGCGCTCTCGCTGGCGGCATCGATGTCGGCCACGGCCGGCGCCGGCTCGGCCAGCTCGTCGGCGCGTGCCCTCGATGCCCCGCCAAGACTGGCGAGGGCCAAGAGGCCCACGGCCACGAACTTGAACGGCAGGCGCAGGAACGGTGCGGGTTTTGCCGCATCCGTTTCGAGCACGGGCAGCGGCGCCAGCAGGAAAGGCGCCGGCACGCTCGGCAGCTCGGCAGACTTCCCGTGGTCGCGCAGCGTGCGGGTGGCGGCCTGGTGGATCGCGAGGGCCGCGAACTCTTCAGGCGCCATCCGGCGAAGCATCGCCGCGCCCTGAAGATTGGCGTAATCGGAAGGGTGAAGCGCAACGGCCAGCTCAACGGGGGCCGCAAAAAGGGTAGTGCTATCCTTGGCGTTAGCCATGATTCAAGCTCCTTATCAGCTTGGTTTGTGGTCAGGCCCGCCGCGCTGCTCCAACAGCGCGGATGGGCCGCCTACTGCTCAGGTTGTCAGTTCATCCAGTGGTCATTGTTCAAGGCCATGTCGCGTTCGTAGCAGCCGGCACAGCGCCGCTTCTCTTCCCCGGAAACGTTGGTCACACGCGCCGGCATCGCGCCACAGCACGCGCAAGACTGCACGGCATCCTCGGGCTTGAGCCCAGCACGCCACAGCTCGCGCACGTCGAAGGGCTGCATCAGCGCTCCCTCACGGCTTGTCGGTCCCTTTCCTGCTCGCGCTCGGGCGCCGGCACAAGACGCCCGCCCTGGTCGGCACGCGCCACGACTTCACGGCCAAGCGGCTTCCCCGGCAAATCGCCTGCCATCACGACGCGCTCTTTGTTCGGCGTCTCGATGACGATGTGCTTCACGCCCTCGAACTTCACGACGCCGGCGAGCTTGCCGGTGATTTCCTCGCCCGGCTGCGCCTCGCGGTACTTCGGCAGTGCCGGCGCCCGCTCGGCCTTCGCGTTGCGTTCGGCGATGTAGGCGCTGCGCTCCCGGCTTGCGTTCGCTTCGCGCTTCTCCGGATGCGCGTTCAGGTGCTCTTGCCAGTCCTGCTCACGCTTCTGGTACTGCTCACGCGTGATGCCCCGGTTCTGCGGCAGTCCTTCATACAGGCGTGCCGCCGCGTCCATGTCCTTGCGCTCGGCCGCTTCACGCGCCGTCTTTTCCTTGCGCTGTGCTGCCTGCTCGCGGTCGTGAATCGCCTTCATGGCTGCGGACCGGGCCATCGTCTGGCGATCCTTGATCGTGTCCGGATGGATATGCAGCTCCATCGTGCGGACCTTCGGCCGTGCGCTCCTGCGCATGCCTCGGCCTTCCTGCACGTACTGCTTCACGACGGCGCCCTGCTCGGTCACGCTGCGCGCTTCCTGCCGTTGCTCCTGCGCGCGTGCCTTCTCGGCTTCCGGCGAACCCGCGACGGCATCTGCATTCTTGCCGCCGAAGCCTGCGGCCTCGCGCTCTGCAATCGCCTTCTCGACCGTCTTTTGCTCCGCCTCCCTGGCGTAGCGGCCGGCATCGTCGGCCCGGCTCATCGCTGCATTCAGTTCGCCTTCGAGCGCACTGCGCCGCTCGGGGCTGGCCGATTCCATGTCGCGCTTGATGCCGTCTCGGGCTTCTACCGCCCGCGCCGCCGCGCCTTTCAGTTCCTCGATGTTGCTCATGTACTTCTCCCTTGCTTGGTTGGATGCTGGCCGGATTGCGCCGGCCGTCTTCCTCACCGCCCCCGAGAGGGCGGGTCGAAATCTTTGCCCCGGCTCTGCCGGCTGCTGCGTTCCTGCTCACGCTCGCGTTGCTTCACCAGTTCGCGCCGGTAGGCTTCGAGCGATTGATCCGCAAAGCGCACGTCCATGCCGCGCGCCACTGCCGTTTCCACGGCGAGCTTCTTGAACTCCACCGATCCGGTAACGGTCAGCTCGGGGCCGAACTTCTGCCGCGCGAGCATCAGGCCTGCGGCCACCGCGTCACGCTCTTGCTCGCTGCCCTTGCTGAACATCAGTTGCCGGCCGTGGTCGGTAAAGGCGTCGCGCCCGTCCAGTCGGTAGGTCACGTCACCGTTGCGGCGGTCCACCTCCCACGACATGCGCTCGGTCAGGCGCTGCGGCGGGTGCGGCTCCTGCCGGGTGCGCTGCTGGCTCACGATGCCGGCGTGGCCTTCGCGCTCGCGCGCCTGCTCGGCCAGCTCGGCGGCTCGCGCCTTGCGCTTGTCCGCGTACTCCAGACCCCGCAACGCGCTCAGTGCGGCGGCGTCGCCTTCCTGCGCGCGATCGGCAACCCATTCGCGCCACACTTGCGGCGGCTGACGCTGCGCCCGCCGCTGCTCGGCCAGCTCCGCGCGCAAGGCTTCGCGTTCCTTCACGGTCTGCATCGCAAGGACCGATTGCAGCGCCTTGCGCTCTTCCGGACCCTTCGCGCCACGCATCAGCTCTTCGCGTCGCGCCCGCTGCTCGGTCGCGAGCGCCTTGAAGCGCTGCTTGCTCTCGATGGATTGGCCGCTGCGCCGCTGCGCATTGCTGCGTCGGGTCTGCGCCTGATAGGTCTTGAACTGCTCGCGCAACGCGGCGCGCTGCTGCGCCCGCTGTTCGCGCGCCTGGTCGCGAGCGTTATTGTCCCGCCCGCCGCGCTCGACTTCCCGATGCTTGCTATAGCGTTGCTCGGGCTCGCGCTGGGTGACAGCGCGGATCGGCGCCTCGTACTTGCCCAGCCGCTTTTCCAGTCGGCCACGGCCAAGCGATTCGTGCAGGTCACTCGCCTTGATGGGCGTCACGCCGGCATCCTCACGCGCGTAGATCCCGAAGCCCTGCCCTTTCTCCCTCAACTCCAAGCCATGCTTGGCAAGGACGCTGTGCAGCTCCTGCCACGTCGGTGCCTCCTGCTTGAGCACGTCCAGCACATCCGCACGGGCCTGCTCGCGGGCATAGGTGAACAGGCTTTCCATCCCTGCCCGTCCCTCGATGCCTTGTGCGCCGCGCGGCGCCTTCTCGGCGGTGTTCAGCGCGTCGCGGTCCTCCGCCCAATCCACGACCTTGCGGCCGTCAATCTCCTTGACTGCATACGTTCCAGTGTCGTGCGCCCAGCCCTGCTCAAGCTCGACTTCGCGCATGCACCGATCCAGCTTGTAGAAATCTCGGTCGGGATAGACCGCGCGCTCCGTCTCCGGATTCACGCGATTGACCATGATGTGCACATGCCAGTTGTCCGTATCGCGGTGTGCGGCCATCACGTACTGGTGGCCCTCCATGCCGACTGCCTTCATCGCAGCACGTCCAGCACCGAACATCTGGTCGTCGGTCGGCTTCTCGTCGGAGCGCCACGAAACGATGGCGTGATACACCGGGTCTTTGACTCGGCCGTTCATGTCGGCGACCGCCTTCATCTCCGCGCTGGCAGTCTTGAGGGACAGGCAATTCGTCTCGGTGAACACGTCGTCTTGGCGCACTTCGCCTGTGTCGGGATCAACCCAATCGCCACTCAGCCGATTGCGGGTCCATCGCAGTGAGTAATCACGTTCGGCTTCGCGGTGCTCCACGTCACGAGATACATCACGCGGCAATAGCACTGCACCTCTCTCGGCGAACTGAACCACACGGAGTTCGGACAGGTCGCGCAGGCGGTGTCTTCCTTCGGGCGGCGGCTCGGTTCCAACGCGGCCAAGGTCGGCGAACTGTGTGTCGATGACTCGTTCGCGTTCGGGGTCGAATCCTGGGACATGCTCAATGGTCCTTTCGTTATCTAGGCGGGTGAGGTAGTCGCGCAGCGTGCGGAAGCTGCTGCGTCCGTCACTCCGCTTCGGTGGAACTATCGCCCTCATGGCCGATCCTCGCGACTGCCTCTTTTATCTCGACCATCACGGCGGCACTCTCCCTCGAATACTGTCCGCCGCTCAGGGTGAATTGATGCTTGAGCAAACCGCCGAGGCGGCGCAGCTCATTGATGATCTGACTATCAAGCGTGCTGCGGGTGCGGCGCCCAAGGGCGGCATCCCGCATGAAATGCGAAAGCGACACGCCCGCGTCGCGGGCCTTCTCGCGGATCGCTTCGGCTTCGTCGGGGCGAAGCCGCACCGGGAAGGAAACGGTGCGCTGTCGGTTTTCTGTGCCACGGCTACCGGGCATTTTTCCTCCATCTGTCGCAAGGCCGGGGGTTAGGGGTCTCGGGGCGAAGCCCTGAGCAGGTAGGGTAGTCCTGGCGCAACGAGTGAAACGAGTGGAGCCGGGACGGTGCTATATTGCGCCGCAAGGCGCGGTATAGCAACCCCTAGCCTGTCCAATGTTTTGCGCTGTACCGAGTGGGCACGCTGTTTCACATTCATGGGCTTGCGCGGTTACGCGCAAAAGCGTACTGTCTGCACGCCTTAGTAAACATCGGAGGATGCACATATGGCGATTCTTATGGAAACAGTCGAAGCGCTGCGCGCGAAGATGGAAGCAATGCCTGTTGCAGATACCGGCAAACAGGAATTGAGCAAGCAGCAAGCAGTTAGTGAGTTGCGTGAGGCGATTGCACTGCTGCAAGAGCGCGGCTACTCGCTGGAGGCAATTGCAAAGACGCTCTCAGAGGGTGGCGTCGAACTCAAGACGACAACGCTCAAGAGCTATCTACAACGCAGTAAGGGAACAAAGAGCCCGGCAAAGCGTAAGCCCAAGGCGGACGCGCCGAAGGCAGCAGAGAAGGCAACTTCAGCGCCGACTAAAGCGGGCGGCGGTGAAGCCGTTGAGAAGGCGAAGAAGGTGATCGAGACGACAAAGCCGACGCAGGCTGGCGGTGCATCGTTTCAGGTCAAGGATGACACGCAGGACATTTGAAAGCGATAAGGGAGAAAGGCAATGAGCAAACCGATTTATCTGGTCGGCGGTAGC